>Ga0172380_10002148_pt1 | contig 31644 bp, 30 predicted proteins | sample Leawe162metaG_FD_119747 | JGI IMG/M metagenome (GOLD analysis project Ga0172380, IMG submission 119747) | Leachate microbial communities from a municipal landfill in Southern Ontario, Canada - Leachate well 162 metaG | ecosystem: Engineered > Solid waste > Landfill > Unclassified | place... | reverse complement strand
TGCGGTGATGGGGGTTAGCCGATCAGCGCACATCGATCAGTCCGGTGCGGATGGCAAACTTGACCAGTTCGGTGGCCGAGTGCATGTTCAGTTTGTTCATGATGCGTTCCCGGTGCCGGGAAACGGTTTTCGGGCTGAGATCAAGTTTGCGGCCGATTTCCGGGGTGGTGAGCCCTTCCGCCACCAGCTCCAGAATTTCCAGTTCCCTTTTACTGAGGGTGGCAAGATCGGCGGATGTCAGGTTCTGCTCGCCGCTGCCCAGGCCGCCCTTATTGATCCGCTGGTAATCCTCCAGCAGCCATCTGGCCAGGGCGGGCTGCAGATAGACATTGCCCGACGCCACCGCCTTGATGGCGGAAACCAGTTCTTCCGCAGCCGCCTGCTTGGTGATATAGCCCTTGGCCCCGGCGGCGAGCATCTCGAAAAAATACTGTTTGTCCTCATGCACGGTGAGCGCCAGGACCAGACAATCCGGGAAACCGGCGCTGATCCGCCGGGTCGCCTCCAGGCCGTCCATGGTGGGCATGGAAATATCCATCACCACCACTTCCGGGCCGAATTCCGGGATGCGCGCCAGGGCCTCGGCACCGTTTGCCGCCTCGCCGACAATTTCAATCTGCGGATCCATGCCCAGCAAGGATTTTAAACCGGAACGAACCACGTCATGATCATCAACCAGCATGACTCTGATCTTTTTCATCTGCATACTACCTCTGCTGCTGTTTTTTTTGAGAATCCTGCGGCGGGCTGGAGATGTTGACTTGCCTGCGAGAGACCGCCCGCACCGGAGCAGATACGAAATGAAGGAACCGGTTACAACAAGGCGTGATGTTTCACATCCGCCCGTCTCCCCGGTCCCTGGCTGAAAAAACTTCCTGGCTAATAAAAGTCGAACTTAGGAGTTCTGCACCGGCAGCATCCGCTTAATATCCGCCTGGTCACGCAACCCTTTCAAATAGGTTTCGAACTGGTTGTCGATTTTCTGCTGGCTGAGATAGGTGCTGATCTTCTCCTTTACCTCATCAAAGGTCAACATCTTTTCCGGCTGCTTATCCGTAACCTTAATCAGATGATAACCGAACTCGGTGGTAACGATATCGCTGACCTGGCCTACCGGGCTAGTGAAGGCCACGTCGGCAAAGGGTTTAACCATCTGCTGTCTGACAAAGAAATCCAGGTCGCCGCCATTGGCTTTGCTCGGACAATCGGAACTCTCCTTGGCCAGCTGGGCGAAGTCGCCGCCATCCTTTAATTTCTTCTGAATGCCTTTGATTTTTTCCATGGCCGCTTTCTTGGTGGCGTCATCGGCATCAGTTGCCACGGCGACCAGGATATGGCTTGCCCTCACCTTTTCAGGCTGTTTGATGCTCTCCTTGTTGGCATCATAAAACTTGCGCATCTCGTCATCCGTTACCTTTGCCTCGGCGTTGAACCGGTCATACAGTTTCTTCTGCAAACCCTCGATGGCTATTTTCCGGCGCAGCTGGGTCTGCATGATATCTTCGGTCAAGTGATTCGTGGTCATGAAATCCTTGAATTCCGTATCAGAGGGGAACTGTTTCTTAAAGGCAGCCATTTTCTCTTTTATGGCATTGTCGTCAACGGTGATTTTTTCCTGCTGGCTGGCCTGATACAGCAGCTCGAAATCAATAAGCCTGTCCAGGGTGAGATTCTCAATTTTCTGCTGCTGGTCCTTGCCCCCTTCAGGGGAGCCGAGACCGGCGCCGGCAAACTGCTGTTTGGCCACCTCCATGGCTGAATCGAAATCCCGGCTTGAGATGGGCTGGCCATTGACCTTGGCGACAACGCCGTCTTCATTTTTCGCGTCAGCCGCCATTGCCGTTGAGGCGATGCACAGCAACAGAAAAACCAATGCAAATCTGCACGCATTATTTAGAGAAATTTTCATGAATTGTCCTCTCTTTAAAATGAATAAAAAAGTTGCCGGTCAGGTTTTGCTAAAACAAACCGGGCAACTTATTGTTAGTTTCCATCTAACCTATCCTCAAGCTGATTTTATTTCATCCAGTTTTTTCAAAATATATGAAATAAGCCGCTGTAACAAAATAATATCGTCATCCTGATGGTCAAAACGGTAGAAAGAGCCGTTCTGAAATGGCCTAGAAAGCAAAGGTTATTTCGTAGCGGTTCCTCAATGCAGAGAAAATATGCCGGGAAACGCGACCTTGAGTGTAAGGACATTTTGCCGCGAAAAGGGTTCAAAAAATCTTTCCCTCATTCTTTCTTTCCCCCTGGTCAGGCCGGGGAAATTGGGCAGGACACCCTAAAAAAAATATGATTGGGCATTATGCCCTATCAAAATGGGGCATACCCCCCACTTCCCTTGCAGCACAACGGGTACCACGTTGTATCTTTTTGAAAATCCGGCAAAAAATATCCTTTTTTAACCTGTTGATCTGCAAATCCTATTTCTTTCCTCCCTTTTTTTTAGGGCATAATTACCCACTGTCCCCCCTACCGGGCACAGAGCTTGCTCAAGCACCCTGGCAAAGTCCCCCAACTTTTCATGAAGCGTGTTACAGGCATGAAATTTTTGCCGGCCGTTCACCTTGAGATCACTCACGGTTCCCCCAAACCGGGTTGCCCGGCTGGGCAAAAAGAAACAATGAAGAAGCCGGTTAAGCCCGGCTAAGGAGTGGAAAATGAAAAAAAGTTATAAAAACGGACTCATGCTCAGCGCCATCACCGCCGCGGCCGTGGTACTGGGCGGCAGCCAGGCCTGGTCACACCCGTCGATCTATATCAAGGACGCGAACAACCAGTTCCTCAGACCGGTGTTTGTCGATGCCGGCCTTGACGGGACCCCCGGCAACGCCGATGACACCTATAAACTTCCCGCCGGACCGCTGCCTGCCTACAGCAGCAATAGAAGCTGCGGCGAATGCCACGATTACCAAGCCATCGAGCGGCATTCCTACCATGCCCAGCTCGGCGCCAACCAGATTCTCGGCTGGAACGCCTGGGCCATGGGCAACTGGAACGCCGAGGCCACCCAGGGCAAACCCTGGGTGCAGTCCCCCGGCCACGTCGGCAAATGGTGACCCCCCTCCTCTCGCCAGTTGGCGAAACTCTTCCCCAATGACCTGACCGGGTTCAACGCGGCCCTGAAAGGCCAGTATTACGAGGATGTGGATAATGACAGCGTCTACACCGCCGGCACCGACACCCTTGTCGATTCTTCCGGCAACAGACTTGACGTCAACGGCGTCGCCACCTACGTCAAGGCGGCCGCCACCGTCAGACCCCGAACCCAGGCCCCGGTCAACTTCGCCGCGCCGGTTGATTTCGGCACGGCAGCGGCCTTCAAGAAACAGGTGGATCTGTCCGTGGCCGGCCAGATGCGCGACTGCGGCGAATGCCATGTCGGCGGCGGGGCCATGGAGTACCTGCCCCTTGCCCCCGGCACCAATCTCGCCACCACCCCCCGGCAGGAACTGCGCACGGCCAACCTGACCGGCATCAATGCCTGGAACTCCTTCATCGACCAGTTCGACGAGGACCATGACGGCGAGCTCGGCGAGGTCCTGCCCCAGGACTACAGCCAGACCGGCGTGCTGGAGATGGACTGCCTGATGTGCCACCTGGAGGGCTATTCCTGGGAGGCACGGAAAGACGCCATCCGCAGCGGAAAATTTGATGCCTCCAGGGTAGTCGGCGCGGGCATCGGCGAGGCGGTCAGCGGCACCACCGTCAATTACTTTCCGGATTCCATCGAACCCTATTACTCATCCACCAGGGGCTGGACCATCAGGATGACCAGCATGATCAGGGATCGCATCCAGCCCACGGTGAGCGACAACTGCGCCTCCTGTCACGCGGATATGCACGCCGTGGATTGGAAGAAACGCGGCGACAGCTGGAACGTGCCCTACGAGGCTGACGTGCACGGCGCCCTCGGCTGCCTGGGCTGCCATGAGCGCACCGACGGGGCGGATATGCTGTCCACCTCAAGCCATCCGGCCCCGGCCAACTGGACCGGCCAGGCCAACACGGCCCTGGGCCACGATCCGGCCAAAGGCAATGCGCCTTACAGCTCCCTGTGGAACAACAATGACAACACAGCGGCCAAGGGTTGCGCCGGCTGCCACAGCGGCGCGCCGGCTGCCAACAATTACGGCGCGGTTGACCCCGCAGCCCGGCACGCGGCCCTCGGCCTGACCTCGCTGATCCTGCAGACCGGCCGCAACGGGGTTGCCAACGCCAGCCACCTCGACATCATCGACTGCTCCGGCTGCCATGTCCGCAAACTCGGCCACGGCCCGGAGGGCGCGGAAAGCCTGTACGAGTGGGGCACCGGCGGCGCCATGGTTGACGCCACCGGCGTTGACGCGGACGGCCGCCTCGCCGATCACGAGAACCTCTATGTCGAACGCACCATGGAGAACAACCTGGCCCTGGCCTGGCAGGGCAACAAGCTGATCCGCACCAATGCCCTGACCACCATGTTCTGGCGCGATAAGGACGAGGATTTCGTCAACGGCGGCGCCGCGGGCTTTGTGGATATCAACGCGGACGGCCAGACCGGCGGCATGGATGCGGTCAACCCGTCCCATATCCGTGACGCCATGGCCCTGGCGAATCTTGGCCCCCTCACCGCGGACGGCATTGTCGACGCAACCGAAGTCAATACCCAGCGCGCCGCGCTCAAGGCCTACCTGCCCACTGTGGGCATCAACCTCGACCCCAACGGCACCGGCGCCCAGGACAAGCTCAAACTCACCTTCATGGGGGTCATGTTCAAGGTCAACCACAACGTCAACCCGGCCAGATATGCCTGGGGTGCGGGCGGCTGCACCGACTGCCACGGGCCGGACAAAGGCTTTTACAACGGCGCTTACGAGCTGAAGGGCCGCGACCTGACCATCAATTTCGCGGCAACCGATGCCGTGCCCCTCACCAAGGTCAACATGGATGACTACAATGCCGACGGCGCATTCGGCAACCTCCCCGCTGACTGGCAGATGACCGATTTCCATCCGTCGCTGTTCGCCAAGGCGGCCCAGGGCAATGCCCGCACCATCGCCCTGTCGGTCAGAAACGCCGCCAACACCTCCATGCGGCCCATCGACCGTTCCGAGGCCCTGTGGGAGACGGATTTCACCCCGGCCAACTCAGGCTATGACGGCACCATCATCACCACCCAGGACGGACCCAAGGCCAGCCGGGCCGAGTACGTGGACTATCTCAACACCCGCGTCACCGGCGCCCATAACCGCCACGTGGCCGCGGGTTTCGGCAAGTGCACCACCTGCCATGACGACGGTGCCGGCAACATTGATTTTGCCTCCATCTCCGACACCGGCAGCCCCCTCGCCTTTACCTACACCGCGGATCCGCTGGGCAATCCGGGCACCTGTTCAGCCAACGCCTGCCATGGCGCCAACGGTTTCTCCACCAGCAACTATTGGGTGCTGCCCCAGGTGGTTCCCCAGCTCAGCGCCCTGTCCAGCACGGACACCGACCGGGTGGTTGAGCTGAACGCCAGCCGCTCCTTCTGCCCGAACGGCTGCGACTATGAGTTCGATTTCAGCGACGGCAACGGCGTTTTCATGGGTGGCAACGGCACCGATACGGCGGTTATCCGGTATCCGGCAGCCGGCAGCTTCCAGGCGGCGGTTTATGCCACCGACACCGTTACCGGTGAAAAGCGGGCTGACAGCGTAACCGCTACGGCCATGATCGTCGAGCCGGAAGCAGCGGCCATGGATTTCGCCACCGCAGTCAACAACAACGTGGCTACCCTGACCGCACCGATCCTTGATGCCGGCGTGGTTCGCGCCTACATCTACTGGGGCGACCGCACCCGGACCGTTTCCGCCAACCCGCAGGTCGAGCTGGCAAACGGCATCAAGCATACCTACAGCCGCGGCGGCCGCAGCTATAATATCGTCGTCGAGGCCATTGACGCTGATCACATCAAGACCAGCTTCACCTTCAGTCAAGATATTGATTTAACGGTAGCTATCCCGTAAGTAAACATTCTGCTTTACCCAGCAGATCCATAACCAGGAGGCAGGCGGATTATTCCGCCTGCCTTTTTTGCTGCCCTCGCTCCCGGGCAAAAATTGCCCAATGATGGCACATTGGCAGCCACCAGCAACTATGGCAGACTGCAACGCCCTGCTGTTTCATCCTGCATCAATCAGCACGACAAAATTGCAACAAAATCGGAATTGCTCGACAATTTTGTCACCTGTCACGCAGCCCTGTTACAGCTGAAAAACATGGTCAAACCAGGCCTGCAGGGTCATTGCACTTTGTCGAGGCGGCGCTTCCTATGGCAGAATAACCACGACAAAAATGTAACCCTGCCAATCAGGAGAAGCAGCGCCGGATACGCTTGGGGGATTAAAAAGAGGGGGGAAGAGGGGAAAAGGGAAAAAGGACGGAAACCCGGAAAAGCCGGGCGGGCTTCCTACAGGCAGGAGGCTGCAAACGCAGCATGCACCCCCGTCCCGCAAGACAAAGGGCAGGCGTGACGGGCAAAACCACCAGGTATCGCCACCGAGCAAGCCACATGCTGGAATTGTTCCCGCACATCTCCTGTGGCTTGATCAGCGCAATACTCTCTACAAGCGGAAAACGGCGTCCGGGAATTCCGGTCCAAGCCGATTTTGCTCAGCCCTGGCTCGCTCATTTTTACAGGCTGCCGCACATCATCACGAAGTTTTCACATTCCTTGCGGTTGACAAAGGGACAGACCTCCTTTCTGAACCACATGGCCTTTGGGCACCAGAAGCGCCCCTTGTAAGGCTCATTGCAGCCCCTGCGGGTGAGTTTTGCTCTCTGACGATCACCGTATTCCACCGTATTTTCCTGAATTGTAAATCTCCATACTGACATCTCGATTCCTCCTTCACAGTTCGGGTTCTTCATTGCAGCCCGCCCTGCTGATCCCTTGACAAAACCCGTCAAGACAACCTGGCAAAGCCCTGGACAAAACAAAACCAAATGGAGAGAAAATCGTTCATCAATTCATGGCAGCCGCCGCGCTAATTTTAAAAGCCAATCCTTGCCGCATGCCGCTCAAGAACAAAAGAAATACACCGAGTCCGGCGGATGGCCGTCAGCTTCTTCCTGACCGGCTTTGCTTTAAAATTTATACAAAGCAAATCGCGGGCCACAAAACGATAATCAGGGGATTAATGAGTGATTACAGGGAGACAACTTATTGAAAGCAAACGATGGATTATTTTTCTACGGCAGAAGTGCAACCATGCGCCGTGGATCAGACGGCGCATGGAGGTAAGAACGCGAAATTGCCGGGCAGGCATTATCACTTGCCCATGTACCGGTATCCCTGCCGGGCATTCGGTTCCTGGGACTCTGCTTTGCGCAGATTAAGCGGATACATGAGCACCGTGCTGTCGCTGATCGAGAAGATGTCCAGCCAGCCGGTATTGGTAATGATGCCGACAAAAAGGGTGGCTGCCTCCTTGTTGGCCGGGGTGGAGATCATGTTTTGCGTTTCTGGCTATAGCGGAATATCAGTCCCGGGCCTTCAGGCCGATTGCCCAGGCTCACGCTTCCGCCCAGACAGGCGGCGGCTTCCCTTGCAATTGCGAGCCCGAGTCCGCTGCCCTCGCCGCTTGCCCCAGGCAGCCGGTAGAACGGATCAAACACACGTTCCCTCTCGGAGACGGGAATACCGGGGCCATTATCGATTATCTCGCAAACAGCACCATCCTCAGCCGCATACAGCCTGAGGGTAACCTCGCCGCCCGCGGGGGTATATTTCAAGGCGTTCTCCAGGGCGTTCTTGAGTATCAAACGAAGATTTTCCGGCGCGGCCGGGAGCAGGAGCGGCCCCTCCCCTTCGAGTCCCAGGTCGATTCCTTTGGCCTCCGCCCTGGGAAGATATTCCGCGATCAATTCGCGAGACAGTGCCGAGACATCGACGGTGGTGGTTTCCGCCGTTCCCGCCTGGATTCTGGCAAGGTTCAGGAGCTGTTCCGTAAGCTTTATCGCCCGCTCTATTCCAGCCTGGAGAGGGATGATCCGTTCGTTCATGCTCTCGATTGATCCGGCCTGCCTCAGGTTTTGCGCTTGTATCGATAATGCGGTGAGCGGACTTCGGAGTTCGTGCGCGGCATCGGCAACGAAGCGGCGTTGCTGCCCCATGAGATCGATGACCCGGGCCAGCAGCCGGTTAATAGCCTGCACAAAGGGCCTGATTTCGTCCGGAACGTCCTTATCGGGAAGTGGACGAGGCTGATCCGCCGGCTGGGCATCCAAGTGATCGGCGAGATTTCTGACCGGCCTTAGTTCGTTGCGCACGATGCGCATGATCAGCCACGCCATGACCGGCAGCAGGAACAACAAGGGGGTAAACGTGCGCAGTGCGCTGTTTATGGCAATTTCGTCACGGGTTTCGGTTGGCTGGGTCACCACTGTTATTTTACCCGCCGGGTCTTCCTGCAGGAAAACCCGCAGGCGCTCGCCAGCCATATCAAGGGTGTGAAGGCCAGATGATATATTTCCGGCAAGCCAGCCGGGGCGAGGGGCATCCGGCAGTACATAAATGACGCTGATTCGTGACTCAGGCTCGTCCAGGGCGATCTCGGCCTGATTTTGCCGAGGCCACTCGTTATTGGCGGATGCCGTGGTGCTCCGTGTCGTCAGCAGAGCGATCTGCCGCAGCATGTCATCCTGGAATTCCCTGGCTTCGCCATAGGCCAGGATAAACGACACCAAGGCCGCGATCAGTCCAGAAAGCAGGATGGCACCGTCCAGCATTAAAGTAAGCCGCCATTGCAGTGACCGTTTCATGACAGTTTCTCCACCATCCAACCGGCCCCGCGCACGTTCTTAATGGTCCCGGCCCCGAGTTTTTTGCGTACCGCGTGAATCAGAAAATCAACGGCGTTGCTTTCCACCTCTTCGTTCCAGCCATAGATATGCTCTTCCAGTTCCGCCCTGGCGAAAATCCGGCCGGGATGGAGCATGAGTGCATGCAGCAAAGCAAACTCACGCGCACTCAAGACCGCCACCGTGCCGCCGCATGCCGCTTTATGGGTTGCCGGATCAAGGCTTACTTTGCCATTGGTGAGAATGGGCGCAGCCTGTCCGCCCTGACGACGGACCACTGCCCGCAGCCGGGCGAGCAATTCGTTGATGTCAAAGGGCTTGACAAGATAGTCATCCGCTCCCAAATCAAGGCCGGCAATGCGGTCTTTCACGCCATCACGGGCGGTAATGACGATGACTGGGATTTTGTTTCCGGCCTGGCGCAGGCGCCGCAGCACATCCAACCCGTCACGCTTGGGCAGGCCGAGATCAAGCAGCACGACCTCGTGTTCACCGTATGCGAGGGTGCTGCCGGCTGTCTCGCCATCTTTTACCCAATCCACGGCATGGGCGGCATCCTTGAGGGCAACGGACACCGCCTCCCCTATCATGGCATCATCTTCGACCAACAAAATACGCATCAATACTCTCTCTCTTCCCAATGAGTTCGCCGCCAAAGCTGCAGATATCGCCCGGCAAGGCGCAAGGATACGGATGCGGCCGGGATGTCCTGCGGAAAGTATACATCCCATCCACTAAACCGTTGTAAAAAAAATACTATGTTCATCCTGAAAACCAAAAAGCAACGGCCGGAATTCAGAAAGTTGCGAGACTTCCGGCTCAGGCTTTGCTGCCTTATCATTGTCTAATCTTCACCAGCTCCATTGTCCGCCTGGTTTGCCATGCGGTACAGACAATGAGAGCGCCAAGAACAGAGAAAAGGACGGCGGAAGCGCTCATCGTCCCGAATCCGAGGCCTCCGGCACTCACCGGCTTGGTGAAAAAATCGCCCATTGTGGCACCGAGCGGCCGAGTCAGGACAAAAGCCGCCCAGAACAGAAAGACCTTGGAAATTCTGGAATAAAAGGCGGCAACAGTCACAAGGGCGAGCAAACCGAAGATCAGGAGCGCCCCGCCGCTGTATCCCAATCCTGACTGATCGGCCAGAAAGTCTCCCAGGGCTGTTCCCAGGGTGTTGGAAAACAGAATCGCAGTCCAGTACAGCAGTTCCTCCCTGGGAGTCGAGATGTTGGTGACCGAGAGTGATTTTCCGCTCAACCGCCAGAGCGCAAAAATCGTCAACAGGCTCGCCACCAGAATCATGGAGCCTTTCGCGTAACCCAACCCCAGGGTTCGATCCATGTAGTCCGACATGGTTGTTCCAGCCGTGCTCGTCATCAGAATTACCGCCCAATACAGCAGCGGATGAAATTTTTCAGCAACCAGCTGAGAGACCAGGGTGACCAGGAACACCCCGATCAGGATGAGGGAGCTGACGGCATAGCCAACGTTCAGGGTCATGGACAACAGGTCCCCCCCGGTCTCGCCAAGCGTGGTGGCGCATATTTTCATGATCCAGAAGAAGATCGTGATCTGTGGAAGTTTATTCATTTTTTTATCCTCTCCGAAAAAGCGGGCCGCAAGGCTAACGTGTTAGCTGCGGCAGTCTCACCGACGGTAGCCGCCAGTACTTTGATGATCCAAAACCAGTGAGAAACGCCGGGGCGGACATGCCGCCCCGGCGGGACAACCGCTGCCGCGCTTAATCGTCCTTGTCCTGCCCGTCGTCATGATCAGCCTTATCCTCTGTGGCGGCGAGGACCTTGCCGCTTGCCGGGTCGACCTTCACGTCCATGACCTTCATCCCATTCACCACTTCGACGTCAAAGACCCACTGATCTTTGTACTTTTCAAACTCAGCGCGGGACCCCTTGCCGGCGACTTGCTGCTCAGCGGCGGTGACAGCTTGCGCCAGGCTAATCTTTGCTGTTTGGATAGCCAGGGCATCATTATCATTCTCCCTGCCGTTAGCAGCGTAGGCGCTGCCGATGATAGTTAGTGAAAGGACCGCAAGGGCCGCCGCGAGATAGCTGTTACGTTTCATAATATGACCTCCATTTGAAATGAGTTGCGCGTTTATTCGCGTTACCTGAAATATAACAATCAAGAATTAGGGGAGAATTAGGAGGGCAAATAAATGTGCATTGGGAGAGTGGTGCGCCGGAAAAAAGCAGGGGACTTTTCAGGAAACCGGCAACTCCGGATATACCGGCGGCCGGGTCGCAAAGCGCCGGCATTCCCGCCGGGCTGTTGCGCGGGCATCCAGGAACCCTACTGGATGCCCGCTAAAGCCATTCGGGCATGGCGATAACGATAAATAGTGCTTTTGAAATTTCCAAGTCCCTTGGGCGGAAAGAACCGGGCGTTCAGCGGGTGATCTTCTTCTTGATATCAAGAATGGGGGTGCCGTCCAGCATATCCAGCCCCGACACCTCAATGAGATTGCCGTGCACCCTCAGCACCTTCAGCTCGGAAATGGCGATGGGATTCGGCCTTACCGGGCTGCGGGTGGCAAAGACGCCGCGCAGCCCTTTTGACCTGTCTCCCCGCGGGTAAACCTTGAGAATGTCCCGGCTGGACCTGTGGAGCCAGAACAGCACCACGATTGTTTGACCGGGGGCAATGCCGTCAAGACCCTCCTGATATGCAGGATAAATCTCCAGGGTCCCGGCCCTCGCCGACTCATCGAAGTTTTTGGGGGCGTCCTCCAGGCTGGTGATATCCCCATGGAGGACGCCGATGAATGGGCATTGGGCTTGTTCCATTCAGCTCACCGCGCTCATGAAAGGGGGATGGGTTTGTCTGCGGCAGCCGCCGGCGTCGCCTGTGCTTTCATAAAGAAATAGGTTCGGACCGCAGCATAAACCAGGGGAAAGACTCCAAAAACGATAAAAACCAGATCCCCCGGCATCCGGCCCCATTCCACGGCACGCACCAGCCGCCGGGTCAGGTACTCACTCCCCCTGGCATGCCAGTAGCCGTTGCTGAGGACATCGTAAAACTGCATCACCCCGCCCGGAAAAAGATTGCACACCACCATGAGCATCAAGCCGATATTCAAGCCCCAGAACGAAAGCCTGACATATTTTTCGATATGTTCCCACTGGCTGTCCGTCAGAACCTGCCGGAAAGACATGACCATCAGGGCAACGCCCTCCATGCCGAACACGCCCATGAGAGCGGTATGGCCATGGTTGGGGGTGAGAATGGTGCCAACCTCGAAATAGCTCACCACCGGCAGGTTGATCAGAAAGCCGAAAACACCGGCCCCGACGAAATTCCAGAAACCAACGGCCATCAGAAAGTAGAAAGTCCACTTATGGGGAATAGCCAGACTCCTGCCGCACTGCTGGCATTCCCCCCGGGTGAGCTTGATAAAACTCCAGGCATCCAGGGTGAGCAGGGTAAGCGGCACAACTTCCATGGCCGAAAAAAGCGAGGAGAGGGCCATATTGAAAGTCGACTGCCCTGTCCAGTACCAATGATGGCCGGTACCGATGATGCCGGCCCCCAGGAAAAGAATGGCATCGAGATAAATAACCCTGGCCGCGGTCAGTTTGGACACCAGCCCAAGGCGGAAAAAGGTTACCGCCACCATGGTGGTCACGAAAAGTTCGAAAAAGCCCTCGACCCAGAGATGAATAATCCAGAAACGCCAGTTGTCGGCTATGGAGAAATCGGTGGTGCTGCCGAAGAAAAAAGCCGGCAGATAAAAAAAGGGGATCGTGAAGGCGGCCAGGCCGAAAAGCCAGGCAACCTCACGGCGCGCCGGGTCCCGCAAGGCAGGATGCAGGGCGCGAAAAACCAGATAAACCCAGTAGAGAAGCGCCGCAGCCAGCAGAAACTGCCATCCCCTGCCGATTTCCAGGTATTCCCAGCCCTGGTTACCGAACCAGAACCAGAGATCGCCCAGCAACTGATTAATACCCAGCATCTCGCCGAGCAGGCTGCCGAGGGCCACTACCACCAGCAGGACGAAAAGGAGATCCACTCCCCTGACCTGGCGGGCCGGTTCCTTTTGCCCCAGGGACAGGGAAAGCAGCAGGCCTCCGGCCACATAACTGGTGGCGATCCAGAAAATGGCCAGCTGCAGATGCCAGGTGCGCAGGATATTGCTGGGTAAGATTTCGGCCAGATCAAACCCATAGAACGTCCCGGGATCTGCCCGGTAATGGCCGACCGCTCCGCCCACGAGAACCTGCAGCATAAAAAGCAGGGCTACCACCACAAAATACTTGATGGTGGCTCGTTGCCCTGGGCTGGCGATACCGGGCAGCATGGAGGGGTGCACATGACCTCTCTCCCCCTGCCAGCCCAGAAACCCGAATTTGCCGAAGGCAAAGAGCACCAGCGCCGTACCGGCAAGCAGGGTGATGAGGCTCAGGGCGCTCCACAGAACCGACTCGCTGGTCAGGGTGTTGCCAGCCAGCGGATCATAGGGGAAATTATTGGTATACGAATACGATTTATCCGGCCGCTCGGCCACCGAGGCCCAGGCAGCCCAGGCGAAAAAGGCGGTGAGCTGGCGAAGTTCCCCGGGATTTTCAAGAGCGTTTTTCCGCAAACCGCCATTGGCGGCCGGATCGGAGAAATACCGGGTCCAGCGGTTAATCTGCCGTTCATAGGATGCCACTTCCGCCTGCCTGAAGGCCAGGATGCCGGTGCGGCCGTCAAACTGATTGCTTTTCAGCAGAGGCGCAACAGCGCTGCGAACCGTTTCCTCTTCCAGGGGACTGAGTTGCCCGGATTGCCTGCCGTAAAGTTCTTGCGCCAGCAGGTTATGGGCATCGATGGCCAGCTGGTGCAGATATTGCGCGGAAAAGTCAGGGCCAAGATAGGCGCCGTGCCCCCAGATCGAACCATTTTCCATCAAACCGTATTTCAGGAAAACCTGCTGGCCGGCGCGGATATCCTCCCCACTGAAAACCGTATGCCCGTCGGGAGCCAGCACCAGCTGCGGGACAGGCGGCGCCTCCCGGTATGCGCGCACTCCTATCCAGATCAATACCGTAAAACCAATGATCATGGTCGCGGCAACAGCGAAAACCCATCGCCGGGATATTCTCTCTCCAGCCCTTTCCCCGGTTTCCATTTCTTCCTCGCCGCCTCCGGGACTATCCGGCAATAACCTGGTAGAATGTCGGAGTCGGGTTCCCCTCAAAGAGCGGCTTCACTTGCCGGCCCGCTTCCTCATGGGCGGGGCTGCCATGCATTGCCTGGAATGAGGCTTGATCTTTGAATTCTACAATAGCGGCGTAGTTCCCTCCATTTACCGGCTGCAGAAGTCTTCTGTTGATAAAGCCGCTGGAGTTGCGAAATACCTGGTTTGAAGAGGCAAACCATCGCTGGAAGTCGGCATCATGGCCTTCCTTGATGGGTGGGAAAGAGATAATAACGATAAACATGGGGTCACCTTAACCTTGCTGGTTATGATTAAAAATTTGATCAGGTACATGGACAATCCCGTGGTGAACTGGAATTGCCATGCCATTTCCTCAACATACGGACACTGATGCGCTTTATCCGCCGGGCAAAGCCTGCGCGGCAGGCAACCACGGCCATTATCCCCCCGGCAGGTATGGCGGGGTATGGGGTGGTGCGGAGCGCAGGTACTGGGCCGGCCAGGGCACCGGGTGGCGAAGTTCCCGGGCCGCCCGTAGCGGCCAGTAGGGATCACGGAGCAGTTCCCGGGCGAGCAGCACCAGGTCGGCCTGGCCGGTCCGGATGATATGATCGGCCTGGGCCGGCGCCGTGATCAGCCCCACTGCGGCGGTCAGGCAACCGGTTTCCCTTCTGATCTGCTCGGCAAACCGGGTCTGGTAACCGGGGCCCAGAGAGATAACGGCCTGGGGGGAAGTGCCCCCGGAGGAGCAGTCCACCAGGTCAACGCCCAGCGGCGCCAGCAGCCGAACCAGTTCCAGTGATTGCTCAACATCCCAGCCGCCTGGGAGCCAGTCGGAGGCGGAGATCCGGATCAGGAGGGGCAATTCTTCAGGCCAGAAGTTTCGCACGGCAGTAACCACATCCCGCACCAGCCTGGTCCGGTTGTCAAAGCTGCCGCCGTATCGGTCGGTCCGCTGGTTGGTGAGGGGCGAAAGAAACTCATGCAGCAGATAGCCATGGGCCGCATGCACCTCCACCACGCGAAATCCCGCCGCCAGGGCGCGTTGAGCCGCCCGGGCAAAGGCCATGACTATCCCGGCGATATCCTCTTGGGTCAGCGCCGCCGGTACCCGGCAGCCCGACTCAAAGGCAATGGGGCTGGGGGCCACCGGCTGCCAGCCGCCTTCCGCCTCGGTAAGCGTCTCAGCCCGGCTTTGCCAGGGGGGAGGAGTGCTGGCCTTGCGGCCGGCATGGGCAAGCTGGATGCCCGCCACGCTGCCCCGTTGCCCGATAAAGTGAGTGATATGCGCCAGGGGCTCGATCTGGGCGTCGTTCCAAAGCCCCAGATCCTGGGGGCTGATCCGCCCCTGGGGAGTCACCGCCGTGGCCTCGGTAAATACCAGGCCGGCTCCGCCGACGGCCCGGCTGCCCAGATGGACCAGGTGCCAGTCATTGGCCAGGCCGTCGGTGCAGGAATACTGGCACATGGGTGAAACAGCGATCCGGTTCGCCAGGGTTACGCTGCGCAATACGAGTGGTTCAAACAGGTGTGACATCTCTTTCTCCGCCTCCTCATGCGCCGAGAATCGCCCGCAGATCCTCTTCCGGGGTGGAAATCGGCTGGATGTTGAACTTATCCACCAGAATGCGCAGAATATTCGGCGAGACAAAGGCCGGCAGGGTGGGTCCGAGCCGGATATCGCGCAACCCGAGATACAGCATGGTGAGCAGGATGGCCACCGCCTTCTGTTCATACCAGGTGATGATGTAGGAGAGCGGCAGGTCATTGACCCCGCAGCCAAAGGCCTCGGCCAGGGCAATGGCCACCTTGATTGCCGAATAGGCGTCATTGCATTGCCCCACATCCAGCAGCCGGGGAATCCCCTCGATCTCGCCCAGTTTCATGTCGAAGAAGCGGAATTTGCCGCAGGCCAGGGTCAGCACCAGACAGTCCTCCGGCACCTGCTCGACAAACTGGGTGTAATAGTTTCTGCCCGGCCGGGCCCCATCGCAGCCGGCCACCAGAAAGAAATGCCTGATCTTGTTGCTCTTCACCGCCCCGATGATTTTATCCACCGCGCCCAGGATGGCATGGCGGCCGAAGCCCGTGGTCACCGAGCCATGGTCCACATCCCCGGTAAAGCCTTCCATGGCCAGGGCCTGGTCAATGACCGGGGAAAAATCCTTGTCGGCGATATGGGTGATCCCCGGCCAACCCACCAGGCCGGTGGTATAGATATGCCCGGCATAGGCCTCCCTGGGCTTCTGCAGACAGTTGGTGGTCATGACGATGGGGCCGGGGAAATCAGGGAACTCCTTGTGCTGGTTCTGCCAGGCGGTGCCGTAATGGCCATAAAAATGGGGGTACTTTTTCAGTTGCGGATAGCCGTGGGTGGGCAGCATCTCCCCATGGGTATAGACATTGATCCCTGTGCCTTCGCTCAGTTTCAAAATGCGTTCCAGATCCAGCAGGTCATGGCCCGAGACCAGAATGGCCTTGCCCTTTTTCGCCCCCAGGGGCACCCGGGTGGGGGTCGGCTGGCCATAGGCGCCGGTATTGCCCGCGTCAAGCAGCTCCATGGCCCGCAGATTCATCTTGCCGCACTGCATGACCATGTCATACATATGCTCCGCGCTCCGCTCCGTCCTGGCAATGGCGGCCAGCCCCCTGTGCAGGAAGGCGTAAATATCCTCATCCTGCTGGCCGAGAATATTGGCATGGTCCGCGTAGGCCGCGACACCTTTCATGCCATAGAGCAGGATATGCTTAAGCGACAGAATGTCCTCGCTGGCCGCCGGATAGCTTTTGATGCCGAAGAGCTCGCCCTGGTTGACCAGTTCCTCGATGCTGTTGGCCGGGATGAAACCGGCCGCGGGCTCCGGATGTTTGCCCTCACCGCCCTTGCCCTTGACCGCTTTCTCCAGTTTCTGCCGCAACTGCACGGCGCGATGGATGAGCCCCTTGAAACGTTCCGGGTCAAAGTCCACATTGGTCAGGGTGGCAAAGAGGGCCTCGCAGGTGAAAATATTGGCCTCCGCATCGCTGATCCCGTATTTCCCGGCCTCTTCCGCATAGATCGCCAGCCCCTGCAGGGCATGGACCAGCAGATCCTGCAGCGTGGCCACCTCATGATTCTTGCCGCAGACCCCGACGATGGTGCAGCCCGTTCCCTTGGCGGCCTGTTCGCACTGATAGCAAAACATATTCCCCTCCTCATGGTATTGTTCAGGATTGAAGCATCCGGATTCATGCCTGCCCGGTACGGCAAAGACCGGCGGCACTTCGGCAACTTTCAGCAAGCGGCCGGAAAACTATGAAAACTATGGAAACTATATGGAATTACAAGAATGATGCCAGACGTGTTCCCGGCGCAAATGGCTGATTTAGCGTTGCCGCAGCTCCTTGGCGATCCCGGAATTTTCCCCTGCCGCAGGATTTTTCCTGCCAGACAGGACAGGTTGCCCGCGGCAATCAGTCCGGCCTGTTTGGACAGGCTATTTTTTCCCCCAGGCGGCATTTGTTCCGGCAAGCCATCGGTGTTACAATCGACAAGCCAGGGGCAGAATCAGGCAATCAGATTTTTCTGCTGATTACTTGATCAAATGGCAAAAAATTGGCATGTTTTGGCATGAGCCAGTCATTACCACAACTCAGAAAGTTGAATATAGCAAGTCAGCTCTGTGGGCTCTGTGCTCTCAGTGGTGAATTTTTTGGTTTTTCACTCATCCCCCAAACACAATCAATTTCAGGAGAGCTGCCATGCAGTCAGTAGTGGATCACTTCAGAGAACTGAGCCGGATACCCCGCTGTTCCGGCCACGAGGAAAAGGTGCGGGAGTTTCTCCAGGACTGGGGCGGAAAGCACGGTTTTGCCAGCAGGACCGACGCGGCCGGCAACCTGCTGGTTTGCGTACCGGCCAGCCCCGGCCAGGAGCGGGCCCCGGTCATTGTCCTGCAGGGGCACCTGGATATGGTCTGCGAGAAAAACCGGGACAGCGGCCATGATTTCACCAGTGACCCGCTCAAGCTGCGGGTCGAGGGGGAATGGCTGCGGGCCGCGGAGACCACCCTGGGGGCGGACAACGGGGCCGGCCTGGCCTTGGCCATGACCCTGGCCGAGGATCAGACCCTGGTTCATCCCCCGCTGGAGCTGCTCTGCACGGTGGACGAGGAGAGCGGGCTGACCGGCGCGTCCTCGCTGGAGCCCGGCTTTTTTACCGGCAGGGTGCTGATCAATCTCGATTCCGAGGACGAAGGCGTCTTTACCATCGGCTGCGCCGGGGGCCGGGAGAGCACCATGGTTTTGCCCCTGGAGTATGCGTCTTTCCCGGAGTCCGGCCTGCTCTTTGAGCTGAAGGTCAGCGGCCTGCAGGGAGGACATTCCGGGGTTAACATCAACGAGCGGCGGGCCAATGCCAATGTGCTGCTGGCCCGCCTGCTGGCCGCCCTTCATGGGCTGACGCCAATCCGGCTGGCCGCAATTTCCGGCGGCAGCGCCCATAATGCCATAGCCAGGGAGGCCTCGGCCCGTTTTGCCGCCAATCCGGCCGATGGGCCGCGGCTTAGCGGGTTGGCCAGCCGGCTGCAGGAGAGATTTTCCCAGGAATACCCCAACGAGCCCAAACTTGCCGTCTCCCTGCAAGCGGTGCCGGAAACCATGGACCGGGTCTTTGCCGGGGAGCTCACCGACCGCCTGCTCGATCTGCTGCAGGCGGCCCCGGACGGGGTGACGGCCATGTCTCGGGAGGTGCCCGGCCTGGTGGAAACCTCGGTCAATTTCGCCACCATCCGGGAAAAAGGAAAGGAGCTGCACCTGCTCTTCAGCCAGCGCAGCGACAAGGCCTATGGCATCGACGGGCTGAGCGGCAGGATCGCGGCCCTGGCCCGGCTGGCCGGCGCCGGGGTGCTGACCGGCAACGGCTATCCGGGCTGGCAGCCGGATCTCGACTCCGATCTGCTGGCCAGGTCCAAAAGGATTTACCGGCAACTTTTCGCCGCGGAACCGGCCATCGAGATCATTCATGCCGGCCTGGAATGCGGCATCATCGGCGCGAAGTACCAGGGCATGGACATGATTTCCATCGGCCCCACCATCAAAAATCCCCATTCGCCCGATGAAAAACTCCATCTGCCTTCGCTGGAGAAAATTTACCGGCTCACCGCCGCCCTGTTGGGCAGCTACTGCCGGGATTGAACAAGGGCGGTTCGCGAACCGCCCCTACGGGCCGCCGGGGCCAGGGGACTGCTTTGGCAGGGTTTTGTCCGGATACTGGAGAATCAGCTTGCCGGCATCCGCCGGGGTGACGCCGAGGGCAAAGGCTGTTGCACTCCAGCTTTTGCCGTTCTGCTTTTGGCTGGCGGCCAGCACTTCCGGGGGCTTGCCGCTGATGTGGGCCAACAGAAACAGCAGGGTCATTTCCTTGTCATTGAGGCCCGATTTCCGCAAGGAAGCCACCTCTGCCGGCGGGGCTGAAAAAAATCCGGCGATCAGTTCATCCGCGGCCAGGCGGCCGGCTTCTGCATCGGGCAGACCGGTTCTGATTTCTTCCAGCATCTCGTCCCCCCTGATTTTTTCGGCCAGCGGCAAGGCAGCGAGCACCTCCTGCCAGCGGCCCTTTTGCTTGCGGTCATCCAGCAGCTGCTGCAGCTCCACCCCGGTCGCCCGAGAGATTTTCAGGCCGATCAGCAGATCATCCGAGGTTACGCCGCCGCGCATCTTCAGCATGACGATCTGCTGCTTGCTGACGGCAAAGGCCTTGGCCAGCAGACTGTTAAAGGAAGTCGCCAGAATATAATCGTCAGCGGCAAAGGGTTCGGCCGGCACAAAGGCCCGCTCCCGGAAACAATGGCAGCCGCCGGTGGATTCCGCCGCCTGGCCGGCAGCCCCGGTCAGGAGCAGAAAAAAAACAAGGCAGACGGCCCTGGTCATGGAAGAGCGTTGCATTGTTCCGATCCTTAAATGTGTTTGATGAAGGTGCCTTTCTCGTATTCCTCGAAGGCAATCTGCAGCTCCTCCCGGGTATTCATGACAATGGGTCCATACCAGGCGATGGGTTCGCCGATGGGCTGCCCTGACACCAGCAGGAAACGGACGGGCTTGCCGCGGGTGGTGATGGCCACCGCATCGCCGTCCTCGTAAAGAATGAGATTCTCCGCGCTGCAGGCGCAATTCCTCTTCATGTCAAAGTAGTTGGCCCCCACCACTTCGTGGGCATAGGCGTTGCGTTCCGGATCAAAATAGCCCTCGCCGTCCACCACATAGGCAAAGGCCTTGTGGCCGTGCCGGATCGGATGGGTGAAGGTGGTCTCCGGCGGCACGGTCACGTCCAGATACTCGGGATCAATGACCACGTCCCGCACCGGCCCCTGCACCCCGGCGACTTCGCCGCAGATGATCCTGACCTGGACCTCCCCCATGGTCACCTCCGGGATCCCGGCCGCGGTGATGCCGCGGTAGCGCGGGTCCATCATCTTGCGGGAGGCGGGCAGGTTGGCCCAAAACTGGAATCCCCACAGCAGGCCGTCCTCATCGCCCCGGGGCATCTCCTGGTGGATGATGCCGCTGCCGGCGGTCATCCACTGCACGTCCCCTGACTCAATGACCCCCTTGTTGCCCATGCTGTCGCCGTGCTCCACCCTGCCATGCAGGACATAGGTGATGGTCTCGATGCCCCGGTGGGGGTGCCAGGGAAATCCCTGGAGATAGTCCGGGGGATAGCTGGAATGGAAATCATCCAGCATGAGGAAGGGGTCGAACAGGGGAATCTGATTGTAACCGAAGGCCCGTTTCAGATGGACCCCGGCACCCTCGATGGTCGGTTTGCTCTTCCAGATTTTGCTGATCCTGCGCACGGATGTCATCTTTGCCTCCTGCTTAAGGAAATGTTTGATGAACTCGTAAAAAGTCTATTTTCACCACAGAACACACCGAGATCACAGAGAAAATATTTTCATTTTCAGCAAGTTATCTCTGCGGGCTTTGTGCTCTCCGTGGTTAATTTTCAGTTTTTGCGAATTCAATATTTGATTTGCGGTCAATGGTTTTCTCGGCTCAAAAGGCAGCAAAACTAGGCGGTGAACCCGCCGTCGATGGTCAGACTGGCCCCGGTCAGGTAGCCTGCCTCGGGGCTGGCCAGATAGGCCACCAGTGAGGCGATCTCGTCGCCGGTGCCATAGCGGGGCAAGGCCATCAACTGGATCAGTGTTTTGGCGAAATCAGTGGTGGCCGGATTCATGTCGGTGTCCACCGGGCCTGGCTGCACGTTGTTGATGGTGATGCCCCGCGGTCCGAGATCCCGCGCCAGTCCCTTGACCAGCCCCACCAGAGCGGCCTTGCTCATGGCGTAAACCCCGCCGCCGGCAAAGGGCATTCGTTCGGCGTTGCAGCTGCCGATGCAGATGATGCGCCCGCCCTCTTTCATGTGTTTCGCCGCGGCCTGGGTGGCGACGAACACGGCCCGCACGTTCACCGCCAGGGTGCGGTCCAGATCTTCGAGGCGAAACTCGTCCAGCGGCGCCATGACGGCGATGCCGGCGCTGTTGACCAGGATATCGATGCCCCCCAGTTCATTCGCGGCTTTGTCAACCGCCGCAGTCAACGCCCCGGCGTCGGCGCTGTCGGCCTGGATGGCCAGGGCCTTCACCCCCAGCGCCCGGGCGGCCTGCACCGTTTCCTCGGCTTTGGCCGGATTGCTGACATAGGTCAGCGCCACCTGCGCGCCTTCCGCGGCCAGCCTTCGAACAATGGCAGCGCCGATACCCCGGCTGCCGCCGGTTACCAATGCCCGTTTATTTGCAAGTCGATGGTTCATATGGTTCCTCCTTGGCTTCCCACCTTGCGGTCCAGGCTCTTTACCACTGACCTCGACCTGGCGTCGGGCAGCAAGAGCCTGACGTGCAATCATAGCAATAACTCTGCCAGCCGGAAGCAAAAACCCGTTGATCGCGATCAAGGCCGCCCCGGCATTGGCAAAAGGGGGGGAGAATAACGGCAGGCTGAAGGAGAAAAAGGCGGTTTTTCCATCCTGTCCGGCGGGACAAAATCCCTCCCTGCCGGACATCAGTTGCCTGACCGGGAAATTATTTGACGAGGGTGAATGCCGGCAATTTGTTTTGGTTGACATATTCCAAGAAAAACGCAACAGTTTGTTATGATGTTTCCGGATTGCCCCTGACTGGTTGTTATTAAACAGTATTTTTTATAACCTCATAAGTCCCTGCAGTGAACTGACCGTGAACTCTCCATAAGGAGTTCGTCATGGCTGAAAATGACAAAAATAATATTTTCCCCCTCTCAGGATTGCTGCTGCTCCTCGCGGCCCTTGGGTTTCTGCAGTTTAGCGATATGCCCTTTGTCGGGTCCCGCCCCGATGTTTCCGATATCCGCGATCCCGCGGAAAAGCCCAAAGCCAGATTATGGCAGGAACCGTTCAGGGCGGTGCTGGATTACCACGCCAAGGCTGGCGACAGTGCCGCAAATGAGGCCGCCGGGATTGGTAATTCCCTGCAGGCCCAGATAGGGCGCAGAGCCGGAAAAGGCCGGGTGACCATACTCGGCGTCATGGTTTTCGGCGCGCCATACGCTGAAGAGACCGAAGACCGGCTGCGGCGGCGCTATGCGGTACTGACCGGCCTCGGTCAACGGGACTACGTGCCGGATGACCCTGAGCACCTTGATTTCCTGCGGATTGACAATGGCTCCGCAGCAATCTCCATGTCGAACATCATGCCTTTCGAATGGTTCTCCCGCACCAGCGATGACGCCGCGGGCAACAGGGATTCGGTGTTGGTCCTCTGGATCAACGACGATGTTTTCGCCGGCGCGCCCCTCCCCGGCGCGCCCCTCGCCAATCTCGGGTGGCTGGCCGACCGCCTGGGCCTGCAGCAGGGAGGGAAATTCAAAGACAACATAAACCTGAAAATCATCGGACCGGCCGGATCGACCAGCCTGCAGCGAATGGTGGCGGAACTCGGCACCTTCGACGAGCGCCTGGCCGGACTCGAGATCTACTCGGCTACGGCGACCATGGATGATTCCCTGTTGCTCGCCACGCTGGGCGGGGCGAAAGCCGGTGAACGGACGTCCGCCGATTCCCCCGAAAAACAGGTTATCAGCAAATTTGCTGAAAAAAAGATTACTTTCACCCGCACCATCGCCTCGGACCGGATGCTGGCCGAGAAACTGCTGACTGAACTGGAACTTCGCCGGGTGGCTGCCGACAGGGACAATGGCTACATCATGCTGGTGGCCGAATGGGACACCCTGTATGCCCGCTCGCTTCTGCGCATCTACGAGCAGGTTTTTGCGGAAAAAGGGATAGCCGGGGATAGACTGATCCACTTCAGCTATATGCGCGGCATCGACGGGAGCCTTCCCGGACAAAAAGAAGAGAAGAAAAACGACACGCCCGAATCCGGCGAAGGCGACGGCACCAAGGTCAAACATCTGGAAAGGCCCATCGGCGAGAGCCAGTACGATTACCTGAGGAGGCTGGCCGGCGAGGCATACGAAATCGAACGGCTGCAACTTGAACCCAAGAAGGGCTCCATCAGGGCAATCGGTGTCCTGGGCAGCGATTTTTACGATAAATACCTGGTGCTGCAGGCGTTGCGCCAGAAATTTCCGGATGTCATATTTTTCACCACCGACCTCGATGCCCGGCTGTTGCACCCGGACAATAGCAAATGGACGCGCAATCTGGTCGTGGCTTCAAGCTACGGTCTCAAGTGGCAGGAGAAGGAAGCCGCGGTCCAGAAGACAGCAGCGCCACCCAAAAAAATCCCCCTGTCGTTCCGCAGCAATTACCAGTCCTCCATTTTCGCCGCAACCTTGCAGGCACTCGCAACAGCCATGCCAGAACATCCTGGAAATATTCAATATATTAAGGAGCCGAGAATATTTGAAATCGGCCGCCACAGCGCCGTTGAACTGTCCGGCGCAACTTCTCCCGCAGCGGCGGCGGCCGGGGATGCAAACGCAACCCTGGGGTTTGGGGCAAAAATCGTGGCCATTGCCCTGGCTATTTTCCTCCTCCTCTATTTTTCCAGCCACACGGTCAAAACAGCCATTAAGGCAACCATCAGCGGTCGAAGGTATCCGGCCTTGGCGCTTGCTGCCGGGCTGCTGGTTTTCATCGGCTGGTTATTTTACCTCATCCACCTTCCCGGCGAGGAACCATTCTCCTGGGATGAAGGCGTGAGTATCTGGCCTACGGAAATTCTGCGTTTGACCGCCGTGTTTCTCTCTTTTTTCTTCCTGTTGTATTCATCCGCCGGTCTGAAAAAAAACAGACTAAAGATTGCCGGGGATTTCGGTTTAGCTGCCGCCGGGGAGGTTTCACCCGGCAAGGACCAGGCGGGGGGAAACGGTTTGCGGCCCAGGGTCACCGGGGTGGTGAACCGATTCTGTGACACCGTGAATTACAACTGGGATGCACAAAGGGAGGGGAAGGTGGCCAACATGGCCGACTTGTGGAACGCCTATCTGCGCCGGGACTCGCTGGGCTATCGCCTCATCCGCCTGGCCCCCATCATCTTTTTATACATGGTCCTGTGCCTGCTGATTTTCCTGACGTTCGGGAAACCCGTGACGCCGGTGCGCGGCGCCCTGAGCTGGGGGGCCGACAAGATTGCCCTGCTGCTCAGCGTCGTTTTTTTTATCGTTTTGAACTTTTACGTTTTTGACGTAACCCGGACCTTCCGGCGTTTCATCATCCTGGCCGGAAAACTGCCGCAATGGCCAAGGGGTTCGGTGAGGCGATTCTGCGGGAAAGACGATATTCAGGAAGATGAAGCCCTCCAGGACTGGATGCTGATTCGTCTGATCGCCATACGTACCGAGGCCCTTGGCAAGCTCATCTTTTATCCCTTTAGCATCTGGCTCATCCTGTTCATGGCCCGGATCAATTATTTCGACAACTGGCACCTGCCCATAGGGCTGGGAATCATCCTTACCCTGGGCGCCCTCTATGCCTGGAGCTCCGCCTTTGTTCTCAGACGTTCGGCTGAGCGGGCCAGGGCGGCCGCGATACAGCGCCTCACCAAGCAATTAGCCGGAACTCTGGCGGATAAGACTGAAGGCCAGAGCCTGGCCAGCCAGATCGAATTTGCCCTGAGCGAGGTCAGATCGAGCCGCCAGGGGGCATTCGCGCCATTTACCCAGCATCCGGTCCTGCAGGCCCTGCTTATCCCATTCGGCGGGGTCGGCGGTATATATCTGTTTGATTTGCTGGCGAAATTAAATATTTAGCCTTATTTAACCAGGAAGAAAGCCGGGCATAAACCTGACTGCCCAATCGCCAAGTGCCGCAGGAAGGTAAATGCGCTGGGGAGGATCGCCTGTTACCCATCGGCCAGCAACACGGCCTCAATGGCTGTTTCAAAGGCTGCCTCGGAGGTTTGTTTCATCGGTTTTTTCTGCGATTGGCGGTTCGCACCCGGTGCAAGCGCTCGGTGAAGCCGCCCTCGGCTTCAAAATCGGCGGCCAATCTCGAAACCTGTCGATCGAACAGAGAGCAGGCAACCGAAAGCAGCACCAACGCTGCGTTAGCCGAAAGTTCGGGATAGATCTTGGTGGACAGAGTGGACCCCGTGGACACCGTGGACTTTTCGAAGTTTCGTCCACTCTGTCCATTTTGTCCACAAAGTCCACCACCCCGACTCATCTCCACTACCCAGATCGCCACCTCATCGGCGCTTTGACAACGCCGGTTGATCAAACTCTGTCTGAGCGGGTTTTCCCGTTCCCACTGTGCCAGCCTCCGCTGGCGCAAAAAATCCTCGTAGTCGAGCTTCAGCTCTTCCAGACTGGCGCGGGCCACCTGGGTGAGTTTCAGCTCCATTTTTTTCGAGGTGGCTGAGGCCTGCGAGCCTTCGGCGATGTTCTGCACCCCGCTGCGCGCGCCGCCTGCACCATCTGGTCATGGGTGCGGCTGCGCTTTTCGATATAGCGTTCACAGAAGCGCACCGTGACATCGTAGACCAGTTGCGCCACCTGAAAACTCTTCAGCTTGTGGTAGCCGCCATGCTTGGCAATCAATTTTTCCTGCTCGGCCATACCCCCTCAGCGTCCGTCCACACCGTCCATAACAGTCCTTTACGTCAACAACAAAAATTCACAGCCTGATTCCAATACCGACGGTGGGGTGTTCGTCCGCCTGCTTTACGAAGCGGTCGAGTTAGTTGACGTACATCGGCATCTGGCCAAGGTTGGCATGGGTGAGTTTATGGTTTGATCTGTTCATTGGAAATTACTCATGTTCGAGGCTGTTTCCGCAGCAAATCGCCTGGCAGGCTTACAGCCCATCAGGAAGCAGGGCCTTTTCAACCGCCACCGGGGAGTCAATCACTCCCTGCTCCAGCATGATTTTTTCCGTCTGTTGCCAGGCGGCCACGTCTATCCTGCCCAAGCGGCCGTTTTCCGGCAGCATCAGTTGCCGGGTGGCGTCAAGCTGTTTGGCGATGATCTCTGCCGGCGTGCCCTGATCATAGGCATGCACCAGGGCAATGGTCCGGGCCGCATTGGCCGGGGCCATGGCCTCCTGCCAGGCGCTCAGCAGGGCGTCACGGAAACTGCGCACCACGCCTGGGTTCTCCTCCAGCATCGATCTCGTGGTGATGAGGGAATTGGCCACAAAACGCACAGCAAAGAGGTCCGGGACGAAAAAGCCGGTCTGCTCCCCTGCCTTGGCCATCTTTTCGGCAATGACAATACCCTCGGCGTTGCGGTAGATGGGCCACAGGTCCACCTCGCCGCGGTAAAACGGGGTGTAGTCGTAGCGCACGCTGAAGAGGTTGACCTCATCCGGCGCAATCCGGTACTTGGCCAGCAGGGCGCGCATGATCGTCTCATCGTTGCCGCCAAAGGTGATGCCCACGGTTTTGCCGCGCAGCTGCCGGGGACTGGCGTAACATGCCCCGGCGCTGCGATAGATCCACTGCAGGGGATTTTGCTGGAAGAGCTGGGCAATAACCACAATGGGCGCGCCCTTGGCCAGGGCGCGGATCACCTGGTCCGCCGAGGCAACCCCGAACTGGGCCCGGCCCAGCTCCAGCTCCCTGATGGCATCACGCTCCGGCCCCCCAGGTTTGACCGTCACCTTCAGGCCGCGGCTGGTGAAAAAGCCGTGCTCCTGGGCATAGAGATCGCCGGCCGTATTGATGTTATACAGCCATTTGAGCCGGTAGTTCAGCTCTGCCGCAGGCTCCCCGCCCCGCTGCCGGCAGCCGCCCAGCAGGGAAACGAGAACAAGCAGGCCGAGCAGGAAAACCAGGCGGGGGAGCGCACCATTCATTGCTGTGTCCTCTGTTCAACGCCCATTCTTTTCCGCACGGCCAGGCCGAGCAGTTCCAGCGCCACCAGATAGAGGGAATTAAAAACACCGATCAGAAATAAGGCCACCAGCACCTTGGCGATATCGCTCTGGTAAAGGGCGATGCGCAGGCTGTAGCCGATGCCGCTGTCCGCCCCGATGAACTCGGCGACAATGGTGCCGACCATGGCCAGGGTGGCGCTGCCGGTGACCACGGTAATCAGCTTGTGGATGTTTTCAAAGGCGCGGATCTTGACTTCGAGCTGCCAGCGCATCCTGCCGGTCACCACATAGAAATGCTCGATGCCGGCCACCGGTTCGCCCAGGATGCCGATAAAGGAAAGCAGCAGCGGAAAGTAGCAGATGATGGCGGCGATCAAGAGCCGGCTCGGCAGCCCGTCGCCCAGCAGGATGAAAATGATCGGCGCCACCGCCACGATGGGATAGGCCTGCAGGTTGTAGGCAGCGGTTTTGATCATGGTGCCCAGCAGATTGTCCGGCCTGCCGACAATGGCCACCACCGTGGCCAGGGCAATGGCCAGCACGTGGCCGATGACGGCCACGCCCAGGGTATCGAGCACCGCCCGCAGATAACCCGCGGCGACCGCCTGCGCGGTGTTTTGCATGTCAGTGAAGCCGGGAATGACATAATCGGACAGGCCGAAGCAGTACTTGACCGCCAGCAGCAGACCCAGGCCGAGAAAATAGATGATCAGAAACTGGGAAAGCCGTTTATGCAGCATGGACGATCTCCAGCATGGCCCGCTCCAGGGCCGGTCTGTCCGGGACGGCATCGCCATGGTGGTCGCGGCCGGCCACCTCGATGAGCTGCGGCGACTTGTGGATGTCCCGCAGCACGAGAATGCGGGCGCAGAAGGTGGCAACCTCCGCCACGCTGTGGGAAATGTAGAGGAAATATCGGTCCGGAAAGATCTGCTTGATGGTGACAATGATCTGTTTTCTGGTGGCCTCATCCACATTGGCCAGGCTTTCGTCCATGATGAGCAGGTCAAAATCCTGCAGCAGGTAGCGGGTGAGATTGGCCCGGTTTTTCTGGCCGAGAGAGAGCTGGGAGAAGCGGGAGTCAACGCAGGAGCCGAGGTCAAAGGCCGTGATCAGTTCCCGCAGCAGCGGCAGGTTGGCCGCGGGGGTCACCTTGGTCAGATGATCGCCGACACTGGACCAGCCGGGCAGCCGCTCGGTATTGCAGGAATAGAGGATTCCTGCCCTGTCCCGGCGCTTGATCTCGCCGGTAAAGCCGCTGATCTCGCCGGCCATGATCCTGGCCAGGGTGCTTTTGCCCACCCCGGACGGGCCGAACAGGCCATGAAAACCGGGATCGGCCAGACGGCAGTTGAGATCGCGAAAAACCAGCGCGTCACCCTGCGGATAGCGATAGCTTATGTTCAGGCATTGCAGCAGCATGTGGTGGCCACCTTCCCTGTTTGCGCTTTTTCCCCTGTCAGCCGCGGCGCAACTGCGCGGATTGGTCAAACCGGCTCTCTGCCGACTGTCGACCCGAGTAGTTACGCCGCTACCAACAAAGCAGAAAAAAACGGAGATGTCAAAGATAGATTTACGGCCGGGCCAAAGTGGATAATCTCGTAAAAAGTCTGTTTTCACCACAGAGCACACAGAGATCACAGAGAAAATATTTTTATTTTCAGCAAGTTATCTCTCTGGGTTATGGCAAAGTTTCCTCCAGGCAACAGGCACTCACTCGCAAGCGATTTCCCGTCCTTCAGCATTTTCAGGCCAAAATTGTAGTGCATTTATTAGCTCGTTAAGTAGCTTTGCACGCCTCTACAAAATCACCTCCCGAATCGCCTTGAGCAGGTTCTCCGGCTTGATTTTCAGGCCATTATACAGCAGGGCCTTGATCACCATGGTTTCGGATATTTTTTTGTAGGGGGAAAGCTCGTTGACCGCGACGGTGATGCTTTTCAGCCGGTCCGAATCTTCCGGGGTCAGCCGGAAGCTGGTGGGGTTGAGCTGCGATTTGCGGGAGACCAGTTTCAACTCTTCCGATGAATCGGCCGGCGAGCTGGTGGTGGCAAGCTTTGTTTGCCCGGTGATTTTTTTCTTAGCCATGGGCGGCAATCTCCCGGGTCAGGGAGTGAAAATCCTGGGCGCCGTTTGATCTGGGATCAAAGGTAAAGATGGGCTCACTGTTCATCTGGGCCTGGTTGATCGCCTCATTCTTGCGGATGATGGTGGCAAGCAGACTGGCCTGCAGCGGGGCAAGCTGTTCGTCAATAAAATGGTTCGACACCCTGTTGCGGGAGTCGAAACTGTTCCGCACAATCCGGTAATTATAGGTATCGCTCTCTTTCACCTCGCTGATGGTGGCGAACAGATCGGCGATACCATCCAGGGAGTAGCGGCCGTAAGTGGTGGGGATCAGGATGAGGTCGGCGGTGAATATCGCGTTCATCGACAAGACACCCAGGGTGGGAGGGCAGTCGATCAGGATGTAGTCAAAATTGTTTTCGATCCTGCGCAGGTGGTTATGCAGCAGCTTCTCCCGATGGGTCCGGGCGTTGATCTGCTCGGCCACCGTGGCCAGATGAATTGCCGCCGGCACGACCGACAGCTCGTTCATCGTTTCACCGTTGACCTGCCCGGGATGGATGACTTTTCTGATGTCAAAGGCCCGGTCCAGAAATATTTCCCTGACCGTTTTCTCCCTGGGGACATCTGCACAGAAAATGACGGTGCTGTGGGCCTGCGGATCGATATCGATCAAAAGTGTCTTTTTCCCGTTTGCCGCCAGACCGTAAGCCAGATTGACCGCAATCGTGCTCTTTCCCACACCGCCTTTTTGGTTTAATATACCGATTTTCATAACTGCACCTCTCATTTAAAATGTGAGATGAAATTAGCCTACAAGGCGGGCAATTGCAAGCAAAATTGTAGTGCATTAAAGAACTAGAATATAAACTTATTTTAGAGCTTAATCATCGCTACAACTGTAGCGTCAAATTGAACTCTTTTCGGCACAGAAAAAAGTTGCCTGGCCGGGGGGCATGGCCTGCATGTATCCCGGAGTACGATACCGGAAATTCAGCTATAGGCCGCTTTTGTGGGGCCGGGGCCGGATTTTTCAGCCGAGAATTGCCAGGGCGGCCAGGGCATGCCAGGTGGAGTCGAGGAATGAAGCGGACCTACTGCTGCGGCCGAAACCGCCGGAAGTGGTCTGACAGCCGCAGAGGAAGCGAAAGGCGAGGTCCGAATCCAAGGGCTTAACCCCCAGGAAGGCCAAGGCCCGCAGGCAGGCGTGGCAGTTTTCAACATACGAGGTTGTCCCGGGGAAGAAACCGAAGCCGCCATCGCCATTCTGCGAGGCCCGGAACCAGGCGACCAGCTCCGCTGCCGGCCGTGGCAGGGTGGCCCGAATTTGCTGGGACAGATAGATGTGCATCCACGCCTCGTCAACTGCTCGCCATTTTTGATTCAGGACAGCGGTAAAATTGGCGGCCTCGGCAGGCAGCCGGGATTTTTCACCCAACACCTCGTCGAGAATCCTGACGCCGAAATACAAGTCTGCCAGGGAAGCGGCGGCCTGCATTTTCCCCGTGACGGTTGCGGCGACAGTCTCCCGGTCCAGTGCCAGCCCCGCAGCCCGGCAGCACCAGAGCAACTGGAAGGCTGTTCTCACCCCGACCCCTAAAATCCGCCGGCAGGCGGTGAGATAGGAACGCAGCTTCTCGTCCGCGGACGGATTGTACTCACCGTCATCCACCGCATGGCACTGCCGGGCAAGCTGGAGGATATGCAGGGCATGGTAAGTATCCTGGATGGTGGCGGGCAGCCTCGGCGTGGCGCCGAAACCCCCGGTTTCCTTTTTCCGCACGGCAACAAAAGGGATTGCCGCCGTGATGATGGGGCGCAGGTTATAATCGGGATTCATGATGCATACCTCTGCAAATCAGGCTGCCACGCAGTTTGAAAGGGAAACGCTGTAGCTTGTCTTATTTATGTCAAGGCGCTGCTTGCCGGGTCAGAATAATTCCGGCCATTTTTCATGGAAGTGTGCGGGAAAACCCTCACCCGCTCCCATAAAGCTTCAAAGTCAGAAAAATCACCTCGCTGAAAATCTTTTTCATGGGTTGATAATCTTTATCCAACCCTTTTCGGACCGCCAGAAAGTATTCCTCTTTCCTCTCATCAACAAATTCACTGAAATCCAAGGGCGGCAACCCTGACTGCAGAGCCATGAGCACTGCCATAACACCGATCAACTCCATCTGACCCACCGGTTTGCGGTGTACCGTGGCGGCAAACAGGCAGCCATGAACAGGCGTATCCCATCACGAGATTTCTTCTCTCCAATCGTCGATTCTCGACACCGCCTCGAACTCAT
>Ga0172380_10002147_pt1 | contig 31645 bp, 29 predicted proteins | sample Leawe162metaG_FD_119747 | JGI IMG/M metagenome (GOLD analysis project Ga0172380, IMG submission 119747) | Leachate microbial communities from a municipal landfill in Southern Ontario, Canada - Leachate well 162 metaG | ecosystem: Engineered > Solid waste > Landfill > Unclassified | place... | reverse complement strand
TTGGGCCCGCAGACAAAGGTGTTGCGGTGGATGCTGCCGAGCCGGGCGAACTCCGCCTGGGCCATGCCCGGAATCAACCGGAACACTTCCTGCTGGGCTTTATAGGTCAGCTTGGTCTGGAAGCCCACCATATTGTAGAGCAGACCGTCTTTTTTTTCCATGCGGAGCTGGACCACACCGTACGGGTCGCGGCCGGTTCTCGGGTCGGGCAACCCCACCGGTTTCATGGGTCCGAAGCGCAGGGTGTTTTCTCCCCGTTCCATCATGACCTCGATGGGAAGACATCCCTCGAAGTATTTTTGTTCCTCGAATTCCTTGAGCGGCACCTTGTCTGCGCTCCGCAGGGCCTCGATAAAGGCTGCGTATTCGTCGCGGTTCATGGGGCAGTTCAGGTAGTCGCCCGGCCCGTCGTCGTAGCGGGAGGCCCGGTAGACAATGGTCATGTCCAGGGAGTCGGCGGTAACGATGGGGGCGATGGCGTCGTAAAAGGCGAGGTGCTCTTCCCCGGTGAGTTGGCTTAGCGACGCGGCAAGCGGGCTTGAGGTGAGCGGGCCGGAGGCCAGGATCACCGGCCATTGTCCAGAAGGGGGAAGCTCGGTGACTTCCTTGCGGATCACGGTGATGGCCGGGTGCGATTCAATTTTTTCGGTGATGTATTGGGCAAAGAGGGAGCGATCCACGGCCAGAGCCCGGCCTGCCGGAACCTGGGTATGGTCGGCCGCCGCCATGATCAGGGAGCCCAGCCGCCGCATCTCTTCCTTGAGAAGACCCACGGCGGAAGAGACATCGGCGGCGCGCAGGGAGTTGCTGCAGACCAGCTCGGCCAGCAGCGGAGATTCGTGCGCCGGGCTGAAGTGCACCGGTTTCATCTCGTGCAGCGTCACCCGGCAGCCGCGCTGGGCAGCTTGCCAGGCGGCCTCGCATCCCGCGAGGCCGCCGCCGATGATGGTAATCTCCGGGGTATTAGAGGCCAAGCTGTTTCTTGATGGCGTCAACCACCACATCGCTGGAGGTGCCGACGATGGATTTCAACAGACCGGCCTTTTCGTAGAAACCCGCCAGAGGTGCAGTCTTCTCGTTGTAGGTGTCCAGACGGTGGGCGATGGCTTCCTGGGTTTCATCCTCGCGCTGGATCGCCGGGCTGCCGCACTTGTCGCAGATCCCTTCCACCTTGGTCGGGTTGCTCTTGGTGTTGTAGATCGCCTGGCAGGAGGGATTGGTGCAGGTTCTTCTCGTGCAGAGCCGGTCGAAGATCACGTCGCGGGGCACGTCGATGGAGGCGACCATGTCCAATTTGATGTTGAGTTTCTGCAAGAGCGCGGTCAGAGCCTCGGCCTGGGGAATGGTGCGCGGGAAGCCGTCCAGCAGAAAGCCCTTGGCGCAATCGGGCTCCTGGAGCCGATTTTCCATGATGCCCATGATCAGCGAGTCGGGAACCAGGTCGCCCCGTTTCATGTAGCCTTCCGCTTCCTTGCCCAGCGGGGTGCCGGCCTGGACTGCGCCGCGGAGAATGTCGCCGGTGGAAATCTGGACCGAACCGTCGATGGCGGTGAGCAGCTTTGCCACCGTGCCTTTGCCTGCGCCTGGTGCGCCCAAAAGAATAAGTTTCATGTGTGTTTCTCCTGTGTTTCGATGAATGTATGCCCGCAACAGACGGCATGGGGCCGCAATGGGGTGGGATCTCGCCGGGCTGCCAGCCGCGCCGCTTGCACTGCTTTTAACGGCGTTGATCCCGGCAAGGTGAATCCGGGTCGCAACTATACCCGATTTTTGTTCCGGATGGTAGCGTTATCATCGCTGTTTCGCAAAGATGATTTCCTCCGTGGTATGATGAACTGAACGAGTGTAGTTTGCCTGCTTCCGGAAAAATATTGTCCAATCTTGACAAGCGGACAACAATTCTTATTTTGTGTGTAAAGCAGATAAACTCTTTAAAATCGAGTTGTTACATATAATTCACAAAGGAGGTGCGTATGGCGATAGTACGATTTGCCGATCAGAAATTGTTCAGAAACCCCTGGGCCGATTTTGAAAGGATGCGCAGAGAGCTGGACGCGCTTTTTCAAGGAACAGGCACGGAGCCCGGCGGAAGAGGCACGGTCTTTCCTGCCTTGAACATTTTCGAGGACAGCGGCAACCTTTATGTCCGGGCCGAGATTCCCGGGGTGCCGGCCGGCGAGGTGGAGATCTCCATCGAAGGGGATACCCTGACCATCCGGGGAGAACGGAAAACCTGCACGACGGATGAAAAATGTTCCTATCACCGCCGTGAGCTCGAATGCGGTAGATTCAGCCGGGCCGTCACCCTGCCGGCCAAGGTTCAGGTGGACAGGATCGAGGCAAAGGCCGCGGACGGGATCATCACCATCACCCTGCCCAAGGCGGAAGCGGTAAAGCCCCGGCAGATCAAGGTGAATGTCGGTTGAGACGGTCTCGATGGCGTGTGTTCATGCTTTTTTAAGGAGTACACCTATGACGGAAAAAGAAATGCAAATCCAGCAGAAGCAGGAAGTACGGCAGGCGGGTGAGCCCACCAAACCGGAAAAGCAGTATGTGCCCGCAGTGGATATCTTTGAAACCGCCGAGGCGGTCAATGTGCTGGCGGAGATGCCCGGGGTTGCCAAGGAAGGGGTTGAAATCGAGCTGGAGAATGAAACCCTGACCATTCGCGGTACCGTGGTCCCGGAAGAGCATGTGGGGGAAACCGTTCTCCTGCGTGAATTTGAGCCAGGCAGCTATCTGCGCAAGTTCACGGTGGCCGAAACCATTGATCAGGAAAAGATCCAGGCCACCATGGCCGATGGGGTGCTTACCCTGGTGTTGCCCAAGGTTGCGCCCGCCAAGCCGCGTAGGATTGAAGTGCGGGGCATCTGAACCGGAGCAAGCGCGTTCGGTTGGTGATGGGCAAAAGGCCATCCGGAGACGGATGGCCTTTTGTTTGGACAACAACACTACCGATCGGGGGGTAAGTCGCAGGGTGGAGTTGGAATCAGACCCGTTCAAGTTCGATGCATTTTTCCGGACACATGGCAACGGCCCGTTCCAGGGACTCGCTGCATGTCGCGGTATCGGAGATGGGCTCTGCTTTTTCCAGCGCCGGGTTCATGCGGAAGACCTCGGGGCAGATGACCACGCAGGTTTCGCAACTGTTGCAGCGGTAGGTGTCGATGTTTACCCGGCAGTTCATGGAAAATCCTGGGATGGCGTCTGGTGAGGAGGGGCCGGGGGAGTCCCCCAGGCCCCGTGCGGTAATAGCCGGTTAACTGATGCCCTTGCTGTTCAGAAAGGGGCCGTATTTCTTGTCCGTTTCCATGATGTGCTTGTCCAGCCAGTTCTTCAGGAAGTTCATCACCTCGATGCTGATCGTGCTTTTGCCGCTTTGCACCTCGCCGATGAGCGCCTTGACCTTGGTGGTCATCTTGTTGTGTTTGTCCTTGTGGTCGGCGGTTTCCGGGTATCCGTGGGTGTCGAACAGTTTTTCCTCGACTCCGAAATGGCTCACGCAGTAGTTGGCCAGCTTGGTCAGAACCGGCATCAGGGCCTCCTTGCCTTTGCCCGCCAGCATGGCGTCGTTGAGTTCGTTGATCATGTTGATCAGTTGCTTGTGCTGGTCGTCAATCTGTTTGATGCCTACGGAATACTTGTCCTGCCAAGTCAATAATGCCATGCTGTTTCTCCTGTGTAATTGTTAAAAGTTTTCAAACTCATCGTCGTCAAAGGGGATGACATCCTGCGCCTTTGCCGCCTTGGGCTTTGCGGCCGCGGGGGAGGCAAGTTTTTTTACCGGTTTTGCCGGGCCGGGCACGGAGGCGCGTTTTTGGACCTGCATCGGGGTTCTTCTTTCGATGCTTTTGTGCCGTTGCGGCGCGCTGACCTGCCGGGCGCCCACAACCTCGGCCAGGGAGTGGACCAGTTCGCTCAGCTCCTTGGCTTGGCCGGAAAGCTCCTCGCTTGCCGAGGCAGCCTCTTCGGAAATGGCGGCGTTGCCCTGGGTTACCTTGTCCACGTCGGAGACGGCGCTGTTGATCTGGTTGACGCCCAGGGCCTGTTCGTCGCTGGCCACGGTGATTTCCCTGGCCAACTGACTGACCTTCTTGACCCCGTCAACGATCTTGGTCAGAATCTCTTTCACTTCCGAGGCGGATTTGACGCCGTTGTCCGCATTTTTCTGTGACTCTTCAATGAGTTGCGCCGTATTTTTGGCCGCTTCCGCGCTACGCAGGGCCAGTGAGCGGACTTCTTCCGCGACCACGGCGAAGCCCGCGCCCGCCTCCCCGGCCCGCGCCGCCTCAACCGCCGCATTCAAGGCCAGTAGGTTGGTCTGGAAGGCGATCTCGTCGATGGTTTTCATGATCACCGCGGTTTGGTCGGCGGATTTTTTGATGGAGCCGATGGCATCGGTCATCTTCTCCATGCTTTGCTGGGCGACCTCGGCAGAGCTTCTGGCGTTTTCCGCCATCAGGCTGGTCTGGCTCACGTTCTCGGCGTTTTGTTTGGTCATGGAGGACATTTCTTCCAACGAGGCCGAGGTCTCCTCAAGGCTTGCGGCCTGACGGGTGGCGCCGTCGGCCAATTCGTGGCTGGCGGAAGATACCTGGTTTGCGGCGTCAAGCAGATTATCCGCGCCCCGGGTCAAGTCGGCGATGATCCGGGTGACCGGCTTGATCACCGAATTGGAGACGATGCGGATCACCAGGGTGGCGAAGAGCACCGCCATGATCGCCAAGCCCACCACTACCAGATAGGTGGCCTTGGCAATGGAGGCGTTCAACTGTTTGTCCGCCTGTTCGAGGGATTGGATCACCTCGAAGGCGCCGTGCATCTCGCCGGTTTTCCAGTTTTCCATGGGGCCGCCGGTTGGATCGGTTCCGTTGTTGTTCCCCCAGAGCGTTTCGGAGGTTTTGGGGTCGCCGTGGCAGAGCAGGCAGGTTTCCGTGAGGCGCACCGCACGGAAATAACGAACCGCATTGAGTGCCGGGTCGATCTCGTAATACTCGTCAAGATTTTTGTCGGCCATCAGCTTGAGGGCCTTTGCCTCCAGCTCGTCCGGCTCGTTTTTGGAATTTCTGGGTGAGTGTTTCGGCACCTTGAAGATGTAGCCGCCTTCCTGCGCCTTGCGCATGGCTGCATTCCAGGCGGAAAAAACCGGGACCATGGCCAGAACCTTTTCTTTTTCTCCGGCCTCGGCCAGCTCCCGGAGGCGTTGGGAGGTGAACAACCCCATCTGCCAATTCTTTTCCATCTCGTCCCGGGTGGACTCGGCGGTCAGACAGATGGCCCGTGCCTTGTCCGCATAAGCGGTAAGGGTTTTCTCCCGTGATTCTCCGGAGTAGAGACGGAACAGCCCGACAATAAGCAGGGTGGGCAGCAACACGCCCACCAGAACAATTTTTCCCCGCAACGACCACTGCTTGAGGTCCATCCTCGTTCTCCTTGGAAATCCGGAATTTTTTTGTGTGTGTCCTGCGGCTGTCAGGCTTGATTACAGGCTGTTTCTTTGATCAGGATATGATTATTTGAGAAGGCTTATCAAGAGAAAAAAGCGTGCTGGTGAAAAAAACAGAGGCCATTTCCGAGGGATGGAAATGGCCTCTGCGTGCCGCTTGTGGCGGCGAGGAGGAGAGGGAGAGGAAACAGGGTGAAAAAAGAAACCAAGGGGAGAAGATTTCCGGTTTTTCACGTTGTTCATAATATTAAGACCTTCCTCGTTCCGTAAAAGTTCCCACTTTTTTTGTGCGAATCAAAAATCCTCAAAATCATCACCCATGGGGATGATTTCCTCGGGCGTCGCGCCCTTTGCCGGGGCGGTTTTTGCCGCAGGCGGCAGGGCCTTTCTGGCCGGGGGGGCGATTTTTTTAGTGCTGGCCTGCGACGGAGTGGGGGGGCGTTTCAACCTTTTGCTCTCCGGTTGAATTTTTTCCGCAGTTTCCGCGCCGCCCACCATCTCCAGCAAATGGGCCACCGAGCCCTTCATCATTTCCGCCTGGGCGTTCAATTCTTCGGAGGCGGAGGCGGATTCTTCCGCTGCCGCGGCGTTTGCCTGGGTCACGGTGTCGATCTCGTGGATGGCCTTGGTAATCTGGTTGATGGCATTGGCCTGTTGGCTTGCCGCTCCGGCAATCTCGGAGATGATCGTGCCGATGCGGGTGGTGGACTGGGAGGCAACGTAGAAGGACTCGCTGGTCTCGCTGACCAGGGCGTTACCGGTGGTGATCTTCTGCACCGTGCCTTCGATGAGGTTTGAGGTATTCTTTGCCGCTTCTGCTGCCCGCATGGCCAGGTTGCGAACCTCGTCGGCCACCACCGCGAAGCCGGCTCCGGCCTCGCCGGCCCTGGCGGCCTCAACCGCGGCATTCAGGGCCAACAGGTTGGTCTGGAAGGCGATCTCGTCGATGGTTTTTACGATCTTCTGGGTTTGCGAGCTGGCAGCCGAGATCTCATGCATGGAGGTGGTGAGTTTTTTCATGGATTCGTCGGCGTCCTGGATCACCTGATTCGCTTCCCGCATCAGCTCGTCCGCCTGGCGGGCATTGTCGGCATCCTGCTTGATCATGGCCCCGACCTCTTCCAGGGAGGCGGAGGTTTCTTCCACTGACGCCGCCTGCTGGGAGGCGCCTTCGGCCAGGGTTTGGCTGGAGGAGGAAACCTCCCCTGCCGCCGCGGCTACTTGGTCAGCGCCTTCATTTAAGGTGCGGCTGACCTGCTTGAGGGTCGCGGAGATTCCTCGGCCCAGGAAAAAGGCAAGGGCCGCGCCGCTGGCAATTGCGCCGGCGCCTAAGATCAGGGCCACCAAGCCCAGAAATTTGGCTCGGTCCTTGGCTACAACCGTGTCCTGGTTCGCCTCGGTCTGGACATTTTCATAGAGATCCTCCAGAACCGGTTCCGCAGCTTTGGCTGCCTCCCTGAGCTTCGGCTCGATGCTCATCCGCTCTGATTCAGGAGCGTCGGCTACGATCTCGAAGTTTTTCTGGTAGGTCTCCACCAGGGGGCGAATTTTTTCGATATCCTCAATCACCTTGGGCTTGTCCGCCTTCTTGGCCAAGGCTTCGATGGTATCCAGTTCGTCCTCAAGGTCCGCAAAGCTGTTGTTTTGTTCCTTGGCCTTGCCCTCGTTGCCGGTGAGGAGGAAGTCCTTTTCAAAGCGGCGGCACTTGTTGAGGTTGTTGAGAGCGGCGTTGGCCCGCACGGCGATGGCCATCTCTACTTCAATCAGACTGGTAAAAGAGGTGGTGGCGGAGGAGAGGGCGAATTGGTATACGCCGGTGAGCACAGCGGTCAGGAAGAGCACTAATCCGAAGCCACCGCCGATTTTCTTGCCTAATGTTACCTGTTGTTTGGCCATCTCTCTCCTCCGCACCGCGGGTTAATCATGGGGAAACGCATGAAGATTACGTGAATACCGTACACCTTATAGAACAAAAAGATACAGCGTCAAGAGTTGTTTGTGAAAAATTGTCGCACCTCATGCCTTGGAATCAGTCGCGGCTGAGCACCCGTCCCAGGGTGGCATCCACGGCCAGGGCCTGTTGCATCCGATCCTTGAGGAATCCTTCCCCCAGATAGCGGCGGTTCTCCTCGATCACCGCGCACAGCGTTTCGATATCGCCGGATTCGGCCAGCTCCGTGATTTTTTTGAGGTTCTCGGTAAAGCTTGTGACAATGCGGCACCCCTGGCCGCTGGCAGACATGATCTCTCCGTAGGTCCGGGGGTTCTGGCTATGTACCCTGGCCATGGAAAGAATGGAGTAGAGCGAGGTCAGGGTGGCATGGCTGCCGATATCCTCCGGGGGGATACCGTTGTCCTTGAGGGCCATGGCCAGAGCCACCGAGATGGAGGTCGGCAGCTTCTGACCCACCCCCATCATCAAGTCGTGCCGGTCCGGCGCGTCGAGGGAGATCTTGGCGCCGTGCTTGTACAAAAAGGCCTCGAACTCGCTGCTTAAAACACCGCTTCGGGCAGTGCGAACCACCGAGGCGTTTTTGTCCTTCATCGTAGCGGCCTGCGGTCCCCAGAGGTTATGGACCAGCAGCACCTCCACCCCCTCCTTGGTGTGGGTAAGGGCGGTGTGCAGCACGTTTTCCGCCTCGCCGGCCAGCAGAATCAAGGCCTGGTTTTCCGCGAGCAGCGGGCCGTATTCCGCAATTGCCGCAGGGGTGGCGCTGATGGGCACGCAGATCACCACCACCTCCACCTGGGGAATCATCTCCTGGGGGCGCAGCGCGCTGCTGCGGCCGGTGATCATGGTTTCGTAGCCTTCGCTCTTCAGGCGTTCGGCGAACCAGAGGCTCATGTCGCCGCTGCCGATAAAGCCGAAGGTCTTGATGCGCTTGACCCGCATGTCCACCCTGGGGAAGCTGCCCAGCACCCGCACCGAGCCGGGTTCCTGGATGATCTGGTGCTCGATGCGCTCAATGGCCGCCCGTACCCGTTCGTCGGAAAGATGCCCTTCAAATTCGATGAAGAATTGCAGCTCCTGGCTCAGGGGGTCGGTTTCCGTCTGCATGTCGATCAGGTTGATGCTGCGTTTGGTGAACTCGTTTAAAAGGTCCACCAGGATGCCGACCCGGTCCTTGATCGGGGTGGTGACCAGGACCGTGGCATCGTAACCGGTGCGGGGGGCAGGGGTTGGCCCCAGCACCGCGTAGCGGGTCCGGTTGTGGGGCACGATCTCCCTGGCGCGGATGGTCAGGCCGTAGGCGCGGAGCGCCTCCTCGGACTCGATGATCCCATGGGTGGTAATCCCCCGGGCCTTGATGTCGCGGACCGCCGCATCCAGATCGTGTACCGAGGTAAGGGTCGCCTGGGGGTAAGCGCTGGTGATGTAGTCTTCGCATTGCCGCAGCACCCCGCTTTTGCCGAGGAGCATGGTGATCGGTTCCGTGGCGGAAAGGCTGCCCAGGGAAAGATGGATGGGGAGGACGATGTTGTCCTGCCAGAACCCCTTGTCCATGCCCTTGACCAAGCGGCTGTATTCCTTGACCTGGCCTTCGCGGGTGTTATAGACCGGCGCCAGGGCCAGGTCGGTCTCCTGGGCGGCAAAAACCTTGAATACCGCGGCCAGATTCGGAAAAAGCCTGATTGTCGCGTCCGGGTTGTATTGGCGGGCAGCCTGCCAGGCGTGGGAGCCTTCCGGGCCGAGGGTGGCTATGGAAACCATATGGAGACCTGTTGGTTACGTGATTGATCTTGGCCCATTCTGGGCACGGGATGGACCTTTTTTGAGTCCATCCGTGTTGACCATTTCTCCTTTTAGTGTGTTCGCAAGGGCTGGTCAATAGCTTTTCTCGGAGACGCGGCAGGCTGGGAAGGGGACAACGGCGGGAAATACGGAAGAGATCGGCGGGGTGAAACAGGGATGGATTCAGGCCACGGCCTCTGCCTGCGGTAAAGCGTCGGCGATCCGGCTCAGGACTTCCGCCGGAACAAAGGGCTTGTCGATGTAGGAGGCGCAACCGCGTTTGTGCAGTTGCCGCAAGAGTTCCTTGTCGCCGTAGCCGGTGATGACCATGATGGGGATCGGGATCCCGGCATCCTGGAGTTTGTCGATCAGGCCAAGGCCGTCCAGTTCCGGCATCTTGAAATCGGTGATGATCAGACTGATGGGGCGGCTGCTCGGCTGTTGCCGGATCTTTTCGTAGGCGTCCCGGCCATTGGTCGCCAGGATTACGCTGAAACCGGCTTGGCGGAGAACAAGATGCAGGGCCAGCCGGGTATGTTTCTCGTCTTCTGCTATCAGTATCTGTGGGCTGGTCATGGTCTGTGCCGGCAAGGTCTGGGGCGTCAATGCGCGAAGTGTAGCTTCATCATCCGTGCGAAGCCTTTTGCAAGGGTGGGGGCGATGCGCCGCACGAAAACCTCGCCGGTGGAGGTGTTGAAAAATATCTTGTATCCCTCCGTCCCGCCGGTCTTTTGCACGCCGGGAACAAGGCCGAACCGGGCAATGGCGTCGAGGGCCGCGGCAATGTTCTGTTGGCCGATGGCAAATCCGTCGGCGCCGAGCATGTTGGTTTGGAGAACGCTTGCCCCGCCGAACAGCTTTACTCTCAGTTCCGATGGGGCGATGCCGAAGCGGTTGCGCAGGGTTTCCAGCATATGGTCCACCGCCGTGTCCAGATACGGGAAATATCCGGCCATGGGCGTTTTTGTCTGGCGGGGCAGCATGCCGTGGCAGATGGCCCCAACCCTGAGACTTTCGTTGTGGAGGCACAGGGAAACGCATGAGCCGAGGATGGTGGAAACGATGGCAGGCTGGTCGGTGATCAGCAGCTTACCGGGGGTAAGATTGATGATGGGGAGGTCGGGGTAGGACAGCACAAGAGAGGTCTGCAACATGGCCGGAATCAACCTTGCGGCGGGAGGCTGGGGAATGGCTGCAATCGTCGGTGGTGTACCGTGCTCCATGGCTGCTCCCGGTCAATTTTACGCCCTGATAAAAGCCAACTTCCTGCCAAGCCCCCGAAGGGACTTGGCAGGAAGTCTTGGACCGGCGAGGGGGGGGGACCGATCCAAATGGCTACTTGTGAAGGCCCGCTATGGCCTATGATCTTTGGTTTTAATGGGTGTTCCCCGTGATCAGCTCGTAGGCGTCCGCTTCCGAATCCACCAGGGCGCCAAAGATAAGAGGCTGGGTCTGGTAGGCGCTTTCCGCCGACAGGATGCAGATCTGTTCGGCAAAGCCGTTGAGTCCGCCCATGGGATTCACCCGCAAATCAATAACCGGAACCGTTCTGCCCCGAAAATTGATGATGCCCATGACCGTATCGTTGGCAATGGGGAGGGCGGTTGCGGACATCATGCCGAGGATCTCGGTGATCCGTAGCGAGCCGAGGGCGCATGCGTCCGGGCCGGACATGAGCGTTGCCAGCGTGGGTTTCACTGCTGATGTTCCCATGGTCTCCCCTCCTGGTCAGGTGGAATGTGATCCCGTGTTTTTTCGCGGGGGTTGCCTCTTGCCTATGGAAGAAATGTGCCAGGCGGAGAATAAAGTTTCTAACAAGTTGATATAATTTTGGATATTTGTGTGCGCGGCGGGGAAGGGAGAGTGTGAAGATGTTAAGATATCTTTATGTCTTGGCTGGGGGAAGGGGAGAATGGCGCGTGGCGTGGCGGAAATGAATGAATGTTGATGTGCGTCAACAAAAGTTGATATGAGGACTATTTCCCCCCGGCGGCGGGCACCATGGGAAAGACCGCCCTGGCAATGGTGCCCTTGCCGGGCTGTGAGTTGAATTCCAGCCGCCCTCCATGCTCTTCCATGATCCCTGCGGAGATGGAAAGGCCGAGGCCGCTGCCGCCGTTGTCGCGTTTGGTGGTGAAGAACGGGTCGAGGATGCGTTTGATATTTTTTTGGGAAATCCCGCAGCCCTGGTCGGCTACTTCCACAAAAACCGTGCCGGTCTTGGGCTCCTGGCCGGTGGAGACCGTCAGGTATTCGTCCGGGGAGGCAAGGGATTGATACGCGTTTTGCAGCAGGTTGATGATGACCTGCTCGGTCCGCTGGAAATTGCCCCGCACCGGAGGCAACCCCTCGCCGTAGTGGACGGTGAGGTGGTCGGTCGCCTGTTTGAGGGGGTTGGCGAGCAGGACCAGGGCGGCGCGCAGCGCGGTGTTGAGATCAACGTCCTGATCCATGTCGGAGATGCCCTGCCGTGCGTAATCCCGCAGGTTGAAGACGATCCTGCGGATGCGTTCCGAGCCGTCGAGGATGCCGGAAAACAGCTCGGGAATATGCTCGCGCATCTCGGAAAAGGGGATGCCCGCCACGGGAAAATCGCCGTACGTCTGGTAATGCTCTTCCAGGATGGGAAGGAAATCTTCCCAGGCGCGGTGGAGGATGGGGGCGTTCATGGTGATGAAGTTGTTCGGGTTGTTGATTTCATGGGCCACCCCGGCGACCAGGATGCCGAGGGAGACCATCTTGTCGGCCTCGATGAGCTGCCGCCTCCGTTGTTCCGCCTCTTTTTCCGCTTTTTTCCGGGCCTTGATATCCGCCTGGAGTTGTTTGTTGATGCGGGCGAGTTCCTCGGTTCGCTTGGCGACCAGCTGCTCCAGATGGTCGCGGTGCCGGTGCAGCTCCTCTTGGCTTTCCTTAAGGTTTTTCAGCAGGGCCAGCCGCTCCATGCCCTTGGCCAGGGAGACTTCCAGCTCCATCATGGAGATCGGTTTCTGGATATAGTTGATCGCCCCCATTTTCATGGCCTCGACGGCGATGGCAAGATCCGCCTGGCCGGAAACCACGATGCATTCAAGGTCGGGTTGGATGGCTACGGCCTGCTGCATGAGGGTAAGGCCATCCATCTGGGGCATCATGATGTCGGTGATCAGGAGATGAAATGGGCTTTTTTCAAGAAGGGCCAGGGCATCAGGGCCGCTGACCGCGCCGGTTGTCACATAGCCGAGGCGTTCCACCTGCATGGAGAGCAGTTTGAGAACCATGGGCTCATCGTCGACAACGAGTATTTTTCCTTTGCTTGCCATGGTCCGTGGGATGCCTTTTCTCCGTGATTACGGTTGGCGTTTGAGCCGTTGATTCAAGGCCTGCGGGGTTATGCCCAGAAGGAGGGCTGCTGCCCGCTGATTGTTGTTGCTTCGCCGGAGGGCTTCGGCGATGAGCTCCTGGTCCGCGTCTTTCAGGGTGGGCAGTTGGGCAAAGCCGGCGGCCCAGGATTTTTGGAGCGGAATCTTGGCAAGGGGGGCTGAGGCGTTTCCCGCCGGGGCGACGGCGCCCAGCTCTTTATGGAAAAAGGCCATGGAGAGCGTGGCGCCCCGGTGATGGCTTACCGCATCAAAGGCCAGGGCCCGCAACTCCCGGACGTTGCCGGGGAAGTCATAGCCGGTGAGCAGGGGGATGAGCTCCTCGGGGCAGCGGGGTTTCTCTTTGTTGAACTCCGCCGCGGCCTGGACAAGAAAGAAATCCAGCAGGGCGGGCAGGTCATCCTTGCGTTCCCGCAACGGAGGAACCTGGATGCGGTGGGTGCGCAGCCGGTAGAACAGGTCGGTGCGGAACAACCCTTTCTTGTGTTGCTGCTCCAGGTCGTGATGGGTGGCGACGATGACCCTGGCGTCCGAACGATTCACCTGGTCGGAACCCAGGGGGTAGTATTCGCGCTCCTCAAGAAAACGGAGAAGCTTGACCTGCGAGGCCTCGCTGAGATCGCCGATCTCGTCCAGAAACAGGGAGCCTCCGGCTGCTTTTTCCACCAGGCCGGAGCGGCTGCGGTCCGCGCCGGTGAAAGCCCCCTTGGCATGGCCGAAAAGAGTGTCGGCAAAGATCTGATCGTCAAGCCCGGCCACATTGACCGTCACGTATTCTCCGCTCCTGCCGCTCAGGTCATGGATGGCCTTGGCGATGCTCTCCTTGCCCACCCCGGTTTCCCCGGTGATCAGCACCGGCTGCCGCCCTTCGGCAATGGCCTCGCAGTAGCGGAACAGGGATTTCATCGCGTCGTTGCCCGTGATGATCCCGGAAAACACCTCCGGCCGGGCCGGATCTTTTTCAAAGAAGCTGCTGGCGAGCCTGGAGTTTTCCCGCCGGAGTTGCCTGACCTCAAGGGCGCGTTTGATGCTGGGCAGGAGGCGTTCGATCTCCACCGGCTTGAGCACGTAGTCAAACGCCCCTTGTTGGATGCAGTGGACCGCGGTTTCCACCTCGTTGACCCCGGTGACGATGATGACCGGCAGCTCCGGGAAGCGGAGGCTGACATCCTTGAGGATGTCCTGGCCGGAAACATGGGGCATCATCAGATCGAGGAGGATGATCTCCACGGGCTGATGGTCGAGGATGGAGGCGACCTGCCGGCTGTCCGGGCAGCGGATGGTGTTGGTTATGCCATGGGAGCGGAGGGCGATATCGAAGCTGGCAAGGGTATGGATTTCGTCGTCAACCAGGAGGACGGGATGCAGCGGATATGGGGGCGCTTTTTTTCCCATGGTGTCTTGGCCGGGCTCATTTGGGCCAGAGCAGCTTGCCCAAGATCCAGCCGGTGGTGCCGTCCGCATGCTTGACCTTGACCCAATCGCCTTCGGTGTTCAGAGGCTTGAAGACCACGCCGTGTTTGACCTCTGCCACGAGTTCGTAATCCTTGCCGGCGCCGACCCGCAGATTGGCGCTGTCCGCCTTGACAATGACGGTTTTCTCCTTCGCCAGCAGATCGGTGGAGATCCAGCCCTTGTCCCCTTCAAAATCCACGACCTCCGCCCATTTGTCCTTACGCGCCTTAACCTGCAGCGGGAACCCCTTGAATACCGTCCAGAGAACCTCTTTTTTCGCGTCGGGGCCGGAGCGGATGTTGGCCCCGTTCTTCAGGACACTGGCGTATTCTCCGGCAGCGGCCGTGGATTTTTCCGAGGTCGTTTTGGCGGCGGATTTTTCAGCCGCAGCCTTGGGCGAAGCTTTTTTTGGGGCGGCATCGGCCGGGACTCCGAGCGTAAGACAAAAGATGCAGACGAGCCCGCAGAGCAGGGATGGCTGGAAAAGGGAACGTGTTGTGGCCATGATGGATAAACTCCTAAAAAAATGGAAAGAGTATGGTTCGCACAGCGCATGGAAACGCTGGACAGGTCTGGGGAATGCACCGCACCCAAGGTAGCATCTTCGTTCCGGCAAGTCAACCGTCTCCGAGGCCTTTCGCTTCATGGCGGCGGGCAGGTGGATGGCTGCGGGGCGCGGGTTCTTAATGTGGAATTGCTTGTCATGGTGTTCTGCCGTATAATGGGTCTGTTCCGTAAAGGATTGTGTTTCCCGTCCCGCCATATTCCGCCGGGCGGGAAGATGTGAAGACCAGCATTACCGCCTCGGGCAAGGGGAAAGACCATGGATACTCTTCCGGACAAGGCCCGGATTCGCAGGCAACCGGTAGCGGACATGCTCATGCGGAAGGTCGTGCAGGGGATCGAGGATTACGCTGGTCAGGCAATGGCCGGGATTCCGGCGGAGATCGTCGCCGGTCTTGCCGATCGGGTTGCCCGGGAGGTCCGGGCGTTCAGCGAGGGACAGGGGGACCATCTCTATCAACTGGTAAAGATCGGCCTGGGGCTCTCGTCGGAAAAAAACATCGACCGGCTTTTGGAAAGGATCGTCCGGGAGGCGAGGAACTTCACCAATGCCGATGGCGGCACCCTGTACATCCGGGAGAGCGAGCGGGATGTGCTTGATTTCGCCATTGTCCAGAATGATTCGCTCGGGGTGTTCATGGGGGGAAGCGGGGAAGTCATCTCCTGGCCTTCCGTGCCGTTGCGCCTTGAGGACAACCAGGAGAATCACCGCAACGTTTCGGCCCATTGCGCTCTTACCGGCGAGCCGGTTAATATCTCCGATGTGTATGACGCCGAAGGCTATGATTTTCAGGGAACCCGTGATTTCGACGCCTCCACCGGGTACCGCTCCCGCTCGATGCTGGTGATTCCCCTGCGGGATCACGAGGACGAGGTTATTGGGGTGTTGCAGCTGCTCAATGCCAAGGATCGGGAGACCGGCGCGGTTGTGCCCTTTCCCGAGCATGAGGTGGGGATGGTCATGAGCCTGGCCTCGCAGGCGGCCATTGCCCTTACCAAGATGCGGCTGGTCCGGGGCCTTGAAAATCTGATGGATGCCTTTGTGCGGACAATTGGCGATGCCATCGACGAAAAATCCCCCTACACGGCAGGGCACGTCTTCCGGGTCGCCAATCTCACCGAGCAGATCGCCCTGGAGGTGAACAGGGCCGACAGCGGCAAGTTCGGGCCGGTCAACTTCAGCGCCGACGAGCTGGCCGAGATCAGGATGGCGGCCTGGTTGCATGACGTGGGCAAGATCACCACGCCCGAACATCTCATGGACAAGGCGACCAAGCTTCAGTCCATCTTCGACCGGATAGAGCTGATCCGGCACCGGGTGGAAATTTCAAAACTGAATGACGAGCTCATCCGCCTGGAAAACGAGCCCTGCCCGAGAACGGAAGCTCGCCTCTCTCCTGTCAGGCACGGAACTGTTGCAAGGGAGGAGGAATGGCAGGAGATCGTCAATTTTCTCGACAGGATCAATCTGGGGGGCGAGGGGCTGCCCGCTGAAAGCATCGAGAAGGTGCGGCGGCTTTCCGGGATGACCTATGCCATGAGCGGAATGGAGCTGCCCCTGCTCGCTCCGGATGAGGTCGAGAATCTCTGCGTGCAAAAAGGCACCCTGACCGCGGCGGAGCGCAAGGTGATGAACCACCATGTGGAAATGAGCATCCGAATGCTGGAAGGGCTGCCGTTTCCGAAAAAACTCCGCAATGTTCCGACCTATGCCGGCATGCATCATGAAAAACTCAATGGCACCGGCTATCCCCGGGGCTTGGGAAGCGAGGCCATTCCCCTGCCTGCGAGGATGCTGGCCCTGGCCGATGTTCTGGAAGCGCTTACCGCCGCGGATCGGCCCTACAAGCACGGGAAAATGCTTTCCGAAGCCATGTCCATTCTGGAGGGGATGGTTGGGCGGGGTGATCTGGATGGGGATCTCTGTGATCTGGTTGTCGAATCCGGTCTGATCGCCCGTTTCGCCCATGACCTGTCAGCCCGTCAGCGGGATGATTTTTTCTGGCGGGGCAAACGCTATTCCGTCTCGGAAACAAGGTAGATCAAAAATTCCCGATTACCCTTGGGGCCAAGGATCGGCGAGGGGCAGACGCCAACCGGAACAAGGCCGATCCCGCCTGCAAATTCCCGGATTTCCCCGACCACCTGCTCGTGCAGGTCGCGGTCGCGGACGACCCCGCCCGTGCCGAGCTGCCCTTTACCGACCTCGAATTGCGGCTTGATCAGGGCCAGCACCCGGATACCCCCCGAAAAAAAGCCCAGCAGCGGCGGCAGCAGCGTTTTCAGGGAAATAAACGAAGCGTCGATCACCGCCAGGTCAAGGGGGGCGTCAAGATCGCCGATCTTCAGATTTCTGGCGTTGGTTCTCTCCATGACCACTACCCGGGGATCCTGGCGCAGCTTCCAGGCCAGCTGGCCATAACCGACATCAATGGCATATACCTTGGCGGCCCCGCGCTGCAACAGGCAATCGGTGAAACCTCCGGTGGAGGCGCCGATATCGGCGCAGATAAAGCCGGTGGGGTCGATCCGGAAATGGTCCAGCCCGGCCGCCAGTTTGAGCCCGCCCCTGCTCACATAGGGGCAGGTTTTCCCCTTCAGCCGTATCCGGCACTCCTCGGCAAAAAGCGATCCGGCCTTGTCCGCGGGCTGGTCGTTCACCAGCACCTGGCCCGCGGCAATCATGGCCTGGGCCTTCTGCAGGGTCGGGGCCAGGCCGTGCTGGAGCAGGAGCTGGTCGAGCCGGATCTTCATGGTGTGTTTGGCACGAGTCGGGTTATGCTTCGGCGGTGTCGGCCTTGCGGATCATCTCGCAGAGCTCGTCGGCCATGGCGTTGATCAGCCCGGCGTCCTTGCCCTCCACCATGACCCGGATAACCGGTTCGGTTCCGGAGGGACGCACAAGGATGCGGCCGTCATTGCCCAGCTTCTTCTCCAGTTCCTTGAGTTTCTTGCTGAAGCCGGGGATGGTGTTGGTGTTGATTTTTTCGGCGGTGCGGACGTTCTTGAGCACCTGGGGGAAGCTTTCCATGATGGTGGCCAGCTCCGACAGGGGTTTTTGTTTTTTGATCATCACCGCCAGGAGCTGGAGCGCGGCGAGGATGCCGTCGCCGGTGGTGTTGTGCTCCATGAACACCAGATGCCCGGATTGCTCGCCGCCGAAATTGTAGCCGGATCTGCGCATCTCCTCCACCACGTAGCGGTCGCCGACCTGGGTGCGAACCATGGCGCCGCCCATGCGCTGCATGGCGACCTCCAGGCCGAGGTTGCTCATCACCGTGGCGACCAGGGTTTTTTTCTTGAGTTTCTTGCGGCTCATCAGGTCGGCGGCGCAGATGGCCATGATATGGTCGCCGTCCACGATGTTGCCGTGTTCGTCCGCCACGATGATCCGGTCGCCGTCGCCGTCCAGGGCGATGCCGATGTCAGCCCCGAGTTCCCGGACCTTGGCGGCCATGTGTTCCGGGTGCAGGGCGCCGCAATCGCGGTTGATGTTGGTGCCGTCCGGCTCCGCCGAGAGGGTGGTGACGGTGGCGCCCAGCTCCTCGAAGACATGGGGGGCAACCCCGTAAGTGGCGCCGTTGGCGCAGTCGAGCACGATGTGGAAGGCATCCAGGGTGTATTCCTGGGGAAAGGTGTTCTTTAAAAAGACGATGTAGCGGCCCTTGGCGTCGTCGATGCGGGTGGCGCGGCCCACTTCCTCGGCCACCGGCCGGAGAACCTCCATCTTCTGCGAGAAGATCAGATCCTCGATCTCCAGCTCCAGATCGTCCTGAAGTTTGAAGCCGTTTCTGGCGAAGATCTTGATGCCGTTGTCCTGAAAGGGATTGTGGGAGGCCGAGATCACCACCCCTGCGTCGGCTCGCATGCTGGTGGTGATGAAGGCGATGCCCGGCGTGGGCAGCGGCCCGACCAAAAGGATATCCACCCCCATGGAGCAGATCCCTGCGGCCAGGGCGTTTTCGATCATGTAGCAGGAGAGGCGGGTGTCCTTGCCGATGACGATTCGGTGGCCGTGGCGCATGTCCTTGACCAGAAAGGCGAGAGCCCTGCCTATCTGCATGGCGATTTCGGTGGTCATTGGGTAGGTGTTCGCCACCCCCCGCACCCCATCGGTGCCGAATAATTTTCTCATGGTCTCCTCGCGTGGAACGGAAAAACAGGATGTGCGCCGTCGTTGCCATCGTTGCCGGGCAAAAAAGATGCTCTCATCCGGTTGTCGGGAGGAAATGGCAAGCCGGCGAGCCGGATCATTTGCCGGGGTTCCTGCCGATCCTGACGGTGACGGTGGGCGGGACTGTTTCGATGATTTTTATCTGATCCGGGGCCGTGATCTTTACCGGCAGCTTGTGAACGCCTGGGGGCAGCTCGTCGGTCGAGACACTGGCCTCGATAAGCCCCGCCTGGTTTCCTCTGCTGCTCAAAGGCAGCAGGGCGCGGATGCTGATCCGGTCCGGTTCGATGGACACCTTTTTCGCGGAATCAGCGCCGGAGATGCGGACGGGAATATCGGTGATGGTTTTTTCCATGGTTTTTTCGCGGATCACCACATTGGCGGTGACCACGGTCTCCCCCATGAGTTCGAGAAGCGCCGGACGCAGCTCCAGGGGAACCTGGATGGTTGCCGGTCCTTTCAGCCCACTGATATCGATGGGCTTCGCCGTCAGGAGTTTTTCGCGTCCGACAATCGCCTTGGGGCCGGAAATCTTGATGAGCGGTGGTTCGAAAACCACCCCAGCCAGTTCGTGGCCGTTGGCCGGGACGCCTGTTGTCCTGGCCTGAACCGGCAATTCCTTTTCAACCAGTTCGTCGATGAGCAGGGTGATGTGGGTCGGCTGGATGCGGGAGACGGTGACCCCACGCGGAAACTGGATTGTTTCGGGTTCGTTACGGATGACGATGGTGCCGGGGGTGGCCTTGGCAAGGTTGATGGTTCTCGTGATCCGCTGGCGGTTGATGCTGTTGATCAGGCCGCGGGGGCCGCTGACCGTGGCTTCCAGCTGTTTCTTGAACTGGTTGGAGATGATCAGCTCCTTGGGCAGGTTGACGATCTCCACCGGGATGTAGACCGTGGTGTCGACCTTGTCTTCGCCCACCACGAAATACCAGAGCAGGACGGCGAAGATCAAGGAGATGAGCTTCAGCCCCCAATTGTTCGGCCAGTTGAGAAGGTTGGGGGCAGGCGTGCGCCGGATTATTTGTTTAACCAGTTTTTCCATAACAGGGGGGTCGTATTTTCCTTGGGGACAAAGATTGCGTCCAGCCGGTTTCTAAGAGCGTTTTCGTCAAGGTCGGAGGTCATGGCCCCATGCTGGACCAGGGATATCTTCTGGGTTTCTTCCGAGATCACGATGATCACCGCGTCTGTTTCCTCGGAAAGCCCGATGGCCGCCCGATGGCGGGTGCCAAGCTGTTTGCTGATGTAAGGGTTTCTCGTGAGGGGGAGCAGGGCCCCGGCTGAGCGGATCCGGCCGTTGTGGATGATCACCGCTCCGTCATGGAGGGGGGCGGTGGTCTGGAAGATGCTGACCAGGAGCTGTCTGCTGACGATAGCGTCGAGGCTGTGGGCGGATTCGATATAGTCGTTGAGTCCTGTTTCCCGTTCGATGACGATGAGGCCGCCGATCTTGCGCTGGGCCATTTGCTGCGCTGCCCTGACTACCTCGAGCAGAATCTGGACCGTGTCTTCCTGGGGCTTGGAAAAGGTGGTTTGTCCCACCTGGGTGAGGGCTCGCCGGATATCCCGCTGGAAGATGATGATGATAATCAGGAAGATCGAGCTTAAAAAGGTGCCCAGCAGCCAGTACAGGGTCAGGAATTCGAGCTCCCGTGCGGCAAAATAGAGCATGATCAGGACCACGATGCCTGCCAGCATCTGGACGGCGCGGGTTCCCCGGATCAGCAGCATGATGCGATAGATGATGAACGAGACGATCATGATATCGAATATGTCTTGCCAGCGGAGTGACTGTAAGAGTTCCAGCATCGGGGTCGGGGTTCCGTCAATAAAAAATCTGGGGTGAAAAGTTGAAAATGTCTCGTTCTTTCTAAGGTAAACGAAAAGCATGGGGCCAGGCAAGGGGCATGAGTGAATTTTTTTAAAAAAATTGGGGGGATCGGCAGTGGTGTTGTAAAAAAACAAGGGTGTCTTTTGGCGAGAAGCTCCTCGAGCGCGCCAAAAAAACATTCCGGCAACCGGGCCGCCTGGCTGTCGTTCCGATGGGCTATTAATCCGGCCCGGTGTTGTTTAGGGTTAGGGGAGGGCGCACGATGGGGCGGCAAGAAGAGTGAAGGGAGGTCTGGGAGATATGCCGGTGTGGTGCTTTTTTAGCGGGGAAAATGGCGCCGGCGTAAAATGGACCACTGCCGGTGGCGTTTTTTGGCAAAAAACAGCGGTAGGGCAAGGGCGGTATTGCGGAGAGCAAGCAAGAGGGCCGGCCAACCCTCCGACTTGCCGAAGCAGCCGCAGTCAAGGGGGAGCAAGAGATGGCCGCCGGAGGCAGCCAGTATGGCAACGGCAAAGATGAGGAAAAGCGCCCCCATGATTGCGGCGGATATCTCAAGATGGAGACCGCTTACGGCCCAGAGGCCCAGGAGAATCTCCAGCCATGGAAGCCAGCGGGTCAGGAGAATGACCATCTCGAGGTTGAGCATGCCCTGCTCATGCAGGGCCGCCAGTAATTCTCCCACCCCTGCTTCGCGAAGTTTGAAAATCGCGGCAATAAGGAGCAGCAAGGCGGCAAGGTGATAGTCGGCCAGGATAAACAGGTCCAGCGGGGTCGCTGCCGCCGGACCTGTTTCTTTATTATTGGGGGAGCGCGGCGATGCGATGGTCGTAGTGGTCCGCATGGCCTTCCCAGAAGATCATGAGTTCGTCAACCAGCGTGTTCAGCCTCTGCACCTGATCGGAGACCTCTTGGACTGTCGCGGCGCTCTCCTCCGACATGGCGGCAAGCGACTGGACCGACGAGTCGACGGCGGAGATGGTTTGGTTGACCTTGTCCTGATTGTCTGCTTGGCTGTTTGAGTTTTCCGTGATTTTCTCCATTTGCTGGGCAACATTGCGCGTTGCCTTGCTCACCTCGGGGAAGGTGGTTTTCAGAGTGAAAATCACGGTCTCGCCTTCGTGGATCTCTTTGTCGAGCCGACCGATGACCTCGGCCGCTTTTTGGGAGGCTTCCGAGGCCCTTGTCGCCAACCGGCGGACTTCATCCGCCACCACTGCAAAACCTGCGCCCGCCTCGCCGGCTCGTGCTGCCTCCACTGCGGCATTCAGGGCGAGCAGATTGGTTTGGAAGGCGATATCCTCGATCACCCTGACCAGGGAGGATATTTCCCGATCCGCGTCCGCCATGCCGGACATGGCGTCCACCACCTTGCGGATAATCTCTTCTGCCTGGTTGGCGGTGGTCAAGACCTGTTGGGTCGATTTTCCAGCGGATTTGGCGAGTTGCAGGTTTTCTCCCGCTTGGGCGGCAATGGTTTTGGTGGAGGTGGTTATTTGGTCGAGGTGGGCGGCGGATTCGGAGGTCTCGGCGCTGAGCTGGGTGGACATGTCGGCGATATAGGCCATGGAGGAAAGCAAGGCGCCTGCCGCCGTGGAGGATTCGGCGGACATGGCGGCCAGCTTTTTGGACATGTTCGAGACCAGGAGGAAGGTGACGCAACCCACGCCGGAAAGGATGACAAAGGCGATCAGCAGTGCCTTGGCCATCAGGGAGCTGATGGCGAGAATGTGTTGGGTGTTCCGGTTGTGCGCCTCCGCGCTTTCCGTCACCAGCCGCTCCAGGGTGGAGAAGATGAAGGTGGTGCGGGCTTTGAATATCGGCATCAGCTCGGCCTCGCGGCCGAATTCCAGATCAATGGCGGCGCGCACCATGTCGGCGCCGATATCGTTGGCCTCGATATAGGCGGCCAGCAGTTTCCGCACCAAGGCGGCATTGGCGGTATCCTGGTTGGCTTCGTGCAGATCTTGCAGGGATTTGAACAGCGCGCGCAAGCGGGTGTCCAGCGGCTCAATCTCTTTGAGCCGCTGGGTGCTGGCCGCAGCCTTGGCTGTGTCGAGCTTTTCGATAACCTGACCCATGAGCCCCTGCATTTCGATGGCCATTCTGGTGATCGGGTATTCCTTTTTGGCGATCCCGGCCACGTCCTGGGCAAGAGAGCGCAAGGAGAGCAGGGCGGCGGCAATTATCGCAGAGGATAAGACGCCCAGAAGCAGGAAAGCGAAATAGAGACGCAGTTTGTTGCCGATTTTTTGAGGAATCTTGAGATGCATGGTGGTTGGCCTACTTGCTGACCGGCAATCCGGCGGCGACCCAAGCCATCATCCCCCCGTCAAGGGCGGCAAGATCCTTGAAGCCATTCATGCTGAGAAACTTGGCCGCGACCACAACCTGCTTGGCGGCATGATCGATCACCACCACCTTCTTGTTCCTGGGGATGGTGGAGTGCTTCTCTTCCAGGTCGTCCATGTCGATTTCGATGGCGCCGGCCAAGCGGCCGCTTTCCTTGTGTTTGGCATCGCGGATGTCCAGGATGGTGACGGACTTGGCCATGTCGTTGAGCTGTTGCGGGGTGAGGCGGGTGAGTTCGATGTTCGGGTAGTTGGCTGCCTTGGTCACGGGATAACCGTTCTGCATCCAAGCAGGCAGACCTTCGTCATAGATCATGATATTGCTGTAGCCGAGTGTCTGGGCCACCTTGGCCGCCATCTTGCTCTTGCCGCATTTGGGTCCGAGGCAGTAGAAGACCAGCAGGGTATTTTTGTCCGCGGGGAGGTTCGGGTTGCCCTTCACCTTGCTCGACGGGATGTTGATCGAGCCCTGGATGGCTTTTTCCTTGTGCTCGATGGAGCTTAATGCGTCGGCGAGTACAAGGGTTTCCTTGGCGTCCAGCTTTTTCTTGAGTTCCACGGTGGAGATGACGGGGATATCCGCGGCAATTGCCGCGGAGGTGAAAAGGGAAAACAGGGAGATCAGGGCGCAGAGAAAAGCTGGGGCAAGGCAATGGCGGTGTCGCATGGTCTGTTCCTTTGTTTGGGGATTAATGGGTGAGTAAGGTTTTTTTTAAACATGAATTCGGGTTCTCCACGATGTGGAACCTGTCCCTTTGAGCAAAAACCGTACCGGGAAAACCGGGGAGTAAAAAATAGGAGGCCGGCGGATGGCGGAAATGTTTTTGCGCACACATAAGGCACGGCAAGAGGGGTGTTTTATTTTTTCCGGCATTCTCGAAAAATGGGATATCATCTGCAGCGCGGATACTGGAGAAGGCCCAGCTTCTGTTTGAGTTTGTAGCCAGAAATTGACCGGCTCTAAAAAATCTGTCCCGTCAGGGAGGGGATTCGAGAACTCATGCCAGATGCTTTCTCCCGGAAGGTGGTTGGGAAATAGCCGACCGTCCGGGCATGTTTTTGGTGTTCGAGCGGAAACTTTCAGGTATTTTTTGCAGGCCTCTTTTTCGCCATCGTTGCGGAATTAAAATGCCTACTTGTTGCTTGACAAGGTTGGGAAATTGATTTATCTTCACAAAATTTTCCAGCATCTTTCTGTCGGTGTTGCCGGGAGACGGCGACCGGACGGAAAACCTGCCGGCCTGGAAACGGCGAGGGCAGAGCGTCTTGAATCAATCAACAATACAGTAAACAGGAGTTGAGAATTGGCTAATCATAAATCCGCCATGAAGAGGAATCGTCAGAACCAGTTGCAACGGCTTCGCAATCGCTCCAATAAGAGCAAAATGAAGGGCGTTGTGAAGAAGGTCCTTGAGGCCCTTGAGCAGAAAGCCGGGGATCAGGCCCAGGAAGCGCTGAAAGCGGCGATCCCTGTTATAGAGAAGACTGCGGTAAAGGGTTCCATCCACAAAAAGAATGCTTCCCGCAAGGTTTCCCGTTTGACCAAGCGGGTAAATGCCTTGTTGAGCGCCGCGTAACAACGCGAAAGCCGCTAGCGGCTGGAGCCTTGGCGCGGGTTCTCCTCCAGCGGGAGACCTCCTTGCCTACGGCCCTTCCGATCGGGCCTCGGGATGGTTGTGCCTCTTCCGACGTGCGCAGGGATCAGACACCTGTATATTATGAAGAGTGTTTCGCTGTGATAAAGAAAAACAAGAAAGCCATGGGACGCCAATGTTCCATGGCTTTTTTTATTGATTGAGTTGAGGATCCATCATGTTCCGACCTTCCTTGCAGGAGTTTGAACACCTGGCGGCCGATGCCGGTCTGGTGCCGATCTATCGGGAAATCGTCGCCGACCTCGATACGCCGCTGACCATCTTTGCCAAGGTGGCGGGCGGTGAGTCGCATGCCTTTCTTTTTGAAAGCCTTGAGGGCGGCGAGAAATGGGGGCGTTATTCATTTATCGGCCTTGATCCCATCGTCACCTTTGCAAGCCGCGGCACCCGGATCACCATCATCCGGGGGGGAGCGGTGGAGGAGCAGGATGGCGATCCGCTGGCGGCCCTGCAAGCTCTGCTCAAGTCCTTCAATGCCTGCAATTCGGAGATGGCCTGCGATCCGGAGCTGTTGCCGCGTTTTTTCGGCGGGGCTGTCGGGTTTCTGGGTTACGACATGGTGCGGTTCATGGAGCGGCTGCCCGAGCGCAATCCGCCCCTGGCCCAGTTTCCGGACAGTTCTTTCATGGTGCCACGCACCGTTTTGATCTACGACAACTTCCGGCAGTTGCTCACCGTGGTCAATCTGGTGCAGACCTCTGGGGCTGGGGATATCCCGGCCCTGTATGCAAAAGCCCAGGCCGAGATCGAGGAGGTCATCGTCCGCCTCCAAGCCCCCATGCCCACGGAGTATCTCGGCGGGGGAGGCCTGAAGACCGCCACGCCCCACGCTTTCACCTCCAATATGAGCGAGGAGGGGTTCGAGAGGATGGTGGAGGCGGCCAAGGAGTATATTCAGGCCGGTGATATCATTCAGGTCGTTTTGTCGCAACGGTTCCACACCAAAACAGAACTGGCGCCATTCAAGCTCTACCGCGCCCTGCGCCACATCAATCCCAGCCCCTATCTTTTCTATCTCAAGCTCGGGGATCTGGTCCAGATCGGCTCTTCCCCGGAGATTCTGGTCCGTCTTGAGCAGGATGATATCGAGCTCAGGCCCATTGCCGGGACGAGAAAGCGCGGCAAAACCCAGGAAGAGGACGCGGCCCTTGAGCAGGAGCTGCTGGCCGACCCCAAGGAGCGGGCCGAGCATCTGATGCTGGTCGATCTGGGCCGCAACGATGTGGGGCGGGTCGCCCAGTATGGCTCGGTGGAGGTGCGCGACCTGCTGGTGGTCGAGCGTTACAGCCATGTCATGCATCTGGTTTCCGGGGTGCATGGAACCCTGGCGCCCGGCAAGGATCAGTTCGACGTCCTGCGCGCCTGCTTTCCCGCGGGCACGGTGAGCGGCGCTCCCAAGATCCGGGCCATGGAGATCATCGAAGAGCTTGAGCCCGAGCGGCGCGGGCCCTATGCCGGCTCCGTCGGGTATTTCGGCTTTTCCGGGAATATGGATTTTTGCATCACCATCCGGACTTTTGTCATGCAGGGCGATGATCTCTGGGTGCAGGCCGGCGCAGGGATTGTCGCCGATTCGGTGCCCGCCCTGGAGTATCAGGAAACCATCAACAAATCCATGGGGCTGCGACGGGCTGTGGAGTTGGCGGAAAAAGAATTTTAGCCCTGGCGGCGTGCGAGAAAGAATATGATCGTTATCATCGATAATTACGACTCTTTTACCTACAACATCGTCCAAACCCTCGGGGGGATGGGCGCCGAGATGAAGATCTTCCGCAACGACGAGGTGGATATCTCCTTCATCGCCTCTCTTGCCCCCGACCGGCTGCTGATTTCGCCCGGCCCCTGTTCTCCGGTCCAGGCAGGCATCTCCATCGAGGCGATCCGTTTTTTCAGCACCAGGATTCCGGTGCTGGGCGTTTGTCTGGGGCATCAGTCCCTGGGCGAGGCCTTTGGCGGGCAAACCGTGCGGGCCGGGCGGCTCATGCACGGCAAGACAAGCCCCATAACCCACGACGGTTTTGGCGTGTTCACCGGATTGCCCAACCCTTTTGATGCCATGCGCTACCATTCCCTGGTGGTCCGGGAATCCGACCTGCCCGATTGCCTGATGGTTTCGGCGCGTTCCGATCAGGGCGAGCTCATGGGGCTCAGGCATCGGACCTTGCCGGTGGAAGGGGTGCAATTCCATCCCGAATCCATCATGACCCCGGCCGGGGTGCGGTTGTTGAAAAATTTCCTTGATCCGTCCTATCCGGAAATTCTCGCCAAGCAGCGCAAGGAGATGGTCGCATGATGAAAGAGGCCATTGCCAAAGTGGTGGCGGGAACCGACCTGAGCGAAGCGGAGATGGTCGGGGTGATGGAAACCATCATGGGCGGCGAGGCCACCCAGGCCCAGATCGGCGCCTTTATCACCGCGCTGAGGATCAAGGGCGAAACCGTGGATGAGATCACCGGCGCGGCCAGGGTGATGCGGGCCAAGGCCACCAAGGTGGATGGGGTTGGCGAGGGCGGGATTCTCGTGGATACCTGCGGCACCGGGGGCGACGCCTCCGGCACCTTCAATGTTTCCACCACCGCCGCCTTTGTCGTGGCCGCGGCCGGGGTTCCGGTGGCAAAGCACGGCAACCGTTCCGTTTCCAGTCATTGCGGCAGCGCCGATGTCCTGGAGGCCCTGGGCGTGGACCTGACCCTGAGCGCGGAGGAGATCGGCCAGTGCATCCGGGAGATCGGCATCGGCTTCATGTTTGCCCCGGCCCTGCATGGGGCGATGAAGCATGCCATCGGCCCGCGCCGCGAGATCGGGATCAGGACGATCTTCAATATCCTCGGCCCCCTGACCAACCCTGCGGGCGCCAACGTGCAGGTGATGGGGGTGTATGCCCCCTCTCTCACCGAAACCCTGGCCCAGGTGCTGGGCAGGCTTGGCACCCGGCGCGCCCTGGTGGTGTGCGGCGAGGGGAATCTTGACGAGATCACGATCACCGGCGCCACCAGGGTGTCCGATTGGGCCAACGGCACTCTAACAACCTACAGCATCCATCCCTCGGAGCTGGGCATGGCCACGGCCACCCTGGCGGAGATCAAGGGCGGAAAAACCGCGCCCGAAGCGGCAATGCAGCTGCGTTTGGTGCTGAGCGGCAAGACCGGCCCCTGCCTGGACATGGTTCTGCTCAATGCCGGCGCCGCTCTGATGGCTGCGGGACGCAGCGACGATCTTGCTTCCGGGGTGGCCCTGGCCCGCGAAATGGTGGCCAGCGGGGGTGCGCTCAACAAGGTTGATGCGCTGATCGCCTTTTCCAAATCGGTGAAAAAATCATGATTGTTGAAATCGCTTCAAGCCGCGATTACAACAGTTATTGCTTGGTCGTTTTTTAATCAATGTCACGGACCTGTGCCGTGTTTTCAGTTTTTGCGAGTTTATCATGATTCTCGATACCATCGTCGCCCGGAAACAAGAAGAGGTTGCAGCCCTCAAGGCCAAAGGCATTACCACGCCTGATCAGGAGATTCCGCCGCCGCGCGGCTTTATCCGGGCGCTCACCGAATTTTCCGGCGTGGCCGTCATTGCCGAGGCCAAGAAGGCCTCCCCTTCCAAGGGGGTGATCCGGCCCGATTTCGATCCGGTGGCCATAGCCCGCAGCTATCTGGCGGGCGGGGCTCAGGCGCTCTCGGTGCTCACCGATGTGGATTTCTTTCAGGGCTCTCTCGCCTATATCCCCGCGGTGCGGGCGGTGGTGACTCTTCCGGTCCTGCGCAAGGACTTCATCATCGACCCCTTGCAGATCAAAGAGGCCCGGGCGTATGGCGCCGATGCGATCCTGCTGATCGCCGCCATTCTTGAGACCAGCCAGATGCAGGAGTATCAGGCCCTGGCCTCCGAGCTTGGCATGGATGCGCTGGTGGAGGTGCATGACGAGGCGGAGGTTGAAAAGGCCGTGGCTGCGGGCAGCCGTTTGATCGGGGTCAACAACCGGGATCTCCGCGATTTTTCCATGGATCTGAACACCACCTTCCGGTTGCAGAAGATGATCCCGGCCGGGATTCCCCTGGTGAGCGAATCAGGGATCCGCGATCACCACGACATGGTGCGGCTTGCGGAACATAACATCAAGGCGGCGCTGGTCGGGGAGACTTTGATGCGGGCCGAGGATCCGGCCGTGGCTTTGCGCACTCTGGTCGGCGGGCCGCAAGGATGAATGGCATGAACGTCCGAACGCGGATCAAGGTATGCGGGATGCGGGAGCCGGCAGAGGTCGCCGGAGTGGTGGCTGCCGGGGTGGACGCGATCGGCCTGATCTTTGTCGAGAAAAGCCCCCGGCACATTGATCCGGACCGGGCTCGGGAAATAGTCGAAAGCCTGCCGCCGTTTGTCGATGCGGTGGGGGTTTTTGTCGATCAGGATGCTGCACAGGTGAACGAGATCGTCCGGTACTGCGGGTTGACCAAGGTGCAGCTGCACGGGACGGAGTCCCCGGCATACTGCGCGGCAATCAACTGCCGGGTGATGAAGGTCTTCCGGGTGAAGGAGTCCCTGACCAGGGAGGATCTGCTCCCCTACGCCGACGAGGTCTCCGGTTTTTTGTTCGACACCTTTCAGGAGAAGGTTGCCGGTGGCACCGGGCAGACCTTTGATTGGAGTCTATTGGAAAAATTGGCGCCCCCCCGGCCGGTTATCCTGGCCGGCGGCCTCACCCCTGAGAATGTGGGCGAGGCGGTCAGGCAGGTACGTCCATTTGCCGTGGATCTCAACTCCGGGGTGGAGTGCGCGCCCGGACGCAAGGACATCGCCAAGGTCCGGGCGGCTATTGCCCAGGTCGCGGCGGCCGATGCCGCCGCGCTTCGTCTTTCAGCCGACAGCTGATAGCGGTCAGCTGAGGATTACTTGATCGCGGGAAAAAGAACCACCACCTGCGGCGTGTTGCCGATGGTCACGGAGAGCCGCAGCTCTTTCACTCCATCTGCCTCCTCGCCCGGAATCCCAGGAAAGAAAAGGACGCCGTAGGCGATTTGGTGCGGCAGGATCGCCTCGTTGCGCAGGGTTTTGGCGGCAAGATCTTCCCTGATTTTCTCCCCGGTATCGCTGTAGCTTTTTGCTCCCCCGACAATCGCCCCACCCGCCGCGCCGATCACGGCGCCGGTTCCCATTGCCTCGCCGACATTCTTGCCGGTGACAATCCCGACGGCCAGCCCGGCCAGCGCTCCGGCCGCACCCATGAGCAGGGCCGGCTTGCCCGCGCCCTTGGCGGTTTCCCCAATATCCACATGCCCTGATGTCCGCTGGTAGGTCTTCTCCAGCGAGAGGATCGGCCAGGCCCGGTTGTTGTTATCGATGAGAAAGGTTTGCTCGGGGTTGAGCCGCACCTTTTCCGGGCTGTCGTTTTGCAGGGTGACCTGCACGGGCAGCAGGCCGGCATTGCGCGCGCCAAAGCCGAAAGCCTGCTTGGCTGCCTCGTCGCTGCTGAAGGCCAGGGCGGAAATCTTGAGTCCGTCGCCCACCACGATGCCGCCATTTTTGGCGTCGGGCAGGTTGAGCGGGGCGACCCGGTCCTGGTAGGTGCAGCCGCTGGCCAGGCTGAGCAGGCTCAGCAGGGTGGCCAGCCAGCCCAGACGTTTTCCGAAACCATGCAGTGTGTTCATGTTCATTCCTTTTCCCATCATGGAGTTATTTGAGCTTCAGCCCAAAGAATCTGGTGCGGCCGTCCCGTTTGACAAAAAAGGAAACCGTTGATTTTGCTTTCATTCCCTTGACTGCGTTGAGAAAGCCCTTCACATCCCGGACAGGTTTCTGGTTTACCTCAAGGATCAGATCTCCCTTGCGCAGGCCGGCTTCGGCTGCCGGAGAGTAGGGCTCGACCCCGGTTACCAGCACTCCATGCTTATCGGTGATGCCCAGGGCTGCGGCAATCTCCGGGGTGAGATCCTGTACCCCCAGCCCCAGGTTTTTATTGAGGGTTTCCGCCGGTTCGCTCGCGGCAGCCTGTTCTTCACTGAGTTTGGCAATGATCACGGGGAGCTTTTTCATCGCGCCTTTCCGGTGCAGGGTGATCTCCGCCCTGCTTCCCACCGGAGTCTCGGCCACCAGATTGGGCAGCATGCTCATCTGGGAGATTTCCCTGCCGTTGAATTCAACAATGACATCACCGGGTTTGATGCCGGCCTTATCCGCCGGGCCGCCAGGGGAGACCTCGCCCACCAGGGCACCGATGGGCCGGTCAAGTTTGAACTGGGAGGCAAGCTCCGGGGTGACGGGCTGGATCATGACGCCGAGCCAGCCGCGCACCACCGAGCCATGCTCCTTGAGCTGATTGATTACATTTTTTGCCATGTTGGCCGGAATGGCGAAGCCGATGCCGATGTTGCCGCCGCTGCGGCTGTAAATGGCGGTGTTGATTCCGACCATCTCGCCCTTGAGATTGAACAGCGGTCCTCCGGAATTGCCCGGATTGATGGAGGCGTCGGTCTGGATGAAATTTTCATAGGGGCCGCTGCCCAAGGAACGGCCCTTGCCGCTGACAATACCGGCGGTCACGGTCTGTTCGAAACCGAAAGGGTTGCCGATGGCCATGACCCAGTCGCCAACCCGCAATTTCTCAGAATCCCCGAAGGCTATCGCCGGCAATCCATTTTTGGGCGTGATTTTGAGCAGGGCGAGATCTGTTTTCGGGTCGCGGCCGATGATCTTTGCATCGTACTCTTCGAAGTTGGTCAGACGTACATTGATGGTGTCGGCGTTTTCCACGACATGGTTGTTGGTGACAATGTATCCGTCCTTGGAGATGATGACGCCCGAGCCGAGGCTGGTTCGCTTTTGCTCCCGTTGGGGTTGATTCTGTTCAAAGGGCGAGGGCAGGCCGAAGAAGCGGCGGAAGGGCTCCGGAATATCCTGGTCATTGAACAGGTCATGGGGGGAGCGGGAGGGTTTGACCGTTTGGGTGGTATAGATGTTGACCACCATGGGACTGAGTTTGTCCGCCAGATCGGCAAAGGTTTCCGGGGGGCTGTTCGCCGCCCGGCTTGTCCCGGGCAGGGTCGCGAGAAAAAGTCCCATGAGCAGCAAGACGAGAAGGGCGGAAGCGGG
>Ga0172380_10002146_pt1 | contig 31660 bp, 31 predicted proteins | sample Leawe162metaG_FD_119747 | JGI IMG/M metagenome (GOLD analysis project Ga0172380, IMG submission 119747) | Leachate microbial communities from a municipal landfill in Southern Ontario, Canada - Leachate well 162 metaG | ecosystem: Engineered > Solid waste > Landfill > Unclassified | place... | reverse complement strand
TTGTTTTTGTTTTTGTTCTTATCTCCCAAGCCAAGCTTATTTTTCGGGTCAAGACGATCGTGATAAGTTTCACCATAATCTTGCTGGTACTGGGCGGAACCTACCTTTATCTAGTGAAAAGTGAGTCCGATGCTCTCGATAATTTTGTAACTCACATGCTTGTTCGCGATACAACGGGGGAGTCGGTGGTTGCACGCCTTGACGCCACTGAGCAGGCCTATGATCAATTTATTAATCATCCGATTCTTGGTGTCGGGCCGGGAAATTTCGGTCCTCTGGTGCAGGGTGACCCGTCGGAAACGCCCGAGGGAGGTTGGGCGATTGTCAATAATGAATACATGGAAATTTTAGCGGAGAACGGTCTTGTCGGAGCCATTACGTTCTTACTTCTTGTTATCGTTATTTTTTGGCGCTCTCTCTTGGCTTTCTATCGCGCAAAAGATGAGTTTTTAAAATCACTTATTTTGGCTCTGATTTTTGCCCTGCTTGCGATCTTAATTCAATATGCCACATTCTCCACTATTTACATTTTTCATATTTGGTTTTTGATTGGATTAATGGCCGCCGTGTCTAATTTAATATTAAATAAAAATGTCAAGGAAAATATTTAAAGTTTTACTCGGTTTAGTTTTGGTTTTTTTACCAGCTTATGTTTTGCGTTTCAACATTGGTCCAATCCCCACAACGGCGCTTGAACTTCTAATTTATGTGGCATTTATTTTATTTTTAATCTCAAAATCTTACGGCCAGATAAAGAATTTTCTTCCGATTTATCTTGCCGGTTTATTCATGATTGCAGGCCTGATAGGGGCGATAACGGATCCAAATCTTGTATCCGGACTTGGTTTGTGGAAGGCGTATTTCTTCGATGGTTTTCTTCTTTTTATGATGGCGCTTTCGATAAAAAAAGAAGACATCGACGACTATCTGCATTTTATAGTCGCCTCGGGCTTAATTACGACTACAATTGCTTTTGCCCTATATTCAAACGGGATAAAATCGGCTGATAATCGGCTTTTGGATTTTGACGGGCTAAGTCCGAACTATCTGGCGATGTTTTTAGCTCCCGTCCTTGTCATCGCGGTTTCGCAAATGATAAAATTTTTCAAACGCGACCAGCTTTTTTGGGTTTATTTATTTGCGAGCGTTTCTTTTGCGGCGGCTTTGTATCTGACTGGTTCGCGTGGCGGCTATATCGGAGCGGCCGCTGGTTTAATAGTTGTGATTTTTGCCCAATTTATGAAAGGTAAAAGGGCTAAGGTGGCTAAGATTTTGCTCGCGACGACATTGGTTATGCTTCTTGGCGCGACGCTGTATATTTTTCAACCCGACTGGACGTCCCACACGCGCAAGGCGACATCCTCAAATGTGCGTTTTTACATTTGGTCAACCAGTTTCGAGATGATTTCTCGCGAACCGGTCTTTGGCGTTGGACTTTCAAATTATCAAAACTACTTTAGCGATCTAACCCAAGGCAGGGTTAACTATCCAGAGTTCATCACGCCCCAAGCCCTGACTGCACACAATCTTTATTTACAGATTTATTTAACAACGGGGCTTTTGGGTTTGCTGATATTTTTGTTGCTCATTTTAAAAACCGGCTTCTGGCGTCTTGATAATGTCGCTCTTTCGTCTGCTCTGGCTTCGATTTTGATTTTAGGTCTGTTTGATACACCTTTTTACCGGAATGATTTAGCATTGGAATTTTTTGCAATTATTGCTTTTATCTATTTGTCGCAGAAAAAACTTACAAAAAATGCTTAAAACCTTTCTTTCAAAGAAGGGGAACAAGATCCTGTTTTTTGTGGCGGTTGCAGTTTTCTCGTTTGCCATTACCTCTTTTGGTATTTCAAAAACTGGTCAGACATGGGATGAAATCGCGTATTTTAATGCCGGACGCGATTATTTAAAAAGTGCTTCAAACTTGGATTTTTCCTCTGAAGCTTGGTCGTCCAATAAAGAACATCCGGGCTTTGCAAAATACATTTACGGTCTATCAAGCATTAGCGCTTACCGAGCACACGAAGAGAATTTTAATCCGGGACGATTAGCGAGTGCGGTTCTATTATCGCTTACCATCGCGGCTGCTGCTCTGTTTGGTGCACTTAATTTTTCACCGATCACCGGCATTATTAGTGCTTTAATCTTATCTTTATCGCCGCCGTTTATTGCCTATGGCAGAGTTTTAGGAATGGATTCAATTACGGCTTTAATGTTTACATTAGTGGCTATTTCTTTCTTTTATTTTGCCAAATCAAAAGGAACATGGCGCGATTATATCTTGCCATCTTTGGTCTTTGGCTTGGCGATCAATACCCGCTACAATCTCATCCTCTCGATCGCACTTCTGCCGATTGCGGTTGCCCTTTTTGCCAGCTGGAAAAAAAATATCTGGAGGTGGGTTTCACTCATTTTAATACCGGTTTTCGCGGTCATTGTTTTTTATTTGACATGGCCATTTTTATATCAGGCGCCAATTGAAGCGCTGAAAATAAGTTTGGGACACTGGGGCCAAGTCAGGGAGTGGTATCTGGGAGTGGCAAACGTCATTCCACCGCGTTCATATTATTTGATGTACTTTATTTGTACGACGCCACTTGTAGTTTTGATCCTTTTTTTGCTCGGCGTTTTCCGCAGACCGTTTAATCGTGAAAAAATATATTTGTTTTGTTGGCTGATAATTCCTTTTGCACAAAGTTTTTTTGGGCTCAAGCAAAACGGAATTAGATATTTATTGCCGGTCTGGATACCGCTGGCGATTTTGGCTGCGTGGGGATTTGTTTATATTCTCAATCTATTCAAACAACTCTGGATAAAAATAATTTTAGTTATTTTATTGGGATTTTATTTCGTTTTCATTGTTATAAATTATTATCCCTACTACCTAGATTATTATAATGAAGCGGTGGGCGGCGCCCGTGGAGTATATGAGAAAAAATTACTTCAACTTGGATGGTGGGGCGAAGGTGGGGAAGAAGCGACCAAGTATCTCAACGAAAACGCAAATCAAAACGCCTCTGTTTTTCTCGCTTTCAAGCCCGAGCATGCCCTTTCGGAAATTCGCCCGGATCTTGTGACCGTAGCTAAAGAGCAAAATCCCGACTACATTCTGATAAATACCGAATATTGGTGGGTTTCAGGGTTTCAAATTCCTGCAAACTATGACATAATTCATGAAGTCAAAGCGGGGGGTGCGCCAATTGTTACTATTATGGAAAAAAAATGAAAAGTTTATCGGTCGTTGTACCAACATATAATGAACGCAGAAGATTGCCCAAAACGCTTTCGGAAATCGTTGCTTTTCTTCAGGATAACGAAATCTCAAGTGAGATTATTGTTTCGGATAGTGCTTCAACCGATTCTACGCAAGAATTTGTTAAATCGTATGAGTCCAAAATTCCGATTAAGTTTATAGAGGACAAAGTCAGGCGGGGCAAGGGTTATGGAGTCAAGGTGGGGATGCTTGAAGCGACCAAAGATTGGGTTTTGTTTATGGATGCGGACAATTCAACAAAGATCCGCGAGATTATAAAATTCGATAAATACACCGATGAAAATCAGGTGATAATCGGCTCGAGATATAAGGGACGCGAGGCCGAGCGCAAACAAAATATTTTCAGACGTATAATTTCGCGCGCCGGAAATCGTTTTATTGATTTATTAACAGGACTTAACTTCAATGATACGCAGTGCGGGTTCAAATTATTTCGTCGTGATGCGGCAGATAAAATCTTTTCTGCTCTTCAAACAAAAGGGTGGGGATTTGATGTTGAGGTATTGCTTTTGGCACAAAAGTTCGGGTTTAAGATTGCCGAGGTACCGGTAATCTGGCGAGATGCCGAGGGTTCGCATTTACGTGCCGGACAGGATTCTATCAAGACATTTTTTGAAATCATCAGAATATCCCGTCTGGTCAAGAAAAATACTCATGAAAAAGAAAGTTAAACTCTCAATTGTTTTCCCCGCCCTAAACGAGGAAAAAAATATTACAAAGTCGATTTCAAGCGCAGTGAAATTTGCTGCGCCTCTTGGGGAATATGAGGTGATTGTGGTTGATGATGGCAGTACCGATTCCACTCGAGCGGAAGTTTTAAAATATAAAGGAGAGAATAATTGCATTCATCTAATTTCGCATAAAAAAAACCGCGGTTATGGAGCGGCGGTTTGGGATGGACTCAAAGCGGCAAAAGGAGATCTAATTTTTTTCACCGATTCCGATATGCAATTCAAAATTAATGAGCTGAAAAAATTTATTAACACAATAAATGACTGCGATGTTGTTATAGGTTTCCGCAAGAAAAGAAGCGAAGGATTTTCAAGAAAGCTAAATATGCTTGCTTGGCGATCGCTTGCTAGAGTGTTTTTATCGCTAAAATTCAAAGATATTGATTGTGCTTTCAAGCTTTTTAAGTCGAAGGTAATCAAAAAAATTAAAGTGGAATCAACTGGAGCAATGTTTTCGGCGGAGCTTCTATACCGCATTAATCAACACGGCTTCAAGGTCATTGAGCTTCCGGTTAATCATTATTTGAGAGTTTACGGCAAGCCGACGGGTGCAAATCCCAAAGTTATTATAAGGGCTCTTAGAGAATTTTTTGGATTTTATGAAAAAACTAAAAGAGAAAGAGCTTCTACCTAACGCGAAAAAAAGCCAAAAAAACATTTTTTTCGCTATTGTGGGGATTTTGTTTTTGTTTTGGGGTGGCATTTGGCTTGTCTATGATGCCAAAAATTTCTCAATTACTTCAGATGAAATTGTCTATTTGCCGGTTGGAATCCGTTATCTGGAACGCGGCGATGAGCTAATAAACAACGAGCACCCGCCGATATTCAAAATTATTTCTGCTCTACCGGCAATGTTTTTGCCTCACAATATCGACAAGGCGATTATTGAGGGTTCGCAAAACCAGTGGAAATTCGGTTTTACTTTTTGGTTTGAGAGCTCAAACAATGTTGATAATTTACTCCATGCCGGTCGCGCTCCGACAATTCTTTTGACACTGCTGCTTTTTCTTTCTGTTTGGCTTTGGACGAGGAGGAATATTGGCGAGTGGGCGGGGATTGCCGCTTTAGGCGCGTTGGTTTTTAACCCCAATCTGATTGCTCACGGATCGTTGATCGCAAACGATATTTATTTGGCCGCCGCCGCTTGGTTTCTGTTTGTCGCCACATTCTATTTTATTAAAAACGCTAATTTAAAAACGGCTTTTTGGTGGGGAGCGGGGGCTTTTTTCGCCGTGCTTTCAAAATATACGGGTGTAATTTTTGTCGCAATATCCATTCTGATTGTCATATCTTCGGTATTTATTTTACGAAAAAACCTGTGGCGCTCTGCCTTGCTAATTCTTTTTTCCGCCATGGTCGGGTTGGTCTTAACCTGGTCTGTTTTTATTTTCATCCAGAGAAATTCCGTTTTTTCCGCCCGTCCGGTAACAATGGGGTTAAGCGATCAGATAACGATAGAAGTAAAGAATACCTTTAAGAAAATAATTTTATTACCGTATTCCAATGTTCGCGATGGCATTATTGCAACCGAAGGACATAACAAAATAGGGCATAGGTCTTATCTGAACGGAGAAATCAGCCAATTTGGTTGGAAATCATATTTTCTTTGGGCTCTCTGGTATAAAACGCCGATTATAATCTTGTTCCTTACCCTTTTTGGCCTTATTTTGGCAGTTGTAAAAAAGAACTGGGCACTGGTTTTGTCTTTCATCTCGGTAATTGTTGCGCTTGCAGTCGGCTCTATCGGCCACATCCAAACAGGAGTGCGCTATATTTTGTTTTTTTATGTCTTAAGCGCTCCGCTTGCGGGTATTGCCGTTTCTTACATCTTAGGACTTAAAAACGTCTTCTATAAGTTGATCGTGGGGATTCTGTTCATCTTTTTACTGTTTGACTCTGTCAGGGGTGGTTCCGGTAGTATTAGCTATTTTAGTTATTTAACCGGTGGTGGCTCAAACGGTTTTAAACACTTGGCTGACTCGAACCTCGACTGGGGGCAGGAATTTTACATTTTAAGAGATTATGTCGAAAAAAATAAAATTAGTAACTTGATTATTGGGATTTCTTCTGGTGAAGATCCCAAATACGCCAATATCAAAAGTCAGCCCCTTATAAACTATACCTGCGACACATTACCGGCCGGATCCACCGTCATTGCCTCGGCCAATTATGTAGTCGGCTTTTTTGGTCCATATACATGTTTACTAGATAGCTTAAAATCGGGTAAGGCAGAGCGTCTTGGCCAGACATTTTACATCTTTAGTTCAGACGATCTTTCGCGCTAATAATTATTTGCGGCAAAGTTGCGCAGGATGTTGTATGAGGGTTTGAGCTCTCCAAATACAAAACTCCCGTTTTGATCTTGTTTGACTTTGATTAAACCGAGATATGAACCTGGCTGGTTTTCAATCCCGTCGGTTAAAATAAAGTGAAAATAACCGCTGATATTAGGATTATTGTAGGCGCTTTGTGAAAGCTTTTTAATGTAAGATGCTTGTTCGCTTTCCTTGCCATTCATCGAACCGTCATCGCGGTTGGCTTCGATAATCATAAAATCCTTGCCGGCCGCTTTGGCCATTTTGGGAATATCCATCAACCCATAATTATCAATATTTTTACTTCCTGCTTCTTCGCCCAAAGACGTTCCCCAATTCCAACCAATAATATCGGCGCTAACACCTTCATTTATAAGTTGCAGAATCGGTTTAATCAAAACCCAATGACCGCTTATGACGATTTTGGCATCAGGGTCGAGCGATCTTATCGCTTTGCTTAAGGCGATTGCATAGCGCTTGACGTGTTCATACCTGTTTTTATCAATTTTTAATCCATAACCGCCATCCATCGTTTCGCCTTTTTCGTTGGGCTGTGAAAATACCACACCGGAGAGTTCATTGGACAGCTGATAATAGGCAACCTTACCTTTGTATCGAGCCACTATTTTTTGTGCTAAATCAGCCGCTTTTTGTTCGTAATTAATATCGGGGTTAAAATCCTTAATTTCTTCCAAAATGAGGTAAAGCTGAAGATTATATTTTTGCGCATTCTCAACCAAAATATCGTTTATTTTCGGATCGCCTTCGATGTTGGCGCGGACGCAACCGTTAACGGGGAAGAGGTCTTTAACGTATTTGAATTGTTTATCGATAGAGTCCCTATTGAATGGTTCGTTCGGTTTACGGATGACAAACGGTCTGACCGTGGCGCCCCAGACAAACTGTTTGCCCTGAAGAGCGGCAACACTTTCATCGCTGACGGGAGGAGGTGTTGCTTCGCGCCTAGATTGAAGTATGATCCCTATCATGACACCGATAGTTACCGCCATCGCCATGACTAACACAATTAGGAGAATTTTCTTCATAATTAAAGAATACAAGATTGGGTTTACAAAATCCACGACTCGAGATAGAGTTAGCATATATTATGAGCAAAAATCTGATTGTCATACCGACATATAACGAGAAAGACAATATCATTAAGTTAATCGGCGCGATTATCCGCGAAAAAATCCCCGCCGACGTTTTAGTGGTGGATGATAATTCGCCTGATGGGACGGGTAAGCTTATTGATGATTTGAGGAAAAAGGTAAAAGGGGTTTTTATTCTCCATCGCAAGAAAAAAGAGGGTTTGGGCAAGGCCTACGTCGCCGGTTTTAGATGGGGTTTGGAAAGCGGATATAAAAAGATGATTTCAATGGACGCTGACTTTTCTCATCCCGTTAGCGCCTTGGCGCGATTGCTTGAAATTTGTAACGAGAAGACGGTTTCAATTGGTTCGCGCTATATCAAAGGGGGTAAAATTGTTGGTTGGGGTTGGGGTCGGTATTTAAATAGTTGGGGAGCAAACTTTGTGACCAGAGCACTTCTGCAAATTCCGGTTAAGGACGCCACCGCCGGATTCAAATGCTATCCTGCCGAATTTCTGCAATCAATTGATCTTGATAAGATACAGTCCTCTGGTTATGCGTTCCAGCCCGAAATGTTGCTTTTGGCTAAAAATAACGGGTTTAAATTAAAAGAAACACCCATCACTTTTGAAGATCGAAGGGTGGGTGAATCAAAAATACAGGGGGAGCTTTTCAAATCAGCAAAAATTATCTTTCGCTTGGCGGCAAAACAAAAAACTCTGCGGCAGTTTGTAAAATTTGCGATTGTCGGTGCAATCAATTCTCTCGTTGACTGGGGGGTTTTCTATCCGTTGAAAATTGTATTACCGGGAGTTTTTACAAACTTAAATTTGCAGACGATTAAACAGATTGCCAAAGGCATCTCGTTTATCGTCTCCGCACTTTCGAGCTATATTATGAACCGCAAGTGGACTTTCCGCTCAACGCGCTCGGATGTTGGGCGTGAAGCACTTAAATTTTTGACCGTTGCAACGGGCGGGTTTCTTATTAACAACGCCACATTTTATGTTATTACGGCGCTGGTAGGTTGGCGGGATATTTTTGGTCTGATTGTGGCGACCGCGGCCGCAACACTCTGGAATTTTGTTTTGAATAAAAAATGGACGTTTCGCGGCTTATAATCGTTTAAAGTTAAAGGTCAAAAGTGAAAAGTGAAAAGAAAGATTTTGTAAAAAGAAATTGGAGGGTCATTACTCTCCTGGCGGTTGCCGCTATCTCCCGGCTATCATTTCTAGGTTTAAGACCATTTGACGGCGATGAAGGTATTATCTTAAAAATTGCCTCAAGCAGTAGTTTAGACGCTGTTTTGGATGGTGTCGCAAACGATGTTCATCCGCCTCTCTTCCATATCCTGCAATACTTTGACCTGAAAATATTTGGCACAGGCGAATTTGGCGCTCGAATATTATCTGCTTTATGCGCTGTTGGAGCAATCTATGTAATCTTTATTTTGTTTAAAAAATTAAGTAATGAAAAAACTGCGTTCTGGGTGGCGCTCCTTTCGATTTTTTCTGCCATCTTGGCTTACCACGCGGCGGAGATCAGACCCTACGCCCTTTTTACCCTTATATTTTTTGGTCAACTATATCTCTTCATTCTGATGCTTGAAAAAAAACGTTTTTGGGTTGTTTTTGGCTTTTGTGTCTTGAGTGCCCTGATGATACTAACTCAATATCTTGGGTTTATAATTCTGCTCGGAGAAGGAATTTACTTGTTTTTTAACTTCAAGCGCGATTTCAAATTGAAAAATGTATTTGCCCTTATCGCCCCAATGGTTCTATTTGCTTTGCTCTGGGGCGGATCCTTTTATCACCAGCTGACTGGACGGCTCACGGAGCAATCACAATCTTTAAGTTTGAAAGATAATGTCATCGGACTTTTTTCGGCAATCTACCGTTTCGGTGCCGGCCGGATTTTTCTTGATTTAAAAGAGGGGATGTCAAATCTCACCTTACAGGCAAAAACAGAACCGATCATAATGGTTGTGTTTGTCCTGAGCGCAATTATCCCCCTGTTGCTGGTAACGCTTGGGGTTTATAAGGCGGCGGTAAAAAGGGATCGTATCTTGTTTGTTTTTGCCGCTATTGCCACACCACTTATTTTGGCCGCTCTTTTGTCCTCTGAAATCGGCCCGAGGGCGGTGAGATATTTATCGTTTCTAGTGCCATTCTATCTCTACTTTATAGTTTTAGGTTACTTGGGAGCCAAGAATTTTTATCTTAAGGGGCTGTATGTGTTTTTTGCCTTAATTTTTGTCGCGGCCTACATTAACGGAGCGTATTTTGAGAGAAAAAAAGCGGGAATCAATACAATTGCCGCCTACTTGACTTACAATGCAAAAGCGGAAGATGCAATATTAATCCGCGGCGGTTATGGCGGAGGGGAAGAGTGGGTTTTACGTTTTTATTTGGGCGAGGAGCAAAACGAATTCAAGATTTATGATATGTACGGGGATTATTCGGTTGGCAACTTGCATACACTCAAAGCAAGACGAGTTGAGGATAAGATCGCGTTGCTTAAAGACAACGCCCAAACGGTCTGGTTTTACGACATGACTTATACCTTTAAAACATCTGACGTAACATATTCGGCCGATCAAATTCCGATAGGTCGCGACAAAGAGGATAAGGAAATCGTCCTCTATAAATTTTAGTGGTTGCATTTTTTTATTTCTTCCTTATATTTTAAGTTAGGGTAAGATTTAGATTATGGAAAAAAACAAAAAAATATTATTTGACGGACGGTTTTTGTCTCTTTCTCACGCGGGGATAGGGCGCTATTCGATGGAGCTTCTGCGTTATCTTTTGCCACTCGATACTGCTCAAAAATATGTGGTGATTGTGCTTAAGGGCACACAAATTACAGGGGATTTGGCGCAAAAGATGAACGAACGCGAAAATCCGGTTGAAGTAGTCGAGGTTGATGCCGGTCATTATAGCTTAGCCGAACAAATCAAATTACCGGGAATTATAAATAGTTTAAAAGTTGACCTTGTTCATTTTCCCCACTTTAATCATCCGCTTCTATATAAAGGCGATTTTGTGGTCACGATTCATGATTTAACCTTATCTTTATACGCCGAGCGCGGCGGTAAGTTGAAACAATCTCTTTATAAAAAGGTGATAACTCATGCTGCCCGCAAATCGAAAAAAATTTTTACTGTTTCCGATTTTGTCAAAAAGGAGCTGGTTCGTGAATTTGATCTTCTCCCTCAAAAGGTCGTAACTACCTACAATGGAATTGATGAAAATTTCAAGAAAATAACAAACCCGCGGATTTTAGCAAAAGCGGAACAATACGGCTTGAAAAATCCTTACATTTTATCGGTAGGACAATGGCGTACGCACAAAAACCTACTGCGTCTGGTGGATGCCTATGCCCAGATTATAAAAGATAAAAAATTTGCCGGACACCTTGATTTGGTTTTTGTCGGACGAGTTGATGCAAAATATCCTCAACTGCAGGATAAGGTCAAGCGCCTTGGGCTTGAGGGGTCAGTTAAATTTACCGGCTTTGTGCCCGATGAAGATTTGCCGATTATCTATAATAACGCCACCCTCTTTGTTTTTCCTTCACTCTCAGAAGGTTTTGGCCTCCCCGGACTTGAGGCACAGGCCTGTGCAGTGCCGCTCGCCTCATCTGATAAAACATGTCTGCCGGAAATTTTCGGCGAGGGGGCAATTTACTTTAATCCGATGAACACCAATGATATGACGGCAAAAATAAAAAACGTTTTAGAGGACGAAAAGTTAAGATCGGCGCTGGTTAGCGCAGGAGTGCAGAATTCAAAAAGATTCAGCTGGGAGCAAACGGCGCGCAAAACTCTTGAAGTTTACAGGGAAATACTGTATAAAGATCAAAGTTTAGATTAAATATTTTACTAAAAAATAAGCGGAGGACATATGACAATAGAAAACGCGGCAATCTATTTTGCCCTTGCATCGGCCTTAGCGGCGATTATTTATGGATATTTTGTGGGGAACTACGTTTTAAAACAATCAGCCGGTTCCAAAAGAATGCAAGAAATCGCCTCGGCGATTCAACAGGGCGCGTCGGCGTATCTCGGTCGCCAGTATAAGACCATTGCCTACGTTGCAATTATTATCACTATTGTTTTATGGTATTTCTTAAACGTTCAAACCGCTCTCGGATTTTTAATCGGGGCTGTTTTATCTGCTGCCGCAGGCTTTATTGGTATGAATATTTCGGTTCGCGCTAATGTTCGCGTTGCCGAAGCGGCTAAAAGCGGATTAAAAAGAGCCATGGACTTGGCATTTAAAGGCGGCTCGGTAACGGGGATTCTAGTTGTCGGCTTGGGACTTCTGGGTGTTGCCGGTTTTTATGCCTTAACACATGATCCCAAGGCCTTAATCGGACTTGGATTTGGAGGTTCGCTCATTTCTGTTTTCGCCAGGTTAGGTGGAGGAATTTTCACCAAAGCTGCTGATGTTGGTGCTGACTTAGTTGGCAAAATTGAAGCGGGGATTCCCGAAGATGATCCACGAAATCCGGCTGTCATCGCCGATAATGTTGGTGATAATGTTGGTGATTGTGCCGGAATGGCTGCCGACCTTTTTGAGACATATGCCGTAACTGCCGTTGCCGCGATGCTACTCGGATCGCTCGTTTTCGGTCCCGACTCCAATGCGGTTGTTTTCCCATTGGTCATCGGTGGCGTTTCGATTTTGGCCTCAATCGTTGGTTCGTTCTTTGTCCGCCTGACGGGAAAGAATATCATGTTCGCCCTCTATAAAGGACTAATTGTAGCCCGTGTTTTGGCGGCGATTGCCTTTTATTTTATCGCTCAAAGAATGATGACCGATTACGTGCCGCTTTATCTGTTCTACTCGGCTTTGGTTGGTTTGGGCGTGACGGCGGCAATGTTTATCATAACCGAATATTTTACTTCGACATCATATGCGCCGGTGCGAGCAATTGCTCAAGCGTCCACAACCGGTCATGGGACAAACATCATTACCGGCCTTGCAGTTTCGATGAAAGCGACGATTTGGCCGGTTCTAGCGATTGCCGCCGGAACTTGGATCTCCTATCACTTTGCCGGTTTATATGGCGTAGCCGTTGCCGCTTTCTCAATGCTTTCAATGACCGGAATTGTGGTTGCTATTGATGCTTATGGACCTATCACCGATAACGCTGGTGGAATTGCCGAGATGGCCGGATTATCGCAAAAGGTGAGAGATGTGACCGATCCGCTCGATGCGGTCGGAAACACGACCAAGGCCGTAACCAAGGGCTATGCAATTGCTTCGGCGGGTCTGGCCGCAATCGTGCTTTTTGCCGCCTATACCGAAGAAATTGCCAACCTCGGCAGAAGTATTTCATTTTCACTCTCCGACCCGATGGTCTTAATCGGCCTGTTTATTGGCGGTCTTCTGCCGTATTGGTTCGGATCGCTCTCGATGGAGGCGGTTGGACGCACGGCCGGTGCAGTAGTGGAGGAAGTCAGACGTCAATTTAAGGAAATCAAAGGGATTATGACTGGTGAAGCAAAGCCGGATTACTCACGCGCAGTAGACATTGTGACCAAATCGGCAATCAAACAGATGATCCTACCGGCCATGCTCCCCGTTGTTGTTCCAATTCTTGTCGGCTTTCTTTTGGGGCCGGTTGCTTTAGGAGGAGTACTGGTTGGTTCGATCGTAACAGGTCTTTTTGTCGCCATCTCGATGACTTCCGGCGGAGCGGCGTGGGACAATGCCAAGAAATATATCGAGTCAGGTAACTTCGGCGGAAAGGGGAGCTTGGCTCACCAAGCCGCTGTCACGGGCGATACCGTTGGCGATCCATACAAGGATACCGCTGGTCCAGCCATTAACCCCATGATCAAGATCCTCAACATTATCGCTCTGCTTATTATTGCTTTAATTGTTGCATAAATCGGGTAAGCTTAATTTGGTGGAAAAAGAAAGTTGAATACTTCACTTTATACATCGGCGCGGCCGCTTAAGGTTCGCATAGCTAAGGTAGCAGACGGAAAGGCCGAGCTTGTATTTCCTGATAATCAAACCGTGACAATAAGCGCAAAATACCTGCCCCATACCACTTTGGCTGGAAAGGAGTTTTTTCTGAATTTGCTCTCACACGAGGATTTGGCGCTATCAAAAAAAGAAATAGCTAAAGAGGTTTTGAAAGAAATTTTAGAGTGATGAAATGAAAAGGAGAGTTAGCCTCAAAATTACCCCTCGAGCACTTAAGGCAACCAAAATCTCTTTGGTTGTTTTTGTGATATCGGCCGTTTGTCTTGTTGGCGCGGTAGCGGCATATAGCTATGACTATCGCTCCCGCGTTCTCCTGAATAGCTATATTTCAGGACACAGAATTTCTGGTCAATCGAGGGCGAATCTTGAATCCTACGTTAACGATTTAGCATCAAGTTCCAAGTCAAACAAAATACGTTTGGTTAAGGGGGACAAAAACTGGGAAGTTTCTTTATCTGATATGGGCTGGGAGCTCGATAGCGTCGCTACAACCGATCAGATTTACGGTTATGGACACTCCGGTTCGGTTGCAGATAAATTTCTTGCTGGATTTAGATCATTAATTTTAAATAAAAATTTTGTTCCTGTTTATAAATTTAATGAAAATGCGGTCAATGACTGGCTGAATTCCATTGACTCGGAAATCGGCACACCCAAAAAAGAGGGCAACGTGCAGATTAAAGGTAATGACGTCAACATCATCGAACCTTCTGCGGGAGAAACTATCAACGAGTTTGAACTTAAAGAGGCAATTGTTAAAAGATTTGAACTAACGGGTAGTGGAGATATTGGCGTTGTGTTGGTCCGCGACGAGCCAATCATTTCGGCGGACGAGGCGAGATCTCTCAAAGATCGGGCCAAAGAACTTTCGGCCAATGATATAGAGCTTGTCGGGCCGGAGGGTTCTGTAACCTTAAATTCAAGAGAGCTCGGGATTGATATTCAGCTAAAGAAAGATTTGAAAAAAAAGAAGTCATTTTTAATGCGCCAAAACGATTACGGTCCAGCTTACGTTTCGTTTGATGCGGAGAAAATAAAAACTTTCCTCTCCAAGGAATCAAATACTTTAAATGCTAATCCAGTTGATGCCCGTTTCAGTGTTTCTGGCGGGAAGGTTTCAATTTTCAGGAAATCCCAGGATGGCAAAGTTATCAAAATCGACGAGGCAACCGATAAAGTTGTCAAAACCCTAGAGGGTGGCAATGTCACAAAAATAATTCTGCCTTACCAAGATCAGCCAGCTGCAATTTCAGCCCAAGACGCGTCCGATATTGATAAATACGGGATCAAGGAATTGATTGGCACGGCGACCACGAGTTTTGCCAGAAGCCCTGAAAATAGAATTCACAACATTCAAAACGGCGTGCAATTTATTTCGGGGGCACTGGTTAAGTCGGGTGACGAGTTTTCAACTATAAAACAACTTGGCTCGATTGATGCTTCTACGGGATATCTGCCAGAATTGGTAATCAAAGAAAACGAAACGATACCGGAGTTTGGCGGGGGTTTGTGTCAGGTTTCAACAACGCTTTTTAGAGCCGCAATGAACACGGGGCTCAAGATTACCGAGAGACAAAACCATTCTTACCGCGTTTCCTATTATGAGCCGCCTGTCGGAATGGATGCTACAATTTACTCCCCACGGCCCGATTTTAGATTTTTAAACGATACTGAGGCCTATATTTTAATCCAAGGTCATGTCGAGGGAACGAAAATTACTTTTGACATTTACGGCACCAAAGACGGCCGCACCTCGCAAACGACAACTCCCGAAATGTACGACGTGACCGATCCGCCACCCGATATTTATATTGACGATCCATCTTTGGCCCCGGGTGAGGTCAAGCAAATTGACCATGCGCATCAGGGTGCCAAAGCGTCTTTTACTTACACGGTCAGTCGCGACGGTAAAGTTACAAACAAACAAACATTTGTGTCCTCGTATGTTCCGTGGGCCGCAAAGTTTTTAAAGGGTCCGGATGCTCCTCCCGATCAAAATCAAGGACAATAAATGCAAGAAAAACGTAAATACCCAATATTTCAAATATCTGTCTTCGCTGTTCTGGCCCTTCTTGTAATTGCGTTTTTTTACATTGCAAAAAATGGAAACAAACCCAAAGAAGAAGCAGAAGAGAAGCTGGAAACAGCGCAAATATCAGTTGAGCCAACCCAAACAATTAATCCGGATAACTTGACTTGGCCAAACAACCAAACCGTTAGTGCCTCAATTTTGATGTATCACCACATCGGGCCGCTGCCACAAGATGCAGACGATATCAGGCGGGGCTTAACCGTATCTTCAGAAAATTTTGATTCCCAGATGAAGTATCTCAAAGAAAATGGGTATAACGTTTTGACGATGAAAGAAATGTATGTCCTTGTGGCGCAAAGCAAATTGCCCGAAAAAGCCGTCATTTTGACTTTCGACGATGGTTACCAAGATAATTATTTATATGCTGAACCGGTTTTGGAAAATTATGGATTTAAAGCTACTTTTAATATCATCACTGACGACATCGGCCAAGCCGAATATATGACACCGGAGGAAGTAATTGCTTTAAGTAAAAAAGGCCATGAATTGGCTTCACACACCGTCAGCCACCCGAGTTTAGAGCAGTTATCGGGCGATGCGTTGATGTCCGAGCTTGTTGATTCAAAATCCGCTCTTGAAAAAATGACGGCAGATAAAGTAATTACGCTCTGCTATCCTGCCGGAAAATACGATGCGGAGGTTGAAGCGGCCGCCAAATCCGCAGGTTATAAAATGGCGATAACGACCGTTGCGTCCAAAGGTACATTCTCGACCTCGCGCCCCTATGAGATTTCCCGCTACCGCATTAACCCGACGACCCAGCTTGACAGTTTGATCAAATAGCTGGAAGATTATATTAGAAAATTAAGGAGGAAAGATGAAGAGTAAAGCAACAGTTTGGTTGTTAATTGCGTTAGTTGTTATCGTAGCCGGGGGAGCTTTCTATTATATTTTACGTCCGACAGTTTCAGCCGATGCTGATGCGCGCCAAAACGGTCTTAAGCCAAGATTGGTATCGGGTCAGAGTTTAACCTTACAAGAGGTCTCAAAGGATAAATATCAGGTCAAAGAGGCGGTTGCACTAGGCAGTGGTTTTGGATTGCAAATTGCCTATCCCTCGGGTCTTTTGCCAAGCGGCGCAACGCAGTGGCTAAGAGATAGTGGTACGGGTTTAATCGTACTCGATAAAACTTATAAAAAAGTTGCTGTTTATCCGATGACTGCGGGAGAGCATCAAATTAATTGCAAAATTGGCAACCAAGACATCGTCATTAACTTCTCGGATACCGGTTATGCAACCGCATCTCCGACAGTAACCTCTACGAAAGCCAGCACATCAAAAACGGTGAAACCTTCTGTAACTGCGACCATAACAAAAACCGTCAAGCCCACCTCTACCTCAACGGTAGGTGCGCCTCCAGCGCCTTAAGAAATATTGACGGACCTTGTTGGGGGGGGGTAGTATTAAATGGAATTCAAATAAAAAACCTCTAAAGGAGGGGGAATGAAAAAGAGCACTGTTTGGTTGTTGGTAATATTATTTTTAATTTTGATCGGTGGTTTGGGATATGTATTATATACGAATCGGGCGAGTGCAGACGTGCTTCCAGGCCAAAAGTTCACTTATCAGGTTACAAAGGATTGTCCAGCTGATCAATCCGGCAGGAACTGGACGGTAGTTTCGGGAAATACTTACAAAGCCAAGGTAGGAGAAAAATTCTGTTTCTCGGTGAAGTGGCCCAAGAGCGATTTCTCAACAATTTCTTCGCCAGTAGTCGGATACCAAGGAATGAATCCTGATAACCCTTTCTCGTATAAAATAAGGGGTAGTGGTGATACTGGTTTTTGGTTTGAGGTGCAGCCCCTCAATGTTGGAAGGGGAACATTTCTTTTCACCTATGGTACGCGTGGAAGTTATTTTATGATTAATGTCGTTAATCCGACCGCTTCACCGACGGCTACTTCGACGGGTACTATGACTCCTACGCCAACGCCCACCGTTGTCGGAGAGAATAAACCTTCTTTCGATGTTACTTACAGCAATGGAACAACGGAAAAGTTATCAGGCATTGGTGCTGAAACAAATAAAATAACTGTAAAAAAGGGCGATAAATTCTATATTACAGCGAAGTGGCCACAGTACGTGGTCGCGACCTCTCTGGGATATTCTTCTTATTGCGTAAATGCTCCCACGACGTGCAGAGGAGGCGATTATTTGGCTCTAAGGCAGAACCTTGGGGGAGATAGTACGTTGGGTCTTGAAGCAGTAGCAACTCAGGTAGGCGGAATAGTGGTGCGATTTACAAATGGTGTTAATAGTGACTTGAATGCCATTACTGTGACTATAACCGAATAGGGTTGCCCTCTTAATTATTATCGATCGGCAAGTGATCCTTGGCCTCGATTTTTTGCCATGTAGCTTTTTGTCCTGATAAAAATTTGAGAACACCGGCTATCGCAATGCCCGCGGCGTTGTCGGTGGAAAGCTGTTTTGGCGGAATTAGCACTTCGGTTCCCGATATTTTTGAAACTTCGCGCACAAAATGTTCGCGCAGGTAGCTATTTGCCGAAACCCCGCCGCCCAATATAACTGTTTTAGGTTGGTACGTTCTTGCCGCCTGAATTGTTTTTTGAGTCAAAATTTCACAAACGGTTTTTTGAAAAGAGGCAGCCAAATCGGCTTTATCATACTTTAATTTCTTCTGTGTTCTTGGATCTTTGGTCAGATACAGTGCAGCCGTTTTTAATCCCGAAAAAGAAAAATCAAGTGTTTTGCGGTCAACCATCGAAAGGGGGAGCGGATATTTACTCTCGTTACCCTTCTTCGCAATTTTTTCGATTACCGGTCCGCCCGGATAGCCCAAATCCATTATCCTAGCCACCTTGTCAAATGCCTCACCCGCGGCATCATCAATTGTCTGCCCGACGGTTTCATATTTAAGATGGTCTTTCATCAAAATCAAACTCGTGTGTCCACCGGAAACAACAAGTGCCAAAATTGGAAAAATGCCCGATTTTTTAATTTCAATCTTTTGACATTTGTCATTTGAGCTTTGATCTTCGCCGCAGAATGCGGCGTATACATGTCCCTCTAAGTGGTTAACCGGCACAACTGGCAAATTAAAATAGGAGCTTAAAATTTGCGCTGTCTCGACTCCCATGAGTAGGGATCCGATTAACCCCGGGCCAACCGTAATTGCAATCGCGTCAATTTTTTTATTTAAGTCATGAATTCCATTAACTGGTTTGAGCGCCTCATCTAAAACAGGAATCATTGCCTCGAGATGCGCTCTCGATGCTAACTCCGGATAAACCCCACCCCATTTTTTGTGGATATCAATCTGCGAGGCAACTGCGTTTGACAAAATTTCAATCTCAAAACCACCCGCAGTTTTTTTTGCTTCAACAACAGCCGCCGCTGTCTCGTCACAACTTGTCTCAATCGCTAGAATTTTTACTGTTTTATCTTGCATAATAAAAGAATATACCACAAACCCGTTGACTTTTCCAGATTTGTGCGTATATTTTTATCAGTTTAATAGGTCTGCAGTTTGACATACAGAAGGAGATGAAGATTACATGACACGTACTTCGACTAGGACGTACACGATAGTCCGGCCCGAATCGCCGGATGAAGCCAAAGCGGCCTTTCTTGAGGCGATGAAGTCGGGCGGTGATCTCTCGAGCTACCGGCTCGAGGTGATTCTGTCGCCTGAACGGCTCTTGATTCAGCAGCCAATGCGCAAAAGTAGGCGCTGGACAGGAATGATTCTCAAGAACGATCCAGAAAGTCAACATTTGGTCGTCCGGCTTGCCGGATTCGGTGCTGTGCGAACAGGCCTCTTCTATTCTGAGGTTGAAGCTGGTCTTGATCCGTCTTTCGCAAAGAAGAAAACTACCACAATCGGCCGCGAGACGGCAAGAGCGAAAGTCATCGCCTTGTCTAGGCAATTGCTCAACCAGGACAGGAGCGTGATTGGGACGTTGGTCCGGTTGCAGTGGCCCGAAGAACAGGGCATCGCAATGGTGGAGGAGGGCACGCATTATCTCATGGCGGAGTCGGATCCTTCCGGTGTTTCTGTGATCTGCGCTGGAATCATCACCGATGTTCGAGACGAAATCGTTGTCCTTAAACCCATGGACGATGACTGGTCGCCTGAGTTCAGGATCAAGAGGGACCTTTTCCTTCGCGGTCTTGGCATCGACGAGTAAGAACAAATAGATCTGACGGGAGGCCAAGATGATCAGCAAAAACTCGGATCCAGAATTGAAGGAAGCTGTGCGGACCGGTGCGGCTTCAGTTATGGGGCAGGATATCTGGATGGAATGGGCAGGCGACAACTGCCCGTGGCAAAGCGGCGACAGGATAGGCGTAGACCACCTTATCGGTGCGAAACAGTGTGAGTATCTGGTTGGCACTCTAATGGGTGCCGAGGAAGGCGCGATCATCGTTGAGGTGGTCGGTGGCCAGTGCTTTCACGTCGATCTGCCCTACGTTGCCACCGGTCTGCAGATTCAGCCGAATCTGGTCGGGTCCCAGTAGAAGACAGAAAATCACAGGGAGGTGAAAACGCATGAACCCGAAAGTAGTCAAAGAGGCGAAAGATGTCTTGGTCACGTTGGTTGAGCTTCTCTCGCAGGGGGACTGTCTGAGTGAGGTGCTTGCTGAGTATATGCCGAGCTTTGGAGAGCGGACTAACTTCAACGGTCGGTTCGTTTGCCTCGTTCCCGGTAGTCCCGAGGATTCAGTGCATCGCGCTGCCCTTTACATGCAAACGGGCGAGGTAAGCTGGTGTATTCAAGTCGGTGACTCCCTCCACATTCGATCTGTGGAGTACCGTGGTTACAGCGAAGGCGGCATGCTGGAGATGAAAGCCTATCCCGTGAGGGAGCTAGCCGACGAACAAGTGGTCGAAGTCCTAGCCCTAGCTGCTCGGAAGGTTGTGGACATGGTTGTTCTTCAGCCTTTTGACGATACGGAAGCGTGGGAAGCGTGGAAGGAGGGAGCAAGGGAGATACTTCGTCGCGGCCAAGGCGAAGAGGAGTGCTAGCGGTTCTAGCAGGATTCACAGGGACGCCCAGCTCCGGTTTGGAAACAAACTGGGGACTGGGCGTCCCTTTCTCTTTTTTTAACCTGTAAAATATGATAGGATTTGGCTATGAAATCAGTTTTGCAATCAAAAGAATGGGCACAATTTAAAAAAACTCAAGGGTTCGAGATTTTTGAACTCGACGGTCTATACGTGCACAAAAGAAATCTGCCCGCAGGACGTAATTTTTTATATATTCCGGAAGCGGATGCCTCGGCCGTTAATCAAGGGCATCTCGACGAGATAAAAAAATTAGCACAAGCACAAAAATCAATTTTTGCACGTCTTGAAATTAACGATAAATTTAGTGAGAACGCCGATCAGATGATTCAGGCACTCGGGTTTGTGAAGGCGTTTGAAGAGGTTCAACCCAAATGGCGCCAAATTATTGATATTTCAAAGAGTGAGGAAGAAATTTTGGCCCAGATGAAGCAAAAAGGACGCTATAACATTAAGGTTGCCCAGAAACACGATGTCGAAATAAAAAAAGGAAAAGAAAATCTGGAAACTTTTTACACCCTCTATCAGGAGACGGTCAAAAGAGAGGGAATTACCGGCCGAAGCTTAGAATATTTTAAAAAAATGGTTGACAACTTCTTGGAGACGGACTATCTTGAAATCTACCTCGCAACTTACCAGAATGAACCTGTCGCCGCAGCAATAATTACATTTTACGATGGAATAGCCGGCTATATGTATGGCGGCTCATCAAGGAGTCACAAGGAGGTTATGGCTCCTTATTTGATGCACTGGAAAATCATACAGGATGCAAAAACGCGCGGATGCACAAAATATGATTTGCTTGGCCGCACGAAACCGGAAACCGAAGGAAAATGGGCGGGCGTAACGAGATTCAAAGAACAACTCGGTGGCGAGGCGGTAGAGATATTGGGAAGTTATGATTTTGTCAACCAGAGTTTTGCTTACAAATTATTTAAAACAGCCGAAAAATTAAGAAGAAAACAAGAATGAGCATTAAGGAATCGATCAAAAAAAAGTACCCTGGTTTTGTCATCTGGACCCACAAAATGCGCGGTCTTGCGGCATATTACATGAACGGGATGCCTTCAAAAAAGTTGCGGGTTATCGGGGTAACAGGCACAAACGGCAAAACGACAACCTGTTATTTGATTACAAAAATTATCGAAGAAGCAGGTGAAAGGGTGGGGATGGCTTCCACCACAACTTTTAAGATCGGGGCGAAAGAGTGGGTGAACCGCACTAATATGACTACCATGAGCCCGTTTGCCTTGCAGTCGCTTTTGAAAAAGATGGTTAATGCCGGCTGCTCATATGCGGTTATCGAAACCTCCTCGCACTCCATCGCCCAATACCGTAATTGGGGAGTCAGATATTATGCCGCGGTGATGACCAACGTCACTCAATACGAACATTTGGATTATCACAAAGATTTCGAGGATTACGTAAAGACAAAAACCAAGCTTTTTAAAACAAGACCGCGCGTCGCAGTCGTTAATGGAGACGATCCTTCTGCCGAGAAATTTCTTGCCTTCAACGCTGGACAACATTTAACCTATTCGCAAACAAAAAGGGCCGATGTTACGGCGCGCAAGGTTCTGCCTGACCGTGATGGCACGATTTTCACCCTTGTGTTGCCCTCCGGGCAACTAACTATCGATTTGCACCTACCAGGATTGTTTAATGTTTCAAATGCTTTAGCGGCCGCCTGTGTCGGTTACGGTTTAAAATTTCCGCCCGAAATTATCAAAAAAGGTCTTGAAGCAGTCAAATCAATCCCAGGCAGAATGGAAAAAGTGGAAGCGGGACAAGATTTTACGGTGATGATTGATTATGCGGTTACACCTGATTCGCTTGAGAAATTGTACCAAACGCTCAAACCGGGCGTTAAGGGTAAATTGATTGCTGTTCTTGGCGCGACGGGAGATAGGGAAAAAACCAAGCGCCCGATTTTGGGGGCGATTGCGGGACGGTTTGCTGACTTGGTGGTCATAACCGACGAGGATCCATATACAGAGGACCCGCAAGAAATTATCGAACAAGTGGCGGCGGGGGTCCCGCGAGGCGATAAAAATAAAACAATGGTTTTAGACGAAGATTATTTCAAAATTTTGGATCGACGCAAAGGTATCAGGAAAGCACTCGAGATCGCAAAAAGAGGCGATTTGGTTGTAATAACCGGTATGGGAGCTCAAGAATACCGTGTTGTCGGCAAAAGACACCTACCTTGGATTGAAAAAGAAATAATCGAAGAAGAGCTGGAAAAATTAGGATATACTAAAAAGAAATGAAGGAAGGCCACCTCCATCCATCGACGCAGTTTTTACGCGAACTCGTACAGATATTTTCCGAGTTGGGTTTTGAGGTTTATGAATCACCTGAAGTTGATAGCGAATGGTACAACTTTGATGCTTTAAACATTCCCTCCAATCACCCCGCGCGCGATGTGCAAGACACTTTTTGGCTGAAAGACGGAAGGGTTCTGCGCACTCATACTTCAAACGGACAAGTCCGCTACGGCGAAACGCATAAACCGCCGATCAAAATTATTATTCCGGGGAGATGTTACAGAAACGAAGCAACCGACGCCACTCACGAAACGACATTTAACCAGCTCGAAGGACTTTATATTGATAAAAAAGTAACCGTTGCCAACCTTTTTGCGACCTTGGATCAAATTATCAATAAAATTTATGACGGAAAAGTTGAATACCGTATCCGCCCGCACCATTATTCATTCGTTGAGCCGGGCTACGATGTTGACATCAAAGTGGGGAGTAAGTGGCGGGAGCTTTTGGGTTCGGGCATGGTCCACCCCACGGTTTTAAAAAATATGGGTATTAATCCGGACGAATATAGCGGTTTTGCTTTTGGGTTGGGCTTTGACCGGATGATTTTAAACAAGCATGACATCGAAGATATCCGCCTACTCTTGTCCGGTGACTTAAGATTTTTGAGGCAGTTTTAATGAAATATCTATTTTCTTGGCTTAAAGAATATTACAAAACGGATGAATCGCCCGAGGAAGTGGCGGCCAAAATCACGCGTCTTGGTACCGAAGTCGAATCCGTTAATGGCGGACAAATTGATGACAAAATAATCGTTGCTAAAATTTTGGAAGTTAAACCGCACCCGAATGCTGACCGATTACAGATTGCCCGAATCACGACGGGCAAGGAAGAAACGGAAGTTGTCTGTGGGGCACCAAATATCGAAGTTGGTCAACTTGTACCTTACGCACAAGTTGGTACTAAGCTGGCTGATTTTGAAGTCAAGGAAGCGGAAATTCGAGGGGTAAAATCACCCGGTATGCTTTTGTCGGAGAGGGAATTGGGTTTGGGCGACAACCACGAAGGTATAAAAATTTTAGAAAATGCCGAAGTCGGAGAAAAAGTTTCCTCATTGTTAAATTCAGATCCTGTTTTGGAAGCGGAGGTTACTCCAAACAGAGGCGATGTCTTATCGCACTTCGGACTATCCCGCGATCTGGCTGCTTGGGAAAAATTGATTGAAAAACCCGCTTTAAACCTGAAAGAGTCGAACGAAAAAACGTCCGATTTTGTTTCGGTTGAGATTAAGACCGATAAATGCCAATTGTATCTGGCACGGGTGATTAAAGGGGTTAAAATCGGACCATCGCCTGACGATTTGAAAGCAAAATTGGAAGCAGTGGGGGCAAAATCAATTAACAATGTTGTTGACGCAACGAACTTTGTAATGCTTGACCTCGGTCATCCGCTCCATGCCTTTGATGCCGGTAAAATTCAAGATAAAAAAATTATTATCTCGGAAATAGAGCAGGAAACCGAAGTTGAAACACTCGACGGGGTCGCCAGAGCGCTTTTGCCCGAAGTAATGGTTATCTGCGATGCCAAGCGCCCAGTGGCGATTGCCGGAATTATGGGACTTAAAAATAGTGAAGTAGATGACGAAACGACCGATATTATCCTTGAGGCGGCTGTATTTGAGGCAAAGTCAATCCGCAAAAGCGCCAAGGAATTATCGCTTCAAACAGAAGCAAGTTATCGCTTTGAGCGCGGCGTTGATGCGGCTGGGACCGAATATGCAATAAACAAAGCCGCTCAAATGATTCAAGAGGTTGCCGGAGGCGTAATTTTGGAAGGCGTGGTTCAGGCGGGAGAAGTCGAAAAGCCCCACAAAGTAAAGGTTGAGTACGAACGCATTAATGATTTGGCCGGTGTCGAATATCAAAAAGAAGAAGTTGATAAAATTCTGACTAATCTTGGCTTTAAAATCAAAGACGGTTTGGCCGAAGTGCCAAGTTGGCGCCACGATATTTTTGCTTGGGAGGATTTGGTTGAAGAAGTTGTCAGGATGTCAGGGTTAGAACGGGTCAAGCCCGTGGCAATTGCCAAGTCAACTAAACCCGAACCGACAGATTATTTCAAAAAAGAGAAGATCAAGGATTATTTGGCAGATTCGGGGTTGGACGAGGTAGTAAATTACTCGTTTTTGTCTGATGAGGACACAATTGCGGCCAAAATCGATCCAAAGGATTTGATTGAAGTGGCAAACCCAGTACAAGAAGAAAATAGATATTTACGCAACTCGCTTGTTCCGGGGTTACTTAAAGATATTGCCAAAAATCCGAGTTTTGACGATATCGAAATATTTGAGATCGGAAACGTGTTTTTGAAAGAAAAAGAGCAGACGAATTTGGCAATTGTCACCTCCGGCAAGTCGGCGCGTAAAGTAGGAGAGATTTTAAAGGCATTTTGTGAAAAATTTGGTATTTCTGAAGCGGATTTTAAAGTTTATGACATTGACCGCGAAGAGCTGAAACGCTTCAAGATTAAAAAGCCAAACGTATCGGTGGCCGAGGTGTCACTCGGAGAGATTTTGCCTAAATTAAAGTTTGAAAATTTAGATTTGAGAGTAGATGAAAATGAAATAAGATATCGCGAGGTCTCTAAATTCCCGCCCGTCAAACGCGACTTGTCTTTCATTATTGATGAAAAAATAACTCTCAATGAAGTAAAAAAAGAAATTTTATCTGCCACTAAATTTGCCTTTTTGGTTGAGGCCTTCGATGAATTTAAAGATAAAAGATTTGGAGAGGGTAAAAAGAACGTTGCTTTTCACATTTGGTTGCAGGATTTAGGAAAAACAATGTCTGACCAAACCGCTGATGCGGAAATTTCAAAAATTATATCTTCCTTAAAAGAAAAGTTCTCGGCTGATCTGCGTTCATAAAAAAGAGGCGGCAAGGAGAGGGGGTTGAACCCAAACCTTGCCGCTCGTGTCATCATGGAGCTTCCAAGTAGCCCCGCTGCTTGAGCTGCTTCAGCTTCCTCTTTCCCGCTGGGGTTAACTGCCAGCAGCCGGTGGCGCTGTAGAAGATGAGCTTGCGCTCCTTCGCCCGAAGCAACGTGCGGTCCTTGGATGACTCATCGGTCAGCTCGGCGTTCTGTACTTGGCGAAGTAGTTCGGCTATCTGGGCCTTCTTGTTTTTCTTTATGGCGATTGCTTGCACCCTCCTTTATTCAGGCCTTGACGACCTTAATGGAACAGATATTCTCTGCCTTTGGCGCTCAGGAGCCATTGCCGCCGCTTCTTGTCGTAGCGGACAAGTCCCCATCCTTGCACCTCTCGCATCGGGAGGCCGAGTCGTCGGCGTTTAGCCAACTGGTTTCTCACGACCAGGACGAGTGTAGGAATAATAACTTCGCGATGCGCATTATAGCGCACGGAGCGCAGAATAAGTCGCATCTGTCTTCGTACCCCCCAGATATTGCTTGTGGTGTCTTGCATAAATGTATCTCCATCCTCCTTTAGATATACGCTAGGCATGATGTCAAAGGTCGTTTGGTGCAAAAAACCTGCACCAAGACGATGTTTTATCTTACATTTTATAACAAAATAATCAAGCCATTTTGACAATCATCTGCCAAGTCCATATGATGAATTCATGAAACAGGGGACTTTTATTTTAATCGACGGCAATGCCATTTTGCACCGCGCTTATCACGCCATGCCGCGTTTTGAGGTGGACGGAAAACTGGTTAATGCAATTTACGGGTTTATTTCAACTTTGTTTTCCACAATTGAACGTTTCCAGCCGGAATATTTAGCTATCGCTTTTGATGTTAAAGGCCCGACTTTCAGAGACGCGCTCTTTGACGAATACAAAGCCAAAAGAATCAAGCCACCGCAAGAATTTTTTGATCAAATCCCCGCGGTCTGGGAATTTGTGCGCGAAATGGAAATTCCGCTTTTAACCAAAGAGGGTTTTGAAGCGGACGATGTCATTGGCACACTCGCTAAAAACGTAAACGGCGATTTAAAAGAGGGAGAAGTTATTATTGTTACCGGCGATCAAGACACTTTACAGCTGGTTGATAACCGCACCAAGGTGGCGATGCCGGCAATGGGTCGGGTTAAAGAAACGGTTTACGACACCAGCGGCGTCTACGGCAAATTCGGATTGTCACCCGCACAAATTATTGATTATAAGGCCCTGTCCGGCGACTCGTCGGATAATATCCCAGGTGTAAAAGGCATCGGGGAGAAAACCGCCACAGCGCTTTTAAAAGAGTATGGGTCTGTCGAAAAAATTTACGAAAAAATAAAAAACGATCCCGCCGAAATCGAAGGGAAATTCAAAAGAAACGCTCTGCAAAAATTGATTGATGGCGAGAAAATGGCGCATCTCTCGAAGGAATTGGCGACAATTAAAACCGACGTTGATCTCGATTTTAAGCTCAAAAACGCCGTCTTGCATGATTTTGACGAGGAAAAAACCAAAAAACTTTTGGAAAAATATCGGTTCAAATCATTAATCCGCCGTTTGCCGAAAAGCCACCGGATTGCAAACCAACAGGAAAAATTGTTTTAGTCCATAAAGTCAAAAGTTCATAAAGTCCATAAAGTAAATTTTATCACTCTTAACTTTACGGACTTTAAAGACTTTACAAACTTTAAACTAATGCAATGCTTTTATTTTTTTTCGGTCCAAATGATTATTTAATCTCGCGCAAAGTCCGCGAATTAAAGGACAAATATCTTGCGAAAGCGGGTGGGGATTTTAATTTATTAACGCTCGACGGCGCAACGCTTAAAGATCAGGATTATTTACGCCAGATTCAGGCGGTGCCGCTTTTGGCCTCGAGCCGGCTCATCATCGTTGAAAATGTTTTTAAAAACAAAGACAAAAATGTTCAGCAAACAATTAAAGATTCACTGGACAAAATTCCACCTTCAACGGTAGTTTTGTTTGTCGAAAAAGGGGAACCGGATAAGCGTTTGGGATTATATAAAGCTCTCAACAAGCCCAAAACGGCTCAAGAATTTAAGGCAATCGAACCATATAAAATGTCAAAATTTATCCGCGACGAAGTTTTTACTCGTGGTGGAAAAATCGAAAATGATGCCAGCGAATTACTTTCGGAATTTGTCGGTGATGATCTTTGGCGCGCGTCAAACGAAATAGATAAATTAATCAGTTTCAGTGCCGGTGCAATTAAAAAAAGCGATGTTGAGGAGTTGGTTGAAAAAAACATCACAAGCAACATTTTTGCCATGATTGATGATTTAGCCAGAGACAAAAAAGACAGAGCGCTCAAGCACCTTGATGCCCTTCTTCAAACCAACGAACCACCGCTTCGAATTTTATCTTTAATTAATTATCAATTTAGAACAATCACACAGGTCAAAGAGGCAAAGCAATCTTCAACTAATCAATTTGCCATTTCAAAAACAGCGAAACTTTCTCCCTTTCAGGTTTCAAAAGTCATGTCTTTATCCGATCAATTTACATATTCCAGAATTGCTGACATCTACGAGGAAATTGTGCGCGTAGATTTCGAAATTAAAACGGGTAAAATAGAGGATAGCGAGGGGTTGCGAGACCTTGTTTTAAGTATATAAAAAGTGTCGTTGAAGGGAGGGGAATGTTAGTCGGCATCTACAAAAGAAAACTGCTTTTTTTCTCAGTCATCGGACTTTTGGCGTACGCCGGTTTTCAAATACCAAAAATTAACTTTGAGTTGCCCCAAGCCGCCGCATCTATCACCGATTTTACGAATTTGTATGAAGAAACGGTGGATTACAATATCACCATCGACGTTTCAAAGGACGGCACGGCCGAAGTTGACGGTAAAAAATTGCCCCAAGGCGTGACGGTCAAACCGGATAGAGAAGAATTGCGCTACATCGTTTTAAATGAACCAAATCAAAGCTACCAAAATGCGGTTATTACCCTTAATCTACCTAAAAAAATCAACCGGCTGGTGGTTGATCCGCAGATTATTGCGGTGCATGGTGCAAATCCAGAATCGGCCGAACTTGTTGACGGCAAGCAAGTGGTTTATCGCGCTTCAAACATTACCCAAACCTCAACCGTTACGATTGTGGCCGCTTTTCCGAGAGGTTATTTTGACCTGCCCGCGTCAAAAGTTGTTTCCAGCTCGATTAGCTCAATTCCGGGATTGCTTTGGTTAATCCTCGGTCTGATTTTACCCCCTGCGGCGGCGATAATAGTTTTATACATGGTTTTTAAGGCGGATTTCCGCCTATCTAACGAAAAAGCAGAAGGGGAGCTCAAAAATCCGCCCGCGGATCTTGCCCCAGCGCTGGTTGAGGCCTTGGTGCGCGGCCGTGTTGGCCCGCGTACAATTATGGCGACACTCGTCGATTTATCCGAGCGAGGATATATCAGGATATTTAACACCGGCCGCGATTTTGTGGTTTACAGAAATAAAATTTCGAAACTAGATGCTTCAAACCTCAAAATTTACGAGAAAACCTTGCTTGAAAAAATATTTTTGCCGCGCCAAAATAAAGCCGCCTCGCTCGACGTTGAAGCCAGAATCGGCCGTCATCTATTTTCAAGAAAAGTGGCTCTTTTCTACTTGCAAATTTACGACGAGGCGGAAAGCATGGGTTATTTTTCCGTTTCACCACCGCGTCTTCATCTCAAGTACCGCTTGGCGGGAATTGCCACATTTTTTTGGGGCTTGATTGGCTATACGTTCTTCGCCATTTTGGCGCCAGATCCGAAGTTTGTCCTGTTTTTCTGGGTATCACTAATCTTTTTCGGAATATTAATCGTTAACTTTGCCCCGCGATTGACCACCCTGACTCCCAAAGGCCACCAGATGCGGAAATACTGGCTGCAGTTTAAAAACTTTTTAGATGATGATTCGCTTTTGGCCGGATCGAATCTGCTCTACGAAAATTATCTTTCCTACAGTATTGCCCTAGGGGTTGAGGCCGGCTGGTCGGCACGGTTTGCCAAGACCAATTTTATGCCGCCAAAATGGTATGGCCACACCCAGACGATTAACGGGGTGGAAAACTTTGCCGGCACTCTTTTGCCCGTGATTGATTTTATCGCCGACTCTTTAAACGCCTCGAACGAACCATTAGTGAAATAAGAATTCGAGGGGCTGTGCAAGCGGCCCTTTTTTGGTATATAGAAAACAAAGGGAGCAAAATGAAAATCGTAATTGTGGGAAGTGTGGAGTTTGCGGACAAGATTATAAAAATTTCAGACGAGCTCGAATCGATGGGGCACAAAACCGAGATTCCACACTCTTGCGTAGACATCAAAAACGGAAAATTAACTCTTGAAGAATATAAAAAACGCAAACGCCGTGACGGAGGAGATTATTAATTCAGAAAAAATTCGAAAATTGATTATATTAAAGCTTACTTCGAATACATAAAAAAATCCGATGCAATTTTAGTTCTGAATATCACTAAAAATAAAATAAGAAACTATATTGGCGGCAATGCACTAATGGAACTTGGTTTCGCATATGTTTTGGGAAAGACGATTTTTCTTTATAACCCGATCCCAAAAATGCAGTATTCCGATGAAATCAAAGCGGTGAATCCCAAAGTCATCAACCGCAATCTCGGGAAGATAAAATAAATAATTAAGAATACGTTCTAAAAAATGCAAAAGGGGGCGGAACGTTGTTCCAGCCCCCCGTGCTTGATGGTGTCGAGGCGACAAATTCAGGGATAGATCCATCTGTGGTACTCGGGATCCCAGTACCCGGCCGGTCGATTGAAAGGCCGCTTTTCACGCCATGGCTTGTTGAACGAAGGCGGGTCTTCGTCTTTTTGAAGATCCCCAGCCAGCAACAAGTACACGCAAAGCATAAATACTATGCCAGACAAGCCGTACATCACCACTGCTTCTCCGTTCATTTTGTCCACCTCACGCTATCAGGGGCGAACCCCATAGATTTGCTTGCGCTCAATGTCGGTCCAGGCAAAATAATCTACCATAAAAATAATACTTCGTCAATCCGAAAAAGGCCGAAACATAAAACAAAGAATCGTTTATTCGTGATTCTTTGTTTTTAGTTCTATTTTGTTCCGTAGTACGGATTTACCACCGGACCCCAATCCTTGAGGGGGAAGACGATGAATCTAACCGGACCGACGATGTCTGATTTTGAAGCCGGATACCACATGCGCGAATCGTTTGAGTTCTCGCGGTTATCACCCATGAAAAAATATTCGTCCTTGCCGAGCGTTACTTTCATATCGGGCTGAGTTAAGGCCTTGCCTTGCTCGTGTAAAAGCAGGGCCTCTGTTTCGAGCTGATCATTATTATAAAAAACCGGCCAATCATTTTCGACTGTTTCCCCCACGTATTGAATATATGGCTCGGGGAGAAGTTGGCCGTTGATATATATTTTATTATCTTGAATCTCAAGTGTTTCACCGGGCATGCCGATTAAGCGCTTGATGTATTTTTTGTGCTCCGGATCTCCGGGAAATTTCAGAACCATTGGATCTCCGCGCCTATACGCTCCCGTGAATAATCCGATTCTAGATACCAAAACAATCTGTTTATCATGAAAGCCCGTTTCCATTGATGGTCCCGAGATGATAAACAGCGTGATTACGAAATAGTGCAGGATAGTGCCGACGATCAAAATCGCAAAAGCCCACTTACCAAGTTCGTACGCTATATTAGCACTATAAATCAGCCCCTCTTTAAAAGTCATAATCTTATAATACAAAAACCAATAACCAATTACCAATAGGATTAAAAAAGTTAAGGGGCGGCGCGCTCTCGCGCCGCCCCATACAACTGATAGCTGTAGCTACTTACCGGGAGGGGCAGACAACCTTGCTTCGATCTCATCCCTCAGACCGACAATACCAGACA
>Ga0172380_10002145_pt1 | contig 31679 bp, 32 predicted proteins | sample Leawe162metaG_FD_119747 | JGI IMG/M metagenome (GOLD analysis project Ga0172380, IMG submission 119747) | Leachate microbial communities from a municipal landfill in Southern Ontario, Canada - Leachate well 162 metaG | ecosystem: Engineered > Solid waste > Landfill > Unclassified | place... | reverse complement strand
CCACTCACGCGGGTCAAGCCCGTGCTTGATAGCCGCGCGCTCGGCAGGCAGACCAAAGGCATCGAAGCCTATTGGGTAGAGCACGTTCTTGCCGCGTAGGCGCAGCATGCGCGCGTAGATGTCCGTAACCGCAAAGGCATACCAGTGGCCTATGTGCAGGTCGCCTGATGGGTATGGAAATTCGGTAAGCAGGTAGTACGGCTCTTTTGAGTCGTCGGTAAGGTCGGTCTCGTACAGGCCCAGGCTTGCCCACTTTTCTTGAGCCTTCTTCTCGATCGCTGAATGGTCGTATGCCACGGTAGGACCCGCATTATACCACTTTTCCCTCCCTGCGCCCTCCTGGCTTAGCCGTGCAAGAAGACCATCACCCCAGTAGGACACAGAGCCGCCTACGGGGCAGGCGTCGCCTATCCGTGCAAGAAAACCATCACATCGCCGTCTTGCACCACATACTCCTTTCCTTCTGTCCGTACCTTGGCTTGCTCGCGTGCGGAGGCGTAGGAGCCGGCCGCGAGGAGGTCCTTGGCGGCCACTACCTCAGCACGGATAAACTTCTCGAGAAAGTCATTATGGATAGCGGCGCCCGCAACGGGCGCCGTACTCCCTCGCGTCACGGTCCAAGCACGCGTCTCGTCGGTGCCCGTGGTGAAAAATGAGATGAGGTCGAGCGTCTTGTATGCCTGCTGTATCAAGTCAGTGAGACCATCTACTTGCACGCCGAGCTCTTGGCGAAAAGTTTCGCGGTCCTCGTCGGCAACATCGTTGAGCTCGCGCTCAGTTGCTGCGTCGAGATACACATACTCACTCCCCAGCGTCGTGATAAGCTCGAGCGCACGCTCGGCACGACCGTCCTTAAGCTCGTCGAGGTTGTGCCCGCCACTCTTCTTGTTCAAGCCGTAGAGAATAGGCTTCATGGTGAGGAGATTCAAGTACGCAACCTTCTTCTTCTCATCTGGCGTGAGGCCTGCGTGGAGCGCGAGCTTGCCCGCCGCAAAACCCTGCTCGAGCTTCTTGAGTGCCTCGTCTTCTTCAGCCGCACCCTTCACATTGGTCTGGATATCACGCACCAGCTTGTCACGACGTTTCCGCACTTGCTCCGAGTCGGCGAGCACCAGCTCGAGGTTGATCACCTCGATGTCTTTATACGGCTCAATCTGCTCATCGACATGAGTAATATTGGTATCGTCGAAAAAGCGCACGAGCTGAAGTATCGCGTCGGTCTCGCGAATGTTCGCGAGGAACTGGTTGCCAAGCCCTTCTCCCTGCGCCGCTCCCTTCACAAGGCCGGCAATGTCGACAAACTCGATAGCGGCAGGGATAGTCTTGGCGCTCTTTGAAAACTCGGTGAGCGCCGCGAGCCGCTCGTCGGGCACACCCACCACACCGACCGAGGGGTCGATGGTGCAGAAGGGATAATTCTCAGCCGGTACCGACGCCTTGGTGAGCGCATTAAAAAGCGTGGACTTACCCACGTTTGGTAGACCGACAATACCGATTTTTAACATAGCTATAGTATGGCCTAATTTAGGCGTATTTCAAGTCATGCTTGACATGTATAGACGAATATGCTATCATATAGGCTGATTACCAAGTTCCACCCGTCCACCAACCATGACCCTGAGGAGGGCAAAAACCATGGGATTTTCACTCGCAACCGCTCTGGCCGCCAAAGGCATCCCGGTCCGCGCGCCGATCGAGCAAGGAAAGTTGACGCTCGGCGACGTCTGCAGCGGATTCGGCAGCGATGAGCTCGCGCCCATTGCCGCCCTTCCGGAGGACTTCAAGTCCTGCGCCTTTCGCAAGTGGCCCTTCGCCACGTTCTGCAGGACGCTCAAGGAGGTCCTGCTACGACGCCTCGAAAGAGGAAAGAAGGGCGACCGCACATCGCACCTGACAAGGGACAACCTGCAGGGAGTCCTCTCTCTGGTGATCTGGCATCGTCAGAAGGCCTCACCCGCAGAGCGCAAACTGTTCGACAGCCTCTACTCGCGGCTCACCGGCCTCGAGGGACGGTTCGATGACCTGCGGGCGCTCCGGCTGCTGCAGCGCGTCATCGACCTGCTCTAGGAGAGCAGTCGACAGGACGAGCAAGTGCCCGGTTTCTTCTACGGAAGGAACCGGGCGCTCACTTTTTTGTACGGCACCTCGCGCCGAGGCCACCGCCTGGGCGGCGTCTAGGCCGAGTTGACGTAGAGTGTAAAAATGTTAAGATATATATACCGTCGTGCGTATGAGCATGGCAAATCAACCACTCGAGGTGCAAAGTGAGTAGAATAATGTTCTTTATAATCTGGGCTTTCGTGTACTGGCCGGCTCCGGCGATTGCAACCGACACGTGCCCGCAAACGGACATGTGTCCCTACGCAGAGGTCATCCCTGAGACGATCTCAGCTCGCACCTGTCCTGATACAAGTCCTCGTGTGGTTGAAGTCAGCTACTACGGGGCCGCGTTTCAGGGCAAGGACATGGCGAACGGGGAACCATTCGACATGTACGACGCTACCATCGTCGCTCACAAGGAAGGTCTTCCGTTTGGTGCCCGAATGAGTGTGTACTGCCCTGAGAAGGGTATCTACCTCTATCTCACGGTCTCTGATCGAGGGCCGTTCGAGCCGGGCCGCACGCTCGATTTCTCATGGGCTGCCGCTCGAGACTGCGGCATTCTCAAGACCGGCGTCGCAGACGTCGTAATGGAGTTACTGTCATGAACCGAAACCCGAAGGCGCTCACCAACGTGAGCGCCTTCAACTTATACTTGAGGTTGAGACAATTTCTCATCGACGAAAGCATACGTGATACCTCCACCACACATGACATTGAGCACCTCATCAGGAGAGAAGCGTACTAAGATATTGCCCATCTCGGCACGATCTCTGAACAGCATGATATGCGGGTCGAGATCGTAGTGCATAGTGCTGGTGTGCAACGCCTTCGTCCCCGTATCAAATATATTGAATGTCTCTTTAGGAATCTGCACCTTGCGCTGGAGGAGCCACCTCTCTGACATCTCAGAGGCACTCTGAAGCGCTGCGGCCCACACCTCCTCGCTACACGAAGAGCCAATAAGCACACCTTCGCCCTCGGCAAGGTCTGAGGGCTTGAGTACCCAGTCGTTCTTCTCGTGGATAGTGCCCGCAACACCAATCTCACTAAGCTTACGGGTCTCAGGCACAAGGGCGTGCGCAGCTGCAATCTCTTCTTTGCTTAGATATTTCTCAAATCGCTCATCCCAAAGCACAGCAAGGAGCGCCTTGTGCCCCAAGAGCCGCATCTTGAAGTTATTAAAGATTTTCAACGTACCCTCTTTTTGCTGTTGAATGAGCCGGGCCATAAGTGCCTTGTTCTCGCGGAGTTTCGACATCTCTGCGCCTCTACGCATTACGTGCACTGGCTTGCCGTTAAAAGTGAGCGCGCCCTCGACTTGTACTAAGTCCTCCACAGGACCCACAGAGACTGCTGACCAACCCTCCTTCTGCAAAACGTCGCGAGAGAGTGCGAACTCATCAACAAAGGATCTTCCCTTGTCATGGCCGATAAATATATGCTGATCGCTGGCAACTCCCTCCTCCTCAAGCAGTTTTTTAAACAAGGCTGCGTTCGAGTTAATCTCGAGACCTGGCCCTACAAGATCAAGAATCGCGCGAGCAGTCACATCATGCATAAAAAATCCGTCAGGAAAGTCGGTGTTGAGTTCGACGAGCTGTGTCCGCTCTCCATAGAAGAGGTCTGCGCGTACCACGCCCACAAGCGGCTCGTCCTTCGACGCTTCCACAAGCTCCCGCTCCGCTTCGTCGAGACTGAAGACCGCTCGCAGCTCTGTGTCAACAAAGTATTTTTCAACAAGAGATCGAGCCGCCGAGATAACGAGGAGAAGTTGCTTCTGCAAGGCACCGTACTCTTGCTCTGTGAGGCTAAATGGCTCGAGCGAGATTGGTATGCGTACTGCACCCTTAGATACTGGGTACGCCGCATTAGAAAGCTTCTCCCAAAAGCGCTGGGTGATTTCTTTTGTTTGTTCCACTGTCCTTGACGACAGCCAATTGAGTTTCTTCATGTTCTGTCAGTATACGTATCACCCGGATATTCGCACCTGCGTGCTATGCACGCGCAAGCCGCGTGAGGCGGATGGTCTCAAAAGAGTGCCTGCCCTTGAGCGCATGAAATATTGGTGAAAGCTTATCGTCCTTAGCCTCTGAGAGCGCTTCGTGAATCTCGTCGAGCACGTCCGTAGGCACGAGGTGGACGAAGTCGACTCGGGTAAGCTTGCCGAGCTCGGCAAGCTCTTCGAGATGCGTGACCACCGTCGAGACGGCGAGCCCTCGCTCCTTGGCAACACCTTTCAAGGTCTTACCGTCGCGCACGGCTTGTAGAGTCTCGGCGAGCCTGCCTGGTAACCCGACAGAGCCCCCCTTCTCTTTCCCTTTTTTGGGCACCTTGCCTTCAAACCATGCACCGCCCATCGCCTTAACAAATTTCTTTTGCATGGTAACCGCCTCAGCAGGTAGCATTGCAGCAAAGGCATCGCGCGCCGCGTCTGACGCCGCGCGGAAGTCTTTGTCCTTCTCCAGGATTTCGGGGTGCACTTCGAGCGCACGAGCGTTCAACCCTGTAAGGTACACGCCCGAGAGTCGGCGCACGCGAGAGAGCGCCACGTACCCCTGCCCGTATTCAAACGCTTTTGAAAGATCCATAATCGCCGCGTCCATGCTCATACCCTGGCTCTTGTGCACGGTCATCGCATACGCAAGGCGGAGCGGTATCTGCGAGACACTAGCCTTGACCTTGCCCTGCTCCTCGAGCTGCCACTCCATCGGCTCAGTGTTGATACGCAGGCCGTCCTTGGTAGTTACTACCGGCATCGAGTCGGCCCCCCATCCCGCTATCACGCCAAGCGTACCGTTCACAAACTTGCCTTGCGGCGAGTTCTTGGTGAACATCACCGTCGCACCCTCCTTAAGCTCGAGCACTTCTGGCGAGAGGCAACCACGCTTCAGACCGTCTATCATCGTATCCTTGCCTTTCGCCGTCATGCGAAATGCTCGGGACTTGCCGGGCAATTTTTCAAGCTCTGCCATGTTTATGCGGTCGACGTCAGCATTGTGAGAAAAAAGTTTGGGAGCGTCGAGCGGTAGCGCCTCCTGCTCGGTGTGCCTCGCCATCAGACTCTCATGGTGTAGCTCCTCTACCTCGCCGCTGCGTATGGCCGAGAGCACGTCGAGAAACGTCGAGTCGTCTTGGCGGTACTGCTCGGTGAGGTAGCACGTAAGCAGGTGTAAGTCGCGCCAGGTAGGCGACTGGTAGGCAAACTTGACCTCCTTGCCACGAGAGACGGGCGGCAGCTGAAAGAAGTCGCCAACGAGTACAACCGAGAGCCCTCCGAAGGGCTCGTCGACTCTCCGCACCTCTCGGCATACGGCGTCAGCCATCTCGAAAGTAGCAGCAGAGAGCATCGAGATCTCCTCGATTATCAAAACCCTTGCCTTACCTATTCGGCGCGCAATGTGCTCCTTGCTCGCGATACGATCAACGTCTGCCGCTGAGAGCGACTCGGCGATACCGATACCGCTCCATGAGTGGAGCGTCATACCGCTCACATGTGTCGCAGCTATGCCAGTGGCTGCGGTGATAGAAGGCTCGATACCCGAGGCGCGCAGCCACGCCACAAACTCGTTTATCGTGTGCGTCTTACCACTCCCCGGCTCGCCAGTGAGGAAAACGTTTACACCTGTCTTGAGTACGGTGAGCGCCTCGGCCTGTGTCATCCAGGCAGTGTATCAGACTGCCTTTGTTTGCCGGTGGCCACCACCGATATCAGGCACGTGATAAGGAAAAAGATAAGCCCGGTGAAGCAAGGGGTCGCCAGAGGCGAAACACCAGGCGAGCAGGTGACCGAGACGGTACTGGAGTACCAGTGATAGTACTCACCTGCTTCTGAGAGCACGACCGAGCCCGCGAAGGCGACACAAAACACGAGGAAGTTTCGCAGGTAGCGCTCGCTCGTGTACGACGGCGCTACATATACCCGCACCGACCAAAACAGCGCAACAATAAACGCGAGCGAGCCGTACAGGCAGGCGGTCACAAATGGGTTCGGCACCACGCAGTCGCTGACGCGGAAGAACGTCCCATACAGCGCGTAGAAGTTGGTGAGTTGCGGGATAAGCTTCGACCAGGCGAAGACCGTGCCGACAAAGAGAATGGCGACCTGTATACCGAGCAGCACCTTAGTCTGCGGTACTTTCATACCCTTACCATACCACTGGCAATGGACTGACAAGACGTTACGCACCGAGCGCGTTAGACGTCCCAGGTGAAGCCGCGCCCGAAGTGGCCCCACGTACAGGTGTCGGCATACTTGACCGTATCGAGCTTGAGCGCGGTACGTATGCCGAGCGGCGTGAGGTCGTATCCGGTTATCCGCTCCTCCACCCCGTCGACGATAGCCACAGCCATGACCGGCTCAGCCTTGCCAATGGCGTACGCAAGCTTCGTATGCACGGCCTTCGCACCCCGCGCGCGCAATAGGTCTACGGCGATGCGGCGGCACATGTACGCACCCGACCGATCTACCTTGGTGTAGTCCTTGCCTGAGAACGAGCCGCCACCTATTGCTATTTCTGGCCCGTAATTATCGACAATGAGCTTGCGACCAGAGAGACCAGTGTCGGCGTCGAAGCCGCCCTGCTCCCACTCGCCGGCCACGTTGAGCAAGTATTCCTTTGCACTGATTGTCTTCTGTACCAGTGGGAGCAAGTCCACATTCTTGCTGTTCTGGAAGCTCGCGATAGCGACCGTCACCACCCCATCTTCCACCGTGACCTGCGTCTTGCCGTCGAAGGGATACACTTCATAAATTTTCTGACACAGGTTGCGCGCAAGCTCGTACTCGAGCGGCATCAAGGTCTCGGTCTCGCTTGTTGCGTAGCCTTTCATGATGCCTTGGTCTCCCGCCCCACCAGTGTCGACTCCGCGCGCAATCTCGGGGCTCTGGTGCGCAATATTCTCAATCACCTTATAATCCCCGCCGACAATACCCTCCACAATGCCCACGACATCGGGCTTAGCGGCAGAGGTCACCTCGCCGTTGATAGTGATGAGGTTGTGTCCGCCCATGATCTCGATAGCCACGCGGCTCTGCGGGTCGCCGGCGAGATACGCATCGAGAAAACTGTCAGCAATAAAGTCACAACGCTTGTCGGGGTGCCCTGGGCTTACGAACTCTGCGGTCTTGATCATGTTCAATAAATAATTCTTGTTAATCACGTCACAAGAAAAGAGGCATGCAATATATTAGATGCGTATCTTTCCCGAGCGGGTTGGAGTTGGCACACTTGCGAGGAGTCTCCTCAGTGCTGCCGGCAGGTCGTCGAGCCAATTCTCTCACTGCCTCTTGATACAACTTTTTGGGTTGTGCGCCTATCGTATCACAAAACTAGACGAGGTACGCGTCTTGGCCGTAGCCGGCGATACCCACATACTCGGCCTCGCCACGCAGTATGGCCTCGTAGGGCTTGCACCCATAGCACCCGCCCTCCCCTCGCGGGCATTCATACACCTTGGCCACGCGCGCCGCCTGCACCTTGCGCGCAAGCGCGAGCACCTTCTCTCGCGCCTCCGCCGCATCGGGCAGCGGCATTTCCTTTGGTTCGTCGTCTTTGTCTAAGTACCAGTACGCTGCACCGCTCACTCGCCTTTTCTGTAACTCATTGAGTAGCAATAAGTAAATGGGCAACTGGAGCGACTCACCATCCTCTTCATTTTTTCCCGTTTTGAAATCGATAATGCGGATACTGTCGTCGGCCTCTACATACTCGAGCCAGTCCACTACGCCGCAGAGAATCAGATTCGACTTCTCGTCGAGGTAGAAGTTCGGAATCATATCGTTCTTGTGCGGCGGTAGCTTGACGGTCTTCTTAGCGATCGGGCCCGGATGCTTGACCACACGCTCTACCATCGCGCGCCCGCGCGCCTTGGCAGCCTCTTCCTCCTCAGCACTGGTAAAGCCGCCCTTCCTGCCCGAAGCGACCTTCTCCCAGTCGGTTTCAAAGTCGGCGAGCAGGTCGCGGCTCAGCCGCTCCTCCACGGGCAGCGTGCGCAGTGCCTCGAGCGTGGTATGCACCGCGGAGCCGAGCGACATCGCCGGGCTTACTATAGTCATCTTCCTCCCCGTCTTGGGGCTCTTGTATACGTTGTGTAGGTAGTACAGGCGCGGACACTTCAAAAAATCCCCCATCGAGGAGTGCGAGACCCACACGGCGTCGTACTTGCCAGCCATCGGGATATCTTACCTCACCCTGAGCTTTTTTCGGTTTTCGGTATACAAGCCCCAGAGAACCATACAGACGGTTATGAAAGTCAACAAGTACACGGACATGACAACACCCACTTCACGCCCTATTATGACTGGACTAAAAGCAATGGTCGGGATTGAAAATGGAAAAAAGACAAAATCGAGGAGAATTGCCACTGGAATGTAGTACCCACAGAATCTCAACCATTTACTGAAAGTTTGGATATTCGCGAGACACAAGCTGCACGCCAGCACAGCCAGCACTTCTCCGAGAGCAATCAACGTAAGCCCAACTGACTGGTAGGGAGAGGCGCAAACTACTGTCCCATAAACAGAAGCCGCAAAACTGCATACATTTATGGGGAAATTCATAAACCACTCCCCACGAAGATACTGGCCGACTACATAGACACCGCCTGCTAGGAGAAACATTATGAGCTGTTTATGCCAGAGTTTCATATGAGTTCTTTCAGCTCATTAATCATACCAAGAATTATCTCTGCCTGACCGGGCGGCATGTCTAGCTGGGTACTGCGACCGCGGGCGCGTAAGCTGCGCACTACCTCCTTCTTGATATTGTCCTCAAGTCTCTCGACGAGCGTGAATGTAGTCTCAGTCTTCGCAGGATATTTGGTGATTTGCCGCTCGATGGTCGCAAGCCGTCCGAGTATCTCGTTGCTTTGACGCTTTGAGAGTGGCATGGCGCCTATTGCCAGCTTTAGATAGGCCACATACGTGAGCGGGTCCGCGCCTACCGTCGATGAGACGACGGTAAAGTCGGTCACCCCGTCACCCGTAAGATCAATGGCGGGGCCTGTGGGCGTGCCGTTGGTTACGGAGAACTTCGCCGTCGAGCCGTCGTTTGTCGGGATACTCGCATAGGTAGCCACCTCTTCCGCCTCGACACCGTGCATTGACTCTACCTTGAGCGTCGTGGGTCCCTCTGCATGACCGTCAGCAACCACGTCGTAGGTGCCTGTCTGCGGCACTTGTATGTACTGTTCGTCACCAAGCACCAGCACCGAGCTTCCTGGAATATCTCTTTTAACGGCTGAGAAGTCTGTGCCAGGCATCTTGACCACCCCGCTTTGCTTACCGTTCGCGTCGGTCACGTGCAGATTCACCGGGGAATGTGAGCTGATGCGGAGCTTGAGTGCGTTTTCAGAATCTATAGGTTTGGATGTGGTGATATAGGGCGTACCGAGCCAATTTGAGCCGCGCAACAGATTCGCAATGACGTCTTGAATTGGTTTAGTCGAGAACAACTGCAAGTGTGATATTTCTTTGCCGGTGTTCTGCTCATACTGCTGCATATTGAAATACAGATCCTGCTCGCCTCCACCACTAGCGCTCGCGGTGACGACCGTCTCATCACCATCTTTCGTCACGACTGGCTCGTACTTGAGCTGGGGCGCATTCGCGCACGCTGTTGAATAATAGATGTCGTCAGTAACCATGGTATTGCACACCACCTTCGAGCCGGTCGTGTACGCAATCGCCTTGACCGTGTCTTGGCCCCACCCCGCAATGGTGGTGACTACCAGGCCCCACGGCGGCACCCACGTGTCGAGCACCGCATGCGTTGCTGCAGCCTTATTCAACAACGCACTTGAAAGTTTAAGCGGGACATGTAAATCATCACTCGCTCCCACTTGAGCATTCACGTTCGCAGCGTCTTCAAGAAAGTTCTTCAGGGCGGCTGGCGAGTCGATCTCGGCACCATATTTAGCGGCGTACTTAGAAGATAGGGCGCCATGCTCTTCAAAGGTGACCACTGGGTCAGCAACCTTCGAGAAATAATTCCAGCTTGGCACAAAACCATAGAGACCCGGCGTTGCCTGCCCTACGGCACGCGACTCTGATGCGCTTGAGATTATGCCTAACCCACGAGTCTGCCCGTCGCCGTGCAGCATGGCACCAAGATCGCTTGGCGTCCCTAGCTGGGGCGTACCCACCATCACAATCCGATCAATGTATCGTGGTGCGTCGGCTCCGAACGCCATAGCGGCAGCCTTTGCAAGTAGTCCCCCGTTGCTATGCGCAACAATCGTCACGCGCCCTGTGGGAGAGCTAGAGGCCATGTCGACGATGACGTCTCTTAGGTACACCTGCTTAATACTGCCGTCAGGCATTTTGGTCGCCGTGCCGTTGTTCACAATATCTCGCACATCGTAACGCCAGTCGTAAGGGTATGCGCGCCACTGTTTGGGGCCAAAGGTAGTCGACGCTACAAGTGAATTCATATGTGTAGCAAATTCTCCATATACTTCGAGATTCTGTTTGCCAACCTTACTTACAATGGCGCTAAAGAGCGCATGACGTGACTCAAGACTATCTATAATGTCTTTTGTATAGAGTGCGTGCTTGCTCGTGCCATCGGCATTCATTGTGAGTAATGGTATGTCCGTACGGAGGTCTGGTTCCCACACCTGTCGCTCCAGCACAGGGGTCACCGCGTAGTACAGCCTACTTCCCCCAAAGCCCGGCAAGAACAACACATTAGAGGTGCACGCCTTGAACCCGCATCCGGTGGGGACAAAATGCATCATCAGCGCCGGCAACGTCTGTGTCGCATCACTCTTCACTTGAGTGCCACCAATCTGAGGAGAGAGCCCCGCAAAGCCGACTCCCACCGGGCGCGTACCGTCGGCATAAGTATCGCCAAAGAAGGTCGTCTTGGCCACGAAAGTGTGGAACTGGCCGTCCGAAAGCAATTCTCGGTCCGCGTCGGTAAAGGAGTAGTGCTGTCGCACGACCCTGCAGTCATGGCCCTCAGAATCGCCATTTTGAAGACAGAATCGCCACGGCGTCTTGTTGATGTTGCTCGCATTTGGGTCGCGCAGAGTAAAAGTCGCGTACACGCGAGCGCCAAGCAGATTTAAATTGCCCAGATTGCCGGAGTTTATCGTTGGCCCCGGGTTCGTGCTGGAAGCGCTGCTCATCACTCCGCTGGCATCGGGCTGATAGTACAAGGTCACGACGGCTTCAGCCGACTGAGGAATGAGAAAGGATCCGCTCACAAGGAGGAGGAGGCCGAGCACCCGTCGCCCACGATAAGGCATTGCCGGCATACTACGCCCAGCGTGCCTGACACGCAACCGACTGTCCCCACGCAGAGCGCGCAAACGCTTACTGCGCCAGAGATGCGCCCGTGACGAACGCGTCGCGCACCCACGCAATCTGCGCGAACCAGGGACCGAAGATACCGAGCGCGATGGTCGCAATAATCGCCGAGCCCACGAAAAACCCAATACCGTAGATAATACCCACAAGGAAGATGCGTCGGAGGGAGTTTTGCAGTGCCATCTGGCGGTTGAGCGCCTCGAGGTGCTCAACGACAGTGAGCTGGTGATCGGTCGTCATGCAGCAAGTATAGCGTAGTGGCGCCCGCTACTTCCCCAAATCTGCAGCCTGTATAGGGCTCTGTATCTCTGGTGGCGTCATGATAATCGTGCCGAACTGCTGCTCATAGTTTTGTACCTGTGCACTCATCCAGAGCGATATGCTCTTCAGAATCTGTGGTGTGGTGGCAAAGGCGTCGAGGCTGTTGCCCGAGGTGAGGATTAAGGTGAACACTTCCTTGTTGTACGCGCCTATGGCGCCGTCACAAAACTTCTTTGGCAATTGGTCGAGGTTTACGTTTGTTGGGTCAATCATGAGAAGAGTGTACCGCATCGAGCGTTTTTAGTGAATCGAGACGCTATACTGTACGCATGACCATGCTTGAATTGCAGCGATCGCTCGCTAAGGTGATCCGTGGCGAAGTAAGCGACGACATCTCGGCGCTCAAGGCACTCTCCCGCGACGCCTCGCTCTTCACCCGCATGCCTGAGCTCGTGGTGTACCCGAAAGATGCTCAAGATATCGCTACCATCGTCGATGAGGTCGCCCGAGCCAAGTCAGAAGGACTCGACGTCTCGCTCACCGCACGTGCGGCAGGTACCTGCATGTCGGGCGGCTCGCTCACCACCAGCGTCGTGCTCTCGCTCACGGAGCACCTCAACACGATGGGCCCCGTACAGCAAACAGAGGGCACAAAGGCCGGGTATGCAGTGACCGAGCCGGGTGTGTACTACCGAGATTTCGAGAAGGCAACCCTGGCAAAGGGCCTCATACTCCCCTCCTACCCTGCCAGCCGCGAGCTCTGTGCCATGGGTGGTATTGTTGCCAACAACTCTGCAGGAGAGCGCACACTCGAGTACGGACAGACGATGCGCTACGTCGAATCGCTCGACGTCGTCCTCTCTGATGGATCCATGGTCACCTTCGGCCCTCTCACCCCAGAAGAGGTCGAGGACAAAAAGAAGCTGCGCACACTCGAGGGCTCTATCTATCGCGAGATGGATGCACTGCTCACCAAGAACGCGCGCCTCATAGAGAGCCACCGCCCCACGGTATCTAAAAACGCTGCGGGCTACGCGCTCTGGCACATACGTGACGAACGTACCGGGGCGACCAATCTCGCCAAGCTCGTCTGTGGTTCACAAGGTACGCTCGCCCTCTGGACCAAGGCCAAGCTAAAGCTCGTCAAACCCAAGGGGCACCGGGCCATGCTGGTTATCTTCCTCAAAGACCTCGCGATACTGCCCACCATTGTCGAGCGCATCCTCCCCTTCAACCCCGAGTCGTTTGAGTCGTACGACAAGCATACCTTTGAGCTGGCCGTGCGGTTCTTGCCGCAGATGCTCTCGCAAATGGGCTGGGCCAAGGCGGCACGACTCGGTATCGACTTTCTGCCCGAGACCGCGATGGTGGCCTTTGGCGGCGTGCCCGAGATGATTCTCATGGCCGAGTTCTCGGCCGACTCGATAGAGGAGGCCGACCGCCGGGTCGAGGAGGCAAAGAGTGCCCTCTTCGACCTCGACGTACACACCAAGGTGGAGAAGGATGAGGTGGAATCTGAGAAGTACTGGATAGTACGTCGCGAGAGTTTCTCCCTCTTGCGCAAGAACATGAAAGATCTCTATCCGGTGCCCTTCATCGACGACTTCGTCGTCCCGCCTGCATGCTATCCAGCATTTTTACCCAAGCTGAACGCTTTGCTCGAGCACTATAAAGAGCACATGGTCTACACCATCGCCGGGCACGTGGGTAACGGTAACTTCCACCTCATCCCACTCATGGACCTCACCAAAGAGGAGAATCGCAAGATAATACTCGAGCTCGCACCCAAGGTGTACGAACTGGTCATTGCTGTAGGCGGCACCACGACCGGCGAACACAACGACGGGATTATACGGACACCGTACCTCACCATGCTCTTCGGCCCCGAGATGGTCGCCCTCTTCGCAGAGACCAAGAAGATCTTCGACCCACAAAACATTTTTAACCCGGGGAAAAAGGTGGGGGGCACCTTTGCCGACATCGAGCGCGACATGATCACCACCAATAGCCACTAGGGCGCGGTTTGCCGTACGATAAATGTTTGCTATCCTACGCAGATGAAACGCGCCCTCGCTATCATCATCGTCGTCTTGCTGGCCGTCAGCATGATTGGCACGTTGATTCCTGCTCTCTTTCTCGGATAACCAGCTACCTTTGGAGCGCCGCAATGAGTGGCTCCGCGAAGAAGACATAGTTGGCAAAGACGAAGAGCCCGGCCATAAGGACGAGCAGCGAGAGCGCTGCTGCAACATGGCGTAGGTGGCGCTGATGGAACTCGAGCTCGGTCACGTAGGCAAGCACGACGAGGATAATGAGTCCGAGCACATAGTAGGCATACTGGAGTACGGTCTTGGGCGACGTGAGTAGATACTGCCACCACGAGGCATTTCGCTCAACGGGAGCCGAGAGACCGGTCGCCTCAGTACCGAGCACAAGCGTCGCTGAGGTTGTGGCGGACACCAGCGCAGGCTCCTCTTCGGTCGAAGTGGCTGCGGCAAGCACAGGCTCCGTGGCCGGTACTGTAGAGGCAGAGAGCGTTATCACCCTCGTGCGCGCGGGCGTCTCTGCGGGCGTGCCAAACATTTGCGCCACAAATATTGTCGGGCGACCCTGATAGGTGCCTTGAGCTACCGCTATACCAATCTCAGTAAAGTTGCCGTTCAAAAGGTTGGCCCGATGTGTCGGCGATTGCATCCACGCACGCTCAACGTCTGCAGAGTCAGAAAAATCTACCGCGAGATTCTCACCCGCATAGGAGAACTTGTACCCAACCTGCTGAAACCAGTACCACGAGTTCTTGCCGTCTATAGGCGAGACGTGAGCGAAGTAACTCTTGCTCGCCATGTCGTTGGCCTTGGCCTGCGCTGCGGCCGTAAGCACGGGGCTCACCGTCAGACCACCAATCTGGTGTGCACTGCGGTCGCCGTTGGTGAGGTCGACAAGCACTGCAGAGACCACGGAGGCGAGCGAGGAGCTGCCAAGCAATAGACGGTCGGCAACCGTAAGACTAAAAATAGCGAGAATGAGGAAAAAGAGCACCTCCACTACCCCGCCGACAAGATAGGGAACCTGGTCTCCTTCTTTGTGTCCGCGTAGGTAGGCAAATGGCTTCATGAACTCGTATCCTGACTGTATCACAACAACACGGCCTCGCTAAGCGAGGCCGTGTTGTTCGTGTATCACGAGGCGTTTACTGCACGCCGGGGTTGCTCGACCACGGAATGAGCGTCGGCACCGGGATAACCAAGTCTGGGCACTCAATGAGATTGATCTGACGCAGCGTGGTGAGGTAGGCAAGTCCGGTTGGCGCGGGCAGGCCCCATGGCTTCAAGATCTCATCGGCATACTTAGCCTGGAACGCCTTCACTCCTGCCTCAGTAAGCGGACCGAAGAAGCCCGTCGGAGTAAAGGTGCCGAAGCCGTGTTTGACCAAGAATGCCTGAAGCTTAGTGACCTGTTCGGCATCGTTCTTGACGCCACCTCGCTTCACGTAGCGGTCCATGTAGAGACCACACGATGCGCCGAGCACCTCGCCCTGGCCTGCCGTAGAGACGCCGAGCACCTGGCCAACAGGCTCACACGTGAAGGTAGTAGGGTTGAAGACAAAGCCCGGGGCACAGCTGCCGCCACCGCCTCCCCCTCCGCCACCACCTGGAGGAACCACAGGAGGAACCGTCACCGTATTCACCGTCACCGAGGCGCTTGCAGGATCGTTGGCATTGTTATCGAGATCAGGATCAGTAGACTCCTGACCCACTGCGGCCGTCGCCACGTTCTGGATAACCTGACCTGCCTCACCGGTTACGGTAGCCGTAATGTGGAGCGTGGCAGATGCCTCAGCCGCGAGATTCCCTATTGTCCATACGCCCTCGCGGTAGACACCAAGCGTGTCTGCGGTGCTGGTCGCAACAAAGCTGAGCCCCGCAGGAAGCACGTCGGCAACCGTCACTCCCGTCGCATCGTCGAGACCGTCGTTCGTTACGGTAATCGTGTAGACGATGTTCTGCCCGACATCTGGCGTTGCGTCGTCGACCACTTTGGTAAGCACAAGATCAGATCCCGGCTCCGGCTCCTGAATGGCTGAGAAGCTCGCCGTGATAGTGTGATTGGCGGAAATGTTAGAGAACGTATACGAAGCCATCGCACCTTGTGACACACCGTCCACGAACACGTCTGCCAAGACATAGCCGCTCTCTGGAGTCATGGAGAAGGTCTGGCTTCCTCCGCTGGTGACTACGGTCGTACCAGCTGGCGTAATGCTACCGTGGTCGCCCTGCGTCGCAATAATCGTGTAGGTCTGCACCGGTGGCGCAGTACACTCGTCTGCCCTAACGGTGAGACTGTAGATAAGGCCGCCGGGGTTGATGCTGAAGTCTGACGCAGGAAGGCCGAAATTGGTCACCTCGGCCTTGAGCGTATTGGTACCACTCTTCACCAGCGAGGTTACATCGTAGGTCTGAGATGGGTCATAATTTTTCTCAACAGTAGAGTTGTCTATCACCTCCGCATCTGTCATTTCGGCATTTGTCATGGTGACCCTGAGTCCGTTGTCGGCGGCTATCTTGAGCGAGGCCGAGAGCACGGTGCCCACCACATTAAATGCGTGGACGAACGTCTGGGGTGATGACGTGGCGGTCGTATCCTCTCCGGTTCCGTCCGTAGACCATATCCATACTGCAGGCGAAGCAATATCCTTGGTCCACGCATCGATTGGCGAAATCAACGGCACCGCCGCACTATCGCCCACAAGCGTTTGCTCACTACTTACAAACGTGAGCTCCTTGTTGCTGTCACACACAGGCGGCGTCTCTACTGGCTTGTTGTAGAACGTACACGTGACGATGTCCTGCCCAGTAACCGGGACCCCAGTAATAGCATGGTCCTCGGCACTGAATGTGCCGCCTGTAGAGCAGGTAGCGCCAACGAGCGTATAACCCGTCTTCTCAGACTCAGTGACGTCGTAGTTCCCATCCGCTTCAACGACGGCCTCGGTCGTGCCCGTGCTGTCGGTAACCAGCGCCTCGCTTCCCTCTCCCCCAGTGATGCTGAAGTTCCACCCCGCACCACCCGGCGTCTGATCGTTCGTGGTCGAGACGTTGCCGTCCTGATCGAGGACCTTGTGCACCGTGATAGTGCCGCCACATAGATCGGTAGCAATCTGCGCAAAGGTTGCACTCAAGTCAGAGAACTCTGCTGCCGTGTAGTAGGCATCCTCTGAAGAAATGCTGTGCATGTTGTTCGTATTCACGTGCTGCCCAATACCCACGGTAATGATGCGAATGCCGTCTCCCTTTATGTCGTTTGCCGCATCAACCGCGTTTGAGAGGTCATTGCCGGGCGCATTGTGGACGGTAGGTGCACCGTCAGAAGCGAAGACAATCACGTTGGCCGCCGTTGAGCGGGGGTCCGAGGCGAAGGTGCCTGCGGCCTTGAGGAGTCCGTCCTCCCAGTTGGTGCCACGACCCCCTTTTACGCTTACTGCATTAATAGCGGCGTTTGTGGTGTCTGCACTCGACGTGAAGCCCTGCTGCACGTATCCGAGCTTGTTGAAATAGGTCACCGAAAACCAGGTCGGCGTGGCTGGGCTCAGCACATCGACAAAACTGTGCAAGGGCCGTCTTCATCTGCCCTAGCTCTGTGCTATTGATCGAATTCGAATTATCGAGCACGAGCGCAATATCGAGCCCACACGCATTCGAGAGTGTTGGATTAGGCGCTACATCGAGTGCTGCCTGTGCACTCGAGAACCCACCAAACGGGAGCATGGCGCCAACAAGACCAAACATCAAGACCAAGGCGAGACTTTTCACACCCACCTGCGCATTCTGTGCATTATATCTTGCGTACATAGTAAGTATTAATTAAGAACCCCGTTTATAAAGACATACGACTTCCAGGTCATAACGTCGCCAAATGCGCCGACCGGGCTCACTACAAAGTTATTCGCGTCGGTGTACGAGGTCGTCACAAAGGTATTAACCTTACGCCCAATCACATCGGCCTTTTCTATCTGGCCGAGCGCACTAAGGAGCATTGCGTTGGCGCGGATGTTGGCCGCATCGAAGCCCTGTGCCTGCGGAACCGTTATTCTACGGTCCTCACGACCTGCAAACGAGGTTGCGGTCCAGTCGCCATTAGCCCCACGCATAAAGAATGCCGTACGTGCCGCGCGCTGATTACGAGTCACAATAATCGAAGCTGGCTGACCCGTCTTACCAAGATCTACCTCAACCACCTCACCGAGGCGCACCAGCTTGCCATCATGAGCCACGCGTGAATATACGGTGCGACTAGTCCTGTTGGACGTCGATTCGCCTGCAGTGGTGGTAGCCTGGATTGGCTCAAGGGTCTGCATTTTGTTCAGCTTGCGGTCACCGATGTTGAGTGCTGTCTGGATAAAGAAGGTCTCGTCGAGCGAGGCGGGTGCTGCAGACTCTGCCGCCACCGCAGGTAGCGGGAAACTGACTCCCACACTCAAAACAAGGCTGAAAAGGCTCACGGCAAACGCTGACGATATATAAGTGTTCATATCCCCACCTTATAGACCAGACGGCGAGAGAATGCAATAAGAGTTGCGGAGCAAAAGAAAACCGCCCTACCAACGGTTTCTTTGCCGTTGGTGGCGGTTATGCGCCCTTGTGACTAGTACCCGTACATATTCCTGATGAAGTCATTCCACGATTGACTCATCGTCGTGCGAGCAGCCTTGATCCATGCTTCGTAGATCTCGCGCTGTTTCCTCGTCATCGGCAACCCCCTCTCGGCAAGAACACTCATGCTTTTCTCACAAGTTTCTGCCCATGCCCAGATCTCATTCTGCGCTCGCTCCTCGGCGGAAGCAGTCGGCGAAGACGTGTAGCCGTGTGCCGCGTGATCCAACTCGTGAATCATGCTCAATGCGACCGTGTTAGCAACAATCGCATCGGCATGTTGCGGGTCCGTCAGCTGGTGCTGCTTGTGTGAATCGTAGAGCGCTGGCGCGTACAATGTCACCCACACCTGTCCGGCGTCGACATGGTTCGAGGCGAACCCCGTCTTTCGGTGCCCGTACTCGAGACTAATGCCCACATTGAAATGTAGGCTGTACTTGTCACGCGCACGCACCGCGAGCTCGGAGAATCGAGCCCCGAGCTCAGGCACTGGATGCGATCCCTTGAGCAGACCTTCGACAACCGGCGATATCTGTTGATTGTAGAAAGCCTCTACCTGCGCACGTGGGGGTGGCCCCGAGTCGAGCTGCGCCTGCGCGCGGACCGACTGACACAAAACAAACACCGCGGCTGCGCAAACCAGAAATTTCCTGATCATTATGAACTCCCTTTCACGAACGATTGACTACGGTAGATGTTAGAACTCGAAAAACTCTGCAGATAGTATGCATTAATACGCACCATACGTCAATCTTCCCTTCTGACTTCGCCACACTATCCCCACCCTCCTTGCTTTTAGCTCCCATTTCTGTCATAGTAGTGACACTCGCAGAGTAAAAACTCCGTATGGTCGCACAGACCCCAAAGTGTTGTTTTCGGCGAGGTTATTCAGTTAAATCCAACTCATGGACGCATCAACAGGTTCAGTACAGGGGAACAAGCTTTACGTAGGCGGCATCCCCTACCGCTCGACAGAAGACGATATGAAGAAGGCCTTTAGCGAGGCTGGAAACGTTGTCTCTGCCAGCATTATCAGCGATCGTATGACGGGCCGCTCACGCGGTTTCGGTTTCGTCGAGATGGCCTCTGAAGCAGAGGCCCAGGCGGCAATCGACCGTTGGGACGGCAAGGAGATGGACGGCCGCACGCTTTCCGTTTCTTTTGCTCGCCCACAGGGTGATCGCCCTCCTCGCACCGGTGGTGGCTTTGGTGGTGGTGATCGCGGTGGATACGGCGGTGGCCAGGGTGGCTACGGCGGTGGTAATCGCGGCGGGTACTAATCTCTTCGCCGAGAAAAGAAAGCGCCCACTCCTCACGGAGTGGGCGCTTTCTTTATGGTACTGTCGTCACATGAGCAAACCCTCCTCCGCCGAGCCTTCGAAGAACAGGGACGCTCGGTGGCTCCTAGAGGAAAAATACGGCGGCGCCAAGTCGCCCGCCTATGAGGCCGACCTTGCCCGCCTCAAGGCAGGCGAACCGGTGGCGTATGTCATCGGCCATCAGCCTTTTCTAGGTCTAGAGATCTACCTCGACTCGCACCCTCTCATCCCCCGACCAGAAACGGAATGGTGGACAGAGCGCATGCTGAGCGCAGCGGGGGCAGTTTTCTCTGCAACTAGCAGCTCCCACGGAGGTGACATGTCCGCGAGAGAAGGGTTTCGCAGCGCGACGGCGCGAGAAGAGGCGATTCGCCAGCAGGTGAATACGCCGCCCTCCTCGAACGGACTGTCATCGCAGAAACAAGTCTCTTTCTTGGATCTCTGCGCTGGCTCGGGAGCTATTGGCTGCGCGGCACTGAAATATCGACCAGGAGCACAGGTCTACTTCGGCGAGCTAGACGCAGCCCACGAGAAAACTATTTTGAAAAACGTTCGCGAAAACAATCTCGATGGGCAGCGTGCGCACATTCGCATTGGCGACCTCTTTGAGCCCTTTGGCGACATGCAGTTCGACGTAATCGCCAGCAACCCGCCCTATATTGCAGACGACCGCGAGCTCGAGCCGAGTGTTGCCAACTACGAGCCCGCTCTTGCGCTGCGCTCTGGCACCGACGGCCTCGACCTAATACGCCGCATCGCGACAGAGCTACCAAAACACCTAGCTCCCGGTGGCGAAGCGTGGATCGAATGCGACAGCGCGCACGCCGCTGCGGCGTGCGCGCTGTTTACCGCCCAGGGCCTCACCGCCTCAATACGCACCGACCAGTACGATCAGCCGCGACTTATCGTAGTATCATTATCATAATGTCCGAAACGCCGCTCCAGCCCTTTGCACCACCTGCGGGGCTGCCGTTCACTCTCCCCACCACCGCCAGTCCGCAGACGGTGGTCACCATCCTCTTCGCCATGGTCATGGTGTATTGGACCATCTACACCGTCGTTGCCGTCTACCACTGGCTCCACTGCTCGCACCGCTCTGCGATCGCCATCCCCGCCATTGGCACACACCTCCTCATATCGTTCGTGCTTGCTAGCTATGCCCTCTCGGGACTCCTATGAAAGAATTCGAACTTGAGTCAGGAGAGTTCGTCGTGCTCCATACCCGGAAACACTGGTTTCTTTTTGTTGTGGGGCTCGTTCCTTTTTTAATCCTCGCACTACTCCCCATTGTTCTCCCCCTCGTTATCTTACTTACCCCTCCTCTGGCCGCCCTTGCCCCTACTATCGACTACACGCAGCCACTCATGCGCGCGACACTCGGCCTGTGGCTCCTCTTGGTATGGACGGCAGCCTGGGGCTCTTTTACCCGGTACTACCTAAACGCGTGGGTGCTCACGAGTCAGCGCATCGTTGAAATCAAGCAGCGCCGCTACTTTCATCGCGAGGTATCGAGCCTTATGCTCAATCGCGTACAGGACGTGACCACCGAGGTGGCCGGCGTCATCCCCTCACTCCTCGGTATGGGAAGCATCAAGGTACAGAGCGCTGGTGCCGAGAACGAGTTCCACATGCGTGGCATCCCCGAGCCAGAGCTCGTGCGCAATCTGATTCTCAAATACATTCCTGAGGAGCCGCAGACCCCAGGCGTTTAGGACATCTGGTACAATACGGGGCATGCAAGAACCCCTCTCAACCGACCCGTACAAAGGCGTGCGCGACTTCTACCCCGCCGACTGGGCACGCCTCCAGGCAATCTTTACGTCGGTGCGCACCACTCTCTCACTCTGGGGCTACGAGGAGTACAACGCTTCTCCGCTCGAGCTGGCCTCGCTCTACGAGGCCAAAACCTCAGAGGAGATAGTAAATGAGCAGACCTACACCTTCACCGACCGCGGTGACCGCCGCGTGACCCTTCGCCCCGAGATGACACCAACCCTCGCCCGCATGGTCGCCGCCAAGCGCCGCGAGCTCGCACTCCCCCTCCGTTGGTTTTCTATCCCAAATGTCTTCCGCTACGAGCGACCCCAGCGTGGCCGCCTCCGCGAGCACTATCAACTCAACGTCGACATCATCGGCTTGCCCGAAGGTGCTGCTGACACCGAGATGATATCTCTGGTATCTGCAGTCATGAGGTCATTTGGTGCGCAGGATTCCACCTTTGTCATCAAGATAAATTCTCGCCCACTCTTGAACGCTGCCTGCGTCGCCGCCGGCCTCGAGGGCGAGAAGGTGCAAGACTACCTCCGTTTCCTCGATCGTAAGGCTAAGATGACCACTGAGGAGTTTCTCACTGCTACCGGCACGCTCACCAGCCAAGACCCACTGGCAATAATCGAGAACCCTGTAGAAGGTTCGGCGGTAGCGGAAGAGAAACAGAAACTCCTCGACCGCATTGCGCAGCTCCAGCAGGCCGGCGTCACGAACGCCGTCTTTAACCCCCACATCACGCGCGGTTTTGATTACTACACCGGCATGGTGTTTGAAGTGTTTGATACTGACCCAAGTAACGCGCGATCGCTCTTCGGTGGTGGTCGCTATGATGGCTTGGTCGCCCTTTTCGGCGGGGATCCTATTCCTGCAATAGGTTTCGGCATGGGTGACGTCACTCTCGTGGACTTTCTCGAGACACATGACCTCCTGGCCAGGGAGAATGCGGGAGCCGCTCAGCTCTACATAGGCACACCCACGGTGGAGGACATCCCGGCAGCACAGTCTCTTGCAGACACTCTACGCAAAGCGGGTACGCGAGTCTTTGTAAACTTGACTCCACGCTCTCTGGGCGACCAGGTCAAAGACGCCCTCAAACGCGCTGTACCACTCTTTCTTGCCTACGGTAGAGACGAGGTGACGAGCGGGAGTATACGCGTCAAAACTCTCGCCACGAGCACCGAGTCGACCGTATCCCTTGCCGAGCTACAAGCCCTACTGCGCGACGAGCGTTAGCCTATGCGCGCCATCACTTTCGACATTGAGTCCATTTCTGACTCAGCGGTTCGCGGCCGTGTCGACGTAGCGGAGCAGGAGCTCATTGTGGTGGCGATTCACGACTCAGAGACCGGCGAGTACCGTGCGTTTGAGAAGGAAGAGCTGCCGAGCCTGTGGCCGATCATCGAGCGAGCCGACGTGCTCATTGGGTACAACTCCAACACCTTCGACATCCCCCTGCTCGACCGCTACTACCCAGGAGACCTCACGCGCCTCCACAGCCTCGACCTGCTGGTGGAAGTGCAGCAGGTCCTCGGGCGACGGCTCCGCCTCCAGGCACTCGCCGAAGCCACGCTCGGTCGCGGTAAGTCAGGCGACGGCCTCAAGGCTGGTGAGTGGTGGCGCGAGGGGAAGAAGGACAAGGTCAAGGAGTACTGCGTCGAGGACGTGCGTCTCACTCGCGAGCTCTACGACTATGCACTCAAGCATGGTGTATTGAAGTACAAAGACCTGCGTACTATTCGCGAGATAAAGCTCGACACTTCGAGCTGGGAGCGCGATACCCGCACGCCCCCTACCATGACTCACGCACTAGCGTTATGATGGCCCCATGACCACTTCACGTACGATACCCCTCGCTATCCTCGTCGGCGGTATCATCATTGCCTTTGCGGTGTACTGGTCGGTCCCACGGAAAGCCCCTTCAACAAGCTCGGGCAGAGGCGACCCCTCGCTCGTACGCCCCGTTGACTCCACCGACCACATCTTTGGCAACCCGATAGCGCCGATTATTATTGTCACGTACTCAGACTTCGACTGTTCGTATTGCAAGACATTCGACGCCACGATGCGCCAGGTACTTGCGGACGCCGGCGTGGACGGGAAGGTCGCCTGGGTGCACCGCCAGTTTCCGCTCACCGAACTGCATCCGAACGCGCCCAAACATGCCGCCGCAGCAGAGTGCGTGGCCAAGACGGCCGGTAACGACGCGTTCTGGAAGTTTGCTGACCTACTCTTCAACAATCAGCCAACAGATCCTTCAAAGTATGGTGCGCTCGCGGCACAGGCAGGTGCCTCGACGGAGGCCTTTGCTACGTGTTACGCGAGCGTGCCTGCAGAAATAACCACTCGCATTGCCACCGACCGGCAGAACGCACTCGACACAGGAGCCGTGGGCACTCCGTACTCGCTCGTTGTGGTACAAGGCAAGGCGCCCTATGTGATGGACGGAGCCTACACCGCCGACGCTATAAAACTCATCATCGAGCAAGCCCCGGTTAAATAGTCTCCTCGTCTACCAACTCGAGCCGGTACAGGTCGAAGGAATTCTCACCCTCGAACATATCCGAAGGGTTGGGCAGAAAGACTTTCCGCGTCATCATCTCTCTTGTCGCATCGTTGATGAGCCGCTGGAATACCTTGAACTCATCTCTCACGGCCGCATAGTCGAGCACGTAGCGCCGCATTTGTGAGGAGCCATCTTTATTTTTTCTCTTTTTGCACTCATACACGATAAATTTGCCGACGGGTAGCCCAAACATTTCGGAAACGGTGTAGTAGTTAAAAATTGCCTGTATCACAAACAAGGGCTTACCCGCCCCGCTCTTACTAAAGGCGTCGACAAACTTGTGATCGACGATGTCGACGTGCCCAGGCTTAGCGCGTGACTCCACCACCAAGTCTGAAATCGCTTTCAAGGGGAGCGCGTGCCCAGGCACGCTAGCAATGCCCGAGACCTCGACCCCAAGCACCTTGTGGCGCGGAGCACGTGCGAGGTAGAAGCCGACAGCCTGTAGCAAGTCTTTCTCCATCAGGAGGCGCTTCGCCTTCTTGGCTCGCGCCGAGGTAGCTTTGCCGAAGTTAATCTCGAAGTCGGCCACCGAGCGCAAGTACTCGAGCCCGAGCCGCTTCGCGGTCTCTTTGTCGGCACCACTGTAAGATTTCTTCAAAAGATAGTCCGAAGAAATCTTCCCTCCGGCGTTCGCTCGATCAAGCGACTCAAGAATGGTCGCTTGATGCTCCCTCACTTGGAGGTAGAAGTGCTCGAGCGCCACATGCCCCGAGCGGCCTATCACTCCTGCAGGGTTACTCGGCGTGTCATAAATCTTCTCCACGTACCTTTTGTGCCACGCAAGCGGGTTACGCAAAAAGCTCATCAGGCTGGAGTGGCTCCAGTGCGCTATGGGAAGCTTCTTCTTTTTTGTCGCCACCTTTTTCTTGCTCTTGGCCATATGTTCTATTGTACGCGAAATTGACAAGCACCGATAAGACCCGTATCGTGCCAACTTGGGCGCAAAGGAGGCGAGCCTATGGATGTACCTAAAAGTCTCGACGAGGCGGTCGAGAGGAGGAAGAGAGCTGCATTACGAGAGGCGGCCAAAAAAGGCCACCGAATCAATAATTGGCAGCTCGACGGACAGGGATGGACGGGAACCTGCGTCAACCGCAAGTGCACCGCACACCTGCTGGCGAGCAACACTGTGAACGGCGGTATCGCGGGCGCAACCGCGTACTCAACAAAATGCCCCCATAAGGGCTGAGGGAGAATCTGGATGCACGTAGGAGGAGTCTTCACGACGACGGCGAATCTCAATGGCGGTTCCACAACTATCGCTGCCGACCTCCGTTTGACGATCAGGTCCTCGATCGAAGGCGGACTCACGAAGAAGACGCGACAAGCGATCGGTGACTTCGTAAAGGGTGCGGCCAAAGAGGCAATGATCGTCGAGGTCGGCTGGCAACGAAGAATCATCGAACTCGACGACGAAGCTACGCATATCCACGTCGAAGTCCGGTTGACCACCACGGGTCCAGGAGACGCCGACGCGCTCGAGACGGGGAAGCTGGCTCTGCTCCAGCTCGTAGATCTGGCCTTGGGCACCCACCTTCGCGGCAGATGAGACGCCGCAGCACACAACGCGCAAGCCGTGTCACCAGATGGGTGGCACGGCTAGTGTTTTTAACGATAGGGTTTGACGCACGAAATTTTTCATACTAAGGTGCCTGTATCCCCAGAGGCTAAGGGGGCGGGTACACCGCGTCTAGCACAGACAAAGGAGTTCATTCATCATGCTAAGTGAAGGAAGAGAGGCTGATCTTGCAATCGACCTCCTCAAGCTTCTCTACACCAAGAACGGTCACGCCCGTTTCGGCGGGACACCGTTTTCGGAAGTCGAGAAGGATGTATTGGAGATCGGTGGCTCTCCCGAGGAAGCTCGAGAGTTTGCAATGATCATTCACAGCAGCTTCAACGCGAGCGACCGCGCCAGGGCCGAGTCGATGGACGAGGCTGCCAAGCAGGCGGACGGCTCGCCCCCGAGAAAGTTCTACGCCGGCGACCCGTGTACACCCGGAGGGCGATGACGGTCGCTCTCGAACGCGGACGGGCGCAGCAACCTCACGGAAGCTGCGCCCGAACTCTTTTTTAATACGACTTCAGGTGGCGCGCTTTGTCGTGTGTCCGGATCTTCTCGAGCGCCTTTGCCTCAATCTGGCGAATACGTTCGCGCGTGACACCGAACTCCTTACCCACCTCTTCGAGCGTGTGGTAGATACCGTCCATAAGGCCGTGACGCATCTCGAGGATCTTACGCTCCTTGCTCGAGAGATCGTCGAGGATTGCGCGCACATGCTCGGTCAAGATGCGCTCCGAGGACTCCTGTATCGGCGAAGGGATCTTGTCGTCGGGGATAAAGTCGCCCAGGGTCGACTTCTCATCGTCATCGCTACCCACGGGGTTCTCAAGCGAGAGTGTGTCCTGATTGATCTTCTCAATCTGGTAAATCTTGTCCGGCTCGACACCCATCTCTACGGCTATCTCCTCTGGCTGTGGGTCGCGGCCGAGTGTCTGCGCGAGGCGGCGCGAGACCTGCTTGTACTTGGCGATGGTCTCCACCATGTGTACCGGAATACGTATCGTACGCGACTGGTCGGCCAAGGCACGGGTAATGGCCTGGCGGATCCACCAGGTAGCGTACGTAGAAAACTTGTACCCCTTCTTCCAATCAAACTTGTCGACCGCGCGGAAGAGGCCGAGGTTGCCCTCTTGAATAAGGTCGAGCAGAGTGAGGTCGGCACTGCGGCCCACATACTTCTTGGCAATAGAGACGACGAGGCGGAGGTTAGAGCGGGCGAGGATGTTACGTGCCTCGGCATCACTCTTCTCAATACGCTTGGCGAGCTCGCGCTCCTCGCTCGCCGTGAGGAGCGGGTACTGACCAATCTCACGAAGGTAGATCTGGATAGAGTCGTAGCCCGTAGAGTGGCGATCCTTGATATTGCGCGTGGCAAGATACTCGTCGGCATTGTCCTCGAGCATGCCTCCCTCGAGCACATCAACGCCCGCGATAGCAAAGCGCTCGTAGAGCGATTCGAGGAAGCTTACATCCTCTTCAACATGAGGGAACGACTTGAGAATCTCAGCATAGGTCACATACCCGCGCTCCTTACCCTTCTCAATCAAAGTCTCCGCTGAAGCGGCCTTCTCGGTCGAGGCTTTTGTTTTGGCCCCAGAGGCAGCCTTCTTTACGATCTTCTTAAGACTCGCGGTCTTGATGCGCGAAGGACCAGCCGCCTTCTTGACGACTTTCTTAACAGGTTTCTTAACGACCTTTTTCGCCGGCTTCTTTACTGCCTTTTTGACTATCTTTTTTACCGTCTTTTTTTTAGGTGAGGCCATGTGGTGCAAGTGAAAAAATAATTAGTTCCCAAACGGTGCGAGCCTTGCGGCGAGTGTGGTGCACAGCTCTTGTGCCGACCTAATAGCGGACGAATCGCCCGATGACTCTGCCCTGCGTAAACGCGTGACTGCTTCTTGATACGCCTCGCGGATCACCGCTTTTTCAAAGGCGTGGAGAAGTTCATCAGCGGCCCTTTCTGCAGGTTGCTCCCCAAAGGCCTTTTCAGCCTCAAACACCGCGTGTTCTGGGAGTGCCTCTACAGCGGGCGTCGCTGCTCCTGTAATGCGAGAATACTCTGTTTCTATGCGACTCGCAAGGGGCGTGCCTGCGTAAGCACGTAGCGCCCCAAGCAATTGCTCTCCCCGCACTTCTATAGACGAACGCGCAGGCACATTCGGTACAAAGGCCACTCCTGCGTCTGTGGTGGCTGCTTGCGCAGGCATACGACCGAGAGACTCGCGCACGGCCTCGGTCGAGAGCGAGAGCGCGCGTGCGGTGGATTGTATGAAATGCTCTCGCTCCATGGGGCTCTGCATCACGGAGATCAAGGGCAGCACCACTGCCTCGGCCGTGCGCAGTAGCCGGTGCGGGTCGGACTCCTTCTCAGCGAGCACCGAGAGGAAAAACTCCACCACGGGTTTGGCACTCTTTACTCGTGTCGCAAAGTCTTGCGCGTCTTCGGAGATGATGTCGGCCGGATCCTTGCCGAGCGGTAGCCGCACGGCCTTGACCCGCAAGCCCTCACGCAAAGCGAGCTGCGCCGACTTGGCTGTGGCCGAGAGGCCCGCTGTGTCGGCGTCGAGCACGAGCATCAAGTTCTCGCTGTAACGCTTCAGAAGAGCAACATGTCGCTCGGTGAGTGCCGTGCCCGAGAGCGCAATAACGTTCTCAAACCCTGCTTGATGTGCAAGCACGGCGTCCATCTGCCCTTCTACCAGTATCGCAAAGCCACGCACGCGTATCGCGTCCTTTGCCTTGTCCATACCGAAGAGCACGTCGCTCTTGTGATAGAGCGCGGTCTCAGGTGAGTTTAAATACTTGGCCGGTTCATCGGCAGAGAGTGCGCGGCCCGTGAAGGCCACCGTGCGCCCTGCAACGTCGTTGATAGGAAACATCAGCCGATCGCGGAAGCGGTCGTAGTACGTACCCGCCTTGCCGTCAGCTTCCTTGATAAGTCCCGCGCCAAGGAGCTCGTCTGTAGTAAAGCCATGTGCCGCGAACTCTTCGAGCAAGCCGCGCCAACCGTTGGGTGCGTAGCCCACGCTCCAGCGCTGTATCGTCTCAGCTGTGAGGCCGCGCTTTTTGGCGTACGCCTCTGCAGGAGTACCAGCGAGCTTACCCGCATACCACTGCCCTGCCTTTTGCATCGCATCGCGCAGGCGCTCCTTGCGCGAGGTGTCTTCGCCGCCGCCTTGCCGCGTTTCAAGTTTGACCCCCGCCTTCTCAGCAAGCATCTTGAGCGCCGTTCTAAAATCGACCCCGTCTACTTTCTCAACAAAAGAAAATATATCGCCCCCCTCGCCACAACCAAAGCAGTGGTACGTGCCACGCTCGGCACTCACGTGGAAGCTCGGTGTCTTCTCTTTGTGGAAGGGGCACAGGCCCGTAAGAGACTTCCCTGCCCGATGCAGCTTTACATGTGGTGCCACCACATCAGCTATCGAGAGCCGCTCCTTAATCTCTCCTACCGCGTCATTACCCTGTCCATTCGCCATTGCCTCAATCTTAGCCTATTCTCAGCATTTTCCGAGCTTGCTTGACGTCTTAATATTTTAATGCTACTAAACAAACAGGAGGTGGCGCGATGGATGTTACGATCGACAAAGATAAGGTGTTCCTGAAATTGGATTCGTCCAACAAGGGCGACGCAAAGCTCATTCAATGGATGAATCGGCACAACTGGCGCCGCGCCACGATCGGCATGCGGTACACCGACGGTAACATCATGGGCCTCACGATCGCTCCCATGACGGAAGAGGAGGCGGCCCGGTTCGACTGAAATCACATGAAAGCGCAGTGCGCGAAACGGCCGGAATCCCACCTGGGATTCCGGCCGTTCAACTTTTTATACGTTAACTGAATACTAGAGAGCGCGAGTCGGGCGTGGCGAGAAGCTACGTGCCTCCCCTACCGGTGCTGGGCGCTCGGCCTGAAGCTTGGCAATGTGTGCGAACTTCTTACTACCTGAGAAGCCGGTACCCGCTGGAATGAGGCGACCCAAGATGACGTTCTCCTTGAGGCCGCGAAGACGGTCCACCGAGCCACGGAGTGCGGCGTTAATGAGGATCTTCGTCGTCTGCTCGAAGGACGCGGCAGAGAGGAACGAGCGGCGAGAGAGCGCCGACTCCTTGATACCGAGGACGATGTCGTCGCTCTTTGGTGGCATCTTGTTGGCCTGCTCCATCTCGCGTACTGCCTTGGTAAACTCCCAGTCCTCGACCACGTCGCCCACTGAGTAGTCTGTGTCGCCCACGTCGGTAATCTTCGCGCGTGAGAACATCTGCTTGACCACGACTTCGAGGTGTTTGCGTGAGACGCTTGCGCCCTGGAGCTCGTAGATCTTAGAAGCCTCTGCAATGATGTACTCCTGTACCGCCGAGCGACCTGCGTACTCGAAGAGATCGTCAAGATCGGCCGAGCCGTCCGAGAGTATCTGGCCACGCACGACTGCCTCACCTGCCTTCACGAGCGGTACGCGGGGATAGGGTGCCAAGTACTCGTACGAAGAGCCGTCCTTCTTGCCCTGCCCTGCCTGCGGTGCCACGACAATAATCTTCTCTCGGCCTGCCTCCTTGATCTCGGTCACCATACCATCAGATTTTGAGATGACGGCTGGGTTCTTAGGCGAACGCTTCTCGAAGATTTCTTCTACGCGAGGGAGACCGTTTGTGATGTCGCCACCCACTGAGGCCACGCCTCCGGCGTGGAAGGTACGCATAGTGAGCTGAGTGCCCGGCTCGCCGATAGCCTGTGCGGCCACGGTACCCACGGCCTCGCCGAGGTCAACAAGTTCTTGTGTCGTGAGGTCCATGCCGTAGCAGGTCTGACACACGCCGTAGCGAGTCTCACAGCTCATTGGCGAACGTGCCATTACCGAGGAGACCGACTTCGCTGCAGAGAGCGCCTCGGCATCGGTCGCGGTAAGGTACTGCCCACGCTTGAAGAGCACAGCACCATCAGCGTCCTTAACGTCTTCTGCAAGAACGCGGCCACGAAGCACCTCTGCATAGTCAATTTGAATACCTGAGAAGCTGGTGCGGTTAATGGTCACGCCACGCTTCGTCTTACAATCTTTCTCCGTCACAATAGAGTCCTGCGCAACGTCGAAGAGACGGCGCGTGAGGTAGCCGGCCTTGGCCGTACCGAGGGCGGTGTCAGTGAGACCCTTACGAGCACCGTGCGTTGACATGAAGTACTCAACCGGGTTCAAGCCCTCAGAGAAGGACGAGGTGATTGGGAGCTCAATAGTGTCGCCGGCCGTATTCTGGATCAAGCCCTTCATACCAGCCATCTGCGTAAGGTTACCCATCGTACCGCGGGCTCCTGAGCGCACCATGTCTGCCACCGAGCCCATAGGGTCGAGCTCAAGCGCGACCTGTTCCTCCACAAGCTGCTTGGAGTTCTGCCAGATCTCAATAGACATGCGGCGCTTCTCTTCTGGTGCAAGGAGACCGTTCTTATAGTCTTCCTCAATCTTAGCCACCTTGTCGTGCGCTTCGTCGACAATGCGCTTCTTCTCCTTAGGCACCGAGACGTCGTCGATAGACCATGAGACACCCGACTTAGTCGCGTACTCAAAGCCGAAGCGCTTCACCTTGTTCACAATCTCAGGCACAGCATCGATGCCGTAGCGTACGATGCAGTCGTTGACGATGCGTGCGAGCACCTTCTTAGTAATCGTATCCTCAACATATGGGTACGCCGATGGGAGCACGGTATTGAAGAGCAGTTTACCAACCGTGGTCTCGAAGACGTGACCTTCGTATGCTGCGTACTTCTCCTTACCCTCTACCGGGAGCACCTTGATCTTGGCACGTACATCGATAGCGCCGTACTCGCTTGCCAGAATCGCTGCGTTTGGTGAAGCGAAGTGCTCGCCCTCACCCTTGGCACCATCTACTGCCTTGGTAAGCCAGTACACACCAAGAATAATGTCGAGCGGCTTACCCGTGAGCACAATAAGGTCGCCGGAACCTGGCTTCAAGATGTTCTTGTTGGCACTCATCACGTTCTTTGCCTCCCACTGTGCCTCTTCAGAAAGTGGCAAGTGCACGGCCATCTGGTCGCCGTCGAAGTCTGCGTTAAAGGCGTTACATACGAGAGGGTGCAGCTGGATAGCGTCACCTTCGATAAGACGTGGGCGGAATGCCTG
>Ga0172380_10002144_pt1 | contig 31684 bp, 27 predicted proteins | sample Leawe162metaG_FD_119747 | JGI IMG/M metagenome (GOLD analysis project Ga0172380, IMG submission 119747) | Leachate microbial communities from a municipal landfill in Southern Ontario, Canada - Leachate well 162 metaG | ecosystem: Engineered > Solid waste > Landfill > Unclassified | place... | reverse complement strand
TGCCGTTTTCCGTTAATTGTGCGACCAATATCTTCGGCGTTCTTAAGGCTCTCTTGCGCTCTACTTAGTTGAGCCTTTTCTGGCAGCGCACCGTTGAGAGCTTCTCTTTCTTGAATTTGTCTGGTCATTTTGCCAGACAGTTGAGTCTCTTTTGATGCCAGGGCTAAGTTTTCTTGATGGACATTTGTGAGCTTTTCTTTGGCTACAACCAAGTGTGTATCATCGCCTAGTTGTGATTTCTTCAGCTGTGCTTGCAGGTCGGCGAAGGAACCAGTACTTTTGGGTTTGGTATTGACGATGTCTTTGACTTGGTCAAAGATGCCCGCGCCCATGTCGCTTGGTCTTACTTCTTTGCCGGCAAAGTTGCGTGACAAGCCAGTTAAGCGATCTTGGCCGAATAATTCTGAGGTTTTAGCGAATTGGGCTTTGCCGTTCGCCATGGCATCGATATGCCAGTTAGACTTGATGCCCATTCCCGCTTTCATGCCCATGCCACCAGAGAGGCCAACTAAGGCCGCATCAAAGAGAATGGCACCGCCATTGGCAGCGACTTGTCTGCGATTGGCTTCAAGGTGGGCACCAGAATGGTACGCATCAGAAACTGCTCCGATGGTAGCTTGGGGGCGTCCAGCGCTAAACTCGCTATAGACCCATGCTGCACCCATGCCCAGGCCAGCTGCTGCTGCCACAGGCATGCCGACTCGACCCATCTTACTGACTGCGCTAAGGCCATAGCCTACCGCGAAGCTCTCAGCTACAGTGGTCACTGTGGCCAATTTGTTGTCTGCCGCGTGGGTAGCCCCGTTCACCATCCCGTCCATTAGGCCGCCAGCCAGGACTGTTGTTGCTCGCATCGTGCCGCTTACGGCGTTGTCACCTTTGAAATTTAAGACATCTAGCGCCAGCCTTGATCGAGACTCTTGATCTGAAGCGCTATTGCTTGTCGCATCGGCCCCAGGGGTAAATTCCGTTCTTTGATTGAGACTATGGCTCAGATCTGGCATGTGCGGGTTCTCCAAGAAAATAGGGTGTAAGGCTGCAGCTGGTCGTTGTTTCTGAATTGAACTGAATCGAATTGGGTGGCAGCAGTACTTCAGGGGTTGATGAGAAGCATCTTAGGCTGATGCCAAGGGCAAGTCGATTGGGGAAAATCCCCATCACCTCGTATTACTCCCATGGTTTTGTGAGAAGCGATTATTAAATGGGCGCCTGGCTTGGTTTGGGCGAATTGAGCATTTGAAATTGGCAAATATAATCAGGTTGGTGCATATAACCTGGTGCATATAAAAGGTATGGGCGGCAAATCAATAGAAGCCCGGGAGAAGCGATCACCATTGGCCTAATTCAGATAAGTAAGGAGCGGCCCCCGTAGAAAATGCCGCGCTTGATTAATAGCTCGATAAGTTGCTAGATTACATTTGCAAAGCTGAACTAAATCAATTCAGTGCAAGGTTTTTACTGTATATCTCGTGTGCGTATGCGTTGATATGCGGCCGTGCTCGCCGGAATCTGCTGTTAGAGGAATATTTAAGTCTCAATGCTCACTGGAATACTATGCCTGGCAGTTTTTCTTGTCATGGCTATGTTTATGTATGCCAGGCGCATATCTGCCCTTCTGGCGCTACCAATAATGGCCTTCGCCATAGCCTTGATCGGGGGCGTTGAGCCTAAGGCAATCGTAAAAGATGTTTTGAGCGCCGGCTCGCTCAAGCTACATAGTGCTTATACCACCACCATGTTTGGTGCTATGTTGGCAGAGTTGATGAACAAGCACGGTATGGCACGCGCTCTTGTGCGCTGGGTAGCAGAGTTTGCTGGAGACAATCCATATTTGCTTGGTATTTTGCTCACTGCTGTAACGGCCCTTTTGTTTTCCACATTGGGTGGGCTTGGTGCCGTTATCATGGTCGGTACTATAATTTTGCCAGTGATGCTGTCGCTGGGGATTCCAGCCTTAGCTGCTGCGGGGCTATTTTTGTTTGGCATTTCTCTTGGTGGAATGTTCAATCTCACAAATTGGCAGCTTTACACCGACGTTCTCAAAGTTGAACAGCCAACAATCGTTTCATTCGTAGTGCCATTTGCTCTCATTCTTTCGTTCGTTGTCATGCTATTTTTGGCAATCGAGTTGAAAGACAAACGCAATCTCAAATTTCTTGCCTTGGGCTCGGCTCTGCTTGCGGGCATCTACCCTTTGATTGATCAATTTACTCCAGCCGGAGTGGCCTCAAAAGAGCCGCTGCCGATATCGTATTTGGTGGCAGGCGTTGGCCTAGTTTTACTCTCGATTTTTGCTGTTGTGAGACACCTTAAAAAGAGTGCAGATTTGCCAGGCATTGCTTTGTTTACACCGATTATTCCATTGCTCTTTGTACTTGTTTTTCGCTGGGAAATTATTCCATCGTTCATGCTTGGTCTAGTCTATGGAGTGCTCACTACTTGGAGCGCACAGTCTATTAATTTGCTCACGCGCTCAATTATTGATGGGGTGAGCAACGTCATTCCGGCAGTGCTTTTGATGATGGGCATCGGTATGTTGATTGTGGCCGTTATGGATCCTAAAGTAAGTGATGCAATCGCCCCAATAATTAAGACCGTAGTGCCAACGAGCGCTATCTCTTACGTTCTAGTTTTTGCCCTAATATCACCGCTGGCTCTATATCGGGGGCCGCTCAGCCTATGGGGAATGGGCAGTGGTCTGGTGTCGTTGATGGGGAAAGTTACCACTCTTACTTCGCAAGCAATTATGGGAATGCTGATGTCGGTTGGTCAGATTCAAGGAGTTTGTGATCCGACAAATACACAGAATATTTGGATTGCTACTTATCTTGGTGTTGATACTCAGGCAATCTTACGCAAGACTATTGGGTATGCTTGGCTAGCAGTCATTCTTGGACTCAGCCTTTCTGTGGCGAAGGGTTTTGTGCCATGGTAGAAAACGATCCAAAGATTGAGACCAATGAACAGTCTGAAAGTAAGACAAATACTCAAAATAGCGCAAGAACATCCCAGCGAGTAGAACGGTTTGCTCAAGCGGATAACAGCCCTAGTGGTGAAGCTCGCTCGTATCGCATTGGTATCGATGTCGGCGGAACCTTTACCCATGCTGTGGCCTTAGACGCCGGTACATCCACTCTGGTGGCCAAGGCCATGGTTCCCACTAGTCACCGCGCTAAAGAAGGTGTCGCCAAGGGCATTGTGGAGGCGCTGCACTTGCTTCTTCAGTCGGCTGACATTGCTCCTGCTGCTGTTAGTTTTATTGCCCATAGCACCACTCAAGCCACCAATGCTTTGCTCGAGGGCGACCTTGCCCATGTCGGTATCATTGGTATGGGGACAGGTGCAAATGCCATTCTTGCTAATTCATCAACAAATCTAGGGCGCATTCCTGTTGCTTCTGGCTGTTTTTTAGAAACTACTCAGCGGTTTTTGAATTCGCACACTGTCACTGAAGAATTGGTGCGTAAAACCATACTTGAGCTGAAAGAGCTAGGCTGTACAGCCATAGCTGCTAGTGAGGCTTTTGCTCCGGACCAGCCTGATAACGAACAGTTAGTCTTGAAGGTTGCTCAAGAGCTTGGAATTTTAGCAACAGCCGGGTCTGAAGTTAGTCAGCTATACGGATTGAAAGTGCGAACTCGCACTGCGGCCATCAATGCTGGTATTTTGCCTAAGATGATTGAAAGCGCTGATTTGACAGAGCGAAGTGTAAGAGAAGCTGGGATTGGCGCACCTATTATGATTATGAGATCAGATGGTGGCGTAATGGACATTGACGCCATGCGCAAACGTCCGATTCTTTCTATTCTCTCCGGGCCAGCAGCTGGTGTGGCTGCCGCGATGATGTTCTTGCGTATCTCCGATGGGGTCTTTCTTGAGGTCGGTGGTACAAGCACTGACATTTCGGCTATTGCTAATGGACGAGCTTTGATTCGATCTGCAGAGATTGGTGGCCATCGCATTTACATGCGCACTCTTGATGTGCGCACAGTTGGCGTAGCTGGGGGTTCTCTCAGCCGTCTGTCTGGCAAAACCGATGGAGAGATTTTGGCAGTTGGACCCCGTAGCGCTCATATTGCCAATCTTGGATACGCCTCCTTTAGTGATTCTCTAACGTCGGGTGAGTTCAAGGTTTCCACCGTCAGTCCACTGAAAAAAGATCCCGCAGATTATGTGGCCTTAAGTCGGCCTGATGAACAACAGCCTAGTCTTAGTGTCACTCCAACCTGTGCTGCTAATTTGCTCGGTCTTGTACCACAAGGCAATTGTGCTAGTGGCAATTTAGAAACAATCGGACAAGCATTTACTGCGCTTTCTAAACATCTGAGCAAGCACGATGACAAAGCAGGTGCTGATAGCTCAGCCGCTTTGGCACTGGCAACCAACATTCAGAAACTGGCTTCAGCTCAATGCATACCGGTGGTGAGGAAGCTGATCGCTGAGCACAAATTGGATGCTGAACTTGTCGATTTGATTGGTGGTGGTGGTGGTGCCGCTGCTATCGTGCCTTTTGTCGCCAAAGAGATGAAACTGCGCTTTAGCTTGGCTGAGCACGCTGATGTAATTTCGGCAATTGGTGTTGCCATGGCTTTGATCCGTGAGACTGTTGAGCGGCAGGTGGCTAATCCAACTCATTCTAGTGAAACTATTTTGGCCATGCGTCAAGAAGTTTTTGACGCAGTTCATAAAATGGGTGCAGAACCTTCCACTATTGAAGTTCATGTGGAAATTGATAGCAAGACTTCTGTGGTGCGAGCTACTGCCAGTGGCGCCACCAAGATGGCCACCTCCTCTGGTAAAGTTTCTCTTTCGCCTGAAGAGAGGCTCACTCTCGTTGCCGAATCTATGAGAGTGTCTGCAGCCGAAGTGCATGAGATTTGTGCCAATGATTATTTTGCTGTATTTGGCGCTACGCGAAAGTCTCACGGCGGATTTCTTGATTTCTTTGCCTCTGCCAAAAAGGCCCTGCGCATTCTTGATACAGACGGTGTCGTGCGCCTCCAAGCCAGCAATGGCGATGCCAGGGCAGCCTTGAAAGAAGAGGCTGAAGCCGTGATCTTGAGTCTGATCGAGGCGCATGCCAGTTGGGGTGATGCCGGTAAGACTATTCCAAGCATGATCTTGTTGCTTGGCGCTAGGATCGTCGATCTTTCAGGTTTATTGGATCAAGAGCAGGTAATTGCCCTGGCTCGTGCTGAACTGGCCAATGTAGCAAGTGCAGCGACGGTCTTAATCGTTGCTAAGCTAACCTAAATTCGATGAAAATAGATTCGCCCACATTTCACCAGGGTATTGTCGAGTTTAATCGACAAGAGTTTTATGAATGTCATGAGACTCTTGAAGAGTATTGGCAAAGTCTTGCAACTGATGTTCATCACAAAGAGCTGATTCAAGGAATCATTCAAATCGCCGTGGCTTTTTATCATTTGCGTCGCAATAATGTCAAGGGCGCTCTTAAATTGTTGCTTCGGGGAAATCGACGCTTGGAAGGATATCTGCCCACCAGTGCCGGTCTTGAGCTGTCTGATTGTTTTGCCGCAGTGGCCGCTGATATCGCCTTAATTGAAGCTGGGTGCGCTTTTGACGATCCAAGGTTGAAAATTCCAACAATTCAAAACAACTGGCCTGCATAAGTTGTTGAATTGAAGTCAACCAGCTATTATCAACGTTCGGGAATTCCTGGTTACTAGAATCTGAACGTGAAAAGCAACACTATCCTGGTCGTAGACGATGAGCAATCAATCACCACTCTGTTGAGTGAGGTGCTCAAAAAGGCTGGCTATGCAGCCAGTATTGCCAATGACGGCTTTAAGGCTATCGCTGCCTGCAAGGTTCGCACACCTGATGCCATTATCTTAGATCTGCATATGCCTCTTATGGGCGGTATTGAAGTCTATAACCGCTTGCGTGCAGATGACAAAACTTCGGCTATACCTATAGTTTTCCTGGCCGCACGAGATAAGCCGTTGCCGACTTTTTCCGGGGAAGGCGCCAGCAATGAAGACATCCTATTCAAGCCGGTCGAGGCTAATGAATTGTTGTCACGTGTTAAGAGCGTGCTTAAAGAGAAAGCCCTTCGTGACGAACTACGACGCAAAGAGGCTCAACTAAAAGAGCTTTCATTGACAGATGCTCTGACCGAGCTTAAGAGCAGTCGCTATTTAGATGAATTCATGCAGATTGGTATTCGCCAGGCAAAGCGCTATAGCGTACCGTTCTCGTTGGTTATTATGGAAATTGACCATCACCAGGAATTATTTAAAACCTTGGGTCAGGATGCCTTTGACAAAGTAGTAAGTCAGGTGGCGCAGATTGTTGCCAAGCAGATGCGAGAGTCTGACATTGTTGTTCGCACCAACACTTCTGAATTTACTGTTGTGCTTACTTGTACTACTAAAGAAGGTGCAATCGAGGTGGCTGAGCGTCTTCGTACCTCAGTGGCTGCGTCTGTGTTGGCCCTCGGCTCCGAGTCGAAAGCAGTGACTGTTTCGGTTGGCATTTGTCAGTTTGCAAAACATATGGATGATGAGGGTAAGCTTCTGATGTCTCACGGTCGTGCCGCTGTTGAGCACGCGCATAGTAGTGGCGGCAACATGACCTTGATGGCTGAATAGAGCTAATCACAAGAGCGAGCAATTCACCACCAGTAATGGCATCTCTGCTAAGGAAAAGCTATCTAAAATGCTGGCATATTTGAAGGGTGTCATCGTAACTAAAGAGATTTCGGGCGGGCCAGTTGACCGCCTAGTTCTTGATGTCAATGATGTAGGTTACGAGCTTTCGGTGGCGCATTCAGCCTTATTGCAGCTCGGGCAAATTGGCGACTCTGTAACTGTTTATACTGCAATTGCAATTCGAGAAACTGAGTGGACTATATTCGGATTTAGGGATATTAGTGAACGCCAGCTTTTCAACCTATTGCAGTCGGTGACTGGGATTGGACCAAAGCTTGCTCTTGGGCTTGTCGGTACTCTTGGAATTGAGACACTTGTAGAAGCTGTACTGAGTGAGAATCAAAAGATGATTTCACAGGCTCCTGGCGTGGGAGCAAAAGTAGCGCAGAGAATAATTCTCGAACTGAAAACAAAGATGGAAGAATTTTCCCAAACCCTTGGTAGCAAGCCACTGGAGCCGTTTACCGGTAAGTCTGCTGTGTTCGAAGAAGTCACTGAAATATTGGCTAATCTTGGCTATACAGCCACTGAAATTCATGCCGCTTTGAAAAAGGCAAAAGAAAAGAACATTGAAGCCGACAGCGCTGAAGAGCTAGTTCGATTCGCGTTGAAGGCTCTTAGTGCTCCTCAGTCTGTTTAGGAATTTTGCTGATTGATAGCTGCTCCAAGTAAGAAAAAGGCGTTTTATTTCTAACGAAGGATCCGTGATTGGCCAAGGTCGTATAGAACGACCAGGCGGGACGGATGTAAGAAAAAATGGCCTTAAATCTAACGACGGATCTGTTGTAAGAGAAAGGCGTTTTTTTTCCAACGAAGGATCCGTGATTGGCCAAGGTCGTTTAGAACGACCAGGCGGAGCTGATGTAAGAAAAAATGGTCTTAAATCTAACGACGGATCTGTTGTAAGAGAAAGGCGTTTTATTTCTAACGAAGGATCCGTGATTGGCCAAGGTCGTTTAGAACGACCAGGCGGGACTGATGTAAGAAAAAATGGCCTTAAATCTAACGACGGATCTGTTGTTAGAAAAAGGCGTTTCATTTCTAACGAAGGATCCGTGATTGGCCAAGGTCGGTTAGAACGACCAGGCGGGACTGATGTAAGAAAAAATGGCCTTAAATCTAACGACGGATCTGTTGTAAGAGAAAGGCGTTTTATTTCTAACAAAGGATCCGTGATTGGCCAAGGTCGTATAGAACGACCAGGCGGGACTGATGTAAGACAGAATGGTCTTAAATCTAACGACGGATCTGTTGTAAGAGAAAGGCGTTTTATTTCTAACGAAGGATCCGCGATTGGCCAAGGTCTTTTAGAACGACCAGGCGGAGCTGATGTAAGAAAAAATGGTCTTAAATCTAACACCATTGGCGGTGCATGGATATTCTATTCAAAATTGAACCAAGAATTTATCTAATTCTTAGTTCAATTTTTTGAACTATTTTCCTCTTTTAAGCGTTTGTAAAAGTAGCCCCTAGACACGAGGTGGAATCATGAACTGTCACCGTAACATTGTGGCCTTTATCGAGCGCTTACCTCAGGATAGTTGGTTTGCGACACGCCAGGTTCTTGAGTTTGGCACTCGTGAGGCTGTCGACCAATCACTATACCGTCTGGTCAAAAGCGGATTTCTGCTGCGCATTGCTAGAGGAGTATTCACACTTAGTGATGACCGGCCAAAAGTATTTGAGCCTTTTGCTGTCGCCTCATTCAAAGCCAAGACATTTAGGAAGAGTGTCGCTGTTCATGGTTTGGACATTGCTAAGAAACTTGGCTTGGTCAGCTATACAAATGACGACCCAACTTTTTGTGTTCATGGTGTGAGCAGTTCGTTCCAATCTGTTGAAAGGAAAATTTGTCTGCAGAATTTTTCTGCTCGAAAAACTGCCCTCGGTGATTCGCAATTGGGACAAGTAATTCGAGCTCTTTGGTTTCTTGGCAAAGATCGTTGTGATAGCCAGACTGTGCAGTCTGCTATGGTTGTGCTCAATGACGATGAGATCAAAGAACTGACTTCATCGGCTCACCTGATGCCGGGTTGGCTAACTAAAATAGTGCGCTATGCAAACGGATGGCAGCCTAATCCCTATTCCTTTAGGAATTCAAACTCATAGGGTTGGTCTGGTGGCGCCGCTTCCTCTACGCCTTCTTCCCGCCTTGGATGAATTGCTTCGAGGGTATACATAAGATAACTAGCCAGCGAAATAACTCTGGCTGTTTGGGCAACCCCAACGGGTGCGTTTCCAGGGAGACCTTTGTACCGTTCCATAAAGCCGGCCAGCAAATCAGCGATGCCAAGATTTTCTTGGGCTGTTGATTCAAGACTTGCCAGTGGCCCAGTTTCTTGATCGAAGGCTTGGCGAATGAGCTCGACGCCTGTAGCGTTGATGTTGCCTGAGACCATAAGGCTAATAGCGTCTTCGATTTCTTTTACAGCCAGTACCACCGCTTGTCCGTATTGTCCCAGCTCAAAGGCTTTCCAGGCGGCGTGGTAGATGCGAGGATGAGCCAGGGCGTCAATGTAGTCGCCGCAAGGAGGCTCTGGAATAACGGCAACCATTTTACGGAAGCCGTTTAGTCGATCGAGCCGGCCCATAACAATTGGTGGAAACTCCTCGAGGTCGCGTTCAAAATCGTCTAGCTTTAGACTTGGTTGAACATAAACATTTGAGGCGAAGTAAAGAGAAACGCTTTCAGACGAGAAGTACTCTTTCAAAGAGTTGGAGGTGTGTACTACCCAGTCCCAGTTTTGCCTCTTGAGTTGGTCCATCATTTCTCGTGAGTCAGCTTTTCTTTGTAGCAGGCTGCGCCCCCGGAGAATCATCTCGTCAATGGCCTGTTCTACTCTTTCTTTTGGGACAGCTAGAGTAAGTCCTATTGCCGGAACGGGAGGAAGCTGGTTCATATTGGCCTCACTTTGGACGTATGACGGACTACTTATAAGGATGAATATTGGGAACTAGGATCTCTATTTTAGACTAAGGGCTGATCGGTAGCTATCGCTTGGTTTATACTTAATTTGATAAGAAATTTGGATGTGCTACTGCATTTGGTGGCGAGCTTTGGCAAGGTCTCGTGAGCGTTTTTTTTCATCGAGTAACTAACGGTTTGATTTGCCTGGTTCTTGTGGTGGTTTTCACTGCTGTACCTGTCTTTGGCGTGGCTAAGCCACTGCCAGCTGGTTTTTTGACAACAGCTCAGTACGTTTTCTATTTTATTGTGTTTTTGACTGCTTTTGCAGCCGGTTCCCTAGGTCCGCCGGTAGCCGTAGAACGATGGCTTAGGCCTGTTACTATCAGTGAGTGGAATGAACGCATAGGATTTTTTACCTACGGTTCTCTATATCTCACTAGCGCCTTGCTCTGTATGCGCATGAAGCTTGCCCTTTTCGGTACTTATGACCAAGCGTACCTAAGCGCCTATATCGGTTGGATATTGACTGCCATCGGGTCCTATTTGTTCGTCACTGGCCTTGCTGCACCAAAAAAAATCGAGAAAATTGCTTATCCTCATTATCTCGGTGTCATATTTCTGGCTTCTGGATTGGCGTTTTCTCACCTGACCTGGTTTCCACTCCTGGCATTGCCAGGAATTTTGGTTTTCATGGGGTGGCGTATCGAGAAAATTGAAAGTATGCAAGAACCCCAGCCAGTCTGCCTTCCTCCCGGCGTCTTTCGCATAATTCCGTTTTTCTACTGAGGGAAAAGCTGATGGTTAGTGATTGTTTATCTCAACATTAAATGTCAAGCATTGCTTCCTCTTGAGAAGCACTCATAATGGCATTAAGGACAAGCGGAACAAATGCTCCCTCCCAATGCTTGCTCAACGGGAACGGATGCAGTGTTCAAGCGCTTGAAAGCGATTGAAGCGTATATGTATTGCGCAGCAATTCCCCTAATTGGCCCTAAGGAGAGCATAAAATGAACGAGACTACCCTCTCAAACGATGAAAGACGATGCCTGCAAATGTGGTTCAGGCAGGCTATTGCTAAGCTTGAGCTTGAAGAAGTTACGGATGTAATGCTGAAAGAGTACCCAGTTGAAGTCGAAACCGATTCAACAGTGGCGCACAGATCGACTGTATCGCGTAGACGGGTTTCACGCTCGAGATTGACTTCTCATTTGAAAGAGCTAATCGTCTAAATCTGCTGGAAATTTCCCCAATTATTTGGCCTGGCGTTAGAAAAAGCTATTAAACAGGAAGGCGTTGCCTTCCTGTTTTGGTTTTTTGCATTAATTTGGCGAATATTGGCTAAGTTCATTGAACTTTAGATGGCGGTTGGACGTTGTTAATAGGGGGAATTACTTAGAATTAGAGATAAGGGATAAGGGACACCTAGATTAGCCCTTAAGGAGAAAGATGAGCCCGCGCCCATACGTACCACTGCATTTGCACACCGAATATAGTCTGCTCGATGGTGCCACCATGATTAAAGATCTGGTGAAAAAGGCCAAAGCAGAAAATATGCCAGCTGTGGCGATCACCGATCATGGTGTCATGTACGGTGCTGTTGAGCTGACGAAAAAATGCCAAGAAATTGGTGGGCTAAAGCCGATTATCGGCTGTGAGGCCTACATTATTGATGGCGATATCAAAGACAAATCTGCTAAGCAGCCACTGTATCACCTAACGATGTTGGCCCGAAATAAAGAGGGTTACCGCAATTTAGTTCGACTTAATTCTCGTGCTCACCTGCAAGGGTTCTACTACAAGCCGCGAATTAACAAGCAGATGCTTGCTGATCAAAGCGAAGGTCTGATTATCCTTTCTGGCTGTTTAGGAGCTGAGCTGTGCCAGCATCTACTGAAGGATGATTATCAGAAAGCGCTTGAAGTTGCTGATTGGTACAAGCAAACCTTTGGCGAAAATTACTATATTGAGATTCAAGATCACGGCATGCCTGAAGACCGCAAGGTCAATCGTTCGCTGGTGCAGATTGCTCGCGCCTTAAACATCAAGCTCTCTTGTACCAACGACAGCCACTTCACCAACAGGCAAGATGCCAAAGCTCACGATTGCTTGCTTTGCATTCAGATGGGCAAGAACGTTACCGATTCCAATCGTATGAAGTTCACAGGTTGGGAGTACATCAAGAACGGCGACGAGATGGCCTATCTTTTTCGCGATCACCTTGATACCGAGATTATTGAAGAGTCTATTTTAAGCACTCTTGAGATTGCCGATAAAGTTGAAATGGTGAAACTGGCCAGCGAGCCGCGCTTACCTAATTTTGAAGTGCCTGCCGGGCATACTGCCGAGAGTTTCCTCAACCGCTTAGTCTTCGATGGCCTGCGAGAGCGATTCCCTGACTGGACTCAAGAAGTAGAAGACCGTGCATTCAGAGAACTAAAAGTAATTGAAGACATGAACTTTGCTTCTTACTTTTTAATTGTGGCCGACTTTATTGACTATGCTCGGAAAAAAGATATACCTGTAGGTCCTGGTCGCGGTTCTGCCGCCGGTTCCATTGTCGCCTACGCTCTGGGTATCACTAATATTGATCCACTGCGCTATAACCTGCTCTTTGAGCGCTTCTTGAACCCTGAGCGTAAGAGTATGCCCGACATCGATACTGACTTTTGTATCGAGCGTCGCGGCGAAGTAATTAAGTATTGCGCTGAGAAGTATGGCGAAGATCATGTAGCCCAGATCATCACTTTTAACCGCATGACCTCTAAGGCTGTTATTAAGGACGTTGCCCGGGTTCTTGAATTTCCCTTTGGTGAATCTAATAAGCTGGCGAAAATGGTGCCGGTGGTGCGCGGTAAGCCAACGCCACTCGACGAAATGGTGGAGGAACACCCTGAGTTTAAAAAGGTCTACCAGACTGATGATTATGCTAAGCAGGTAATTGATCTAGCTCGCAAACTTGAAGGCTGCAACAAAACCTTTGGTATGCACGCTGCTGGTGTGGTTATTTCTGATGTGCCAATGGAAGAAATGATTCCACTGCAACGCAATAATGATGGCACCATTATTGCTCAATACTACATGGAAGACGCAGCCTATGTAGGTCTGGTTAAGATGGACTTCCTTGGTCTGCGCAACTTAACCATGATTGATAAGGCTTGCAAGCGTATCAAGGAAACGCGGGGAATTGAAATTATTCCTGACAAGATTCCTCTCGATGACGAAAAGACCTACCAGACTATCTCTAATGGCGACCTTGCTGGTGTGTTTCAGTTAGAAACATCTGCAGGCATGAAGCAGGTGGCGCGTGATATGCGCCCCTCTAATATGGAAGATATTTCAGCTCTGATTGCACTCTATCGACCAGGTCCACTCGACTCAGGCATGATCGATAAATTTATCGATTGTAAGCACGGTAAGACCAAAATTACCTACCAAACTCCGCTTCTAGAGGGCATTCTCAAGCCGACCTATGGGCAGATTGTCTACCAAGAACAAATCATGCAGATTGCGCAGGTGCTTGGTGGCTATAGTTTGGGGCAAGCCGACTTGCTGCGCCGAGCTATGGGTAAGAAATTACCTGCCGAAATGGAAAAGCAGCGTGAATTGTTCTGTGCTGGTTGTGCCAAGAATTCAGTTAGTCCTGAAATCTCTAACAATCTTTTCGACATCATGGTGCAGTTTGCAGAATACTGTTTCAACAAGTCACACAGTGCCGCATACGGAGTCGTCACCTATCAAACGGCCTATCTCAAAACCCATTATCCAGTTGAATATATGGCTGCGGTGCTGTCGTCTGTTTCAGGCGATACAGAAAAAGTGCAGAACTACATCGCTGAATGTCAGGCCATGGGCATTCCTATCTTGCCACCAGACATGAATATATCTGGCTCCGACTTCACTTCAGATGGTGGCAGTATTCGCTTTGGCCTATCTGCTACTAAGGGGCTGGGCGACGGCGCTGTTCAAGCAATTGTGCAAGAGCGCACGCGTGGTGGCATTTTTTCGACCATGCAAGACTTTCTTGACCGCATCGATTTGAGGTTAGTCAACAAAAAATCGTTAGAATCTCTGATCAAATCAGGTGCCTGTGTTGGTTTGGGTATGAGCCGAAAGCAGGCCTTGACCAATTTAGACTCACTGGTTGATGCTGCTAACCGCAGACAAAACCAAAAGAACACCGGACAAATTAGTTTGTTTAGTTTCGGAGAATCGCAAGGTATTAACCTCGAGACCCCTTTGATTGGCGATCCCTCTGAGTTTGGTGAAGGCGAACTGCAGACGATGGAGCATGAATTGCTCGGCTTCTACGTTACTAGTCATCCTTTGAAGCGTATTGCTAATCGTCTCAAATATGTCACTACGCATTCGGTCAAAGAAATGAAAGAGTGCCCCGATGGTACTACTGTCATTCTTGGTGGCCTCGCTAATTCGATAGAAAAGAAGCTGACTAAGCAAAATAAGCTGCTCTGCATTATTCACTTAGAAGACCTCACTGGCAAAGCTGAAATCGTTCTCTATAGCGAGGCCTTAGAAAAGGTATCTTCTGATGTACTTGTGCCGCAGTCATTGCTTTTGATTAAGGGTAAGGTGAAGAAGAACGAAGAAAGCACTTCTGTGATGGGCTCTAGCATCAGAAGAATTGGTGATGCTTCGATGGTTGACGTCATTTTTAGTGCCAACCAGTCGTTTGCTGATCTGCATAGACTCAAAGATTTACTAATCTTACACAAGGGTGAAGATCCGGTCTTGCTGCACTTCCCTCAGGGGAAGCGCTCTTCGGCAATCCTGGTTGGAGCTCAGTTCTGGGTTGACGCCAGCTCGAGCTTGCCTGCGGCAATTGAAACTAATTTTGCCGAGTCGGTCAAAGTTAGGGTCAATAAAATCCACATCTAGGCAGTTGCAATTTTGTTCAGAGCGTGATTCTAGGCTGCTTTGGCTCAAGTTTAAAGCAAAGTAAAGCGCTTCTTTGCAGGTTGGGGCAAATCTGTTTACACCAGGAACATTTACTGTAGAATACGTCTTTCGATCTACTTCTTTACGGAGGTTGATGCACCACACAACGCCCAACTCCCAGGCCTATCCAAGTTCGGACTAGTCTTTCTCTGGTGTAGATAAGCGTTTCGTGTACCCCGCCAGGAAACGAATATAAAGCAAAAGCCAAGGCTCGCGCTTTTTGAAACTTTTCTGGATCTTTCGGATACCAATTTCAATGCGTTTGAATCGTCAAACGCCCAGGGGGAAGAAACATGTTTGGACCACATTTGATCCTAGAAGCTTATGGTTGCCCAAAAGAACTTTTGGCAGACATGACACTAATGAGTCAAACTCTCGATGCTTATCCAGCAAAGCTAGATATGACCAAGATTATGCCGCCTTATGTCTTCACATACCACGGTACTGTTGAAGACGATTGGGGAGTTAGTGGAGTCGTTCTCATTGCTGAGTCGCATATCTCCATCCACTCTTTCCCAGAGAAAGGATTCGCTACTCTCGACATTTTCTCTTGTCGTGATTTCAATGTCGATGACGCCATTGAATATTTCTGCCAGATCTTTAAGCCAGAAAGCTACGATAAAGAGGTCTTGATGAGAGGACGTGAGTTCCCTCGCAGTATGCCTAAAGCTCAGACAATTGTCGAAGCAGAACGAGTAAGACTGACCGCTGTGTAAGCGTTGACCTGAAGATTTGGCCTTGCCTAATCACTTGTATTCTAAAATGGTTGGTTCTAACTCAAGAGCCAACCATTTTTATTATCAGCATATCTTTCTCGGAACTATTCTCCTGCTTGGTCATACTTCTCAGCAGCTATTCTCTTCTATTCTTTGATTAGAAACGGTTGCACCTTTGGTACATAGTCTTTAGCGTTGGAGAGCAGAATGGTCAAAGCCCTACCGATACCTGAGCAAAGACCGCCAGAGCAAAGGCAAGTCCTGTTTCCAGAGAACCGCTCACTGGGCGAACTCTACGTGGTGGACAGTGGAGGAAAGTCTGAGTTTTTGGGTGAGGCAACCGGATTGGTAGAGGTGCCATCTGGTAGGCATTTAGCTCTCTACTATAGTTTCGACCCAACCTATGGTTTGAGTCCGCTTAAAGAAATGCCACCCGACGCTCTCTCAAGTATTTCCTTTCTCGGTTCTGATATCCGCGACGAAGAGCTAGCTGCCATCGGTCGTTTGGTTGGTCTAAAGGAAATTGATATTAGCTGTACTGTTATTGGTGACTGTGGCGTAGCTTATCTTGCCCCGCTGGTGAGGCTGACCAAACTCAATCTTTCATCCACAAAAGTGACTGACCAGGGCTTGGTGGTTCTGGCTCAATTGCAGCAATTAGAAGAACTTGTTTTGGACGACACCCATATTGGCGACGTTGGCTTATCCCATATAGCCCAATTGCAGAAGCTCAAGACGTTGAGTCTGTCATTCACTCGTATCACTAACAAGGGTCTGCCCAAGCTCAAAGAAGTTCGACAGCTGGAGAGGCTGCGCCTTAATTGCACTCGCATTGGCGATGATGGCCTGACTCATGTTGCTCGCATGAAGGGCCTTAAGGAGCTTTGGGTGCGCAGCACTGATGTCACCTATCCGGGCTTAGTTGAGCTGACCAAATGGCTTAGTGACTGCGAAATTATCCGCTGAGTAAATATTGCTCAGCTGCCGTTGCATACAGCAAAAAAAAGAGAAATGGCATGCACCTATATACAGCACACGCCACTTCCTTTAGTTTGGTACTTCGAGCAAACCCCTTATAGGGTTTGTTTCTGCTTCTTGCCGGCAATGCCTTTCTTGCTAAACGGATTTAGCTTGGAGAAAGTACTTGTCATTTTTTCGGACAAAGCCATGCCACTTTTGCTTGGTTTGTCAGATACTAGCTCTGTCGAGTCTTTGATCACAGGCGTCTTCGCTGTAACAGCTAGATCTTGCTTAGCCTGGTCTTTTTGACCGTTCGATGACGATGAACCACTTTTCGTTCCTGTCAGGTTGACTGATCCGCCAGCGAGAGCTGGTAGGCTGGTTCCGTTTAGGGCATTTTTGGTTTCGCCCTTATTTTTCTTTTGGAAAGGATTGGGCATGCGTGGCATGCCAATACTAGCGATTTTTCCAGTACCGTCTTTGATTTTCTCGCCAGTTGCCTTGAAGCCGCTGCCTACCATGGAGGCGCCTTTGGCAATGACATTGCCTGATGCCTTGGCACCATTAGCGATGCCGCTGCCAACTTTTTTGCTGCCACTGACCATACCACTGGTGGTGGCTTTGAGAGTTTTTGTCATCATGTTGCCTTCGCCCTCACCTTCGCTAGGTTTGGCAGCTGAGGCAACTGACGATGTTTCTATTTCTTCGCCAAGTGGACTTTCTTTGACGGCTTTAGTTTTAGTCTTGTTAGCGGCTATTTTTGTGGCCTTTTCTTTTGCCGGTTTTTCTTTGGCTGCATGTGCCACTTTGTTTTCAGGCTCTTGCTCGACTTTGGCCTTGCCCTTACCTAATAGAGGAAGGGAGGGCAGGCTCGGTAGACCGATTTTAGGGAACTTACCGAAAAGTTTACCGCCGCCCGCTCCAGATTCGGCTACAGAAGTATTTTGTTTTACGGCTTTGCCATTACCACCACCGGGCGCTGTGACATAGGTAGTAGTGCTAGATATGTCCTCAACCTTTGTCGTGCTAGAACTAGGCTCACTCTTGTGAATCGGTGGCAAACCTTTCTTGGCTCTGGCCTTATTATTCTTATCTTCTACTTCTTTGGCAGTTGGTGCCTGCACATGAACATAAGGATCAAGCGAAGAAGATGGGCCTGCTTTGGCTGGATTTGTTGTAGCTGAACAGGTGCTTGCTATCAATAGACAGACCAGGCTCACGGGTACATACCGTTTAGAAGCTGTCATCAGTGCCATTCTCCCTTTTTCGCGGAAATCCAATCTAAGTTGATGGTAACTGAGAAGTTATAGCACATCTCTGGTAGTAGTAAGGAGCTGCTTAAGGGCCGCTAATTGGCCGCCGAGGGCAAATTACAAGGGGAGAGGCGAACATTAAAATACCTACAGTTTGAAGTTCAAATGTTTATAATTTCACTTCAACGGTATTATTGAATAAGTGTTCTCTTTGTTACTAGGCCTTTTTCAGCATTTAGGAGTCTGCATGCAAGACTTTCAAACCCAACCAGTGGTCTTCATATTTATTGTTTTGGGCGTGAGTGCCTTCACGTTCTTATTCCTTGGTGCAAAGAAAGCATTCTTTGAGCCATATACAGGTCCAGACGAGCAATAGTTAAGCAGCGCTTATTTCTCGCTGTTTTTCTTCACTATCTCTACCGAGCAAGGGGCCTCAGTCAATACTGCTTGTGAAACACTACCAAGGAAGAGTTTCTCTATACCTTGGCGCCCGTGTGAGCCCATCACAATCATATCGGCATGCCATTCACGGGCGCATTCGACGATTCGTTCTTTGACGTTACCTTCTAACACTTCGGCTGCTATAGGCTTTGAGCTAGCTGTAAATCGACTTCCTTCAGCCTTGAGGCATTGGCTCAAGCGGGCCGCGGTTTCTTCAACTAGGGTGTTTGCTTCATCAAGCCTTTCTTGCTGAGCTTCTATAGCTAAGGGCACGTAGCCAGAATGCCAGCCAGCCAACTCAGGGTGAAAGGGTTCTAAGACTGTAATTATTTTAAAAAGAGTCTCTGTTGGCCAAGCTCTAGTAGCAATAGAATCGATTGCTAGTTTTGAGCAGGGTGAGCCGTCTACGGCCAGTAATATCTTCATTCACTTTCTCTGTTTCTCGATTTAGTGCGCATGTCGCTAATCAGGCCGCCTAATCCAATGATAGCAACCAAAACGACAAGGCGATTACCGAGGCGAGGAAGTCTTCCAAGTTCAGGTATTGCAGCGATAGCTGTGAGCATGAAGACCGTGGTCACTAGTGCAAACCAGCGGCCTAGTATTTGCTTCTTTGTTTCTTGTGGCTCTTGACCAAATCGTTTGCAAATGAGATCGCAAAAAGTATTGGCGAAAATGTTGACACCTAACCCCATGCCTACCACGTAACTTATCTGCACAATGGCAATACAGCCTAAAGCCATTGGTACTAAGGCATCAGTGTTGAAGGCAAGGCGTGAAACCGACAGTAAGATGGTGGTGAAGATGAAAGCACTGGCAAGGCAAACCAAGAAATTTTTGCGACAACGCTCTTGCGCTCCAGCCACCATTTTCTTGGCAAAGACTTTGGCCAAGCCCGCTGAGAGCATCATGATGAAAAATAAGCGGCCCAAGGGCCAGCGCTGATTGATAGCATCGCGGAAAAATAGAAAAGGACGACGCAAATTATTGTCTAGAACAATTGGTTGGCTCTCCTCGCGTTTCAGCCACTGAAATTGCCATTTGTTTGGTTCTTGTGTTTTTGCTGTTGCCTGTACTTCTGGTGCCTGGCCATAGCTTGGCTGACCCAGAAGTGAACTAGTAAGTAGGGCACTGGCTAATAGTGAACTGACAAATAGTGCAGTAATCAATAGTCGTTTGTGCAATATTTTTTGCCCTGTCATGCCGGAGTTCCTATATATCGGTGCTCTGGTTTACTGTTCTCGAGCAAGGGCTTGAGGGCAATAAAAACCATGAGGGCAATTAGCCATGAGCCAATGTTCCAGAGCGATTCATCTAGTTGTACGCCGTATGCTGATGCTACTGCAAAGGCAATAAATGAGAGGGCAACCAGTGAAATTTCACCATGAGATTTATTCTGAATTTTCGTTGCTGCTGTATTTGTTGCGGCGCTAATTGCCTCTGCACTAGTTGTCGCCATGGGCTCGTCCATAACCGCTTGCATAATACTTGCTGTCAGTAGATCTGCTTGTGGTACTACGTCAATTGGCAAAGCAGCTGCTGCTTCAATCAGCATGCGATTGGCTAATTGATAGTCGCGGCAGTTGACGCATTGGTTCAAGTGTTCCTGGCAGTCGCTCGTAAGACTTAGCTGGCTCGGGTCAAACTCTTGGCCGATTAGGCCGGCATCAACTATTTGATCGACTAGTGCTTCTAGCCTTTCTTTTGTCTGATTACAGTCCAGTGACATTGTCGGCTCTCCCTGATTTGTCTAAAATTAGTTTGCGCAAGCGATCTTTTGCTCTGAATAAAAGTGTGCGCACAGTGTTCTCATTTTCTTGCATCGATTTGCTGATTTCTTCGTAGCTAAACTCGAACTGGTAGCGTAAGACGAAAGCTTGTCTGTGTCTTAATGGCAAGAGTGCTAAGGCTTGATTGAGTTTTTCTACAAACATGGTGTGCTCAGCATCGACACTGGCGTCTACATTTGTCGATGGTTCTAAATATGGTTCATCGCTAAGCAGCTGATCTAGCGAAACAGTCGATTTAGATTGGCGCAAATAGTCTAGGGCATTATTTGTGGCAATTTTGATCAACCAAGGCTTTACTGTCTTGTAGTGCTTCTGATCGAACTGTTTTAAGTTGCGGAAAGCTTTCAAGAAAGCGTCTTGAGTCAAATCACGAGCTACCTCACTATCTAGCACCATGCGATTGAGCAAGTTGTAGACTAAACCCTGGTGCCTTTTTACCAGTGCTTCGAAGGCGCGGCGATCGCCAGCCAGGGTTTTTTTGACGCAGGCAAGGTCTTCGTTATCTATGCTGGCAGAGTTACTATCGGCTGGCATGCACTAAAGAGTTTCTCCTATATGACTGGAGAATCTCCTGCCAAACATTTTATTTGCGCCAAAAGTCTTACAAGTATTGTGCAACTTTTCTTTCTGCTCACTGCTGAGTAGTGCTCTAACCGTTAGAAACGATTCAAGGCGATCATCCATTAGTTCTTCATGCATCGCTCTGAGCTCTTTGGCTTTAGTGCGTAAGGTGGCAGCGGAACTTTCTGAATTGTCCAGGCTAGTGGCCGCCGAAAGAAAGTCTTTGATGCCAGCTTTCAGCGCCTCTCTTTTCGCTTGGTTGGCCGTTCGCTTGTTTTTAACTAGTTCTGATATTTCTTTTCTTTGGCTATCGTTGGCATCGATACGATTAAAGAAACGTTTGAGAATGTGTTTAACGACAGCGTCTTCGAACTCAGGATCGCCACCTGATTGTTGTATCTGCGAAATTAAGAGCCCGCCTTCTTCACTCGATTTTTCTGCCCATGCCGCTAAATTGCTGCCGGCGGCTAGCATTATTGCCCCCGCTGTTAGTGAGATTGCTGTGTATTTATGATTGAGCCAGTTTTTCATGAATGAACCCCCCACAAGGAATACTAGAAAGATTGCAAGAAGGAAAGCAAAAAGTGAACAGTGCTGTGGTCTTGCACTATCCAATACGGGGGGCCCGCCAAAAAGTTTCAATTTTGCGATCACTTTAAACTAGTTTGGCTAATTCGCTTATAGGGAGAGAGGCCTCGAAGTCTACCTGACCTAGTTTTGTCTGAGGTATTACTAGTTTGATAGTCTCTCCGCTGCGCTTCTTATCAGCGGTCATCAGATGAACAAGCTTGTCCTTAACAAGCCCCTTCGGAATTTCATAGGGCAACTCCGCCCTAATTAGAATTTCTTTGACCCGCTCAAGGGCATCTTTGCCAATTTTCTTTTGGGCGACAGCATATTTGGTGGTTTGAGCCATGCCAATTGCGATGGCTTCACCGTGAGATAGTTCGCTTGTGCTGTCAGCTGTGGCTGTCTCTAGGGCGTGACCTAGGGTATGTCCGAGGTTGAGCGAACGGCGGATCGTTGATTCATGCGGGTCGCGAGCAACGACGAAGAGTTTCATTTTTATGCAACTTGTGATCAAGCCTGAAAGCACTGGGTCGTCGTGTTCTACAACATTGCGCAGCATGTCTTCGATTATGTCGATTAGCGGTCTTGGGCCCTTTTCGTAGTCTGTGCCTTTGGCCGCAGTGTCTTCAATTAAGGCATATTTGAGAATTTCGGCTAGGCCAGAGGTCAGTTGGCGCCTTGGTAGTGTCTCTAAGACTTCTTGGTCAGCCAAGACGGCTTTGGGGAAGAAGAACGTACCGGCTAGGTTTTTGCCCGATGGCAGATTGATAGCGTTCTTGCCGCCGATGGCTGCATCGACTTGAGCTAAGAGAGAGGTTGGCACTAGTACTAGGTTGAGGCCGCGCATATATGTAGAACAAGCAAAGCCCGCCAGGTCAGAAACGGCGCCGCCACCGAGGGCAACGATTGTGTCTTGGCGATCAAAGCCTCGTGCTTCTAGGTGTTCCCAGATGCGCAATAGCCATTCGCTGGTTTTGCAATTCTCGCCATCTGGCACTTCAAGAGTGGTCACTTGGAAGTCTTCAGACGGCAGGGTGTCAAGTACGTCACGCAACCAATGAACGGCAGTGGATGGCTGGCAAAGGAGCAGTACCCGCCGGCCGGCTCCAATTTGAGCCAATATAGAAGAAAGTTTGTGTCGAGCGCCCGCTCCCACTGCTACTCGGGTTTTGACATCCAGAGTTGTATTCCAGTTCATCGTGATTACTGGCCCACGATGCTTAGACTTATGACGCATCTTCTCTTCTTTCCCTTTTATTGCTTTTAAGAGTTTAGATTTTGACAGTGTTCGCGGTATTGCTTTAGTGAAGCTGAGAGCTCGCGCATGCTGTCGCTGGCAAACTTGTCAATAACAGAATTCGCTAGGGTCAAGCATACCATTGCCTTCGCCACAACTGAAGCAGCCGGAACTGCGCAAACATCTGAGCGTTCATAGTGGGCTTGGCAGGCTTCAAACTCAGGGTAAGTCACCGATGCTAGGCCTGCTTTGAGAGTGGGAATGGGCTTCATGTAGGCGCGCACGATCAGCCGTTCGCCGTTGGTCATTCCGCCTTCTAGGCCGCCAGCATGATTACTTTCACGCCGGACTGGTAAATTGTTGGTGTGTGCACTGCCGTCCTTATCTCTTGGATATATTGGGTCGTGCACTTTGCTGCCAGGTTGCTGGGAGTCGCTTATACCTTCGCCAATTTCTACGGCTTTCATGGCCTGAATGCTCATGAGGGCTTGGGCTAGCTGGCCATCGAGTCGTCTATCCCATTGACTGAAGCTGCCCAGCCCTACTGGTAAGTTATCAGCCAGTACTTCTACTTGTCCTCCCAAGCTGTCTCCTGACATCAATGCCCCCTTAATTGCTTCTTTCATTGCCGCTGATGCCGCGGGGTCAGCGCAGAAAACTTCCGACTGCCTAGCCCTCTGCTCTAATTCTAGTAGTGATAAGTCTGCAACTTCTTGTCCTTTAAGCTTTGAGCTGACTGCGCCTATGGCAACCACGTGGCTCGCTACTTCAATGCCAAGTGCTTGCAAAAGTACTTGGGCAAAAGCGCCAGCAGCTACGCGTGCGGCGGTTTCGCGCGCACTGGCTCGTTCTAGCACGTCGCGGATATCTTTGTGATCAAACTTGAGAGTACCGGCGTAGTCTGCATGGCCGGGGCGAAAGCGCACAATTTTCTTGGCCTCAAGGGCGGCTAAGACCGCTGGGTCAGTCATATCAGGGCGGGTGCTAGACATGATATGTGTCCAATTGGCGCTGTCGCGATTTTCGATCAGCAGCGTCAGGGGCGCACCAGTAGTGATACCATGACGTAGGCCACCCAATATTTCTACCCGGTCAGATTCTATGCGCTGGCGGCCGCTGCGGCCATATCCGCTTTGTCTTGCGCTTAGCTCACTGTTTATACTGTCTAGGTCTACCGAGAGACCAGCCGGCAGCCCCTCAAGAATCGAAACGATGGCTTTACCGTGAGATTCTCCGCCGGTAATTAAACGCAGAGCTGGCATGATAAGGAATACCTGTAAGTTAAGTGAAATTGGTGCGATACTAACATTTTGTATGTTGTTAGATTACATTCTATAGGTTTCCTTTGTGTCGGAAAAACTCTTTCTCAGTGGTACTCTAGAGCCTCCTGGTGATAAATCTATTACCCATCGGGCTCTGATATTGTCTTCCTTTATCAAGGGGGAAATGTCCGTAGAAGGGGCCCTGCTTTCTCAAGATTGTCTTTCGACCATTCGCGCTGTGCGTACACTCGGTCTCAAAATCAAGATATCTGGAGTGGGGCCGTCCAAGCGCGCTAATTTGCTCATTCGCGGCGGTGGTATTGACTCTATTGCTCTTGGCAAAAAGCCATTTTTAGTCGAAGCGGCTAATTCGGGTACAACTATGCGGGTTCTGGCCGGAATGTTGGCTGGTCGCAGTGGCACCTTTAAGTTTGATGGCGATGCTTCATTGCGAAAACGTGACATGACTAGAGTGCTAGAGCCGCTTGCTGCTATGGGGGCCCCGGTACAGTATCATGACGTGCCTGGCAAAGCTCCTTTTACGATACAAGGGGGCAATTTAACTGGTGGAGATTTCGCCTTAGATGTCAATTCGGCACAGGTATCAACCGCTTTAATCTTGGCTGGGCTAAGTGCTCAGGGAAAAACCTCTGTTAGCACTCGTGATGTGATTCGCGATCACACCACGCGCATGATGACCCATCTTCGGCTGCCTTTTGAAACTGAAAATAATGGGTTGAAAATTATTGTCGAGTGCTTGCAAGGCGATCTGCGAGCTAGAGACTTGCAAGTTCCGGCTGATATTTCCTCTGCTGCCTTTTTCATGGTCGCCGCTCTGCTCTTACACGGTTCACAAATTGAATTGTTAGGCGTGGGCTTAAATCCGGGTCGTACTCTTGTGCTTGATGTGCTTAAGGCTATGGGGGGCGATATCGAACTGATTAACGAGCGCACCTATGGTTTAGAGCCGGTGGCCGATCTCAAAATTAGCTATTCTGGTCAGTTGAAAGGCACTACCATTGCTCCAGAGCGAATTGCTTCAGGAGTTGACGAACTGCCAATTATTGCTTTGGCCATGGCCTTTGCCGACGGAACTTCGGTAGTGCGGGGTGCAGCAGAGCTAGTGCAAAAAGAATCTGATCGCTTGCGACTAATCTGTGAAAATCTCACCATGCTTGGTATCAATGTTGAGCAGCATAGCGATGGATTTACCATTCATGGCAGCGGGCCAGTTAAGCATCCAATGGATATTACAGGCTTATGGAAGTGCGACGGTGACCATCGTTTGGCTATGACTGGTCATATTGCCGCTTTGATAACTGGCAGCGATCTGCAAATTGAAAGCCCTGAGTCAGTAGATATATCTTACCCTGGTTTTATGATCGATTTGCGCGAACTCACTTGCGAGAATTAGCGTCAAAACTATTACCCAGTCTAGCTTTATAGTAAGTTGAAATTTTGCTAAAGAGACTCTGGATGTCTTGGCTAGGAACAAAGGTAATCAGCGTGCAGATAAAGGCCCATTCAAAGACGGGTAAATTGATCATATAGTCGATGCCCAGGTGCAAGCCTAGAAGCCCAACTAGCACCCAGTAACGGGTCTCTTTGAACCAGATTAGAGTCCAGCCAGCAAACTCGATAATTAGCGTAAACCAGTTGAGTAGTTTCAGTAAAACTAGATTATTGGCAATGAGAGGTGCCGGAAATCTGAACATGTCATCTAGTCTAGTGGCATAGTAGACTGCGCTGCCGTCAAGCCACTGTGAGCCGGCAATTTTGCAGCCAAAGGTCTGCCAGTAAACGAGCGCTAACTGTAGTTGAATCATTCTTTGCGCCCACGGTGATTTTGCTACAGGAGCAACGACTAGGTCAGGACGACCGCGTTTGCGATTGATGAAAGCTTTAAGCCAGGCATCCACTGAGTATCTATCACCACAGTTGGAAAAGGCTAGCCAGGGCCCTACGGCGCGAAGAAAGCCATCGCCACCATTGATATTGAACGGATCTTGGTGATGCAGCGATACTAGTGAGAGCCAGACAAAGAGCGTGCTGTAGCGAGTGCCAAAACCAATGGTCATGAATACGGCCGCCACAATAAAAGCAATGTGGAAGCCACTGATGGCGCTATCTGTTTGCGGCAGTAGTAGTAGCCAGTCAAAGCGTGGTTCATTGTGCCAAAAATATTTAATAACCGTGGGTAGTGTCACAATCGCCTTGGGGCCGTACCAATCTAAAAAGTTTGAGCCAAGGTGAATGACTGCAATTTGCAGCACAAGCAGTCCATAAAAGATGCGGTACAGAGAAATAGCAGAGCTATCCTCTGGTGCAAACCAAAATTGCCGCCAAAGCCTAATTGCAGCCGATATTGTCATGGTTGGTCTTCTGCTTTGTATTTATAGAAAAATACTGTGCTCATTTTTGTATGTTGTGGCAGGGCCGTCACCGATGCAATTCTTGCGGCACTTGGCTTGGGAATTTCAATCCAGTAGAGATTGAGCGAGAGGCTGGCTGGTTTGTTATTGGCACAATAGTACTTTCTCCCGATATAGCGAGCAAAGTCTGGCCAAAACTCTTTGTAGTCAGGCCAAGGCAGTGAGTCTATGGACCATTTTCGGAATTTTTCTAAACGAAAGCGCTCGCCGTAGCTGAGCCGATTCATGCGTGGCATCTCAACAATCATTCTCTCGCCATTGGCATAGGTCAAAATTGCTTCTGGGTGAAAGTTGATTTCTCTAATTGCAGGCGAAAACAATTTCCAGTTCTGCTCTAGGCCCCAGAAGAGCCAAAACTGTTTGACTGGTTCGAGTATTAGAGTCTTGAGCGGTGCGTCAGGGCAGAGCCAGGTTACGGTGAAAAAGAGATAGGTAGCTACAATCACTGACAGACCGATCTCTCTATAGTCGCTTCGAGTGATCTCTTTATACTTGATCATTAGCCTTCTGTTTCTGGCTTGGTCTGTGAGTTATCTACGGGTCTTGCTGGTTTGTTTTGGTCGCTATTGAGAGAATGATAGAGGTTCTCTAAATTCTTGTGTTCCGCAGTTGAACCAGCTTGTGTCAGAGAGGAAGCGCAGAGAGCGATGGCTTTCTTGTTCTGGCCCGATGCCGCAAGCAATTGCGCTAACTCGTAAGAGTAACTTATTGAACTGGGATTTTCAGTTCTTAGTTCTTCGATTATTTTGATGGCGTTGTCAAATTGTGACAATGCCGCTAGCTCTTTGGCGAAGGTTAACTTGTCTTGTGTGTTCAGTTTATTGCTTTGAGCGAGCACCGTAAATGCTGCAATTGCTTCGCTGTGATTGTGTGCTCTAGCCAGGCTGTGAGCCAAGTAACGACGCATTTCCAAATCGTTCGGGTTGCGCGCTACCAGTTCAGCGAAATACAATGCGGCAATGTCGCTATTTCCTTCGTGATACTGAGTGTAGCCGTCTTTTGCAAGTGTCTCAGGGCTTAATTTCTTTAGATCGACGTCAAATGATTTTGGAAGCACTATTGAAATTTTGGCATTTTTTCCCAGCATTTGGGCGCAAATGTTTAGCCCATTGTTGGCTATTTTGTTAGAACCACCTAGTTCGATGGCTTTTTTTAAATCTTTGCTAGCGCTGGCCCACTGTTCACGTTTGAGGTAGATATTGCCCCGTTCTATCAAGGCTCTTATGTTATTGGGCTCGAGATTGAGAGCTTGCGAGTAATGATTTATCGCCGAAATATTATCACCTAAAATAGATTCAATTTGAGCTTGATAGTGAAATGCCTTGGCTGTTGGTGCACTAAGTTTGGTGGCACTTTCTGCCGCAGCTTTTGCTAGCTTAGGTTGGTTGAGGTGGCTATAGCAAATGGCTTGTTGATATAGTGATTGTGGATCTTGTTTTAGTTTTAGGGCGCAGCTTAGGTCACTAAGAGCGGTTTTATAGTTTCCCGCATCAATGTTTAAAGATGCTCTTTCCGAGAGCCTTTCAAAAGAAGTGCGGAAGTTTGGGAATTGACTCAAGCGATCATAAAAGTGCAGAGCTAAGGCTTGGCGTTTAAGCGCTTTGCATGATTTGGCTGCAGTATATTGTGCTACTTCGCTGTTTGGTTCTAGGTTGGCAGCACTGATGAAATCAGCACAAGCTAGGTCTGCTTGGTTTAGTTCCGTAAGTAAATCGGCCCTATAGGTGAACCAGCGAGCAGTAGTCGAATCGTTCTTGATTGCTTGGTTGAAGTCGTTCAATGCTCCCTTTTTGTCGCCTAAACACTGCCTGCAAAATCCTTTTTGCATGAGAACTTCATTGTTGTCAGGCTCCATGTTGTGCAGTTCGATGTATGTCTTCAGTGCTCTAGCGTATTGTCTATCTGCAGTTAGGCACAGTGCGGCACCCAGCTGAAGGCTGTAATTGGTAGGTTCTAGTTTTAAGGCCTTGTCGTAGTCGGCCAGAGCTTTTTTGTATTGACCTAGCCTGGCATATGCTGAGGCGCGGTTGCCGTATTGGTAGGCCGCTACTTGATCTGGAGCAGTCGATATAATCTTAGAAAGGTCTTCAATTGCTACCTTTGGTAGATTGAGCTTAAGCGCCAGACTTGCTCTTTGGTCAAGGGCCAATAGATCATTGGCGGTTAGTGCTAGGGCATTGTTGAAGCTTTCAAAGGCTTGTTTCAAACGAAGTTGTTTAGCAAGAGCGCGACCGCGAGCCAGATACGCTTTAGCCGAAAATGGATTGCATCTGACTGCTAAGGTGGCGCTGTTTAGAGCTTCTTGATATTTCTCTTGAGCTATTAACTTTGTCGCTTCTTCGGTCTTACTAATGGAAAAGGCTCTAAGTAGATCGAAGGTGGAAGCCAGAGTAATTAGGCAAACTGCCATCCATACATATTGAATGGCGTTCTTGGAAATATAGGAAGAGATCGCTTCATATTTTTTTAGTGGCAATATGCTTGCCGACCTAGCTGAGTTTGCTGAAACTGTTGAATTTGCTGAAGCTGGCACCGGAGCCGGTAATGATTCGCAGGGCACTGCTGTCACATTGTCTGAATCAGAATCAGAATCAGAATCAGAATCGGTAGGTAGTGATAGCGGGCTTGCTGAGGCTAGGGGGCTAAAAAATTCGCAAACTTCTTGGTCAAGATTGTCGGCAACCACTATGGCTGTCAGATCAGAGATTGTAGGCGTTGTTCTTTTCTTGATCGATGGCTTTTGGCCATCTTTTTCGTAAGATTCGCAAGAATCATTTGGTAAGTCGGACATGTTTTGACAAGGCCTTTGAGAATTGAGCACGGCGCCACCTACAACTATTCTAGTGAATCTTCGCTGAATAGCGTGAAATTAAGGTGAATTGCCCGTGAAGTAAATGTGAAAACACCTTGTCATAGTCTATATTTTGCAATTTCTTTTGTAAGCGTGAAGTGCTTGTGAAGTGGCGATTGACATTTGATTTGCGCTTAAGTAGCCTTAGCAATAGGCACCATTTTTGGTTGCTGCAACCGAGATACTATACTTATGATTGCTATGTCATTTGCAAAAAAGAGACGGCACTCAAGATCAGCTTTCGGCTCTTCGATAGCTGAAATGCCTGTGGTCTTGTGGGCTATTTTCATTGGTCTGCTTTTCCCTTTGGCGATTATGGCCAGTATGGGTTATCGTGCATCTATTGTTTACTTCGCCACCGACGCCGCCTGTCGCAAAGCTTCTAAGGCGCCTAGCTTTACTGAGGCGCAGACTAGGGCGGCTACGACTATGACTACAGATTTAGCGTCGTTTTCTGGTATATCTAACGTGGTCCCGGCCTTGTCAATTAAGGTGAAGGCTTTGTCTAGTGGAAGTTACACAACTTCCACTACTGTCTTACCGCCCGGGTCAGTCAATACTTCTCAGAATATTTATTTTGTCATTTTGGGCGTCGATGCTGATATCGATCCCCTAGTACATTTCGCTGGTGGCTTTATGGGGCTGAATATACCGGGCTTGACAGGTCCTCATACTTTGCACTTTACTTCGCAGGCCTACGTTGAGAATCCCAATGGTTTAACTGAGTGATTGAGGTGTCGAAAATGAGAATCCAGCGCTCAACAAAGGGTATGTCTACTGTGGCACTAATTATGGTGCTAGCGTTTTTTGTAGTCTTGCCGCTTGGTTTGCTTAGCTTTGAGTTCGCCCGATATACACTTCTGGCTTCACAGTTGCAGTCGGTTACTGATTCAGCCACCCTTGCTGGAACTGCTGCTCTTGCCAGTTCTCCTCCTGGTTATACCTATACTGATCTGCATAACCTGGCAATGGATGTTGCGGTGCAAACATTTGAACAAAATAGTGTGTTGCAAACACCTTTCAGCGCTGCAAATGTTGTCGCTAACAAGAATACAGCAGTCACCTTGGGCACCCCGCCCCTGCACAAAGCCCATCTAAACATCACTCTTCTCAATCAGGCTGGTTCTCCTGTAGCCACTGGCAGTAGTACCGCTGTTACCATGAGGGTTGCATCTATCTATTCTGATGCGCCTATTTTTGCTTCTAGTCTTTTGAAAATCGGTGCTATCGAAACGGCTTCAGCTGTATCTGATGGTGGCTTGCCACAGCTTGATTTGATACTTTGTATGGATGTCTCTGGCTCCATGGACGATCAAACTAATGTGGCTCTAGTTAAGCGCTTTTGGAACCCTGGGCTAGACACCGTTGACTATAAAGTGCAGAGTTCAAACAAGTCAATTTATGACACCTTCAAACCACCTGTTACTGGGACCGGACTTAACGCTTTGCCTCCGCAGAACTTGTTTAAGGGTTCTTATCCTGGTGCCACCGGCAACGCTACTCCCTACGCCTTTTCTGAAGGAATTTATCCCGCTGCTAACCCAGCTGCTGGCTTGCGTGGAAATCAAAAGACATATGCTGTTGGAAGTATTCCAGGACTACCTCTCGCGACACAGTATCCTGCTGGAGCTCTCGTGGCTGAACAGGGTTGGCCTCCTGGCAATTTCGATCCTACAAATAGACTAAATCCGTCTGGTAACGGTGTTAATCCCAATGCTCAACCTACTTGTTATACAGATCTTGTGGTTAAAGTTCCTAGTGTTGGTGCTTATGACTTCAGTAAGATAGAGACTTGTGTCGAGGCTTCCCGTGGCAATATGGAGAGCGACGCCATCTGCTTGCAGAGCCATGGTCATGTCACTATCAATCCTGTACTGCCACCAAGGCAACCTGGCTACTATGCTGCTTATTGGAGTCAAGTAGAAAAGACTGCTGACCCAATTGCCGCCGCTCGCTTGGCTGCCAACAATTTCTTCTACACCATGAATATTGCCAGCAATGCTCATTTTGGCATAAGCACTTTTTCTGATGCTGCCGGTACTTCACCTACTTCATCTTGGCCTGACACCACTAGTAAGTGCGACCCCTCTTGGCCACATTCTGGCACAGCTAGCTTCCCTGTACCTTTGATTAGTTTGAACAAGACTCAATCAAATTTTGCTGAAGTTAACGATGCTGTTGATGGTACAGCGGGAACTTTGCCCCTCAGGCCGACTGGAAAGACCTGTATTTCTCTGTCGCTGCATGAAGCTATCACTGAGTTGATAGATCCCGCCAAATTTAGACCAAAGGCGAAAAAGGCTATTGTTTTATTTACTGACGGGGTTCCCAACTTGCCGGGTGGCGACGCTGCAGCCAAGGCCGCTGCTTTTTCTGAAGCAGATTGGGCAAAGAGTAAGAGTATACCGATATACACAATTGGGCTTTCGCAGAACGCCGCCATCAAGCCGCTCGAAGATGCTGTATTGGGCGATAGTGCTGCCAAGCCTGGAATTGCGTATCGCTCTGGTAATAATGCCATTTATGTTTCAGTCACTAGTTCAGCAGATCTGAATAGTGCCTTTCAGGCGATTGCTCGCAGTCTTGTAGTGCTTCAATAGGTTCTAATTCAATGACTAAACACAAGTCTCGGGCAGTAGTAAAATACCGCACCAATTTCGCCAGCATGTCGATTGAATTGGCAATCACTGCTCTCTTGCTGGTGGTTTTTACTATTCTTGGCTTCGACATGCTGATAGTAGCCTGGGGCTATTCGATCCTCGATTCGGCAGCGCGTGACGCCGCAAGAGCGGCAGCCTCTACTAATACATCGGCTTCCGGTCTCAATGCTGCTAAGCAAGCTGCTGCCGCTCACAGAACTGATGGATTCTTTGTCACTCAGCCGTCGGTGACAACAACTACCCCGAGCGATTTCATTTATGTCACTCCAGCTACCGGCTCGCCCTATGTGGCGGTTACAACCCGCTGCAACGTTCGCCTACCCGTGCCCATTGGTTTCTTTGGTACACAGTTGTCTGACGGCTACATACCATATGCGCGCACGTACACTTATCCAATCCTGGGTGTGCCGTTTGTT
>Ga0172380_10002143_pt1 | contig 31692 bp, 28 predicted proteins | sample Leawe162metaG_FD_119747 | JGI IMG/M metagenome (GOLD analysis project Ga0172380, IMG submission 119747) | Leachate microbial communities from a municipal landfill in Southern Ontario, Canada - Leachate well 162 metaG | ecosystem: Engineered > Solid waste > Landfill > Unclassified | place... | reverse complement strand
CAGATTGTCGATGATCGCCTTGGCCTGGTCCTCGGTCTCGACGAGGATATGGCGGCTCTTGTACTCGGTGCCGCCCATCTTCGTCTTGATGCCTTCGTATTCAGCCCTGAGCTGGGCATCGCTGACCGGATTCTTGCGTACATAGTCCTGAATGTAGGCGCGGATCAGCACGGCCTGGCGGGCCATTTCCATTTGTGCAGCGGTCGCCGGGGTCTTGTCCAGACCGCTCTTCTTCGCTTCCTGCAGGAGCAGTTCGCGGCGGATCAGCTCTTCACGCACGGCGTTGCGCAACTCCGGAGTATCCGGTGCGCCCTGGCTCTTCTGCTCGGCGTAGAAAGTGTCGAAGGTGCTTTGCGGAATGACCGTGCCATTTACCGTGGCGACAGGCGCGCCCTTCGCCGGTGCCTTTTCGGCAGCGATGGCCGGGAGCGAGAGAAAAGCGCCGGCAAGCAGCGTTACGAGCAGTTTCGAGGGGGTATGCATGGATGGCGTTCCTTGTATCGATCTGAAATGAAGGGGGGGGGGGGCTTAGTGAGCTAAACGCAAGTTTCCGATTATATTTCTTCGGGCGCAAGCGCCTTGATGCCGAGCGCATGGATTCGTGTGCGCATCAGGTCGCCGACGAGCGAAAAGACCTGACGATGACGGGCAACCGTATTCTTGCCGGAAAAAGCGGCGGAAACCAGCAGCAGCCGGTAGTGGCCGCCCTCGCGGGCGCCGGCGTGGCCGGCATGCAGATGGGAATCGTCGGCCAGTTCAAAACGTTGCGGCTCAAGCGGTGCCAGCCGTTCACGCAGCAGCACCTCGATGTCGGTGGCTGTGTTCATCAGGCGGGCAACACCTTCTTGAACGGCTTGACGGTCACTTTGTCATAAACGCCGGCAGCCACATAGGGGTCAGCGTCAGCCCAGGCCGTGGCTGCTTCCAGCGAGGTGAATTCGGCAATGATCACGCTGCCGGAAAAACCGGCCGGGCCGGGGTCGGGTGAATCGATGGCCGGGCACGGGCCGGCGAGCAGCAGCTTGCCATCCGCCTGCAAGGCCTGCAGACGGGCAACGTGATCGGGGCGGGCGGCCATGCGTTGATCGAGCGTGCCCGGGCGGTCTTCACCAATGATTACGTAGAACATCATTTTTTCTCCTCAATGTATTTGGATAGCAGCATTCCCTGCACCAGAACGAAGCCGAACATCAGGCCCATGCCGCCAAAAAGCTTGAAGTTGACCCAGGTATCCTCGGAAAAATTGAAGGCTACGGCGAGATTGGCAATACCCATGAAGATGAAGAAGCCGATCCACGAAAGATTCATCTTGTTCCAGGCCTCGTCGGGGAGCTGCATCTGCTCCGCGAGCAGGCTCCGCATCAGGTTCTTTTTCCTGAACACGACGCTGCCGGCAAGCACGCTGGCGAACAGCCAGTAGAGCACGGTCGGCTTCCACTGGATGAAGGTCTTGTCCTGCAGCACCAGGGTGGCACCGCCGAAGACGGTGATCAGCGCGAGGCTGACCCAGAGCATGGTGTCTACCTTGCGGTGGCGGAACCAGACCCAGCCGATCTGAACGAAGGTCGCGACGATGGCGACGCCGGTGGCGACATAGATGCCGGCGAACTTGTAGGCAACAAAGAACAGGATGACGGGGAAGAGATCGAAAAGAAACTTCATGGATGCTTCACAGGGCGGATGCGTTGAATGGAGGCGGGACGGGCGATTATGGCCGATCCACCCGCGCCGTGTCCATTCGCCGGAGGTATACTGCCGCATCCTCCCTGGAGACGCGCATGAACCGGATCGCCATCATCGATGACAGCGATATCAACCTGACGCTATTCAAGCATCTGGTCAACAAACTGGATGGTTGCGAATCGCTGCTGTTCGCCGATTCGCTGAAAGGCCTCGATTGGTGCATTGCCAACGAACCGGATCTGGTAATCGTCGACTACATGATGCCGGAGCTCGATGGCATCGGCTTCATCCAGCGTTTCCGCGCCGCACCGGGGCGGGAGGATATCCCGGTGCTGATGGTTACCGCCAATGACGACAAGGAAATCCGCTACGAGGCACTGCGCTGCGGTGCTACTGATTTCCTCACCAAACCCGTCGATACCGTCGAATTCCGTGCCCGTGCCAACAATATGCTGGCGCTGCGTGCCAGCCAGCTGCGCATGGCCAACCGCAACCAGGAGCTGGCCGAGGAAGTGCGCAAGGCTACTGAGGAAATTCGCGCGCGCGAGCAGGAGCTGACGTTCCGCATGTCGCGGGCAGCCGAATTCCGCGATCCGGAAACGGGGGCTCACATCCAGCGCATGGCGCACTATTCGTCGCTGATTGCCGGTCGTCTCGGTCTCGGTGCCGCCACCCAGGAACTCCTGCTGCAGGCCGCGCCGATGCACGATGTCGGCAAGATCGGCATCCCCGATTACATTCTGCTCAAGCCGGGAAAGCTGACACATGAGGAATTCGAACTCATGAAAAACCACGCCAGCCTCGGCTACGAGTTGCTGCAGGGAAGCAGCTCCAGTGTGCTGCAGACCGGTGCCGAGATCGCGCTGACGCACCACGAGAAGTTTGATGGTTCGGGTTACCCTGCCGGCCTCAGCGGCGAAGCCATTCCGCTCTTCGGGCGCATTGTCGCCGTTGCCGATGTCTTCGACGCACTGACTTCGGAGCGCCCCTACAAGCGGGCCTGGGAAATGTCTCGGGCGGCCGACTTTCTGCGCGAAGGTAGCGGTATGCACTTCGATCCGCGCTGCGTCGAAGCCTTTCTCGCGGCCTGGGACGATGTCGTTCGCATCCACGAACAGTTTCTGGATGAAGAGGTGCCGCAGCTGTGAGGGTTAAATTTTGTCCCGCGTACCCTGATACAACGAATGCCGCAGGTGCATGGCGCAAGCGCAACCCGCTGCGGAGTGCCTGACCGTCATGTTGCTGCCGCATCGTCTCAGTTCCCAGATTGCCCTGCTTGTCTCCGTCCTCTTCATGGCCACGGTGTTCATCTATACCTGGGTCACCGGCGAGCAGCAATTGCAACGCAGCGAGGCCTCCATGCTGCGGCAGACCACGGCACTCGCTCGCAGCATTGCTGCGGGCCTGAGCGAACCGATACGCCAAGGCGACAGGGCGGCGCTGGAAAACCTGCTGTTGCAGTCGGCCGAGTACCCGTCGCTGCTCAGCCTGGTGGTCGCCGATGGGCAGGGCAAGGTGCTGTCGCATATCAGCAAGGATCAGCGCGGCCAGGCCTTTGCCGATTTTTCCGGGACACCGCTCGTGCTTCCCGCACGCGGCGAGGCCGTTATTGAATTCCGCACGGCGGGTGCCTTGCTGGCCAGCGGCGCTGCTGCCCAGTTTGACGATGTCGGTGATCTTGCGCCAGCCGAGCTGGTGATTCTGCAGCCGGTAAAGTCCGGGGAGACCCTCGGCTGGCTGAAAATGACCGTCAGCCTCGCCGAGTTGATCGAGGCCCGGCAATCCCTCTGGTCGGATAGTGTCATTACTGCCCTGGTAGCCGTGTTTGCCAGTACGGCGCTGACCATGCTTTTCCTTGCCCGTACCATGCGCGTCCTGCGCCACGCCGCCAATTTCGCCGGCCGCCTCGATAGCGTGCGCGGCCAGGTCCTCCCGGCCTTTGATGGCAATGAGGAAATCGGCCAGTTGGTCGAGGCGCTCAACCATGCCTCGCTGCGGCTCAAGCAACAGGAAGACCAGATCCAGGAGAGCAATCGCTTCCTCAACAGCCTCACCGATGCGCTCGGCGAAGGCGTGCTCGCCACCGATGCCGAGGGGCGCTGCACCTTCATGAACGCCGAGGCCGAGCGGCTGCTTGGCTGGCATCGTGACGAAGTGGTCGGCAAGGTCGCGCACGACCTGATCCACTTTCAGACGGCAACCGGTATCCCGATGGACAAGGAAGAGTGCCCGATGCACTCCTCGGTCGTTGCCGGCCATGTCTTCCGCTCCGATCTGGATGCCTTCACGCGCAAGGATGGTTCGCTGTTCCCGGTATCGGTGGTTTCGATGCCGATCTATCAGGGCGAACAGTTCGCCGGAACCGTCGCCGCTTTCCAGGACATCACCGAGCGCAAGCGTGACGAAGAGTATCTTCTGGCCACCTCCTCGCGCCTTTCGGCGCTGATCGAGAGCATGCAGACCGGCGTGCTGGTTGAGGACGAGCACGGCAAGGTGGTCATCACCAACCAGACCTTCTGCCAGGCCTTCGGACTGGACGTGCCGAGTACGGAACTGATCGGCACCCAGGCACAGGGGCTGGTAACACAATGCGCTGTCATGACCAGTGACCCGGCGGGGTTCGCATCGCTGGCCGCCCGGCTGCTGGCTGACGGCGTGCCGACCCTGGCGCACGAACTGCAACTGGTAGACGGCCGGGTGCTCGAACTTGACTACGTGCCGATCTACCTCTTTCCGGCGATGCCGCAAGCGGAAGACTGCCGTGGCCACCTCTGGCTGTTCCGCGACATCACCGAGCGCAAGCAGGTCGACGCCGAAATCCGCCAGGCACGCGCGGCGGCCGAGCAGGCCAACAGCGCCAAGAGCGATTTTCTGGCGAACATGAGCCATGAAATCCGCACGCCGATGAACGGCGTCATCGGCATGACCGACCTGGCGCTGGATACCGATCTCACCGCGCAGCAGCGCGAATACCTGGAAATGGTCAAGACCTCGGCCGATGCGCTGCTGGTGATCATCAACGACATCCTCGATTTCTCGAAGATCGAAGCCGGCAAGCTGGAAATCGAAAAAGTCAGTTTCGTCATCCGCCAGGAACTGGCCCAGACCCTCAAGCCGCTGCAGTTCCGCGCCGAGCAGAAGGGGCTGACCCTCGATCACTTTGTCGATCCGCTGGTGCCAGACGTGCTGGTTGGCGACCCGGTGCGGCTGCGGCAGATCCTCATCAACCTGGTTGGCAACGCGCTCAAGTTTACCGAGCATGGCGGCATCTCCGTGCGCGTCGTCCTCACCAGATCGGAAGGCGATTCCAACGGTATCGAACTGCACTTTGCCGTGCGCGATACCGGTATCGGCATCGTCCGGGAGAAACAGGCCGGAATATTCGAAGCCTTCTCGCAGGCCGACGGTTCGATTACCCGGCGCTTCGGCGGCACTGGCCTCGGTCTCGCCATCTGCCACAAACTGGTATCGATGATGAGCGGTCGCATCTGGGTGGTCAGTGCGACCGGGCAGGGCAGCACCTTCCACTTCACGCTGCGGCTCGGTGTCGGCGACGCCGCTACCGTCGCTGCAGCCACGGCCACAAGCGTCGCACCGGCGCTGCGCCCCCTGCGCGTACTCCTGGTCGAAGACAACCTGATCAACCAGCGGCTAGGCGTCACCCTGCTCGAACGGCGCGGCCATTCCGTGCGCGTCAGCGGCAATGGTGAAGAGGCGCTGGCGGCGCTGGCTGAAGAAAAATTCGATGTCGTGCTGATGGATATCCAGATGCCGGTGATGGGCGGCTTTGAGGCCACCCGACGAATTCGCGCGCAGGAAGCGACAAGTGGTGGCCATCAGATCATCGTGGCAATGACCGCCAATGCCATGCAGGGCGATCGTGAACGCTGTCTGGCTGAGGGCATGGACGGCTATGTCTCGAAGCCGGTGCGAGCGGAAGACCTGTTTTCGACACTCGCCACAAGCGTGCCGGAGGCTATCGCCAACACTGCCTTTTCACTATCGCCGGTGGAAGCGAGTGCGGTGGCAGCACTGGCGGCGCCCGCAGCCGGTGGCTTTGATCGAGCCGCAGTACTTGCCGCCATGGGCGATGACGAGGAGCTCTTCCGCAGCATCGCAGCCATGTACGTACAGGACTGTCCAGGTTATTGCGCGGCCCTGCAGGCAGCGGTTGATGCTGGCGACGTCAGGACCCTGCACCGCGAGGCCCACACCGTCAAAGGGCTGCTGGCCACTTTTGCCTGCGACGCCGGCGCCGCATTGGCGCGTGATATCGAGAATCTGGCAAAAGATGACCAGTTCGACGAGGCCGTCGCCAAAGTGCCGCAACTCGTGGTGGCCATCGAAGATCTTGCGGTAACGCTTGCCGCCGAAGCTCAATCAGCCGTGGAATGATTACCCCCGAATTTAATGCAGTGTACGTCGTTGAACTGTGCAGCGGCGAACAGCGCCGCTGGCGCTATCGCGGCGTCGACGGGCGTGGTGTTGGCTGGTGGCAGGACATGGAAACCGGGGTGGAATTCAGCGATACCAGCCTGCTCTATGTCTGGCAGCTACTGCGCAAGGAAGAACCCCCAGCCTGACTTGCAGGCATGGTCCGTGGCTGGGCTACGCGCTCAGTATCGCTACATTCAGGCAGGCAGCTGCGGACTCGACCCCCGCCGCCGCATAGGGAACAACGCCGAGCAGCGGTGCCGCAATCGACCCCTGCAGCGTCGCCAGATTTTCCTCGAAACGACTCATTGCCGGATCGATGCGGTTGGCCACCCAGCCGGCCAGCTTCAGGCCGCGCGCCTCGATCGCCGCCGCCGTCAGCAAGGCATGGTTGAGGCAGCCGAGCCGCATGCCGACGACCAGGATCACCGGCAGCGCCAGTGCAGCTGCCAGATCGGCGGCATCAAAGTTCTCGCCCAGCGGCACGACAAAACCACCGACGCCCTCGACCACCACCACCTCGGCCATCTCGCCAAGCGCCTGCAGTGCCGCTTGCACCGGCTCCGGCGCCATGCGCACGCCCGCCTCACGGGCGGCGATGTGCGGCGCAATCGGGTCGGCAAAGCAGTAGGGATTCACCAGCCGGCGCTCGGCGGCGATGCTGGACGCCGCGATCAGCGCCTCGACATCCTCGTTATGCCCGGCCGCATCGGTACCGGCCGCTACCGGCTTCATGCCGATCGCCGTCCGGCCCTGCTGGCGAAAAGCGTGCAGCAGTGCACAGGCAACGTAGGTCTTGCCGATTTCGGTGTCGGTACCGGTGATGAAGTAGGCGTGGGTCATGGGGACCTAAGGGGGCGCGGTGAATGGCTGCTGCTTATGCCTTGGTGCAGCTTTCTCTCTGGTCGGCATTTTATAACCATCAGTTAAGAAAGCGCTCATCAAGTCCGTCGCACCGGCCTCCATCGATAAACACAGGGCGGGCTTCGGGCAACTTTTCAGTAAAGAACATGACTGGGCAAATACAGTTCGGACGAAGTTATGTTCCGGATTGGACGAATGAATGGTGCATTTTCTATTGTTTCATTGTTGCCTGACCCCATCTAATGTAGTAACGTTTCTACATTGATAAGGAGGTGGCTTTATGACGATCACAACCCTGTCCAGCCGCGAGTTCAACCAGGATGCCAGTCGCGCCAAAAAAGCCGCAAAAAATGGCCCGGTGTTCATCACCGACCGTGGCCGGCCGGCGCATGTGCTGCTGACCGTCGAGGACTATCAGCATCTCTCGGGAATGTCAGCCAGCATCATCGACATGCTGGCGATGCCGGGCGTCGCCGATATCGACTTTGTCGCGCCGCGCATCCAGGGCATCACGAAGCCGGCGGATTTGTCCTGATGTTCCTGCTCGATACGAACGTCGTTTCCGAGTTGCGCAAGGCCAAGGCCGGCAAGGCCGACGCCCACGTGACTGCGTGGGCCGGTAGCGTTCCCTATGGCAGCCTGTTCATTTCCGCCATCACCGTGCTGGAACTGGAAATGGGCGTGTTGCAGGTGGAGCGGCGCGATGCTGCTCAGGGGAAAATTTTGCGGGAGTGGCTGGACAAGCACGTGTTGCCGGCTTTTCACGACCGGATTTTGCCTATCGACGCGGTAGTGGCCCAACGTTGTGCGCGTCTTCACGTCCCGGACCCGAGAGCCGAGCGGGACGCCCTGATTGCTGCAACGGCATTAGTGCATGGCATGACCGTGGTAACACGAAACCTCAGCGATTTTCAGCCCACTGGCGTGCCGCTGCTGAATCCCTGGAGTGGCCAATAGCGAACTGATGGGCTTTGGCCAGACAAACGGTCATAGCCAAAGCACTACAACGCAGGTTATTAGCCAAGATACAAACAGCCCCATATAGAGCAAACCCTTCCAGCGATTAAATCGTAACAAGTAGCCGATAGAGACAAACGACAATCCAAGGTAAAGAAGCCCCATCAAAGTGGCAGCTTCTCCCGAAAAAAAAACGAGGTGTGCCATTGCCACGAACAAAGCTAGAAGCCTCGGCGATAAAAATCCCTCGTATCGCACGCTCCAGTAAGGCAGCAGCAGCCAGAGCGCCAAACACAATATCGGTCTTTGAGTTTTTGAGGCTGTTTGCCATCTGCGAAAAACCTAACGAAAGAGGTGATCAGGGCGTTAATTGGGGTCTGTCCCGTATTACGGTATAACGTGCTTATTCGACTACGGCCCCTTTAATTCTTCTTAGGCCTCAACGCGCAACTAGAACGAATAGTGCGTAGCCCCCGACAAGAACAGGCGCTAAGAATTCGACTACTAGCCATCGAAGATTTTGGCTTCTCAGATATAAACAGAACCACGAATCAAAGCGCTCTAGCGAAGCTGGAACTCTTGTTCCTTCTATGCAGGCCGAAGCGGCTTTGATCTCACGCGTAACCTTCGCGAGTTCTTTGCGAAGGCCAACAACTGGCCCGATAGCGTTCGCAATGTTAGTCGCATCTGCACCTTGGGAAAACTTGGCTTGCATTTCTGATTCCCAATGAGAAAGCCGCTCGTTCATTTCTTGCATCTTTGGCTCGATGTGACCGATCTTGCGTGCCTCATCTTTCCACCAGTTGTAGAGCGTTGACTGCCTTGGATCGCTGGGATAGTCACCATGTTCACTTGCAAGGCGTGCTGTTGTAACGAAGGCAACCCGCGTGCCTGTGACTCGTAGTCTCCATTCGAGCAGCGAATCGACAGAAACCCACAGGAAGTGGAAGAGCAGGTAGGTGACTAGAGCGATAAGTCCGTTTGTCAGTATCTCGTCTGACAACCCTTTGAACTTCAATCCAAGGATTTGAGAGTCGGGCTCGATGTGTAGGTCACCAAAAACCACCGCTATTGAAATGACGGAGGTGAGTATGAGATTGGTTCGAATTTTCCAGGCGTTCTCGGTTAACTCCAGAAATGCTGGCTCCCCCAGAACTTTTCCTACAGCCTCGATAGAGTCTTCTGCGGATTTCATTGCGCGCTTTTCCCTCCGAATTTACTTGCTTGCACTCAGCAGGATCACATCGTAGCTCGCCGGCAGGCCGGCGGTGGTGCGCTGCGCTTCGTAGGCGTCGGATAGCGCGGCCCAGGCAGCCTTGCCCATCATGCCGGTGCGGCGCCCGGGCCCGAGCACATTGGCGCCGATGGCCTTGACCGCGCCGAGCAGGCGCTTCAGGTCGGGGTAGTGCAGGGTGATTGTTTCGCGGTACAGGCGCACTTGCCGCAGCCCGGCCGCGTGCGCGGCGTCGGCCAGCTGGTCGGCGGCGGAGAAGTCGAGGGTGTGCGGGTGGCGGTCGATGCCGGCGAAGGCGGTGCGCAGTTCGCTATAGGTGCCTTCGCCGAGGGTGCTCAGGGCTAGCCAGCCGTCGGCTTTCAGCACACGCGCGGCTTCGGCCAGCACGCGCTGGTTGTCGCACCACTGCACGGTCAGGCTTGACCAGTAGCCGTCGAAACAGGCCGGGCGAAAGGGCAGGGCTTCGATGTCGGCCTGTACGCAGGCGATGCCATCGGCGGCGGTTTTTGCGGCCATGCCGGCGGCGAAGTCGGCGGCGCTGATGCGCGCCTGCGGCCAGCGCTCGCGCAGCAGGCGGGCGCCGTAGCCGGTGCCGCAACCGGCGTCGAGGATGTGCGGTGTTTCGGTGGCTGGTTCGGGGCGCAGCGCCAGCAGGCGCTCGCAGACGGCACGCTGCAGCACGGCGGCAGCGTCGTAGCTGGCGGCGGCGCGGTCGAAGGCGCTGCGGATGCGGTGTTTTTCAGGCCGCTGCATGGCAGAAGGCGCTGACTGCGGTGACGAAGGCGGCCGGGTCGGCGATGAACGGCGCGTGGGCGGCGCTGGCGAAGTGCCGCAGTCGGGCGTTCGGCAGGGCGGCGGCCAGCGCTTGGCCGGCGGCAAGTGGCATCAGCGGGTCATTGTCGCCGTGGATGACCAGCGTTGGCTGCGCAATGCGTGCCAGTGCGTTGCGCAGGTCGGCACTGCCCAGCCAGTCGAGGCCACGCAGCAAAGTTTGCGTATCGGGCAGCGAGCCAGCCAGCAGCGGACTCAGGTTGCGCGTGATGGCGCGGGCCTTGTCGTCTCCCTGGTTGAAGAGCATGACGAAGCGGCTCAGCGTTGTTTTGGCGTCGCCGGCCACGGCCTTGCGGAAAGTGTCGAGCAGTGCCGGCGGCTGGGCGTGCGGCCAGTCGGCGTCCTGCACGAAGCGCGGCGTGCTGCTGACCAGCACCAGCCGGCCGATGCGTTGCGGCCGCTGGGCGGCGGCCGAGAGCGCCAGCATGCCGCCGAGCGACCAGCCGCACAGCGTGCAGCCGGCCGGCAACTGCTCGGCCAGTACGGTGGCAGTAGCGGTGAAATCGAGTTCATCAGCCGGCTGACCGTCGTAGCCGGCGAGGCTGACGCGATGGACGCGGCAAGTGGCGGCCAGCGTTTCGGTGACGGTATCCCAGACGCCGCTGCCGAGCCCCCAGCCATGCAGCAGGGCGACATCCGGGCCACTACCTGTTGCCACGATGTTGAGGCTCACGCCAAAGCCTTCAATGCGTCGACCAGTGCCGCGACATGGGATTCGGTGTGCGTCGCCGACAGCGAGACGCGCAGCCGTGCCGTGCCTTTCGGCACCGTCGGCGGCCGGATGGCGGGTACCCACAGCCCGCGTTCGAGCAGGGCTTCGGCGATGCGCACGCACTCGGCGTTGTCGCCGACGATGATCGGCTGGATCGCGGTTTCCGAACGCAGCATGCGCCAGCGCGTGTCTTCCAGCCCGCTACGCAACTGGGCGATGCGCTGCATCAGGTTGTCGCGGGCAGCGTCGGCATTGACGATGCAGTCCAGCGCGGTGAGTAGCGTCGCCGCCATGACCGGGCTGGCGGCGGTGGTGAAGATGTAGCTGCGGGCGCGCTGCAGCAGCCATTCGATGACCAGCGAATCGGCGGCGACGAAGGCGCCGGCCACGCCGGCAGCCTTGCCCAGGGTGCCCATCAGGATGACGCGCTTTTCCGCCGGCAGGTGGCAGTGCGACAGGCTGCCCCGGCCGTTTTCACCGAGCACGCCAAAGCCGTGCGCATCGTCGATGACCAGCCAGGCATCGTGACGTTCGGCCAGTTCGAGCAGCGCCGGCAGCGGTGCCAGGTCGCCGTCCATGCTGAAGACGGTATCGGTCAGGATCAGCTTGCGTCGTGCCGTGCTCGCCTTGAGCATGGCTGAGAGGCTGGCCACGTCGCCATGCAGGTAGCGGTGGCTGTCGGCGCGCGAGAGCTGCACCGCGTCGATCAGTGAGGCGTGGTTAACCTTGTCGGCAAACACCGCATCGCCCCGGCCGACGAGGGCGGGAACGATGGCCAGGTTGGCCATGTAGCCGGTGGAAAAACTCAGCGCACGCGGAAAACCGACGAATTCGGCGAGCGCGGTTTCCAGTGTTTCGTGCGGGCGCAGGTGGCCGGAAACGAGGTGCGAGGCGCCGCTGCCGACACCCCACTGGGCGGCCGCCGCCTGCGCCGCCGCGATCAGGCGCGGGTCATTGGCCAACCCGAGATAGTCGTTGCTGCAGAAGCTGACGACCTCGCGGCGATCGACCGTGCACACCGGCCCGCAGGGCGAGTCGAGCACGCGCCGGCGGCGCTTGAGGCCTTCGCCTTCGAGTTCCTTGAGTCCGGCCTGCAGGTCGTCCCAGATCATGCCAGTGCGGCCTCCAATGCGGCTGCCGCGTTGGTAGCCAGGAAGGCAGCGTCGTCCTTGCCGAGGACGTAGGGCGGCATGAAATAGACGGTATTGCCCATTGGCCGCAGCAGCAGTTCGCGGGCCAGCGCCTCGCGGTAGAAGCGGCGACCGAAAGTTACCGGCGCTTCAACGTCGAACGCGAAGATCATGCCGCAGCGGCGCAAGTGGCGAACGGCCGGGTGCCCGGCCAGCGGCGCCAGCAGTGATTCCAGATGGGCGCCGGTGGCGGTGTTGCGCACCAGCACCTGGTCAGCCTCGAAGATGTCGAGCGTGGCCAGCGCTGCGCGGCAGGCCAGTGCGTTGCCGGTGTAGGAATGCGAATGCAGGAAGCCGCGCACGGTGGCGTCGTCGTAGAAATCGGCATAGACGGCGTCGGTGGTGAGCACCACCGACAGCGGCAGATAGCCGCCGGAAATACCCTTCGACAGGCAGAGGAAATCAGGTCGGATCGGAACGCCGTCATGCGCAGCCTGCTCATGCGCGAAGAAAGTGCCGGTGCGGCCGCAGCCGACGGCGATCTCGTCGCAGATCAGATGCACTTCGTATTGGTCGCACAAGGCGCGCGCCAGACGCAGGTATTCGGGGTCGTGCATGGCCATGCCGGCAGCGCCCTGCACCAGCGGCTCAACGATCAGCGCGGCGACGCGCTCGCCGTTCTGTTCGAGAAATGCCTGCAAGGCCACAGCAGCGCGGCGGGCAACATCAGCTGCTGTTTCACCCGGCTCGGCCAGCCGTGCATCGGGCGAGGGCACGATGTGGGCGTTACGCACCAGCGGCGCATAGGCGTCGCGGAACAGGGCGACGTCGGTGACGGCCAGCGCGCCGACGGTTTCACCGTGGTAGCCGCCGGCCAGCGCGACGAACTCGGTCTTCGCCTTGCGGCCACGGTTCTGCCAGCTGTGGAAGGACATCTTCAGCGCGATCTCGGTCGCCGAGGCGCCGTCGGAGGCGTAGAAGCTGTGGCCGAGGCTACCGCCGGTCAGCGCCGAGAGACGCTCGGAAAGCTGCACCACCGGCTCGTGCGTGAAGCCGGCGAGCATCACATGCTCCAGCTTGCCGAGCTGGTCGGTGATGGCGGCATTGATGCGCGGGTTGCTGTGGCCGAAGAGATTGACCCACCACGAACTGATGCCGTCGAGGTAGCGGCGACCGTCGGCATCGTAGAGCCAGACGCCTTCGCCACGCGTTACCGGCACCAACGGCAAGTCACCCAAATGATGCTTCATCTGCGTGCACGGATGCCAGACGGCGGCGAGGCTGCGTTGCAGGAGTTCGTCGTTGTTCATCGCTTCGTGGTCAGTCGGGTTGTTGCTGTTGCCGAGACGCCCTCAGTGCAGGGTTTGCGAAGCGGGCTCGTGGGTCTGTTCCGGCAGTTCCGGGTGGACCACTTCGCCTTCCTTGTTCGGGTACAGCGGCATGCCGCAGTCGTCGCAGAACTCGTAAGGGAAGGTGTGGTCGAGGAAAACAATGTCCTTCATGCCGCATTCGCGCAGCACGGTTTCGATCTCGCCGACGGCGTCGGTGTTCTCGTCCTCGTTGCCGAGCAGCGGCCAGACGACACCGTGGTAGGTGGCTTCTCCCTCGCGCGGGCCGAAGCCGATGCGGAATTCTTCCAGCCGGCTTTCGTGGAACGGGCCGATCACGGCGCGCAGCTTGTCGGCCGAGACGCCCAGTGTCGTTTGCAGGAAGGCGACCGAAGCGCGCAGCGAATACGGGCGGGAGGCACGGTCAGCCTCGCGGCAGGCGGCATGGTAGGAATCGGCCACCAGCGGCTGGTAGGCACAGCCAGTGAGCAGCGGTTCCAGATTGGGGCCACCCTGTTTGACCCATTCCTTGAGCGCACCTTCGCGCGTGCCGTCCTTTTCGTTCCAGCGAAAGATCGGTCGCCCACGAGGCACGGCAACAGCGCCGACGACATAGCGCACGTCGGAAAGGAAACGGTTGGTTTCTTCCAGCCCTTTGGTGTCGAGTGCCAGGGTGCGTCCTTCGAGGGCGGCGGCGCCGAGTTCGCGCATCAGCTGCCAGGTATCGACGAAGCTGCGCGGCAATTGGTCCGGGCTGAACAGGTAATCGACCAGTGCCAGTTGTGTGCCGGCGGCGAAAACGTGGGCGCCGAGCTGGACGCCGAGCGCTTCCAGCGTCGGTTTCGGGATGGTGCCGGCGGGAATGGAGTAGCGCGACCAGGCCAGTACCGGTGCATTGAACAGCAGGATGTCGAACTCCTGCCCCATGTGCGACAGTACGCTGGATTCGGCACAGGACTCGACCATGTCGGCGAGTTCGTCGTGGGCTTGCGGGTTGGTATCGAACAGGCGATCCATGGCTGCGTTGAGATCATCCTCGGCACCCGACTGGAGGGTGCTTTCAACCAGCTCGGCCAGGCGGATTTCCCAGAAGGCGTCTTCCAGCTTGCTCCCGGATTCGGCAAGCCCGGTCGCCAGGCGCGCCAGTTCGGTGGCGTCTGTCGAAATACGATTGCGGGCGGAAAATCGGGTGCGTTTCATGCGGAGGGTCTTTCGCGATTCAATTGGCAATTATAACAAGCCGTGATCGTCATTCCGGCCTCAACCGGAGGGGGCTGGATTGATCTGCTGACTGTGCGCATTCACAGGGGCTGCCCTGGCAGTTAGAATCGGCGGCGCTGACCTTCCGGAGCTTCCCCCTTGATCCTCGTTCTTTCTCCCGCCAAGCGGCTCGATTACGCCACGGCACCTGTCACTGCCACCCACACCGAGCCGCGCCTGCTCGACGAATCGGCCCGCCTGATCAAGCGCCTGCGCGAGCTTTCGCCGGCCGAAATTGCCTCGCGGATGTCGCTGTCCGACCCGCTGGCCACGCTCAACCACGCCCGCTACGCCGAGTGGTCGCGGCGGTTCTTGCCGGAGAATGCCAAGCAGGCGGTGCTGGCGTTCGACGGTGATGTCTATGAGGGGCTACAGGCAGCCACGCTGAATGCGAAATCGATGGACTGGCTGCAGGGGCATGTGCGCATCCTCTCCGGCCTCTATGGCCTGCTGCGCCCGCTCGACCTGATGCAGGCCTACCGGCTGGAGATGGGAACGAAGCTCTCCAACTTGCGCGGCAAGGACCTCTACGCCTTCTGGGGGGAACGCATCACCGAGCTACTCAAGGCCGACCTGCAAGCCATCAAGTCGCAGGTGCTGGTCAACCTCGCGTCCGAGGAATATTTCAAGTCGGTCAAGCCGAAGCTGCTCGACGTGCCGGTCATCCAGCCGGTGTTCGAGGACTGGAAGGGCGGCCGCTACAAGATCATCAGCTTCTTCGCCAAGCGCGCTCGCGGGCTGATGACGCGCTACGCCGCAGAGCACCGCCTCAAGGATGTGGACATGCTGAAACAGTTCGACAGCGACGATTACGCTTTCGCGCCGGAAGCCTCGGACGAGACGACCTGGGTTTTCCGCCGCAAGCTGGCCTGAGCCGCCGATGAAACCCGAAGACCTCGAACTGCTGGTCACCCGTGAAATGCCCTTCGGCAAATACAAGGGCCGCCTGATCGCCGACCTGCCCGGCAACTACCTCAACTGGTTCGCCCGAGAGGGCTTCCCCTCTGGTGAAATCGGCCGTCTGCTGGCGCTGATGCAGGAGCTGGACCACAACGGCCTGTCGGCGCTGCTGGAGCCGCTGCGCAAGAAGTAGGGCGGTCTTGTCTGCAAGGCAGTCGGGGCGGGAACCGAAATCCGTGATTGATACCGGTAGTGCATGCATAATGCCGATGGTCTATTGCTCGGCCAGTTAACCTAACAACAACTCAAAAGCCATCATATGAACCGTTTGCTGCTATTGGTAGGTGCGTGCCAGGGGTGGTTGCTATGGGCCTTGTGGAAAGCGCGCGAGCTGAAGGTCTGGCCGGCGGGCGATCCGGCCAGTGAGCGCACCCTGCTCTATCTCGGGCTCGTTCTGCCGCTGGCCTTTTACCTCACCGAGAACATCGAAACGCTGTCGCGGCAGCGCCGTACCCTTCTGCTGATCGGGGTGGGCGTGCTCTTTGCGCTGCTCGGCGGCTACAGCGGCTGGGCGGAAAACGTGCAGTTCTCCAATGTCGGCGATTTTCTGAGCCTGCCGCCGGCAAGACCATCCGATCTTCTCGCTGCGGCCATCCTCGGCTTCGTCATCATCCCGCTCTGGAGCCACTTCGATCGCACGGCCAAGGGCGGCTGGTCGTATCAGCGGCTGTTTGAAACGGCATGGCGCAATGCGGTCATGGTTTCCGCCGCCGCCGTGCTGACCGGCGTCTTCTGGGTCGCCCTGTTCGCCGGTGCCATGCTGATGAAGAGTATCGGCATCGGCTTCGTGAACGAGCTGATCCAGAAAGCCATTTTCTCGATCCCGACGACCGGCATTGTCTTCGGCGCCGCAATTGCGCTTGGGCTGGCGCGAGCCGACATGGTCGTCAATCTGCGCCGCTTCTGGCTTTCCATTTCCGCCTGGCTGCTGCCGCTGCTGCTTTTTTTCAGTGTTGCCTGGGTGGTCGCATTGCCATTTACCGGTCTCGAACTGCTGTTCAAGACACGTAACGCCGGATTCATCCTGCTCTGGTTCATCGCCCTGTCGATCAACTTCGCCAACGCCGCCTATCAGGATGGCAACGGTGAGCAACCCTATGGGCGTTTGCTGGGCAAGGCACTTGAGTATGCGTGGCCGACGCTGCTGGTGCTGGCCGCCGTGGCCTGGTGGGCAATGAAGCTGCGCATCGACCAGCACGGCTGGACCGAGGATCGTGTCTGGGGTGTTTTCATCCTGATCCTGGCCACGCTCTATGCCGCTGGCTACACCTGGTCGCTGGTCGTCCGGCGCGCCTGGCTGTCCAGTATCGGCAAGGCCAATATCGCCACGGCGCTGGTCATGGTTGCCGGTCTGGTCCTGCTGCTCAGCCCCCTGGCGGATGCACGGCGTCTTTCCGTCCACAGCCAGATGGGGCGATTGCTCAATGGCGAGATTGATGCCGACAAGATGGACTACGCCTATTTGCGCTGGCAGGCCGGGCGTTACGGGCAGGAGGCACTGAATACGCTCGCGGCGGGCATTGGTTTGTCCGACAGGGCTGACAAGGAGATCATCGCCGGCAAGGCCAGGCAGATGCTGGCGCAAACGAAACGTTACGGCGGGAATTCTGGGGCCGAGGCGCTGAGTACCGATCAGGTGCGGCAGCGCATTCGTGTGCTTCCGCAGGGCGACGTGGCAGAGGATACCCTGATCAAGCGGCTGCAAACCGGTTCAAACTGGGATGAAAAACGCTGCCTGCAAATGAATGCCCACTGTCTGCTCTGGATGGTCGATCTCAACGAAGACGGATTGAAGGAAGTCGTGGTCATCGTCGAGAAGCCGGAGCATCAGACCAACAGCGCCTTTTTCTACCATCGTTCTGCGCCGCAGGAATACAAGTACGGCGGTACCTTGAATCTGGGCGTCGGCAGCGACAAGAAACTGCGCGAGAGAATGCTGGCCGATATCGAAAATGGCAGTGCAAGAATTGTCAGGCCGCAGTTCAATGATCTGGAAATCGGCGGCCGACGGATCACTACGGTGCCCGTTCGGTGAGCGCGTTTTTGCAGAGCGGCTTCCGGTTGATAGCCGAAATCCTGCCTTCGCCTTGTATTTCGCCTTCCTGTCGCCACAAGCGGTTTATTACCCTGCATCGGCCTATACTGAATCAGCGTCCTGCATTTGCCGGCGCATTCAAGGAGCAGGATCATGGGCAAGGAAAAACAAAGTACCAAGGAAGCAAAGAAGCAGCCGCTGCTGTCGCCGAAAGAAAAGAAAGCGGCCAAGCAGGCCAAGAAACATGCGGCGGACACAATCCAGCCGTTGATCAATCGCTGATTGCGCCGCGCAGGCAATAAGCGACAAATCTGGCGGGGTGCTGCGAAGCTGTTTCGGCGTGGTCTATACTGCAACAGTCTTTCCGAAGGAGATTGCCATGCGCCGTCTTGCCCCGCTTTTTCTTCTCTGTCTTGCTCCCGCAGCACTTGCGCAGTATGCCCCTCCGGGTGACCAGACCGTACTCTACGGCGTCAAGAAAAACCAGATGCCGCAAGGCATGGTAATCGAGCAGGGGCAGGCTGCACCGGGTATCCCCACCAGCGGCACACAGCAGTCCCAGCAGCTCAGGAAAAACCAGCCGCAGCAGCGCGGCTACGGTTATCCCGGCTATGGTCAGGGTGGCCCGAATGTGATCTATCGTGACCCGAAAGACAATGGGCTGACCGTCATTACCGGCCCGGATGGAAGCACGGTATGCCGCGATACCAGCGGCAGGGTTACTGTTTGCTACTGATTGTGATGACGACTTGCCGGAGTACCTGTTGATGCGGATTTCATGGCGTTCCTCTGACCCTTTTCGTCCTTTGCTGGCCCTTGTGATTCTTGCTGCCAGCGTTGCTTCTGCACCGTTGCTGGCTCAGACCGCGGATCGTGACCCGGTGATCATGGTCGGCACCGTTTCCTACGTTTCCGGCGGTGTTGGCGACGAGTCGCGCGAGCATCTGCAGTCCATCGCCGCTTCCTTCAACCTGAAGTTGTTGCTGGCAGGGACTTCCGGTGAATTTCTTGCCAACGTTCAGGTGCAGATTTTTGGCAAGGATGGTAAGCCCGTCGTGCAGGCGGTTTCCGAGGGGCCAATCTTCATGGCCCGGCTGCCGCCCGGCAGCTACCGCATTACCGCAACTGCCGATGGCGTAGTGCGAGAGCAGAAGGTGGTGCTTGGCAACGGGCAACGCAACACGCTGCATTTCCGCTGGCCTTCTTCTTATTGAATTCGCCCCAGCTGTCCGCTGTGGCTTCCCATGTACCAGTAGTGCCCCTCGGCATCGATGATGGCCTTGCGTATGCCGACATTTCGTGACGGCAGCGCAATGACGCGGAATTTTTCATTCGCCGGGTCGAAGACCGCTACCGTGTCGGTGTCGATTTCGTTGGCCCAGACACGGCCCGCTGCATCAACAGTAACGGCGTATGGGCCGGCACGCTTGCCGGCCGGCATGGCGTAGGCCTTGGCGATGCGGCGTGCCTGCGGATCGACCTTGAGCAGGCGGCCATCGCCGTAGGCGGTTACCCAGAGCGTGCCATCCGGGCCCAGCGCCATACGTCGCGGCCGGCTGCCAGCGCCGGTGTCGAGGTCGGTGATTTCGCCAGTCTTCGGATCGAGCCGGCCGAGCTTGTCGCCAGCCATGCGGCAGAACCAGACATAGCCCTGACGGTCGATGGCGATGCCGTAGGGGTTGCCGGAGGTGGCATATTCGGTGATTTTTCCGCTCGTCCGGTCGAGCCGGCCGATGCGTTGCGCTGACTGCATCGTGAACCAGATTGTTCCCTTGCGGCCCTCCTTTTCGTCGAGCACCAGCGTGTGCGGGTCGCCGTCCGACGGCGTGCGGTATTCAGCGATCTGGCCGGTTTTCGGGTCGAGACGACCGATGGCCCCGTTGCCGTTGCCGGTGTACCAGACGAAGCCGTCACCATCGACCAGTACGCCGTGCGGATGCGTGCCCGAGGGCAGGCTCCATTCGCGGAAAGCTTGCGTCTTCGGGTTGAAGTGGGCGATGCGGTTGCCGCGCATGACCGCGATGTAGATGCTGCCATCCGGTGCCGGCGCCGGGTCGCGTGCGAATTCAGGGGTGGGCACCGGCCATTCGCTGACGCTGCCAGCGATCTGACCGAGGGCGCCCGGAACAATGCCGTAGTTGGAGCCACCGGCCCAAGCGGTGAGCGGAACAAGAAGGAAAAGGAAACGCAGGGTCAGGAAGGCGTTGGAAAGGCGGGAGGGGGGTGGCATCGCTTCGCTCCTGGCAGGTTTGCAGGTGGACAACGCTTCCCCGGAATTTGTTCGCAGTCCGTGTTCCCTTCCGGTTGCTGGCGAAGGGGGCATCGACTTGCTTGATCTCGCCTATTTCACTTCATAGTCAAAGGTTGCCGCCACCTGGCCTTCAACCGTTACCTGCAATCGCCGTTTGCCCGGCGGCTCGCCGGGGCCGATCGACCATTCGCCGACAATCTGGCCATCCACCAGCGCCAGTTGCCGTTGGCTGACCTGATTGCGGCGCAGGTCGGGGATGTGCAGGTTCCTTGCCACGTGACTGTCGGGGGGTTTGTCGCTGGCGGCCTTGGGCAACACGTATTCCTCGCGCACGGCCAGCGTGCGCTTCAGCGTACGCACCTCGATGATCCAGCCGTAGCGCTGGCCGATGGCAAGGGGCACGTAGCTCGATGGCTGAAACACGATTTCATTGCCCTTGCCTTCTTCAAAGAGGCCGAATTCGGCGCCGATGATCTCGAAATCGGCGGCACTGGCGAGGCCGGTGCCGATGAGCAGGAAAAAGATGGTGAGCGCCTTGCGAATCATGGTGTTTGCTCCGGAGCGAGGGCGGGAACGGTGGTCAGCAGCGCTATCGCCCGTTCCGGCGTGAGGATGGAAAAAGGCGCCGGCCGTGCCCGGCTGCGTGCCAGACGCAGCAACTCCTTGTCGCGGGTGATGAGCAGATCGGCATCAGTGCGTGCTGCAAGCTCCATGAATTTCTGGTCGTCAGTATCGCGGCAGCGTGGTAACAGAGTGGCGGTTTCTGCCTCGCTCACCGCGTTGTCGCCAGCGTCGATGGATGTGGCGAACGATCGGTACCAGGTGTGCAGTGAGCGCTGTGCAGCTTCGTCCAGCTTGAACTGCGGATAGGCCAGCACCCGTTCGAACTCAGTAAGGCAGCCGCTGTCGGTGAAACAGGTGACGCGGCCCTCGGTGATCGCCTGCATCAGTGCCAGACTGCGCGGGTCGCGGTAGTGCAGCAGCTCCATGAGCACGTTGGTGTCGAGTACCAGCTTCATGCGTCGAGCGCCCGGCAGGCTGCATGGGCAATGGCGAGGCAGGAGGTAAGGCCGGGCGACTCGATGCCGAAGAGGTTGATCAGCCCCGGCACGCCGTGCTGCTGCGGACCCTGGATCAGGAAGTCGGCGGCGGGATCACCTGGGCCACTGATCTTCGGGCGCACACCACTGTAGGCCGGACTGAGCGCGCCATCCGGTAACTGCGGCCAGTAGCGGCGCACTTCAGCGTAGAAGCCGGCGCAGCGTTCCGGATCTACGTTGTAGTCGGGAGCATCGATCCAGTTATCCGGCAGCCATTCAACGTCCGGGCCGAAGCGCGCCTGCCCGCCAAGATCGAGCGTGAGGTGCACGCCCAGGCCGCCAGGTTCCGGCAGCGGGTAGATCAGGCGGGAGAACGGCGCGCGGCCGGCCAGTGCGTAGTAGTTGCCCTTGGCGTAGTGCGGGCTCGGACAGTGCTGCTGCGGAAAACCTTCGATGCTGCGTGCTACCTGTGTCGCCTGCAGACCGGCGGCGTTGATGACGAGGCGGGCGCGCAGTTGCGTGATTTCTCCAGGGGTGCCGATGCTGAGCACGATGCCGTCGCGTTCGATACGCGCGCTCTGCAACGGGCTGTGCAGGGCCAGTGATGCGCCGTCGCGTTCGGCATCGCCGAGCAGGGCCAGCATCAGACCGTGGCTGTCGATGATGCCGGTGGAAGGCGAGTGCAGGGCGGCAATGCAGGCAAGCCTGGGCTCCATGTCCTTCGCTTCCGCCGCGTCGATCAGGCGCAGGTCGCTGACGCCGTTGGCGATACCCTGTTGCTGCAGGGCCTGCAGCTTGGGCAGTTGCGTCTCGCTGGTGGCAACGATCAGCTTGCCGCAGCGGCGGTGTGCCACTTGGTGCGTGGTGCAGAACTCGTACAGCGCATCGCGCCCGGCCACGCACAGCGCGGCCTTGTGCGAACCGCTCGGGTAGTAGAGTCCGGCGTGGATGACCTCGCTGTTGCGGGCACTGGTTTCGGTGCCGAAAGCCTCGTGGCGTTCGAGAATGACGGTTTCGATGCCGCGCTGCGCCAGCGCACGGGCGCAGGCCAGGCCAACGACGCCGGCACCGATGACGACAGCTTCAATAGGTTCCATAGGGGTGGCATTGTAAAATAGCCCCCTTTCCTCTGCTTGCTCTGCTTGAATTAAACCCGCCATGTCGAAACTCCTGCTTGCGCCGATGGAAGGCCTGGCCGATGACGTGTTGCGCACCGTGCTGACGCGCGTGGGCGGCTACGATCAGGCGGTGACGGAGTTCGTACGCGTGTCGGGTTCGCTGCTGCCGAACCGCAGCTTTTTCCGCATCTCGCCGGAATTGCAAAATGGCGGCAAAACGCCTTCCGGCACACCAGTCGTCGTGCAACTGCTGGGCAGTGATCCCGATTGTCTGGCAGGCAATGCGGAACGCCTTGCGCGCCTGCAGCCGCCGGCAATCGACCTCAACTTCGGCTGCCCTGCGCCGTGCGTCAACCGCCATCGCGGTGGTGCCGCGCTGCTCGGCGAGCCGGAATTGCTGAACCTGATCGTCAGCACCGTGCGGGCTGCAGTGCCGACGGAAATTCCGGTCACGGCCAAGATGCGCCTCGGCATCGCCGATACCTCGCTGGCGATTGCGTGCGCGCAGGCGCTGACCGAGGGCGGCGCTGCATCGCTGGTGGTGCATGCGCGAACCAAGGAGCAGGGCTATCGCGCGCCGGCGCATTGGGAATGGGTGGCCCGCATCCGCGAAGCCGTGGCGGTGCCGGTAGTCGCCAATGGCGAGGTGTGGACGGTGGGCGACTGGCAGCGCTGTCGCGAGATCAGTGGCTGCGACGACGTGATGCTGGGCCGTGGCGCAGTCTCCGATCCTTATCTGGCGCTGCGCATTCGCGGACAAGCTGAAGCCGTGCCGACAGCCCAGGAGTGGCAGGCGCTGTTGCCGCATCTCGCCGACTACTGGCAGGGCGTGCTGCAGAAGGTCGAGCCGCGTCATGCGCCCGGTCGGCTCAAGTTGCTGCTGGGTTATCTGCGCCGAACCTGGCCGGAAGCCGGGCAGCTTTACACCGATATCCGTCCGCTGCGCAGCGTGGAAGCAGTTTCGGCTGCCCTGCGGCAGAACGCAGCGTAGCCAAAACCAGGACACTTCCCGGTAGACCCGGAAGGCGTTTTTCGTGCGCAAGATGCCACTCGCTCGCTCGTCTCTCTAAAGTCATAGGATAGAGACGCTCATTGGGCCGAAGGAAGCGAAGCGTTCAGCAAGTTTGTTGTAACGAGTGGTGATATGTCTGAGACATTCGTCATTTTTTTTGCCAGTGATTTCCCGTTATCATGAAGTACCTGATCGTCCGCTGAACTGAACGATGCGCAGAGTCTGGCTGCACGGGCTGGTCGGGTTATTTTGGGAGGGTGCAATGCCTGTCGGACTTAGAGAGAGGGTGCTGGTGCTGCTGGCTGGCGGCGTTCTGCTCGTCGGTGCCATCATGTTCTACCTGGTCGATGTCATCCAGGAGCGGGTCAAGCAGGAGTTGACCCGGCACACGGCGCTGCGCCATGTGCAGTTCCATCGCGAGCGCACCCTTGGCGGTATTCAGGCGGACCTCGCCCTAGCCCGCAAGATGGCCGATTCCGACGTGCTTCGGCGCTGGGTGCGCAAGCCCGGTGATGCCAATACCAGCGCCCCGGCGATGCGCGAACTGGGCAGCCTGCTCGGCCTCTTTTCCACTGGCGCCGCCTTCGTCGCTTCGCGGCCGGCGGCGAGCTTTTATTTCGTCGATGCCAAGGCGCTGGCGGGTGCCTCTGCAGCACCGCTGCAGCCGGTCCAGTCCCTGACTGCCGACGACAAGGACGACGACTGGTTCTTCAAGACACTGATCCAGTCCGAACCCTACAACTTCAACGTCGACCACAACGCCACGCTGAACGTCACCAAGGTCTGGATCAATGTGGTGATGAAGGATGAGGGCGGCAAGGAAGCGATCGGCGTCGTCGGCACCGGTATCGATATCAGTCTGTTCATCGATGCCTTCATCAAGAGCAAGGAGAAGGGCATCAGTGGCATCTACGTGAACGAAGATGGTGCCATCCAGGGCCATGCCGATACCGCGCTGATCGCGCTCAATGCGCCAATCGACAAGGCCGGCGGCGGGTCGACGATCTGGAAACTGATCCCTTCCCGCGATGAACAGGAGGCCCTGAAATCGGCGATGGCGCGCGTCAAGGCGGGCGAAGTGCCGGCGGCGGTGCTGCCGCTGACGGTCGGCGGCGTCCCCCAGGTCGGGGCGGTGGCCTACATTGCGCCGCTGAAGTGGTACACCGTTGCCCTGCTCGATTCGGCCGAGATCTCCGGCAGCAGTTTCTTCGTGCCGATCATGGCGGTGCTGATGCTGGCCCTTGTCCTCATCGGCGGCATGGTGCTGGTGTTCGGCAACCGGCTGGTAGTCGGGCCGTTGCGCCGTATCGCCGAGGCGACACGGCGCGTTGCTGGTGGCGAATATGCGACGCGTCTCGACCTTCAACGCAGCGACGAGATCGGCGAACTGGCGACGGCCTTCAACCAGATGGCCGAAAAACTTGCCGAATCGCAGCACGCGGCCAAGACCAATGTGGCCCTGATTTCCGCCGAGCTGCAGCGGGCAAGTACCTATCCCGAGCTGGCCCAGGCTTTCTTTTCCCGTACCGCGCCCCTGCTGGAGCTCGGTCAGGGCAGCCTGTACCGGGTCGCAGGACAGGAACAGTTGCTGCTCTGCGGCGGCTATGCCCGCCTCGGTGAGTCCAGCCCGGTGGCCGAAATCGCCTTTGGCGAAGGTTTGCCCGGCGAATGTGCCCGTGAGCGCCGTGTCATCCAGATCGATGCACCGCCGCCAGGTTACTTCCGGGTCGCTTCGGTGCTCGGAGAATCGTCGCCGGCGGCGCTGGCGCTACTGCCGGTGTTGAGTGGCGAAAAATTGGTCGGAGTGGTCGAGCTGGCACCCCTCCGCCCCTTGTCCAGCGACGACATGGGCCTGCTCGGCAGCTTGCTGCCAGTGCTCGGCATGTCGATGGAAATCATCGATCGCGACAAGCGTACGCTCGATCTGCTGTCGGCGACCCGTGAGCAGTCCGCCGAGCTGGCGGCGCGTCAGGAAGAGATCGGCAAGCTGCTCACCGAGCAGCAGGCAATTTTCGAGAATGCACCGCAGGGCATCCTCTATACCGGCGACGGCATGATCATCCGTGCCAACAAGCGGATCGCCAGGGATCTTGGGCGCACGGTCGACGAACTGGTCGGCCAGCCGGCGTCGATCATGTATGTCTCGCAAGAGAGCTACCGGGAATTCGGCGGCATCGTCGGGCCGCAGCTCGGCGCCGGCCGGGAAGTGCGACTGGAATGGGAGTACGCGCGCAAGGGGGGCGGCAGCTTTCCGGCGATGGTCTCCGGGCAGGGCATCAGCGTTGCCGGTTACGAACGGGCCGCGATCTGGCTGTTTGAGGATATCTCCGAACGCAAGCGCCTGGAGCAGGCGATGCGCGAAAACGAGCTCCGCCTGCAGCAGATACTGGAGGACAGCCCGGCCGCAGTGACCATGGTCACCGAGACGGGCGAACAGATCTTCGTCAACCGCCGTCTCGCCGAACTGCTCGGCGTACCCCAGTCCCAGTTCAAGACACGCCGCAGTTCGGAGTTCTGGGCCGATCCGGAAGAGCGGAAGCTTTTTATCCAGCGCCTCCGGGATGAAGGACGTATCGACGACTACGCGACCCGCTTCCGCCGTGACGATGGCACCGAGATCAATGTCGTGCTGCATACGCGCTGGGTCGAGCAGGGCGGCAAGCGCTTGCTGCTGACCTGGATGTTCGAGGTCGCCGATCGCTCCCCGAACGGAGTGCAATCATGAACGGAAAAATGTCGTGGGCCGTGCGTTTTGTTGTGGAACGTGCGCTTCTGGCCTGGTCGATCTTCATCGTCGTGGCCTTGGCCGTTTCCTGGGCTGCCGGCGAATTTTCCCGCGAAGAGCAGGAGCAGGCCTTGCTGCAGCAGCTTGACCATGAGGTCGACCGGCGCAGCCTCGAATTGATGTCGTATACGCTGAATGGCAACCTGATGGGGGCGCTGTCGCTGCTCGGTCTGGTCGATGCCGACATCAAGCGCGATGGATTGGAGGGCAGCAACGCGGGCTACGCCGCCAATTCGCTCCGCGTCTCGCAGCTGCTCGAAAGCGTGGCGAAATCGCACGCTGCCGACGGTGTCTTTGTCGTCGCCGGCAACGGGGTTGTCGCCTCGTCGTGGGACAGCAGCGGCAAGCCGTCAACCGGGGTGGGTGTCAAATTCCGCCCCTATTTCCTGAATGCGATGCAGGGCAAGGCAAGTATTTATGCGGCGGTGAGCTTGGCACGCGGCGACCGGGCGCTCTACTTTGCGTCGCCGATCTACGCAAGCTCGCTCCAGGAAGGCAAGCCGCTTGGCGCCATCGTCGGACGACTGGGTGTCGCGCGCGTCGACGAGCTGTTGCGCAAGTCGGCTGACATTGCCCTCCTGCTGTCGCCACAGGGCGTCGTCTTCGCCGGCAGCAAGTCAGAGTGGATCGGCCATCTGGCCGGAGTGCCGACACCGGAGCGGCTGCAGGCCATTCGCGAGCTCAAGCAGTTTGGCAGCATGTTCGAGCGCGAACGCCCAGCCGTGCTGCCCGTCTCTGTCGAAGATGGCGTGCATCTGTTCGAAGGGCGGCGCCATGCGGTGGCAACGGCCAGCGTCAGCTGGAACGATCTGTCGGGCGATTGGAAACTGGTGCTGATCGAGGATCTATCGCGCCGCGTATCGCCGGCGAAGCAGGCCCGGGTAGCTGCCGTCACCGCGCTGATCCTGCTGCTCATCGGCGGTCTCGGCTTCAACCTGTTGCGCAGCCATTATCGACAGCAGGTGGCGGCGGCACAGCTGGAGGTCTATGCGCGTGCGCAGGAGGCTGCCGTCTGTCGCAAGCAGGCCTTGGCGGCCGCTAGTATGAAGTTGCAACAGGCGCGCAGCCCGGAAGCGCTTGGCCAGGCATTCTTGAGTCAGTCGCATGTTCTGTTCGGGGCCCTGCAGGGGGTGGTGTACGTTGCCGCTGGCGATGCGGATGGCCGGCTCAGGTTGGCGGCGAGCTACGCCTGCGCCGACGGCGGTCTGCCGGAGGTGCTGCTGCCGGGCGAGGGTCTGCTCGGGCAGTGCGTGCTCGACCAGCGATCTCGGGTTGTGGCGACGGGGAATGACGGCTTCACCCACATTCGCTCCGGGCTTGGGGGAGCACAACCGGCGGCCATCATGCTCGGTCCGGCCCTGCTCAACGGAGTGACGCTGGCTCTGGTCGAGATCGCGCTGCTGACATGGCCCGACGATACTGCCAGCGAGCAGTTCGACGAGCTGTTGCAGTTGCTGGCGATGAACCTTGAAATCATTTCCGGAGCGCAGATGATCCGATCGTCGCCGGTGGTACAGGAGTCCGAGGCATGAAAGCCTTCCGCCTGCTGATGGCGATGCTCGAACGCTCGTCGCTCGGCTTCAAGCTGCTGGCTGGTTTTGTCGGCCTTCTCCTGGTGGTCGTCGCACTCGGTGTGCAGAGCATCTACAACCAGCGCCAGATGGGTGCCGAGATCAGCCGGTTGTACGAAATCGAACTGCTGGGGGTGACCCACGTCAAAAACATCCAGTTCCAGTACGCCCAGATCGGTCGCGTCCTGCGCCAAGCACTGATCGCGCCCGACGTCGAGCAACGCGAGCAGGCGCTGCGCGAGCTGGCAAGCTTTGCCGCATCGATTACGCGGGATCTCGGGGAGTTGCGCCCGCGCATCATTCGCGCCGATGCAAAAAAGAGTCTTGAGCGCTTCGATGCTTCCTATGCCGCCTACACGCACAACGTTGACCGGGCCGTGGCCCTGATCCGGCGGGGGTTGCTGATTGAGGCGCAGGAACTGGTCGCATCATCCGAGTTTCACCGCGCTGGTGCGTTGGCCAATGAGTCCATCGCCCGTGTTGCGCAGATCAAGGAAGAGGGGGCCGCGAAGATCGCTGCCGAGGTCCGCGGGCAGGCGCAGGCCGGGGAGCGGCTGGCGCTGGGGCTGCTGGTCCTCGGCGTTGCGCTCTCCGTGTTGTTCTGGGCGCTGGTCGGCCGGGCCCTGAGCGCGCCTTCGACGCGCCTGCGGGATACGGTGGCGCGTCTGGCCGAGGGGGAACTTGAGCGCGAGGTGCCGCACACCGATTACCCGAACGAAATCGGCGATCTGGCACGCGCTATCAACGTCCTGCGCGGCGAGGCGCGCAAGGTGGCGGCAGAACGCTGGATCAAGACGCATCAGGCCGACATCGCCAACGAGTTGCAGACGGCGACAAGTTTTACCGAACTGGCGCAGAAATTCCTGTCGGCGGCGGCGCCGGTGCTCAAGATCGGCCACGGCGCCTTTTACATCTTCGAAGAGCAGCGGCAGCGGCTGCGCCTGCTGAGCAGCTACGCTTTCCGCGAGCGCAAGCACCTTGACCAGTATTTCTCGCTCGGCGAAGGGCTGGTCGGGCAATGTGCGATGGAGCGCAGCCCGATTGTCATCACGCAGCCGCCGGAAGACTACATCCACATCGGTTCCAGCCTGGGCGACGCTGCGCCGCGCAGCATCGCGGTGTTGCCGCTGGTGCGCGGCGAACGATTGCTCGGGGTGATCGAGCTGGCCACCTTCGCCAGTTTCGGCAGCAATGAACAGGATCTGCTCGATGGCCTGACGCCGATCCTGTCAATGAGCCTGGAGATCCTTGAGCGAAATGTGCGCACCCAGCAGCTGCTTGAGGAAACCCGCATTCAGGCCAAAAAAATGGAGGCACAGGCGGCGCGTCTGGAAGAGCAGACGGTAGAACTTGAGGCGCAGCAGGAAGCGCTGAAGGATACTGCCGACAGCCTGGCCGTACTTGAGGAGCGCAGCCGCCTGATCCTCGGTGGAGTGGCCGACGGCATCGTCGGCATAGATAACGCGGGGAACATCAGTTTCGTCAATCCGGCGGTATCCGCGCTGCTCGGCTATGCGGAAGGCGAACTGGTCGGGACGGCGATGCATACCCTGCTCCATCACCACTACCCTGATGGTCGCGTGTTCCCGCGCGAGGAGTGCGCAATGTTCCTGACGACCCAGGACGGCAAGCCCCGAACGGTGGACAGCGAGGTTCTCTGGCGCAAGGATGACACGGCACTGCCCGTGGAATACTCGACGACACCAGTCTGCAAGGAGGGGGAGGTGGTTGGTTCGGTTGTCGTCTTCCGCGACATCACCGAGCGCAAGCGCATGGAGGCGGCGATACGCCATGCCAACATGATGAGCGATTCGGCGCTCGATCTGACCAAGGCCGGCTACTGGCTGATCGACTACAGCGATCCCGACTACTACACCAGCTCGGAACGGGCCGCCGCGATCTTCGGCGAAAGCCCCGCTCCGGGCTGGCGTTACCACCTGACGGACGAGTGGTACAGCCGCATCGCGGCCGTCGATGCGAAGCTGGCCGAGGCCACCGGCGCTCACTACGCCGAGGCCGTCGCCGGCAAGGTGCCGCGCTACGACACTATCTATCCGTACAAGCGCCCGGTCGACGGCAAGGTGGTGTGGATCCGCGCCATCGGTAACGTCGAACGCGACGCCGACGGCAAGCCGCGCTTCATGTACGGGGTGTCGCAGGACGTGACCGAGATCAAGTCGGCGGAAGCCGAAATCCAGCGTGCCAATTTCCTCAACGATATCGCGCTGGAACTGACCGGCAGCGGCTACTGGGTGATCGACTACAGCGACCCCGACTACTACTTCCAGTCGGAACGGGCGGCCCGCATTCTCGGCGAGCCGCTCAAGGCGGACGGCCGCTATCATCTGATGGACGAATGGTTCGCCCGCCTGCAGGAAGCCAACATGGAAACGGCGAACCTGACCGCCGAACGCTACCAAGGGACCATCGACGGCAAGTACGACCACTACGACTCGACCTACGCTTACAAGCGGCCGATCGACGGCGAGATCGTCTGGGTGCATGCGGCCGGCAAGGTGGTGCGCGACGAGCGCACGAACGCGATCCGCTTCATGTACGGCGCCTACCAGGACATCACCAAGCAGAAGGCAGATGAGGATGCTCTGCGCGTCGCGGCCGAGGAGCAGGAAGCGATTTTCGAATCGGCAACCCTCGGCATTGCCTTCATCAAGGAGCGCGTCGTCCTGCGCGGCAACCGCAAGCTGGGCGAGCTGTTCGGCCGGACCATCGGCGAACTGATCGGGCAGACGACGCGTATCTGGTACCCGAGCGAAGAGGCGTACGAAATCGGCGGCGGCAGCGTCTACGAAAAGCTTGGTGGGGGTCGGACGCATCAGCGCGAGCAACAGCTGCAGCGTGCCGACGGCAGCCTGTTCTGGTGTCATCTGAGCGGGCGCGCGGTCGACACCGGCGATCTTTCGCGGGGAACCGTCTGGATGCTCGAGGATATCAGCGAGCGCAAGGCGGCCGAAAGCGAACTGCAGCGCGCCAAGGAAATGGCCGAGGAGGCGACCAAGGCCAAGAGCGATTTCCTGGCCAACATGAGCCACGAGATCCGCACGCCGATGAACGCCATCATCGGCATGTCGCATCTGGCGCTGCAGACCGAACTCGACAAGAAACAGCGCAACTACATCGAGAAGGTGAACCACGCCGGCTCCAACCTGCTCGGCATCATCAACGACATCCTCGACTTCTCGAAGATCGAGGCGGGAAAAATGTCGATGGAACAGGTCGACTTCCGGCTTGAGGGCGTGATGGACAATCTGGCCAACCTGGTCGGCATGAAGACCGAGGACAAGGGGCTGGAACTGCTGTTCAGCGCGGCCCCCGATGTGCCTACCGCACTGGTCGGCGATCCGCTGCGGGTCGGGCAGGTGCTGATCAACCTCGGCAACAACGCGGTGAAGTTCACCGAATCCGGCGAAATTGTCGTTGGGGTGGAGAAGGTTGCCGGAGATGACAAGGAAGTCGAATTGCACTTCTGGGTTCAGGATACTGGTATCGGCATGACACCCGAGCAGTGCGGCAAGATGTTCCAGAGTTTCAGCCAGGCAGATGCTTCTACGACACGCAAGTACGGCGGCACCGGTCTGGGTCTGGCGATCTCGAAGAACCTCGTCGAAATGATGCACGGGAAAATCTGGGTCGAGAGCGAACCTGGCAAGGGGTCGACCTTCCACTTCCACGCACGTTTCGGTCTGCAGGACGACCCGATGCCGCGCCGCATGTTCCGCGCCGACGAGTTGCTTGGCCTGCGCGTGTTGGTTGTTGATGACAATGCCTCGGCACGCGAGATCCTGTCGTCGATGGCCCGTACCTTCGGGCTTGAGGTGGATGTTGCCGAGGATGGGAAGCAGGCGCTGAATCTGCTGGCTGAGGCGGAGAAGAAGGAGCTTCCGTACGACCTGGTGCTGATGGACTGGAAGATGCCGGTAATGGATGGTGTCGAAACCGTGAAGCATTTGCAGGAAAGCGTGCTGGCACGCACGCCGGCTGTCATCATGGTTACGGCCTACGGGCGCGAAGAAGCGCTGAGCTCTGCCGAACAGCGCGGTGTGGTGTTGCGCTCGGTGCTGACCAAGCCGGTAACATCATCGACGCTGCTGGAAGCGATTGGCGAGACACTGGGGAAAGGGATCATTGCTGAAACACGTGCTTCGGAAAAAACGGACCACAATGCCGAGGTGATGGCCAGCCTGAAAGGGACGCGTGTCCTGCTGGTCGAAGACAACGAAATGAATCAGGAACTGGCGACCGAGTTGCTGGCGCAGGCCGGCATGGAGGTGGTGGTAGCCAAGCATGGTCAGGAGGCGCTCGATATTCTGGCGCGAGATGCGAAATTCGATGGTGTGCTGATGGATTGCCAGATGCCGGTGATGGACGGCTACACCGCCACGCGGGAAATTCGCAAGCTGCCGCAATTCGAGAAGCTGCCGATCATCGCCATGACCGCCAACGCCATGGCCGGCGACAAGGAAAAGGTG
>Ga0172380_10002142_pt1 | contig 31695 bp, 29 predicted proteins | sample Leawe162metaG_FD_119747 | JGI IMG/M metagenome (GOLD analysis project Ga0172380, IMG submission 119747) | Leachate microbial communities from a municipal landfill in Southern Ontario, Canada - Leachate well 162 metaG | ecosystem: Engineered > Solid waste > Landfill > Unclassified | place... | reverse complement strand
CTCGGCTTGCCCGAGATCTGCCGGCAACTGGTGGCGCATGGCATGCCCGCCGGCACGCCCGCTGCTGCAGTCGAGAAAGCGACGACCGCAGCACAGCGCGTCATCGTCTCCACTGTTGCGGAACTGCCGGCCGCTGTTGAGCGTGCCAGCCTCAAGGGGCCTTCGCTGACCATCGTCGGCGGCGTCGTGTCGTTGCGCGAGCGGCTCAACTGGTACGTCGGCGGCGCCAGCTAGCCTGGAACAGACAGTGCAACTGGATCGCTATGTCACCACGCTCGGCAAGCACCTGCGGCAGCGCTTCGGCGTGCGCGTACGCAAGCTCTCGCTGCATGCCGGCTTCAGTTGCCCGAACCGCGACGGCACGCTGGGGCGTGGCGGCTGCAGCTTTTGCAGCGTGCGCTCGTTCAGTCATGCCGATCCGCATCAGGCGATCAGCGCGCAACTGATTCAACGCAAGGCCGAGATCAAGCGTGCCGTCCGCTATCTGGCGTATTTCCAGGCCTATACCAGCACCTATGCCGAAGTTGAGGATCTGCGCCGTCTCTACGACGAGGCCACGACGCAGGCCGACATCATCGGCCTGTGCGTCGGCACACGGCCGGATTGCGTGCCCGACGCGGTGCTGGAAATGCTGGCCGACTATCGCCAGCGCGGCCTTGAGGTCTGGCTCGAACTGGGCCTGCAAAGCGCCGACGATGCCACGCTGGCGCGCATCAACCGCGGTCACGGCTTCGCCGCCTATGCCGATGCCGTGGTGCGCGCCCGGCGATACCAGGTACCGGTCTGCGCCCATCTGATCGTCGGCCTGCCGGGAGAGACCGCGGCCGCAAGTTTGACGACGCACCGGCGCGTGCTGGAACTGGGCGTGCAGGGCATCAAGTTGCACCCGCTGATGATCGTCAGGGGCAGCCCATTGGCAGCGGACCATGCCCGGCACGGTGTGCCGATTTTGACGCTGGACGAATACGCCGCGACCGCCTCCGAACTGATCCGGCGCACGCCCGCCGCTGTGGTGTTCCACCGCATCTCGGCCACTTCGCGCACGCCCACGCTGATTGCGCCGCACTGGTGCTATACCTCGTGGCCGGCCAACAACGCCATCTGTCGCGACCTGGAACAAAACGGCGCGCAAGGCAGCCGCGTGTTTTAGATCCAGAGGCTCAAGGCCTAGCGATACTTTGCTTTGATCTGGTCGAGCTTTGCCGCATACAAATCGTGATCGGCGCGGGTGGTGCTGTTCTCCAGGGCGATGTGCAGATGCTCATTGGCCAGCTTGGCTTCACCCAGGTTGAAATAGGCCGAGGCCAGCCAATAATGAAACTCATGGTAATACGCGGCACGCTTGATTTCCTTCAGGAAGAAATCTCTGGCTTTCCTGAAATCGCCGTCATGCATGGCAGCCATGCCCAGGTTGAAAAAATGGAACGGCGGATGCGGCTGGATCTCCTGCAGCTTGCGTGACAGCGCCTGAGCTTCGTTTCCGCGATTCTGGTCTTGCAGCACCAGCACGAGGTTGGACATGACGTCGACATTGTCAGGCTCATGCTTGAGGACATGCCTGAGCATCTGCTCGGCCTCGGGCAGATTGCCGTGGTGCCGGTAGACGATGCCCAGCGTGTTGTAGGCGCTGAGAAATTTTGGCGCCTGGCGGATGGCTTCGCGTGCCCACCAGTAAGCCTGATTGGTATCGCCCCGGGCGAGTGTTTCGGCCGCACGATTGTTCATGTACATGGCGATGATGGTTTCCTCGCTGATCACGCGCGAGCGCTGGCCGCGGATTTCCTGTTGCGGCAGGAAGTCTATGGTCAGCAGATAGTTCTCGTCGAGCGCGCTGCGTGCTTCGCTGAACTTGCTGCCGAGCTTCAGATTGACATGTTCGCTGGAGAAATACAGGCCGCCGCTGCGGCTCCAGGTTTCCTCGACGAAAACATTCTGGAACTGCACCGGCAGGTTCATTTCCTTGGCGAAAGCCGCGGTCATGATGACCAGCGAAAGACAATTGCCGGTGCGTGCCGCAAAAGTTTCGGCAGCGTTGCGGGTCATGCTGGCGTCGTATTCAAGCCTGAGTTGCTGTTTGGCGTAGAGCGCATCGATGAGCCCCTGCTGCGGACCCTTGACTCTCAATTGCCTGCCGATCGTGGTCTGCAGGTACGCTTTCATTTCCGCACTCACGGCCAGAACTTCGTCGGCGCGGACGGGTTGGGCTGGGGCCTGAAACAGACGGTCGTGCAGCAAATAGTCTGGCTGCGGCACCACCGGCGGTGTGGCGCAGGCCGTTAGGCAGAGCAGCAGGATCAGCCAGAACTTCATGGCGCTTATTCTCCGGCGCGCGATCAAGGAATGCAAATTGCCAGCCAGTACCCCAGAACCAACTTCGGGCACCAGTACCCCAGAACCAGATTCGGGCACTAGAATTCCCCCTGCAGGCAATTCAACTGCACTCGCCAGGAGAAACCGATGAGTTCCATGCTACTTCCCACTACGCTGGCCGGCAGTCTGCCCAAACCTTCCTGGCTGGCCACGCCCAATCAACTTTGGGCGCCCTGGCTGCTTGAGGGCGAAGCGCTCGCGGAGGGCATGCGTGATGCAGTGCGCCTGGTGCTCTATGACCAGAATGCGGCCGGCATCGACATCGTCACCGATGGCGAGCAAACCCGCCGGCACTTTGTCACCACCTTCATCGAGAATCTCGAGGGCATCGATTTCGAACGCAAGCGCACCGTGCGCATTCGAAATCGCTACGACGCCGAAGTGCCCGTGGTGGTCGGTGCGGTGGCGCGGCGCCAGCCGGTGTTTTACGAGCATGCCAAGTTCCTGCGCGGGGAAACCGACAAGCCGATCAAATTTACCCTGCCCGGGCCGATGACCATGGTGGATACGTTGTACGACGCGCACTATCAAAGCCGGGAAAGGCTGGCCGGCGTGTTCGCTGAAATTCTCAACGCCGAGGCGCGGGAACTGGCATCCCTGGGCATCGACATCATCCAGTTCGATGAGCCCGCCTTCAACGTCTTCATGGATGAAGTGCGCGACTGGGGTGTGGCCACGCTGGAACAGGCCGCCGCCGGGTTGCCCTGCAAAACGGCCACGCATATCTGCTACGGCTACGGCATCAAGGCGAACATCGACTGGAAAAAAACCTTGGGCGCCGAGTGGCGCCAGTACGAATCGACCTTCCCCCTGCTTGCCAAATCGAAGATCGACCAGATTTCGCTGGAATGCGCCAATTCGCATGTGCCGCTCGAATTGATCGCCCTGCTCGAAGGCAAGGACATCATGGTGGGTGCGATCGACGTCGCCACCGAGCAGGTCGAAACGCCGGAGCAGGTCGCCGCGGTGCTGCGCGCCGCCCTCAAGTTTGTCGCCCCGCAGCGGCTCTATCCCTGCACTAATTGCGGCCTGGTGCCGCTCTCGCGCACCGCCGCGCGGGGCAAGCTGAGCGCACTGGCTGCCGGCGCCGCCATCGTCAGGAAGGAATTAGCGTGAAACAACAATAATGAGTGCTGGGTGAACTATCGAGCGAAGCGAGCAAACCAATCGCCTCCCCTGTGAGGGGGAGGGCGGGTGGGGGCGGGTCTTTATGCCGCTTTTCGCGTGTTTAATCATCAGTAGGCGGCATTCGCTACCATGAGCGTTAAGTCAGGAAGGATCCCAGTAGCTGAATTTCCAACAATAGGTTAATCTTTCAACACGTCGCGATAGACGATGCACCACATTCCAGGAGGTATGAATGAAGACTTTGTCCCAGATTTTGACTGAAAAAAAACGCGCAATTTGCAGTGTCACTCCAAATGACACGGTACGCCACGCCCTGGAGGTGATGGCGAAAGAGGATGTCGGCGCGCTGCTGGTGATGGAGGACGGCCGGCTGTTCGGGATTTTCTCGGAACGCGATTACACCCGCAAAGGCATACTCCACGGCAAGTCGTCGCTGGATACCAAGGTCCATGAAATCATGACGGCGCGGGTGACCTGCATCACCCAGGACAAGACCATCGAGGAGGCCATGGCGATCATGGACGACAAGCGCATTCGCCACCTGCCGGTGCTCGATGCCAAGTCTCAGGTGGTCGGCGTGGTGTCAGTGCGTGACCTGATCCGCGAAACCATCGCGGAGCAGGCCTTCATCATCAAGCAGCTGGAAAGCTACGTGCAGGGCTGATTGGCCACCCAATGCTACGATGGCACCGTACGCAACGTACGTAACGTACGCAGCGGCCGGAACTGACGCTGGTCGTCGTAATACGCCGGGCATTCATTGTCCGGCGTGACGCCCGGGATACCCATCAGCGGCAGCGGATGAAAATCGCGTGGCTTGGCATAGCCGGTGACATCCCCGGTAAAGCGTTGCGCCATGCGCGCGTCGACATCGGCGAGCTGTTCGGCCGCCGGTAGCGCCAGCCAGGTCTCATCGACATGCAGGAAGAGCGCCTTGCCGCAAAGGCCGAGGCGTGGCGTGCGCAGCATGTCGAAACTGGCATGACCGAAGACAAAAACGCGCATGCTGCGCATCATTTCTGCACGCCGCAGCCAGAAGACTTCTTTCCAGCGCTGGGCGCGGATCTCCTGCCATAGATCGAGTTGCGACGAAACGACGGCGACGCCGCACTCGTCAAACTGGGTCAACGCATCGCGCAGCGGGCCGCGTTGTTTGCTTGCCGTTCCGCCGCCCTGCTGCTGCGCCAGGGCTTGGTGATGGCGCGCATTCAAAGCCGCCTTGGTGCGCGGATAGCTGAGCCAGACCAGCGCATTGAAGCCGTCGTGCCAGTTGCCCGGGCGCGTTTCCACTTCTCCGAGCCAATAGATGCGCTCTTCGTAGGGAAGTCCGCTCGCGCCGGGGACAACGAAGCGCAGTGGCGCACCGCTGCCGGTGACGATGCCGCGCTTTGCCGCTAAAGCATTCAAGGGTTCCACTTCAAGCAAAGCGCCGTCGCGCTGCAACTGCTCCAGCAGGGGCTCGAGCGGCGCGAACAGAGGTTGCGCGGCGAATGCCGGGGGCATGCGCTCAGCGTGCGGGGGCAGTGCTGCCGGGAGCCGGTACGGCTTCGGCGGGCGCAGCGGCAGGTGCTGCCGCCGGTGGCTTGGGTGCGGCAACGAACTGTAGCAGGCCGTCCTTCTCATTGAAGGTTCCCACCGCATCGCCCGGCTCGCGCGGCGGCTGCTTGAACTGCTGCAACTGGCATTTCTGGGTTTCAGTGACATACCAGTTGTTGCCCTGCTTGAGGATGTAGTTGCCCTCCAGCGAACGGAACAGTTCCGCCGTGAACGCACCTTCAGGCGCCGGCTGGAGTTTGTGGCGGCGCATGCATTCGGGACTGTGCGCCGTGACCAGCGAGATTTCCCAGCCCTTGTCCCAGGCGTATTGCTGGTTGCGGATCAGGGACAGGCTGTGCTGCGCACCGCTGATCTGGTATGAGGCTGAATCGGTGCTGCCGCAGGCAGAAAGCAGGGTGGCTGTAGTGAGCCCCAGGGTCAATTTGAGTGTCGCAAATTTGATCGTCCATTTCATGTCTGCATCCTCCATGCAATTGTTTCGCCGGCGCGCAGCGGCACCAGCACTTCGTCATCGATAAAGGTCTGGCTGGCAGGCACCTGCCAGCTCTGTTTGGACAGCGTGATTTTCGCCGTGTTGCGCGGCAGGCGATAGAAGTCGGCGCCATGGAAGCTGGCAAAGGCTTCCAGTCTTTCCAGCACACCGGCTGCCTCGAACGCTTCGGCATACAGTTCGATGCCCGCATGCGCGGTGTAGCAGCCCGCGCAACCGCAGGCATGTTCTTTGGTGCTGCGGGCATGCGGCGCGGAATCCGTGCCGAGAAAAAATTTAGGATTGCCGGAAACCGCCGCCGCAACCAGTGCCTGGCGATGCGCTTCACGCTTGAGCAGCGGCAGGCAGTAATGATGCGGGCGGATGCCGCCGGCAAAGAGTGCATTGCGATTGAGCAGCAGGTGATGCGCCGTGATGGTGGCGGCGAGATTGACCCCGTGCGCCAGGACAAAGTCGGCCGCCTCGAGCGTCGTGATGTGCTCGAACACCACGCGCAATCCCGGAAAATTCCTGAGCAAGGGCGACAGAACGCGCTCGATGAACACTGCCTCGCGATCGAAGGCATCGACGGCCGGGTCGGTGACTTCGCCATGCACCAGCAGCGGCATGCCAAGTTTTTCCATGCGCGCCAGGGTCGCCTTGCAGCGGGCGAAAGCGGTGACACCGGCAGCCGAATTGGTGGTCGCGCCCGCCGGGTAGTACTTGACGGCATGCACCAGCCCGCTGGCATGCGCCGCGTCGATTTCCTGGGGTGCGGTTTCATCGGTCAGGTACAGGGTCATCAGTGGTTCAAATGACATGCCGCGGGGCAGGGCGGCGAGTATCCGCTCGCGGTAGGCCAGCGCCAGCGACAGTGTCGTCACCGGCGGCTTCAGGTTGGGCATGACGATGGCACGGGCGAAGCGCCGCGCCGTGTCCGGCAGCACCGCAGCCAGCGCTGCGCCATCACGCAAATGCAGATGCCAGTCGTCGGGACGCGTGATGGTTAAAGTTGCCATTTCTTGATTCAAGAACGTGCTGCCTCAGCAGCAATATGGCCAGCCAGAGTGCTCACAAAGTTCTTAAGCCCGGTCATCTCGGACAGTTCCGAGTAGCTGCCTGCTTTAGCGGCGGAACGGGATGTGAGCAGCAGTGTCGACGCAGTGTAGAGTTGCTCCTGAATCAGTTTGCGACACAAGATATTGTAGCGGTCTGCGTAAGAAGCGCTATTGAATTCTTTGAAAACGGGGAAGTGAGGCGACGTATCCTTGACTGGCGAGCGCGATCCGACACAATCCTCAATCATCATCAGCCATCCGAGAAAAGGCCGAGGAGCATCGCCGAACGCGCCTTCCCGATAAGCTGTCCAAAAATCCAGCGCTGTGCCGATTGCTTCTTCGGTTCGATTATTGAAATTGTTTCCGAAAGACGGCCCAACATGGCTTTTAAATTCAACGGCTGCAATCAAACGTCCATGAGTAACCACCAGCATATCCCACAACTTGGTTGGCCTAAAGTAGCCGGGCAAAGTCAGCAGTCGGCGTCTGAGGTGAATTTCGGCATGAGCCAGACCATTACGGCGAACAATTTCCTCAACGATGCGCAGGAAGCCATCCATATTTTTGCCGGCAGTTACTGCGGCACGTTCGCCTTGATCGGCTTTACCGCTCTGTTTCTGCTTGCTTGTGGCACCCTGACGGTTTTTCCAGAAGGCTTTGACGGCATCGCCCGCCAGCTTGTCGTAATTTGCCATATCGATAGGCATGTCGGATTCCGTATCTTTATTCGGCGCAGAGGATGTCGCGCTCGTTCTGATTGAGTCCATAGACATCGAAGGCGAGCCGGTCGCACAAAGGCTTGTCGCCACGCTCGGCGGCAGCGACGAGTGCCTGTCTGAGCGAATCCGGAATGTCCTGCCAGTGCGGAACACGAATGCGCCGCAGGTATTGGGCCTGAAAGCGCAAATGACCGCCGCGCATTTTTACCGAGTACGCCGAAACAAATAATTTGGCGATTCCCGATCTGAGTACTGCCTGGAGCGCCAGAATGTTCCAAGTACCGGAGACGATGTAGTACAGATTGTGGTGCGGGTAGTACCGCCCCTCCTCGAAAACAATGTTCGCATCACCTTTAATGTCAGGTATCAACAGTTTGGGGCGGGTGGTCAAAGACGGTGTAATGCGGTCGATGGTCCGATACCAGCTTTGCGGGTTCTTTTGTGCCACGTTCCTTTTGCGGACACCTTCGCCACGACTTTCAAGATATCGGGCAAAGCGAGGGTAATGAGCAAGGTCGACCAAACCGCCATCATCTTCAAAGGGATTGATTACCCCCAATCCGCGCCAGACGACAGTACCGTTTTTGATATCCCGTGTGGTGATCAGCGGGAGTTTCCGTTCTGGTTCTACATCCAGATCGTCAAAGGCACCGATGAAAATCTCGTCTGCACCGGTGGCAACGCCAATGCCCACCTTGCAACCGTCATCTTCCAGTGTCGGGAGTGCCGCTTCAAGACGCCGCACCAAGGCAAGCTGGCTGGATGTGTTCAGCATCCAGGGTTCGGAACCACAAACAACATCCGTGCTTGTGACTGCCATTGAGCTTTCGTCAGCAGCATGACCATTCCTAAGAGCACATGCCAGGTCCGATAGGGTATGTGCGTCGACCGATGTGCAATGTCCGATGCGTGTGGAGCCTGACTTATCGCGGGTAATCACGGTAATGGCAGGATAGGCGGTCACATCGGAATGAAAAGCTGGAGTGTCGACCATGTCTACATACACGGCCAAGTGAAAATTGTTAGTGATCATTGACCTGAGCGGGCCGCCATACTTGTTCTTCATCCAGCGATCGGAACAGATGTAGCCCAGCGCGCCCTGTTCGGCGAGCAGCATCAAGCCACGTTCGAAAAATGGAATGTAAAGATCGGCGCGGTCGTAGATGGTCGAATAGTGGCGGCGATATTCAGCCAGGAGCGGTGCTGCTATTGACTCCTGGCGAAGATAGGGGGGGTTGCCAACGGCATGGGTAAAACCAACAGGCAGATCGGCGAGGAGAAAGTCGCCCTGAATGAGCCAGTGGTCGATCAACTGATCCGCTTGTTGGATATCATGGCCGAACTGAATGATCAAGGCACGGAGTTTATCCGCCGTGGCGGAGACACTCGCTCGATGGATTTCGACGGCACGAATCGCCGGCGAAAGGTCGGCGACGATAGCATTTCCCCGGTAAGCAATGAGTAGTCGCTCAACTGCAGGCAGAAGGAAATCGCCTTGACCGAAGGACGGCTCAAGAAGCTTGAAGCTCTGCAGTGATCTATCGGTCGTATAGCCGATCAGGTCGAGAATGAAATCCACGACCTCCCTTCGGGTAAATACAGCGCCGCGTTTATCGCCGGTGGCGATCGACAAGTCGGCGACAGCCGCGGCAATGGGGCAGGGAATGAAAGGTAAAGAGGGTTGTAATACTGCAGAATTCATGGATGGATTATAGCTTCTTGTCTTTCCAAGCCAGTGCCTGCTGATACAGCGCATTTTTGTGCTGGCCGCTGATTTCCGCGGCGAGTTTCGCCGCCTGTTTGAGTGGCAGTTCGGCCAGCAGCAGCCTGAGGATGCGCAAGGCGTCGGCCGGCAGTTCCTGGGCAGACGGTGCAGCCGAAACCAGCAAAACGAATTCGCCGCGCTGGCGGTTGGCATCTGCGGCAAGCCAGTCTGGCGCTTCGGCCAGCGGCATGGCGGCGATCTGCTCAAACAGCTTGGTCATTTCGCGCGCTACCACCAGGGTGCGCTGCGGTTCCAGCAGTTCAGCCAGATCGGCGATGGTGTCGACGATGCGGTGCGGCGCTTCGTAAAACACCAATGCCGCCGGGATCGCCCGCAAGGCCTCGATCTGCTGGCGCCTGGCGCTGGTCTTGGCGGGCAGGAATCCGACGAACAGGAACTGCGGGTCGACCAGGCCGGCTGCCGAGAGTGCCGCGATGGCGGCATTCGGCCCGGGCAGCGGAATCACCGGAAAGCCCGCGGCACGCACGGCCGCCACGCTGCGCGCACCTGGATCGGAGACGCCGGGTGTGCCGGCATCGGAAACCAGCGCCACCGATTTCCCTTCGGCCAGCAACTTCAGCAGTTTTTGCGCCGTGGCGGCTTCGTTGTGCTGATGCAGGGCAAAGACGGACGTGCGTATTTCATAATGGTCAAGCAGGTGGCGCGTGTGGCGCGTGTCCTCGCAGGCGATGGCATCGGCCGTGCGCAGCGTCTCGAGTGCGCGCAGCGTGATGTCGCCGAGGTTACCCAGCGGTGTGGCCACCACATATAATGCAGCTGTCCTGTTCGCCGGCGGATGCATCTCATGTTCCATCACAGGCCTATTCTCCTGCCCTCCCGGGCGCCATGCAAGTAAAGTCGCAGACCGGCAATGACCGGCGCCGTTCGGGCGAGCAGGCCGAGGCGCTGGCAGCGGCCTATCTCGAGCGGCAGGGATTGCGCATCACCGAGCGCAACTACCGTGTGCGCGGCGGAGAAATCGACTTGATCTGCGACGACCGCGGCTGCCTGGTCTTCGTCGAAGTCAGATTGCGCACCAGTAGCCGCTTTGGCGGCGCCGCCGCGAGCATCACAACCACCAAGCAACGCCGCCTGATCCTCGCCGCGCGCCATTACCTTTCCGGCCGGCGCGAACAACCCTGCCGCTTCGACGCTGTCTTGCTGAGCGGATTGACCGATACCGATATCGAATGGATCCGCAATGCCTTTGACGCGTTTTAGTCTGGCCCTGGTGGCGTTGTTTTTCTGTGCGGCGGCTACTGCGCAGACCATCCGCATCCTGGTGCAAAGCTCACCGCTGGCCGGCTTTCAGTATCACGCCGGAGCGGCGGTCTGGGATGACATGAGGGTCGGCGATGTGCTGGTGCTGGTGCGCGAGCCCGACAATCCGCACGATGCGAATGCGATCCGCATCGACTGGCGCGGGCAGCAGCTCGGCTACCTGCCGCGCCGCGAGAACAGCGCCGTGGCGGCCGAGATGGATCGCGGCGGACGCGTCGAAGCGCGCATCGCCCAATTGCGCGTGCATCGCAATCCATGGCAGCGGGTACTGGTCGATGTGCTTCTGGTGTTGTAAGCGTGGCGCGTTTACAAGTCTGGTTGGATAGGCCAATTCAAACAATTCAAATCATGGAAGAACGGGGCTGGGCGTCGGAACCGGCGTTGACCCGTGGCCTCGCTTCGGCTCCCGGTGTTGGGAAGTGCACATATCGCCAAATCGAGCCCACTGGTGCCCGAATTTGTCTCTAGGGTACGGGTCAGTGCGCAATCCGCTGGCGTTGGCTTTTGCATCTATCCAGATTTTTGGATCGACATTGATTCTTTGTGATGCAGTGCAGAAGATTTGCGCGCATGGATGATCAATGGATGAAATTGCCGGTGTCGACAAACGACCTCTCTGCCGATTGATGACAAATGAATTGACCTTGGCTGCTCTGGGTATTCATTGCGCTCACTCAACCTCAGCACGATTGCAACTAATTTTCTTTTTGTTCGAGTGAGTGTAGCAAGGTCGCAAACAGTGTTTCGGGTTCAAACGGTTTGATCAGGAGGTCATTCATCCTGGCACCCAAGCAGCGTGCCTTAGGCCTGACAGTCGGTTCCACTAGTTTCCGACATATTCGACGAGCTTCTTGTCTTCAATCAACACGTGTGGTTCAAACCACTCAAACAGAAACTGAAACACTTCATTTGCCATTATTGCTCCCCGTTTGAATTTCCAGAATTTATCGATGAGGTCTTCCATTAAATTAAGGTGCAATAGGGCATGGCTCTTTTGCTCTGGATATTGGCATCCTGTCATGATTTTTTCTTCACTGGAAAAATGATATTCGGCGTGCGTGCTGATTTCGTCAAGGATTTGTACCAGTTTTTCTTTTGTCGCGCCTTGTTTAGCGGCTTCCCCGAAATCACTTATCAATCCAAGTAAGGTGCGATGCTCGGAATCGATTTGCTCATTGCCAAGTTCATATCGGCTATCCCACTTGATCATTTCCAGCCCCTCTCAAGGATGCACTACTGAAACGTAAAGGTACTCCGTTGGATACTGTACAAGTATGTTCCTTGTGCAAGTAAATTGGGCATAAGTCCATAGTCAAAGAGCAAAATATTTACGCAAATGTTTGGCAATCAGTTAAATAGCGATAGAGTTGCAGGCTTACCGGACGATCTTCGTGGTTGTTTCTACAGATTGGATGTCTGCTCAAGACTAATTGTGCCAAATCGCCAGCGGCCAGCAAAGGAGCATATATCTTTGCTCTAGCCTGCCCCGCTAGCCAGTCGAAAAATTTCTTGCACCGTTCTTGTGGTGGTCCTGAAAAAATCGTGTCAATATGGTTACCTGAAACATACGACAATCCTGCCATGACGACATGCACGAAGTGCGGAGCTTGCTGCGTCACTTATCGCGTTGCTTTTGGTTGCGAGGAGCTTGATGAATCAGCAGATGGCCTCGTCCCGGCAAATCTCGTTGAGTGGATTGACGAACGACGCTTTTTCATGCGAGGCACGAATCTCCATTTTCCCCGCTGTATCTCCCTTATTGGAACTGTCGGCAGGGATGTCTCGTGCGCAATCTATGATCGCCGGCCAAGCCCCTGTCGGGAATTTGCTCCGCAAGCTGTTAGCGGAACTGGAGACATGTGTTGTGCAGACGCGCGGCGCTTGCATGGGCTACTTCCGCTGAGAGGATCGTACGATGCAGGAGTGCTTGCCTGATGGAAGTTTCGTGATGCAATTAACTCAGATACTTTTCGGCAGCTTACTTGCGATGACCCGTCACTGACAAATCTTATTCCGGGGTTATTTTGAGGACCGCTAATGGCTGTCGATCACCATCTCTGTTAAGTTGCCTTGTCGCGGCGCACCAAAATGCATCAGCCTTGAAATCCTGAGAGACGTTTTTCTCAAAGGCCGCACGCAAGTTCATTGAAGGAAGTCTGGGGAGTTTTGCTGGCCGATATGTGCGTCTTCTGCACCGGGAGGACGGACAAACTTCCCAGACTTCCTGCGCTCTACCGACGATCATTTCGCTGGCCGTTCACGTTCTCAGCGGCCAATCGGGGCAGTATGACCCGCATGTTAAAATTGCTGCCACTTCCTGAGCACTCAATCCTTAATCATCGACTTTCGATCATGGAACTCGTAGCCCGCATCGCCCGTCAGTTTCATGACAGCGCCCAGGCCAAGCTGGATGCCGTTGAAACTCTCGCCGCGCCGATTGCGGCGGCGGTTGAACTGATGACCCAGAGCCTGCTGGCCAACGGCAAGATCATGGCCTGCGGCAATGGTGGATCGGCAGCCGATGCCCAGCATTTCACCGCGGAACTCCTCAATCGGTTCGAGATGGAACGGCCGCCTTTGGCCGCTGTGGCATTGACCACAGATACGTCCACGCTGACCTCGATCGCCAACGATTACAGTTATGACGAAGTCTTCTCCAAGCAGATCCGTGCGCTTGGCCAGGCCAATGACGTGCTGCTGGCGATTTCCACCAGCGGCAATTCGCCCAATGTCGTTGAGGCGATCCGTGCGGCCCACCAGCGCGAAGTCAAGGTGGTGGCGCTGACCGGAAAAAATGGCGGCAGGATGGCCGAACTCCTGTCCGAATCCGATGTCCACATCTGCGTTCCGGAGAGCGCGGCAGTGCGCACTTCGCGTATCCAGGAAATACATCTGCTGGTGGTGCACTGCCTGTGCGACGGCATCGATTATTCGCTTTTAGGAGAACCCGAATGAGAGCATTCAAGAACAAGTCTGGGGTTGCCAGGATATCCGGTTGGTGGTGCTGGTTGTTACTGGCAGCGCTGACGCCGACTTTGGCAGGATGTTTCGGCGCGGCTGCGGTCGGCATGGGAACCACCGTGATGCTTGCTGTGGATCGTCGACCCACCGAGACCACAATTGCCGACGAGGGCATCGAAGTGCGCGGCGGCAACCGCGTCAGAGAGAAATTCGGCGACAAGGCGCATGTCAATGTGACCAGCTTCAACCGCAGCGTCCTGCTGACCGGTGAGGTTCCCGATGCGGCTGCCAGGGCGGAAGCCGAGAAACTGGTGAGCGGCGTGCCCAACGTCAAATCCATCAGCAATGAATTGCTGGTTGCCGGCGTGAGTTCCTTCGGCTCGCGCAGCACCGATTCCTACATTACCTCCAAGGTGAAGGCGCGCTTCGTTGACGCCAGCCAGTTCTCCACCAATCATGTCAAGGTGGTGACCGAGGGCGGTTCGGTTTATCTGCTCGGCATGGTCACGCAACGCGAGGCCGACGCGGCGGTTGAGGTGGCCCGCACTACTGGTGGCGTGCTGAAGGTGGTGCGCTTGTTCGAGATCATCAGCGAGGAAGAAGCGCGCAGGATCGACAATCGCGCTACCAGCACCGGCGCCAGCCAAGCTGCCACCAAGACGCAGTAGCGCCCATGTCCTTCCCCGCGCCCGATTTCGAGGCCAAGCTGTGTCGGACCGGGGATTTGCCGGCGCGCATCGCCGCGCTGCCCAGGCCGCTGGTGTTCACCAACGGCTGCTTTGACATCCTGCATCGCGGCCACGTCACCTATCTGGCGCAGGCGCGAGCGCTGGGGGCGAGTCTGCTGGTGGCGGTGAATTCTGATGCTTCGGTGCGGCGCCTCGGCAAGGGCGAGGATCGCCCCGTCAATCCGATCGAGGATCGCATGGCCTTGCTGGCAGCTTTGGGCAGCGTGAGCCTGGTCACCAGCTTCGATGAAGATACGCCCTTGCAAGTGATCCAGCTTTGCCTGCCCGATGTTCTTGTCAAAGGGGGCGACTGGCCGACTGACAGTATCGTTGGTGCCAGCGAAGTGCTGGCGCGCGGGGGCCAGGTGGTTTCGATCCCATTCATCCATCAGCGCTCGACCACGACGTTGCTGGAGAAGATTCGCCGGCTGTAAGTTTCCCTAAACCTTGCGCTGGATCGCTTCGCGCACCAGGCCGATGTGCCCGCGCAGGTTGTAGAGCAGATCGGTGAAAGGCAGCGGCGTCTGCATGCGATTGACATCGGTCTCGATGCGGTCGAGCCGGGCCAGCCATTCGGCGCGGCTATGCTGCTGCGGCTCCAGGTCCACTTCCGCCTCTATCAATTTCAATTCGCCGTAACGGCGGAAGATGCGCGAGCGCACTCGCCAGCCATACAAGGCCGGAGCAAACTTGACGATGGGAATCATCAAGGCGAACAGTGGCACCAGCATGACCACCAGCCGGTCGATCAGGGTCGCTGCCCAGAACGGCAGATAGCGCTGCAGCAGCGGCTTGCCCGATTTGTAATAACGTTCCGCTTCGCTCGAGAGCGGGAAATCCAGCTGTGTCGGGCGCGGGAATTCTCCCGCCTTCTGGAACAGGCCGCTTTCTCCATGGATCTCGCTCGCTGCCTGCAGCAGCAGATCGACCAGGGCCGGATGGATATCCTCACGCACCACCAGGGTCGCCAGCGGCGAGACCAGGGTGACATCGTGCGGCGGAATGTCGCGCACCAGATCCACCCCGCCGCGCGGCAGGGTGAGTTTGGTGAGGTGGGGAAAGCGTCGCGCGTAGGCTTCCGCATGCGACAGGCTCATCAGACGCACGCCATCGGTGTACAGCAACAGCCAGACCATGGCCGATTGCGTCGGTCCCACCGCGAAGACGGCATCCACCTTGCCTTGCCGCAATGCTTCGACCATGCTCAGGCCGCCGCTGGCAACCAATTGCGTTGGTGCACCCTGGATGCCGTTGGCTTCAAGCAACTCCATGGCCAGCTTGTGCGTGCCGCTGCCCTGCGGACCGATCGCCAGACGACGCCCCTTGAGTTGACTCAGACGATCCAGCTCTCCATCGGGCATGTCCTGCGCCAATCCGGCGCGATAGAAAATCCACAGCGGTTCATGAAACAGGCCGCCCAGGGAAACCAGCGCACCGCTGTCGTCGGAGCGTCCCGTGCCACCCTGGATGAAAGCGGCATCGACGGGATATTTTTCATCGCGCAGGTGCTGCAGGTTTTCCATTGAACCCGCCGAAGGCTTCTCCACCAGTTCGATGTCATAACGCGCGAGATAATCCTTGTAGCGCGCGGCAAAGCTTTGATAGGCGCCGCCTTCGCCGCCGCTGCTGAAGATGATTTGCCGCGGCGGCGCCGGACGAATGAACTGTGCCGCCACCCAGAAACCGGCGAGCAGCAGCAGCAGCGACGGCAGCGCCACGAACAGCAGATCGTGCAGCGAAATTTCACGCAGCCGCTTGGGGATTTTTCTCACCATCAAATAGTCCAGTCACATCGCTCGATCGACTGCAGGATTATGGAGGAAAATAATCCATCATGGATCGAACGAGTCACCGCTGGGGAGTGCTGGCCTTGCTGGCGGTAACCGTCGTCTGGGGCACGACCTTTCCTGCCATGAAGGACCTGACCGCCGAACTCAGTCCGATCCGCATCGTGGTGGTGCGCTTCCTGATCGCGGCGTTGGTCTTGTCGCCGCTCTGGCGCGGTGTACATAAGGCGGAACTCAAGGCGGGGATGGTGCTGGGCCTCTTGTTGTTCATCGCCTTCATGCTGCAGGTCGAAGGGCTGGTGCTGACCAGCAGCAACCGCAGTGCCTTCGTGACCGGCCTCAACGTGATCCTGGTGCCGCTGATCGGCACCCTGCTGGGGCAGCAGGTGGGCTGGCGGATTGCGCTGGCCAGCGGCCTGGCGCTGGCCGGTTTGCTGGCCCTGTTCTGGGAGGGCGCGAGCTGGAACCTGGGCGATACCCTGACCCTGGGCTGCGCACTGTGCTATGCGATCTACATTTTGCTGCTGGAATACTTCGCGCATCGCAATGCGTCGGGAAGCCTGCGACCGGAACGGCTGGCGGCGGTGCAGTGTGCGACATTGTGTGCTGCGGGCTTGCTCTGGATGCCGCTGACCGAATCGGTGGAACTTTCTGATCTGGTGCAGCAGGTGCAGCGTCACGGCATCGAGCTGATTTATCTGGGCGTGGTGGCCAGCGCCTTGATGATCTGGTTGCAGGCCTGGGGCCAGCGTCGCGTGCGTGCGGTCGAGGCGGCCATTCTGTACGGCCTGGAGCCGGTATTCGCGGCGATTGCCGCCTGGTTCTGGCTGGCCGAAGCGATGACCGCGCGGGCGCTGCTGGGGGCGGTGTTGATCGTGGCCGGGATGATCATCAGCCAGCTTCAGCCAACTTCGGCCGGATCGAACGCTGTCGGCTAATCGCCCTTGACGATGCCTTCGCGGCGCGGATCGGCGCCGCCGAAGTAGCCGCCCGGCACGCGCTGAATCGCATGAAGCCCGCTCGCCATCGGCACTTCCTGCACCTCATGGCCGCGCGCCTTGAGTGCATCAATCGTCGCTGTGGGGAAGCCGCCCTGTTCCAGTAGGGTCGGCCCGTTGAGCGAGCCGAAGTTCGGCAGGTTGATCGCGGCCTGCGCATCCAGCCCCCAGGCCAGCGTACCGAGCAGGGTCTTGGCGGTGTAGTGGATGATCAGCGCGCCGCCGGGAGAACCCAGCGTCATCAGAAGCTGTCCATTTGCGCGGTCGAACACCAGAGTCGGGCTCATGCTGGAGCGCGGGCGCTTGCCAGGTTCGACGCGATTGGCGATCGGCTTGCCGGCGGCATCGGCCGGGGCGAACGAGAAATCGGTGAGCTGGTTGTTGAGCAGGAAGCCGTGCACCATCTGGCGTGAACCAAAACCGTCCTCGATGGTGGTGGTCATGGCCAGCGCGTGGCCTTGAGCGTCGACGATGGAAACATGCGAAGTACCGCGCTCGACCTGCTCGGGCTGCGGCGCCCAGGAAATGAGCATCGGTCCGGGCAGACCCGGCTGGGCGGATTTCATCGAACGCTCTCCGATCAGTCCGGCGCGCTGTTTCAAGTAAGCAGCATCCAGCAGGCTCAGCCAGTCGCCCCCCGGCGCGGCAACGAAATCGGGATCGGCGACATACTGGTTGCGGTCGGCGAACGCCAGGCGGGCAACTTCGCTGTACCGATGCAGCATGGTTGCGCTTGGCTTGCCGTTTTCCAGCGGCGCAGCAGTCTCAGTTACATGCTGCAGCAAGCCAAGAATCTGCGCCACGGCGATGCCGCCCGACGAAGGGGGCGGAAAGCCGCAGACACGAAAGCTGCGCCAGTCGCTGCACAGGGCAGTGCGTTTTTTCGGCCGGTATCCGGCAAGGTCTTGCAGGCTCAGCAAGCCCGGGTTGGTCGGATGCAGGCGCACCTTGGCGACTATTTCCCGGGCGATGTCTCCTTGCAGCAAGGCCGAGGCGCCTTCAGTGGCAATGCGCCTGAGTGCTGCAGCGAGTTCGGGATTTTTGAGCCGATGGCCGACAGGCCAGGGCTTGCCGTCGGCAGCGTAGAAATAGGCTTTCGCGACAGGATCACGTTGCAGGTGGATTTCGTTTGCCAGCAAGACATGCAGGCGCGGACTGAGCGGGAAACCCTGTTCGGCCAGCGCGATGGCCGGCTCGAACAGCCTGGCCCAGGGCAGTTTGCCATGCTGCCGGTGCGCCATCTCGAGCATGCTGACGGCACCGGGCACGCCCACCGGACGGCCGCCGACCACGGCTTCGATAAAAGGCATGGGCTTGCCGTCGGCGCCGAGAAAGAGCTTGCCATCGGCTGCCGCCGGTGCGGTTTCACGGCCATCGAAAGCTTCGACCTGATGGCCATCCCAATGCAGCAGAAATGCGCCGCCGCCGATGCCGCTCGATTGCGGCTCGACCAGGGCCAGCACCATCTGCACGGCAACTGCCGCATCCACCGCGGAACCGCCGGTCTTGAGCATCTGGTAGCCGGCCTCAACGGCCAGCGGATGCGCGGCGGCTACTGCAAAGTGTCGTGTTGCCCAGCCGGATTTGGCCGCGTAGCCCGAGGTGCCTTCCGGTTGTGCGTGGCTGACCGAAATAAAGGTGGCGAACGTTGCGAACAGCAACATCCGCAGAAGTGAAACTGGCGTTTGTCGATTCACGTGACGCGACTCAAGAAAAAACGGCGTAGTTGTTGCAACTACGCCGTTCGGTTCCAGCAAGGAATGGCATGTCGCTCTAGAACGGAATGTCATCCTCAAAATCATTGAAGCCGCTGCCACCGGCCGGGGCGCGGGCGGATGAGGAACCGCCGCCACTCGCTGCCGGGGAGGGGCGCTCGCGCGGTGGTTCTTCCGGCTGGCCGCTGCCCTGGCGCGAGCCGAGCATGCGCATCTCGTCGGCGACGATCTCGGTGGTGTAGCGCTCCTGGCCTTCCTTGTCCTGCCATTTGCGGGTCTTGAGCGAGCCCTCGATATATACCTGCGAGCCCTTCTTCAGATACTGTCCAGCGATTTCCGCGAGCTTGCGGAAAAACACCACGCGATGCCATTCGGTGGCTTCCTTCTTCTCGCCGCTGGACTTGTCCTTCCAGGTTTCGGTCGTGGCCACGGTGATGTTGGTGACCGCTTCGCCGCTGGGCATGTAACGGACATCCGGATCCTTGCCGAGGTTGCCGATCAATATCACTTTGTTCACAGAAGCCATGCTGTCTCCTTTAATGTGGTTCCACGGGTTCGCTATTATCGGACGAACCGGATCGTTTTGGCACCGCCTTCATGGTGGCGACCAGTACCAGCCAGGCCAGCGCCAGCAGTGCGCAAAACAGATGGACTGCGGGCGTGCCATAGACTTTCCCCAGCCAGCCGCCGAGCGTACCGCCAATGAACAGGCCGAGCGACTGGGTGGTATTGTAGATGCCGAGCGCGGCGCCCTTGGCCTGCGCCGGCGCGATGCGCGAGATCAGTGAAGGCTGCATGGCTTCGAGAATGTTGAAACCGACGAAAAACAGCAGCAACCACATGCCGATCGGATACAGGCCTTCGCCATAGGCGTACAGGCCGATTTGCACCAGCAGCAGCAGCAGGACGGCGCCGCCGAAAACCAGGCGAAACTTGCCATGGCGTTCGGCAATGATGATGGCCGGCACCATCAGCACGAAGGACGCCAGCACCGCGGGCAGATAGACTTTCCAGTGTTCGGCCAGCGCCAGCCCGCCGGAGTGGACCAGCGCCGCCGGAACCACCACCCATAGCGCGGTCTGCATGATGTGCAGGGCCAGCACGCCGAAATTGAGGCGTGCCAATTGCCTGTCGAGAAGCACCGAGGAGAAGGGTACGTCGATTCCGCGTGCCACCATGGGGGGTGCCACAGGCACCACCTTGAGCAGCAGCACGATGGCGCCGAGCGCCAGTCCGCCGGTCAGGGCGAAGATGCCGCCCATGCCGATCGCTGCGTAGAGCAGGGGGGCCAGCACCAGCGACAGGGCAAAGGTGAGGCCGATCGAGACGCCGATCATCGCCATCACCTTGGTGCGATGCTGCTCGCGCGTGAGGTCGGCGGCGAGCGCGGTGACCGCCGCGGAAATCGCCCCGGCGCCCTGCAGCACGCGACCCGCGATCATCCACCAGATGTCCGAAGCCAGTCCGGCGATGAGGCAGCCGAGGGCAAACACGATCAGGCCGAACACGATCACCGGCTTGCGTCCGAAATGATCCGAGGCGACGCCGTAAGCGATCTGGAACAATGCCTGGGTCAGGCCGTAGGCGCCCAGCGCGATGCCGACCAAGCTGAGGTTGTCGCCGCCCGGCAGGGTCTGGCAATACACCGCGAATATCGGCAGGATCAGGAACAGGCCGAGCATGCGCAGCGCGAAGATCGACGCCAGCGAAATGCCGGCGCGCATTTCAGACGGGGTCATTCGGTCAAGGGTGGGGGCACGCATGCCCCAATTTTACAGGGGAAGCAAGACACCCATGACCGGAAGGGAAAAGAAAGAGGGGATCAAAGCCATTGATAGCGCAGGCCGACCCAGGCACCGCGCGGTGCGCCGGGGCCGCGGAATTGCTCGGTGACCGGGTTGGCGCCGTCAAAAGTTCGGCCGGGACCGGCGAACAAGTTCTCGCCGAGAACGCCAACGTTTGAATAGCGCTTGTCAAACAGGTTCGCCACCCGGGCAAATAGTTCCAGACCTTTGGCGACCCGATAGCGGCCATCCAGATTCACTACCGCATAGCCTGGAATGCGGCCATTGACGTCCTGGTTGTTTTCGTCGCCGCGTGCGTAGACATTGCTGCTATAGATCAGGTTGGTTCCAAGCGTTGCCCGATCGCCGAAATCGTACTGCAAGCGCAGCTTCAAGCTATGTTGCGGAATTCCCGGAATGCGGTCGCCAGGCCGGATCTGAATGGCGCCATTGGCATCGGCCGTCGAATTGCTGGGTGAATTGAGATCAAACGACGATTCAAAGGTGGCATGCACATAGCTGTATCGAGCCGAAGCCGAATAGCCATTGTGCTTGGTGCTGAGAGCCAGTTCCAGTCCGGTGCGACGGGTCTGGCCGACATTCTGGAAATAACCGGAATTCAGCGCCACGCCGTTGGCGCTGACGAACTGAATGTCGTCCTGCAGTTCGGTCCGGTAGATTGAGGCGCTCCATTGCGAGTCATGAGGAAGTTTGCCGCGCATGCCTGACTCGAAAGTTTTCGACACGACTTTCTTGAGTGGGGGATCTGCCAGGAAGTTGTTGGGCAACTTGCATGGCGCCGCCGGATCGGCACAGGTCAGCTCGATCGGCGTCGGTGCCCGCATGCCTTCGTTGTATGCAGCATAGGCAGTCAGTTGCTCGCTTGGTGAATAATTGATTCCAACCGCAGGATTAAAGCGGGTGAATGTGTGGTTGCCATCCAATAACGGATCCGCGCCTGACAAATCCCTGATCTTCACCGTCGCCCGGTTATAACGCCCGGATACGGTGAGAGCCCAGGCGTTGCCCAGATTGAGTGTGTCCGTAAAGAACAGGCCAAGGAAGCGGTTGCGGGTCCGGGCATCTGTCTCCAGTTCGAAATCCGAGGTGGCGACGGTTCCACGTTCGGCAGTAAAAGCAGCCTCCTGAGAATCCTGAATGAAGCGCGCCTTGCCGAAATCGCCGCTGGCGCCCAGCGTGAATAGATTCTTGTGCTGCGCCAGTTGGCCGGAGAACGTCAGTTGCAGACCCAGACCGTAGCTGTCCTGGTCGATCAGAGCACGATCGTTGGCGGCTTCGATCGGGTTGGTCAGTGGATCGAAGTCATCCGAGGCGTTGCTGCTGAAGTTGCGGTTCTTGTAATTCCGGTAATACAGGTTACCGCCGAGGACGATGTCGTCGGTGATGAAGTGGCTGCCCTTGGCGGTGATGAGGTGCAGCTTGTTGTCGTTCTTGTCGGGAAAGGTATAGGCCTGGCGAATGTTGTCCAAGAACGAAATGGGCAGGGTCTGGACGCCCTGCAACGTGTTGTCGGCCACAGTGAGACTCACGTCGATATCGGTCTTGTCGTTCTGCCAGCCGACCTTGCCGAAGAATTGTTTGACCGTGCTTGGGTTGTGCTCGGCCCAGCCATGGTCGTCGACATAGTTTCCGGTGAAAAAGTAGTCCAGTTCGCCTTTTCTGGCGCCGTATTCGAACTCCACGCCCTTGCGCCCGAAGGATCCCGCGTAAGTTTCTACCGAGGCGCCGGGGTATTGGCTGCCACTTTTGGTGTAGATCGCCAGGGCACCGCCCAGTGTATTCAGGCCGAAGGCAGGATTGGAACCAGGAAGGAGTTGGAGGCTGGCGATTGCGGACTGCGGAATCAGGTCCCAATTCACCACATCGCCGAAGGGTTCGTTGATGCGCACACCGTCCTGGAACACGGAAAGCCCCTGGGGTGTGCCGAGCACCGGTGAGGCCGCAAAGCCGCGGAAATTGACATCGGACTGAAAGGGATTGCCCTGCGCCGAGTTGATCGTGACGCTGGAAGGGTTCTGCTCCAGATAGTCGGCAAGATTGGTCTGGCGTTGCTGGCCGAGGTCCTTGCTGGTGAAGATTTGCACATTCGCCGGAACATCGCGCAACTGGGTGCCGAGCCCAGGCAGCGGCGTGGTGCCGACCACCGTCACGGTGGGCGTTTCCAGCACTTCAGCGGGATTGTCCGCGCTGGCGAGTAGAGGCTGCAGACAGGCCAGGGCAATTGCCCCGGCAAGGGATACGCGCAATTGACATGAATCCTTCATAAAACTATTTCCTCGGATGTTCTGGTTTGACAGCCGCCGATCATAGCAACAGGGTACCTGTCGTGTATCGGGAGAAACTCCCGAAATTGCTAAGTAGTAGCATTAGTTTGGAGGCGTCAGCACACCGTGTCTCAATGCAACATGAACCAGTGCGGCGATCGTGGGCGCGCCGAGTTTTTCCTTGATCAGCGTCTGGTAATTCGCCACGGTTTTCTGACTCAGGTTCATGGCTTCAGAAATCTCGGCGAGTGTTTGTCCTTCGGCGATGAGGCGGAAAATGTCAAATTCTTTCACCGAGAGAACCGCCAAAGGATCCGCTTCTGCGCTGCCCAGCAGCCTGGGTGCGATGTCCGGACTGAGAAAGCTGTGACCGGCATGAACCCGGCGCACGGCTTCAATCAGCGTTTCCGGTGCGCTGTTCTTCGTGACATAGCCGCGAGCGCCCGCTTGCAGAGAACGGGCTGCAAACACGGCTTCTTCGTGCATGCTAAAGACCAGGATGCAGGCCTGGGGTTCATGGGCAATTAGCTTGCGGATCAAGGCAAGCCCGCCGGAGCCTGGCATAGACAAGTCAAGAACCGTGACATCAGGCTGTTGTTGGCGAAATTCAAGGTAACCCTGTTCGGCATTCTCAGCCTCGGCAACGACTCTGATGTCCGTGCTGCGCTCCAGAAAACGGCGGTAGCCGGAGCGCACGACAGCATGATCGTCGATCAGCAAAATCCGGATCATGATCCTGCGCCAATCAGGACTGGCAAAACAGCTTCGATGCGTGTACCTCCCGCAGGAGGGTTTGTGATCGATAAATTGCCGCCCAGAGCATTGAGGCGTTCGCGCATGCCGAGCAAGCCGTATCCTGCAGGGGTATCATGCATTGAAATTCCAGTACCGTTGTCCTCGATGGCGACGCGTATGGAATCGCAATCCGTTGAACCCTGCGACTGACGACTGATGACTACCGTGGCTTGCCGGGTGCATGCATGCCGGGCAATGTTCGTCAGACTCTCTTGCACGGTACGGCAGATGGCGATGTTGGTGGCTTCTTCAAAGTCGTTGAGTGCACCTTCGGCCGTGAAAGTGCAGGGAATGCCGTGTCGTTGCGACCACGATTCGACCTGCACCTTCAGACAGGCTACCAATCCAAGGTCATCCAAACCGGTGGGGCGCAATCGGTGCAACATGTCACGCACAACTTCGTGGAGATGGTTCGCCGTCTCGGCGATGGCTGCGGCGCTGGCATATGCAGCCGGTAGCCGGTCGCGCGTATCCTGGGCAATCGAAGCCGCATCGACCTTGATCGCCACGCAGTATTGCCCGATCTCGTCATGCAGTTCGCGCGCCAAGTGGCGCCGCTCCTGTTCCTGAAGCTGGATCAGTTGCTGGGCAAGCTGTCGATTCTGTACAAGCATACGCAGGTTGGTTTCTTCGATTGAACGTCTTGCCATCATTTCCATAACCAATTCACGCCAGCGCCGCCAACCGAACCAGGAGAGGGCTGCCGACAACAACAGCAAAGTCAGCGGCAGTTCATCGAGTTGCAGGTATTCGTAGCCATACATCCAGCGGACAATGCGCTCAGATAGCTCCAGATTCACGGCCAGCAAGTAAAAACCAGCCACTACGCTGAGCACAATCAGCAAGTCGATTAGCGCAACTGGTGTTGGACGTATGGACTTCACGAGCGCAGAAGAACGTTCAACATCGTCAGCCCTCAGGGACAGATTCGACTCAGCTTGTTGGACTCAATCACCGCGTCATACCAGAAGTATTCGCGGTTATCGCTGAAGTAGTAGTAGGCAGCACCGTTTGGCATCATGGCGACGGTAATCCCACCCAGTCCCGACATGAAGGGCACCCAGAAAGAGCAGGAGAATTGCGGGAATTCCGCAGGGGTCATCTGCTTGGCCCAGAATCCGTTGTTGTAGGAGAAAGACGGCGTGTCCGTCGTTGTCATGCCACGATCGAGCGGGTTTTGCTGCAGCGAGTCGGCCAGCATGTCGGCATTCAGCACTTGGCTGCCGTTGATTTGTCCGTGCTGGTTATTCAGCAGCAGGGCAATCTTGGCGATGTCGTCCTGTGTCCAGAATAGTCCGTAGCCGCCAAGAGGGGTTCCTGTGGCGCTGTTGTCGGTTCGCGTCGTGGTCAGCGCCCCCGCGCTCAAGTGCAAGGGCTTATAGACCTCGTCTCGCACCATATTGAATATATCCGCCCCGCTTCCCTGCTGCTGCACCAGGTAATTGTTCATGGCACGGGTCAGGATGAAGGTGTCCGACGTGTGGTACACCCATAATTGTCCGGGAGGTTGTTTGGCAGGGAAAGTGAGAGCAGTGGACATTCTGTCGCCGTAGCTCTCCGCTGCAAAGAATTTCGACATGAGATTGTCTTCGTCGAACATGTACTTCGCCTGGGTGTAATTGCCGGTGGCCATGTCGATGGTGTGATTGAAGGTCACGCTGCTCCAGTTGCCAGGGTTAGTGATTGCTTCAGAGACATAATCCTTGATTTTCAGGTCATACACCGTCTTGCCGAATTTCTGTCCCAGGCGCATCAGGGCGATGCCGGCGAATGACGATTTGGCCGTGGACATTGATGTCATCCACATGCTCTCGCAATAGGGGTAGTAGCCGTAACGGGTGGTGCAGGCCGAAACGTAGTTGGTGCCGTTGATCAACAACCCATACGCAGACATCTCGGAGGGTGTGATCCACTTGCCGAAATTGGCAAGATTGACCCCGGACGCGGGGAAGTCGGTTGCCAGAGCCGCCAGGGGTTTCGTCGGCAGCCGGTTCGCCACTTCCGTGGCGTAATCCGCCTTGATGGTGTCTGCATTGGCGATGGTTTCCGGTGTGTAAGTGGCCGCGAGCGATCCCCACATGTCGAACTTGAAATAGGGACAGGTTTCCTGGGTGACCTGGTAACGTACGTTGGAAACCTTGGCGCCATCAAAAAGAAACATCATCACGCCGTTGTGCGTGCAGTTGGCGTTTCTCTCCACCAGAGTAAATGGAAACGAGGCCCGATCCATACCTTTGTCGCTGCTCTGATTCCAGATTCTTCCTGTTCCGATGATGTAATTCCAGTAGCTGTTGCCAGTGATGATCAGACCTTGGGTAACGGGTATCAGATCGTCACCACTCTGGACAAACTGGTAGCGGAATTTGGGAAGATTTTTCCAGCCGCTGGCGGCGGCGTAGTTGTAGACATCTGTCAGGGCCTTGAACCCGCTGCCGGATTGTTCGCCAAGCAGTTCCAGGGTGCCGGAAAATGTTCTGGTCGCCGGTGCTGCCCCCGGTGGCATGGCAAAGACGGCATCACTGACCGGTGCGGAACTCGTGCCAGTCGTCAGATCGTCATAAGTGAGTATGGTTTGAGTGCCTTGCGAAGGGGAGCCACTTGCTGACCACGCAGCCGTGGTGCCGCCCCCACCGCAGCTCTGAATGAAGAACGCAGCTATCGTCAGCAATGCAAAACGCGCAATTTCCTGCATCAGACCTCTCCTGGTCTATGAGGTTATACATCAACCTCGATTTTGCGCCACGCGAGCATTCCTGACCAGACCAATGCCACAGACCGATGCCACGCCTTCGGGCGTGGTGGTCTTTTGAGTGAATGTGGGGAAACTGGATTAGAACTTGAGGGTGAGTCCTGAATAGATGGAACGACCCATCCCTGGAACAGGCGTACCCCAGGCAGCCGTCCTCTGGCCGACATAGGCGCCACCCAGAGGCAGGGAATAGAACTTGTTGAACAGGTTTTCAATGCCGACATCCAGTCGAACCTGCTTCCATTCCTTGCTGCTGCGCAAATGCATCAAGCCGTAGCCAGCGGTTTTGACTTCATCGCGTACCTGCGAGACGCGGGTCTTGGCATCGACAACTTGGGCTTCGATGGTGTTGGTCCAGCCATCGAAACGCTGCACCACAGCCAATTTCGCATTCAAGGGCATGATGTTGTACAGATGATCTCCGGTCGTCAGATTCTTGCCCTTGACGTAGTTCAAAACCCCGGTTGCGCTGAAGCTGCCGTAATCGCCCGATTTAATCAAAGGCAGGTAGCCGGAAACATCTACGCCCGTGAGACGGGCATCCTGATTGATGTACTGGAGGAACACGAAGCCTGTTCTGGCATCACGGTTCATGGCAGTGCAGGGTGCGCCAGCGCCCACCTTGCAACGACTGGCATCGATGTAGTCATCGACGCGGGTGTAATAGGGCGTGACTTTCAGTTCCCAGTTTTCGCGGGCGGCATCGTGCCAGCTGGCCGTTGCGCTGAGTGTGTTGGCAACTTCCGGCTTGAGCGCCAGATTGCCCACATAGCCGTTTGCGTCGCCAGTCAGATTGATCATGTTCATGACCATGCTGTTGGTGGTCGACCAGGCAAAGCGCTCATAGAGATTGGGGGAACGCGTCTTGCGCGCATAGCCTGCCTCAAAGCTTTGTTCGGCATTCGGCGTGTAACGTGCGAGCACAGTCAGATCGACATTGTTGTTGGTCTTGCTGCGGTTGGCGGCGTTAAACGCGCCGGGAATGGTTTTTGGATCAGCAGGGTTTTCATACTCCATCCCGGCCATGGCCATGCCACCCATGCCGCCCATACCGCCCATACCGCCCATACCGCCCATACCGCCCATACCGCCCATACCGCCCATACCCGGCGTGTCGTTGTTATAGCCTTGCACCACGCCGGTGTCCATCTTGACTCTGCCTGCACGCACACCCAACTGGGAAAGCCATTGCGGGCTCCAGCGGGCCTCCCACTCGGCGAACATATCGGTGCGATCGCGTTGGCCGTTGTTGATGTTCCAGAACACATTAGGCCCCATCATTCCCGAGGTCATACTGATCGGGTCCCACCAGTCGTTCAGGCGGTAGCGCTGGTACTCGCCACCCACCCTGAGAATGTCTCGCGCTGACAGCACCAGATCGGCCTTGATCGTGGCGCCGGTATTCTTTCCCTCGGTGTCCATCGGCATGCCCAGCGGGTTTGCGATGGTCGCCTTGTCTTCGAGGAAATTCATCCTGTGCCGGGTTTTCTCGTGATAGACGCGGGCCTCCAGGGTGCCCCACTGGTATTGACCGGCATAGCGCAAATTGACTTGATGGCTCTCGTTGCCGGTCATGTCCATCCACTGGTTGGGGAAGCCCTGGTGGGAGATGTGCTGGTAGCCCAGCTTCAATTCGAGCAGATGGTTCTCATGGCGGAACGCCAGTCCGAGCGACTGGTTTTCGGATTTGTATCTCGACGAGCCCACCTCGTCGCCTGCCAGCCAGGCGTTGGTTCCCTTGGATAATCCGGCTGCCTTGAAGTCGCTGGCGGCTTTGTAATTATCTGATTCCGCGGTGGTGGCGTGATAAGTCAGGCTGAGTTTTTCGCTGGCGATGGTGGCTGCAAGATTGCCGCCCTTGCCGTTGCCGTTGCTGCGATAGAAAGCGCCGGCCTGACCCTTGAGCAGTACCTCCTGCCCGGCTCTGGCAAACTCGGGCGCTGCCTGCGTGACCGCGATAGTGCCGCCGATGCTGTCGCCACCGAGGCTAACTGGCGTGATGCCGGCAAACACCTTGATGCTGGCCACGTTGGCAGGATCGATATATGACAGCGGTGGATTCATGTGGTTGGCACAGGCGGAAACCAGATCCATGCCATCGACCTTGATGCGCAGACGGTCATCTGCCATGCCGTGAATCGCCGGGAGGCTGGAAACCCCGCCGGCGCCATACAGGCTCACGCCGGGAATGTCGCGCAGCAGGCTGGCCGTATCGCTGCTGGAAGCACGCAGCCGAGTCAAGTTCGGTTCCCCGACCGTCAGGGATTGATCGTCGATTTTCGAACCGGTGACGACCACCACGCCGAGTTTCTGTTCCTGAGCCTGAGTTGCGAGTGGCATGGCGGCAAGCAGTAGTGCGATGGTCTTGACCGTGAAGCTGGGGTTGATGTGCATGATGGCTTCCGCAGAGGGATGAAAACCGGCGATTTTAGGGGAGCAGCGGAGGTCTCTCCTGCGACATGATGTCGCAGGGACGCCATGGCACACGCTTGCATGCCAGATCAATGCTCAGGATTTCGCCGGACGTTTCCCGAGCTTGCGCTGCAAGGTGCGGCGGTGCATGTTCAGGGCACGCGCAGTTGCGGAAATATTGCCGCCATGCTCCAGCAGGATGCGCTGGATGTGCTCCCACTCCATGCGTTCCACCGACAACGGCGTGCTGGGCGGTGGGCTGGCGGCAATTCCGGCGCCATTGGCGCCAGCACCGTCACCGAAGGCAGCCAGCAATGTGCCGACGTCCACCGGCTTGGCGAGGTACTGTATGGCGCCGAGTTTGATGGCCTCGACCGCAGTGGCGATGCTGGCGTAACCCGTCAGCACGACGATGCTGCTGCTGGGACACGTGTGCTTGAGCGGTGCTACCAGTGCCAGGCCGGAATCGCCAGCAAGATTCAGATCGAGCACAATCATTGCCGGCAGTTCAAGTGTTGCTAGCGTCATGGCTTCGGACGAGGTATGCGCGCCGCTGACCGTATACCCGCGGCGTGTCAGTGTGCGACACAGGATGCGGTTGAATACGGGATCATCGTCAATGACCAACATGCGCTGCGTCAAGGCAGTCATGATGGGTTCGCCAGCAGCGCCCGCAAGGGCAGATCGACACGGACGAGGGTACCTCCGCCAGTACGTGCTTCGATCGAGATGTTGCCGCCGTGGCGTATGATAGTGGCATGCGCGAGAAACAAGCCGATGCCCACACCTTCCGGGCGTGTGCTGAAAAATTCCTGTCCGGCATGCTGCAACAAGGCTGCCTCGAATCCCGGACCGCGGTCGAGTATCTCCAGTTGCAGCCGCTCGGACATCCAATGCAGGACGATGTCTATATCTGCCGGGCTGGCATCGGCGGCGTTGTTCAGCAAACTGAGCAGGGCGTGCTCCAGTGTAGCGTCGCCGAAGATTAATGGAGGTGGTGCGGTATCGGTATTACCTGTCACGGACAGACGCGGAGCGACCTGCGGCCGCAGGGTGCGCCAGTAAGCCACGAGCCGTTCGATCCAGCGGTCGATGGTAATGCTGCCGCCGTCGGTGGCACCATCGTCGGCACGTTGCACGCCAGCGTTTGCTGTCAGCCCGGAAATGATGTTCTTGCAGGCGGCAATCTGTTCCCGTAGCAGTATCAGATCTTCGCGCTGGGAAGTTGGTGTGGCGGGATCTTCTGCCAGTTCACCTGCGAGTATCGCCATCGTCGCCAGCGGCGTGCCGAGTTGATGCGCTGCCCCGGCGGCCAGGTTGCCCAGCGCAACGATGCGCTCGTCCCTCAGTGCCTGCTCGCGCGCTGATGCCAGTTGCTGTTCCTGCTTGCGTAGTGAGGCCGTCATGCGGGTGACAAAGCCGGCGATGAGGAGTGCGGATGCGGCGAAGGTTAACCACATGCCTGTCAGATGCATCTGCATGGCGCGGTCGACGTCTTCCACAGTCAGGGGGATGCTGACCAGCCAGAGCAGCGAATAAGCAATCACGCTCAGACCGGCCACTATCCATGCATGTCGGGCTGGCAGAATTGCTGCGGCAACCGCCACGGGGGGAAGGTAAAACGTGGTCAGCGGATTGGCGGGGCCGCCCGAGAATGCCAGCAATGCCGTCAGCATGACAAGATCGGCGCCGAGTTGCGCCAGCAATTCACCACTGCCGACCGGTGTCTCGCGTTTCAGGCGCAGCCAGGTCAACAGACTCAGTGCTGCCCACAGAGTGAGCAATATGAGCGGCACAGTCAGCGGCACGACGATGTGGAACACCTGGCCGGCACTCGCCAGCATGATCGTGAAGCTGACAATGGCGAGGCCGCGTAACCAGATCAGACGCAGCAGATGATTTCTGCCGGTCAGTGCTGTGGCTATCAGGAAGGTTTGCGGCTTGACCATTGACACGGAATGCGGAACGGAAGCCGGATTCTAGCGCCCGCCGGATGTTGACTGGAAACCAGTTACGGTCGTTTGGGTAGTGCGAACACGACCAATGCGCCGCCCTGCTTGAAGCCGAAAATCGCGTTGCCGCCGGCTGCCACGGCAAGGTATTGCACGCCATCCACGGCATAGGTCACGGGAGGTGCATTGACGCCCGCACCGCACTGGAATTGCCAGAGCAGTTCTCCGGAATCCGCATCGAAGGCGTTGAGGTAGCCGTTGCCTTCTCCGGTAAATACCAGACCACCGGCCGTCGCGAGGATGCCACCCACCAGAGGATTTTCGGTTTTTTTCTGCCAAACGATGCGGCCCTTGTCGCGCGTCGAAATCGCACTGAGGGTTCCCCAGGTCGGTTCCTCCAGCGGTTCCATGGTGGAGTAATGCAGAGCGGGTTTGTCTACCGTGGTGGGGATTTCCCGTACGGAATACTTCAATGGCATATGTGCGGCGCCGACATACACCAGGCCGGAACCTGGGTTGTAGGCAACCGGGGTCCAGTTGGCGCCGCCCACGGCGCCCGGCGCGATGCGCACGCCTTCGCGAGTCGGCTTGGCGAAGAGGTTGATCTGCGGCACGAAGGCTTCCGATTTGAAGATGAGTTCGCCGCTGCGCCGGTCATGGACATAGAACCAGCCTAGTTTGGAGGCCTGACCCACGACCGGTACGAGGCCCTTGTCGGTCGGCAGATCGAAGAGCACCGGTGCGCTCGCCACGTCGTAGCCCCACAGGTCGTGCGGCACCTGCTGGTAATGCCACTTCAGCTTGCCGGTTTCCGCATCCAGCGCGACCAGCGAGACGCTGTACAGGTTGTCGCCCGGGCGTGAAGTATCGTCCATCTGCGGTGACGGATTGCCGGTGCCGACGAACAGCGTGCCGGATTGCGCATCGAAGGCCGGTGTGGTCCAGGCCGAGCCGCCGCCATGCCTGGCTGCGTCGGGATACTTGGGCAGCTCGCGTTTTTCGTGGGCGATGTCGCGGTGGAGCGGGACGCCGTCCGCTGTCGCGGTACGGAATGTTCCCTCCCAGCCGGATTGGGCGATGGTGTCGAATTGCCATGCTTGCTTGCCGGTGGCCGCGTCGAAGGCGGCGTAGAAGCCAGGTCGCCCGAAGCTGCCGGCGAAGCCGACGACGGCGCCCAGCGGT
>Ga0172380_10002141_pt1 | contig 31731 bp, 33 predicted proteins | sample Leawe162metaG_FD_119747 | JGI IMG/M metagenome (GOLD analysis project Ga0172380, IMG submission 119747) | Leachate microbial communities from a municipal landfill in Southern Ontario, Canada - Leachate well 162 metaG | ecosystem: Engineered > Solid waste > Landfill > Unclassified | place... | reverse complement strand
TGTATTTATTTATTATATCATTCTATAACTTCTCCCTTTTTCTTTACTCCGGCGGAGACATGCTGATTTACAAGCACTCGATAGCGACCATCACTTCCGCGGATGGTACCTTCAGGCTGCACCAGTAACCAACCCACAGCCCCCTCTCTGGTCAACCCGATCCGGGAGGGGCTTCTCGAAACGACCCATGTCAAAAAGCACAAAAATCCTTTTAGGTACGGCACTCCTGTTGGTTATTCCTGCCGCTGCCGTACTCTATTATTCCTCGGACGTTTTCCTGCAGCTGTTTATCGCTTTTGCGCTGGCCTACATACTGAACCCCGCGGTGGAGTTCCTTGAACGCAAAGGAATAAAGCGACTCTACGGCATTATGATCGTCTTTGCATTGACGGTACTCCTCTGCGGCGGTTTTACTCTCTTTCTCGTGATATCGATTTCCGGAGAACTTTCAAGCATACAGCTCAATCTGCCGGCGTATGTCCAGCATCTCTATGAGATTACTCCGGCGGCAATTAAAGAGTATCTTGGCGTTGAGACTCCGGACAGGCTTGCACTCCGGTTGGGCGAACTGCTGCAGCAGGCCCGCAGTTCCGCGCCAGATCTGCTCAAGCCGCTGCTGGCGCTCCTGCAGAAGGCTCTCACGTCGACGGTAGGCGTGCTCCTTGCCGTTTTGGGGTACCTGATCATTCCGGTCTATCTGTTTTATCTGCTGTTTGATCTCCCGCAGCTGAAAGCCTTCATCTCATCGTATATTCCGGAGCGTTTCAGACCGGCTTACGGCAATAAACTGGCAGAAATAGATGCCGTGTTGTCAGGTTTTGTCCGGGGCCAGTTGTCCGTATGCGCAATTCTTGCGCTCCTCTACTCTGCCGGCCTGTACGTCATCGGGATAGACCTGGCGATTGCCATCGGTACGCTGGCGGGGATTACCTTTATTATTCCCTACGTCGGCACGATTATCGGCATCTGTCTGTCGGTTGTCATGGCCCTGCTCAAATATAACGACATCCTTCACCCTCTGCTCTGCCTGGGATGGTTCGGGCTTGTTCAGCTGCTGGAGGGTATCATTATCACTCCGAAAATAGTTGGCGATACCGTCGGGTTGCATCCGTTGGTAGCGATCGTGTCGCTGCTGATCGGCGGACAGCTTTTCGGCATTACCGGGATGCTGCTGGCGGTGCCGGTCACCGCCGTACTGCAGGTGTTCCTCCGCTCTCTGGCTGACTTCTATCGCACCTCTGACTTTTACCGGGAGGGGTGATGACAGGACTTCGAATTGATTATGTCGCTTCCGGTTCAATTGCTGACGGGTTGGAGGTCGAAGAGGGCGACCGGTTGCTGGCTGTTAACGGACAGCCACTGCGCGATCTTATCGATTACAGCTATTACACCGCTTCCGAAGAAGAGTTGCTGCTGGAGATCGAGAAACCGGATGGCGAACTGTGGGAACTTGAAGTCGAACGTCATGCGGGAGAACCGCTCGGGTTGAAGTTTTCCGCCCCTGCTCCTGCCCGTTGTGCCAACAACTGCCTGTTCTGTTTTGTTCACCAGCTCCCCAAAGGGCTCCGCAAACCTTTGTACGTCAAGGATGAAGACTACCGCCTCTCCTTTTTAAACGGGAACTACGTCACGCTGGCCAACCTGAAGACGTCGGCTCTGAATCGTATTATCGAGCAACGCCTCTCCCCGCTCTATATTTCAGTGCATGCCACCAATCCGGATCTGCGCGAGCGGCTGCTCGGCAAGCCCGGAATCCCCGGCATTTTGCAGCAGTTGCAGAGGCTGGCTGCCGCCCGGATCGTCATGCATACACAGGTTGTACTTTGTCCCGGTCTGAATGACGGAGTCGAGCTGCAGCGCACCGTGACCGACCTGGCTGCCCTTTACCCGGCGGTGCAATCACTGGCGGTTGTACCGCTCGGTCTTACCGCCCATCGGCAGAAACTGCCTCGGTTAACAGCGGTAGATGCCGAATATGCACGGCACTTCATCTCGGTCTGGCAGCCGCGGGCGGAAGCTTTGCGGAGAAAGCTGCGGCAGCCGTTTCTATTTCTGGCAGACGAGTTTTTCCTCAAGGCAGGTCTGCCATTCCCCCCCATAAAAGAATACGGTGATTTCCCCCAGATAGAAAATGGAGTCGGCATGGTGCCGCTCTTTATGAAGGAGGCAGGCCGGCTGTTGCGGAGGGCGCGCCCGATTGGAGGTTTTCGGGCTACTGTGGTGACCGGTGTCTCGTCGTATGATTTCGTCAGGGATTTCCTTGTTCAACTAGCGGACAAGAGCGGGGTCGATATTGTGCCGCTGGCGGTTGAAAACACGCTTTTCGGATCGAGTATTACGGTAAGCGGGCTGATTGCCGGCAATGATATCGTGTCGGCGCTGGCCGGCCACGATATCGGTTCATGCCTGCTCGTACCGGATGTGATGCTGAAGGAGGGCGAGGGGGTCTTTTTGGATGATGTTTCGCTGGAGGGGTTGGAGCGGCGGATTGGTTGCCCGGTCCGTGTCTTCGATTCAACGCCGGAAGGCTGCTACAAGGCGCTGCGCTCGTTCGGAAACCAATTACTCAAAGCCCGTCCCAGGCATGGGGAGTGGCGATCGTAAACTGGGCTCCGCTCCCAACGTTTGCAGCGGTAAGAGTGCCGCCAAAATGCTCCTGAATGATGGTTTTTGACATATACAGGCCGACGCCGCTCCCCTTGCCTTGTTCCTTGGTGGTGAAATAGGGGTCGAATATCTGTCCGATGATCTCTTCGGGAATTCCGCCGGCATTGTCCTGTATCCGCACGATTCCCTGCCCCTCCTCACGCGAGATCCTGATGGTAATAACCGGCTTGTCCACTCGCTTGTCCAGTAAGGCATCCCTGGCATTGCTGAGAAGGTTGAGCAATACCTGGTTATACTCGTTAAAATATCCTGCAACCGCAACATGTTCTTCTTTCTGCTCGACGATAAGCTGTATACCCTGCTTCGACAGGCTGGCTTCAATCATGGCTATGACTCTGGTGAGACCCTGGGAGATGTAGAAAATCTTCTTGACTTTGTCCGGGGAGAAAAAGCTGCTGAAATCATTGATGGTCTGCGACATGAACATGATCGTCTCCATCACCTTGTTCACGTCACTCGCCAATTCTTCGGGAGTCTGCCTGCCTGAGTCGTAGTCAGCCTTGATGTTCTGGATGATCAAGCCCAGGTTGTTGAGCGGTTGACGCCACTGATGGGCGATATTGTTGATCATTTCTCCAATTGCCGCCTGTCGCCCCTGTGCCAGCATGACCCTGTCCTTGGTGCGCAGTTCTGCAAGGGTTCGGTTGATGCGTTCCTCCAGCGACTGATTGAGGGCTTCCAGTTGGTACTGCTTGACGGACAGCTCTTCCTGCGCCATCTGGCGCTCTGCTACCTCGTCCTCTAAAAGGGAAGTCTGCATGCGGAGTTCATTCTCCGTTTGGAGCTGCTGCTCGGTTCTTCGTTTCAGATCAGCGGTCATGGCGTTGAATGCCAGCGTTAATGCTCCGATTTCGTCATGGGACGAAACCTCGATTACTCCGTCCAGGTGCCCTTCAGCGACCATTTTTACGCTGTTCGAAAGAGCGATGATCGGCCTGGTGATTTTTGAAGCAAACCACCATGCTGCGGTGCTTCCAATCATCAGAATCAATCCGATAAACGGCGCGTTATGACGAGCCATCTCTCGCCGCTCTGCCACAAGCACATCTTTCGAGATCCCGATGTGCACGCGACCAAAGTCACCCTGTTGGATAACCGTAGAGACATCCTCCAATCGCTCTTGTTCGACCTGCAGCGGCTGAATAAGCGGCTTTTCGCCATTCATATCAAGGCGGTCGAGTTTAAGCAGGTCTTGCGGAAAGAGTTGGCCGAAGGTATGAACAATAACCTGCTGCTGTTTGGTGACGATGTAGATGTAGCGGATATCCTCTTCTTCCCGCTTCAGACTGTTGACAAGAAGCTGAAGAGCAACGTTGTTCTCGGTGAGGATCGGCTTGACCGATGCTTCGGCGAGATTTCGAGCAATCGAGACGCCCCTTTTCTGCAGTTCATGTTCCAGTCTTTTGTTGAACCGTACGCTCATATAGAGCAGCAATGTCAGGGATACAAAGAGTATCAGACCACAGATGCCGCATATATACTGAGTTTTAAGAGGGAGTGGTCTCATTTTGCCGCGTTGCGCTGCCTCGCTATCCAGACATTCATCGTTCGGATGGTGTCGTAGTTTTTGTCATCTCCGGCAACAAACGAGTCGATCATCATCCCCTTCAGAATCTCTTTTCCCTCCGGGTCGTTTGCCGCTGACAGCAGGATATCCTTCAACTTTTTTCTGATCTCGGGATCTAATCCGGGCCTGACAACCATCGGCGGGATTCCGTAGGGAGCCGACTTTGCAATTATCCTGGTCTGGCCGGTCAGTTCCGGTTTTTTGATGGCGATATACTCCCAGATCAGGCTGTCAACCGCCGCACCGTCGACAATCTTTTCAGCGACAGCTCTAATTGACTTGTCGTGGCCATAGGTGTACTCAACGCGGGAAAAGTAGCTCTCGGGGGTCTCTTTCATCCTTGCCAGCATATAGGTTGGTACCAGCTTGCCGGAATTTGATTTCGGATCGGTAAAAGCGAAGGTCTTGCCCCTCAGTTCCTTGAAGCTGCTGATGGGACTGTCCTTGTGAACTAGTATGTACGAATAATAGATCGGCTCCCCTTTTACCAGTGGCATGGCCAGCAGTTCCAGGTTGAATTTCGACTTACCTTCCACGTAGGGGCCCGCACAAACGAAAGCGGCATCAACCCCGCCCGATTCAAGCAGTCCGTTCATCTCATCGTAATTCTCACGGTCTACCAGCTGAACAGGTCTCCCCAGTCTTTTCTCGATATAGCCTTGCAGTCGCTGGTAGTAGACATACCCTTCCTTTGGAGTGATCATGGCTCCCATCCCGATGCGTAGCGGCGGCATTCTTTTAACCGGTGCGGTTTTACTGGCCACCTCAGCGGTTTTCAGGCTTACCTGCGGCGGTTCCGAACGATTGCAGGCGGTGCCGGCCAGTAAAAGACCAAGTGTCAGCAGCAGGTACAGGAGATGAAAAGGTCGTTTCATTATGTCAGCCTCCGGAATCGTTCAGCTACGGGATCTCCGGTTCCATATACCATAATAATCAGGAACCGCAAGGCAAGGGAGGTTCTTGACTGAAACGAAAGGAGGGGACCCTTTCCGGAACCCCCTCCTTTTGAACGAATGATGGAAACAATCCTAAAATTCAGCAAAACTCTCCCGTTCATCATCGGAAAACATCTTGTCAACATCCATGATGATTAAGAGCCGCTCGGCATGGTTAAATACGCCGGTGATGAACTCCTGGCCGATGCCGCCGGAGAGCACCATTGAAGGGGGGGGTTGAATTTCGCTGCTGTGGATGCGGATAACCTCTGAAACAGCATCGACGATAAATCCGGTCAAACTGCCGGAGACATCCATGATGATGATACGCGTCTGGCTGTTGTTTGCATTCTCCATCAGGTTGAAGCGCCTTCGCATTGAGATGATCGGGATGACCTTGCCGCGCAGGTTGATGATGCCTTCGACATGCTGCGGCACATTGGGCATCTTGGTAATCGTCGGCATGCGGATAATTTCGCGTACTTTAAGGACTTCAACTCCATATTCTTCGTCGGCCAGCATGAAACTGACAAGTTGGATCAGTTCGTCGCTCTTTGCTTCATCAAGTTTTACAAGTGCATGTGTGGCCATTGGTTTCTCCTTTGTATTATTACCGTTTCCTGCAGCGACTCAGTGGAGCAGGCGATGCTGACTGAAAGACCTGTTCCGATTCTCAAAGCCGACGGCACGTACAGTTTATTCATTGAATTCTGATGTTAATTAACACCATATAAGCCAAATATCTGTCAAGTATTTTTATGTATTGCGCCCAAAGAGTGACGTTTCATTCCGAAAAGAATACCGCAGATGTGCGGATTATCAAGCGTCGGTCCTTATCATTGAAGAGGCACTCACCCAGAACGAAAAAGGGACCCCGTCCTGGAATCCCTTTGTCTGCCGTTTATCTTTTGACGACCATGCGCCGCTGCATCCTGCCCCCCATGGACGCCATCTGGTGCCTCTGCAGGGCGCCGAGGCTTTCCAGGTGGAACTGGAACCATAAATCGCCATACGCCCGCATATTCATCTTTTTGCCCCTCTCCAGGCAGTCCAGGTTTTCCTTCAGCTTCTCGTCACCCGGAATTTTTTTCAGTCCCTTGGCAAGTATCTCCTTAGCTTTTACCGACTCGCCGCTCTCGTTCATGCAGTATGCGTACAGACTCCAGAGAAGCGACTCCTTGCTGTTCCATTGTACCGCCCGATCAAACGTGCTGATCATCTTGTCCTTCTTCTGGCGTTTCATGTAGGAAACAGCCAGCATGGCGGTGGCGGCCCAGTTCTTGAAAAACGACTTTTCCAGATGGGGAAAGGCGTTCGAGAAGTCACGTTTCATATAGTAGATCATGCCGATCTGGGAATGAAGCTGCCCCTCCACGTACAGCTGCCATTTGCTGTATTGCAGGGCATCTTTCAGTTCGCGAATCGCTTTTTCAAAGCGCGGGGGTTGGGCCTGAAGGTCTTTGCCGGCAGTCTCGATGGAAGCCATGACCTTCTTCATGGTGATGCGTGAAAACAGGACGAAAACAATGCCGAAGACAATCAGTCCGACAATCAGTGATCCCCACCAGGCCAGCTTGAGGACAAAAACAAGTATCAGCAGCACGGCAACTGCAGCAGCTGCGGAGATAAGAATGTTATACATCGGGGTTTCCTTTCATACTTCGAGGCACTGGGATTGGGATAAGCGGAAGTCGTCAGCTCTTTGGTTCTGCCGGAGCCATCTTGCCGTTTTTTTCGGTGAATTTTGCGATAATAATGCGCCGGCCCGGCTTGAGAGCGACTTTTGCTTTCATGTTATTCCAGGCGGAGAGCAGTTTGGTTGAAACATTGAAGCGTTTTGCCAGGGAGCTGAGCGTGTCGCCATGTTTCACGGTGTAATATTTAGCAAAATTCCCTTTCCCTGCCGCAGCTGTTCGGGGAGCCCTGCCTTCATGGCTGAAATCTACGGTCTGCTTGACCGGCACGAGCAATGACTTGCCGGCGACACGACTTTTGGCATTAAGGCCGTTCAGCTCTGCCAGAATAGCTGGCGACGTGCCGAAACGGCGGGCCACGCTTTTGAGTGAATCCCTCTTGCGGGCCTGATACCGGCTGTACAGAACGCGTTCGGTATAGCGCTGGTCTTCGGGGACTTTTGCATATTCAGTTTCAAACTGCTGCTTGCTCCCTTTGGGGATTTTGAGGCTGTAATCCGGATAGTTGGGTGGGGTACACCAGTGTCGCAAATCCGGATTCAGTTCTTTTATCGCTTCGTAGGTTGTACCGGTCAGTTTTGCTACCAGATCAAGGTTGGTGCGGGAGGGTATTGTGACGGTATCGTACTCGATTGGTGTCAGATACGCGATGTCGGTGAAGCCGTAGCGTGCCGGATCTTTGGCAATTATGGCAGCAGCAAGAAGTTTGGGGACATACTCCTTGGTTTCGCGCTTCAGGTAGGATCCTCGGGAAATTTCCCAGAAGTCGCTGGTGTTATACATGCTGATGGCGCGCATGATCTTGTTCTCACCGGCATTGTAGCCGGCAGCCGCCAGGTACCAGTCGCCTTTGAACATGCCGTACAACTCTTTGAGGTACAGCGCCGCAGCGGAGGTGGCCTTAACCGGATCCTTACGCTCGTCGATCCATTGATCGATCCTCAGGGCATAGCGTCGTCCGGTCTCCGACATGAACTGCCACGGACCTACCGCGCTGGCCCATGAACGTGCATGCATCTGGAAACCGCTCTCGATCATTGCGACATATACAAGGTCTTCCGGCATTCCTTCGCGCTTCAGAATCTCCTTCATCATTGGAATATAACGGGATGAGTGCGAGAGCCAGCGCGAAAAGGACGGTTTGCCGCTGGTCTGGAAATAGTACAGAAAATATTCAACCTTGCTGTTCAGGGTTAACGGAATATCGGAAATCGGCAGGCCGACATCGGGCAGTTCGAGATCACTGGCGGCATCACCTGAATCCCGCAGCTCTTCAAGAGAAAAGAGCGCTGTAACCGGAGCGGACTCCCCGGGTTCGTTTGTTGCCTGATCGTCAACCGGCACAAGCGCGGGAGATTCCTCCGCCCCGACCAACAGGGCATTCGGGCGGGTCAGTTCAGCCAGAAGGGGCTGAATCGGCTCAGTCGCAGCAACGGGCAGAGCATGCAGCAGGGCTGCAAAAACGAAAGTGATATATGTAGAGAGGGTAAACTTTTTCATTGGCGACGTAGTATAAAGGAAGCGAGCATGAAAGTCAATGACGCTAAAACCGCGTAAAATGGGCATCCGCTTCGAAAAAGCACGCCGGATTGAGGCTGGAAGGGAGTTGGAATTTTTGTGCTCAGGTTGTAACAAAAAAGCCCACCGAAGTGGGCTTTCAAATTATGATCTGTTCTGCCCGTTACTGCGCCGAACTGCGCTCTTTCTGCATCGCTTCGCGGCCAGCTTCGATAGCGGATGCCAGGACGGATTTTTTTTCAGCAAACGTTTCCTTGCCATCTTCAACGGCGCTTTTAATTTTTTCCTGCGCTTCCTTGGCGTATTCCTTGATCTTGTCGACTGCGTCTTCCGTCAGGTCAAGAATGTTCTCACGCATTTCGCGCCCGCTTTTTGGTGCGTACAGCAGCGCCAGTCCCGCCCCGATTGCTGCCCCGGCTACAAACGATACCAATACAGTTCCTGCCGATACGTCGCATTTGTCAGACATAATTACATACCTCCCCGTTTTTTAAGATACCGTTCAACAATGTATTTTCCTGCCACCTTTGCTCCGGTCGCCCAGACTGAAGTGGTGTTGAGAACGCCGGTAACGACGCTTACCGTACGATTGATCGTGTGCAGATTGGTGCCGGTTTCTCCCAGTGCCGACATGAAACGTGTAACATCTTCGGTATGCTCGGCCACGCCGCCACCAACAGTTTTCAACTCAGTCAGCACACCTGTCAACTCCTGCAGTGTCGGCTTCAATTCGCTCCGGATCATCACCGCAAGCTCTCCGACCGAGGCGGCGGTCCGCTTGATCGTGAGAAGAGTCGGGATCATGGTTACTACAAGAAGACAGGCCGCTGCAGCTATGATTATCAGGACGATTTCTATCAGAGACATCTTAATTCTCCCGTATGGGTAATCGTAGGTTCTTCAGGCAAAGTATAGAGCAATTCGGGAAAAATTCAATGTCTAAACCGGCATCATTTTTGAGACGATCTCTTCCACGGCAGAATACGGGTCGATGTGGTGATCATTCATGTCTGCCACAATCCGCTCAAGGGAGCGGTCCTTTGCCATGAACTGCAACGCCTTTTTGAGCAGGGTGTCGCGCAGGATGCTCATAAAATGGCGCTGGTTGCGTTCGCGCAGAAAATCGTTAATGGTTCCGCTTGACAGGAAAAACTCGTGGTGGGCAAGGATTTCGTCGGTCAGTTCGTCAATACCGGTGCCGCGCTGCGCCTCGGTCTTTAAAACCTGCGGGTTCCAGCTTCCTTCCGTTCCGTGACGCATATCCAGCATGGTGCTCAGCTCCCGTGCGGTCCGGTCAGCGCCGTCCCGATCGGCCTTGTTGACGACAAAAATATCGCCGATTTCGAGGATTCCGGCCTTGATGGCCTGGATATCGTCACCGAGTCCCGGCACCATTACGACACAGGTGGTATGTGCCTCTTTGACGATATCCACCTCATCCTGGCCGACCCCTACCGTTTCGATAATAACAATATCCATGCCAAGGGCATCCATAACCAGGGCGACATCCGAGGTTGAGCGCGAAAGACCTCCCAGCGCTCCCCGCGTGGCAAGGCTGCGGATGAAAACCCCTTCATCGCAGGAGTGGCGGTTCATGCGGATGCGATCACCCAGGATCGCGCCGCCGGTAAAGGGGCTGGTGGGATCGATCGCGACCACGCCGACTTTTTTTCCCTTCTTGCGGAATGAGGCGGTCAGCTGATCGACCAGGGTTGATTTTCCAGCCCCCGGAGGGCCGGTGATGCCTATGATAAAGGCGTTGCCGGTGTGGGGATAGAGCTGCTTCAATTCTTCAACCGCCTGGGGACGGCCATCGTCGATGTCGCGCATCAGCCGGGCGGCGGCGCGAATGTTGCCTTCTAATACCTGTTCTGCGAGAGACATTGGGATACCTGCGTATAGTAAAATTAGTACGTAATAGCGAAAGAATAAAAACGGGTCCGGTTCGGAACCGGAGAAAACGGCAGAATTACGCTTCAGTCCCCCAGCCGTCTGCCCGGAACGAGATAATTCCTGATGTAATCCGCTACCGCCTCTTCCACAGGGGTAACCGGAGCGGCATACCCGGCGGCGCGAATCTTTGCCGTTTCGGCACAGGTCAGGTACTGGTAGGTGTTGCGGATAGATTCGGGCATGTCGATATATTCGACGTTGAACGGGCGCTCCATGGCGCTGAAAACGGCGCGGGCCAGACGGTTCCAGCTGACGGTGGTGCCTCCGCCGACGTTGAAGATGCCTCCGGCGCTTCTGTTCTCCAGAAAGTGGAGCGTCATGGCGGCGGCGTCCTTGACGTAGACGAAGTCGCGCAGCTGTTCGCCGTCACCGTATTCCGGACGGTGCGACTTGAACAATCGCAGTGAACCGGTTGCGTTGATCTGTTCGTATGCCTTGAGCACGAGGGAGCGCATCTCCCCCTTGTGCTGCTCATTGGGACCATAGACATTGAAGTATTTGATGCCGACGATGCTGCCGAGTATTCCCTGCCGCAGTGCCCACAAATCAAAGAGTTGCTTGGAGTACCCGTACATGTTCATCGGGCGGAGCAGCGCCAGTTGGCTGTCGTCATCGATAAAACCATGCTCGCCGTCACCGTAGGTCGCTGCACTGGAGGCATAGATGAAGCGTGCATCTGAAGCCAGCGATGCCAGGGCCAGTTTGCGGGAATATTCAAAGTTATTGCGGATCAGATAGGTAGCGTCCGGTTCGGTGGTAGCTGAACAGGCGCCGAGATGGATGACGGCGTCCAGTTTCTGATTGCCCGGCAGGCGTCCGGGGAGTGTGCCGTCGTCAAGCAGTTTTTCAAAAGCGTCTTTTTCCAGATAATCCATAAAGCGGAGCGGGGTCAGGTTGCGCCATTTGTCGGTGGTGCCGAGGTGGTCAACAATCAGGATATCTTCCCTGCCTCGTTCGTTCAGGCGCTGAACCACAGCGCTGCCGATCAGGCCTGCTCCTCCGGTTACGATGATCATAGGTTGTTCTCCTGTCGGTGTAATTCGCTTATTGCCTTCAGCAGTTCACTCTTACTGCGCGGCAGATACCCATTAACACGAACATCCATTCCGGTCAAGGTGAGGGAGGTGGCGATGTCTGCAACCAGTGGTGATGCGCCGAGTTCAGTCTGTACGTCAGGTTGCAGCAGCACTTCAGCGGCGTTGCCATGCGCCAGTAGCCGTCCGTTCCGCAGGACAATCGCTTCGTCCGCCCACCCGTAGGCAAAATCAAGGTCATGGGTTGCAATGATAACGGTGATGCCGATCGTGTGCAGATGATCAAGAACTGCTGCCAGCTCTTTCTGCATGGCGGCATCAAGTCCGGCCATCGGTTCGTCGAGTACGACCAGATCAGGCTGCATGGCCAGGACACCGGCGATGCAGACCCGCTTTTTCTGGCCGTAGCTCAGATTGTGCACCGGTTTATCGGCACATTCGGTCATCTTTACGGCCCGGAGGGCATCTGCCACGCGATCCCGCACAATCCGTTCCTCAAGCCCCAGGTTCATCGGGCCGAAGGAGACATCCTCCCGCACACTGGCTGAAAAGAGCTGGCTGTCTGGATTCTGGAACACCAGGCCGACCCGTGAGCGGAGGTCCCGCATTCCTCTCCGGCTGTAATCAAGCGGCGTTTCCTCCCAGTACAGCTGTCCGGCAGAGGGGCGCAGGATGCCGTTCAGGTGCAGAAACATGGTTGTTTTGCCGGCGCCGTTGGCGCCCAGCACGACCGTGCGCTTTCCCCTCCGTATCGACAGGGTGCAGTTATCGAGAGCAGCGGTGCCGTCCGGATAGCGGTAGGAAATGTTTTCCAGTTTCAGGAGTGCTTCGCTCATGGCAGGACCATCGACAGGGCAATTATCAAGCCGCCAGCGGTGGCGGCGATGGAGATGGTGCGGGGAGAGTCCGGATAAACGGGCTCCAGAAAGCGGAGTGCGCCGTCGTTGTTGCGTGCCAGCGCGGCCAGATGGAGGGCTTGCGAACGCTGCCAGACCTGAACGGTCAGATTTGCAACCACTCCTCCCAGCGACCGGAGTGACAGCCGTAGAGATGTGTATCCCAGTCGTGCCGACTGGGCGGTAATCGTATCATGTACCGCTTCAGACAGCACAAAAAGGGTGCGGTAACAGAGGGTCATCAGATCGAGCAGGGTATCAGGCACCTTGCAGCGCCGGAGCAGGGAGATGATATCCGAGAGCGGGGTAGTCAGAGCCAGAAAGAGCAGCGCTGCCAGGCTGGCCAGCGAGCGGCAGCAGACCTGGGCGATGCGGGGAAATTCCGCTTCTGCCAGATGTAGTGATATGCCATGTGTAGAACTGCCGAAGTCGAGGGAAATGAGCAGAGACAGACCGCTTGCCGTGAGAAAAAGAAGCGGAGGAGCCGCCACCCGCAGATAGCGCATGGCAGGGACACCAGCACCGAAAATTGTTACAGCCGAGAGGATGAATGCGACAGCCAAGGCTGTCCGTGGCGATCCGGCTGCAAAGGCCGCAACCATGCCACAAAGGGAGAAACAACCCTTGGCAACGGGGGAAACCTGCCGCCAGTTGTTGGTATAGGCTGACTGTTCTGTCAGCACCGGGCAGCCCTATGATTCGCCTGATCAAGCTTTGCCCGTGTTCTGGCGCACCCGTACCAATAGCCGATGAAACCGGCTCCCAGAGCTGCCTGAAGGGCAAAAAGCAGTGAGCCGATCTCTCCGCTGGGTGGCTCCATCAATGGTGTGAACCACGGTTTGTAGTCTGGGGAAATAGTCCCAACCAAATCTTTTGCTTTATCATCGGAGCCTGCAAAAATCTGTACTTCCTTGCCATCCGCCCCTGGTGCAGGTCTTTTTACCATCCAGAGCGGAAGTGCCACCAAGGCGATCACCGCAATCATCATCAACATGTTTTGATACCGCTTCATGCCTGCACCTCCTGCGGTGCTGTTACGTCCATTTCCTGAAGCTCCCGGGAGTTGAAGCGTACAAGGGCATTCATTACCACCGCTGTCAGCAGGCCTTCGCTGATAGCCAGTGGAATCTGGGTGATAGCAAAGACTCCGGCAAACTTGACAAACGAGGCGGTGATGCCGCCGACTGGGTCTGGAAAGGCAAACGCCAGTTGAGCCGATGTAGTGACGTAAGTGAGAAGATCCGCACAGGATGCGGCAAGGAAAATCGAAAATCCAAAGGGAAGTCTTGCCGCTTTGGCAAGGCGGTAAATTGCTGCAGCGGCAAACGGTCCCACTATCGCCATGGAAAATATATTGGCCCCCAGGGTGGTCAGCCCACCATGTGCCAGCAATATTGCCTGGAACAATAGCACCACCATGCCGATGGGAGCCATTGCCACCGGACCGAACAGGATTGCTCCGAGGCCAGTGCCGGTTGGGTGTGAACAACTGCCGGTGACTGAGGGCATTTTCAGCGCTGAAAGGACAAAGGTGAAAGCGGCGGCAACCCCCAGCAGCATCCGCTGTTCCGGTTTTTCCTTGATCCGTTTGTTTATGGAGCGCAGGCCGTAGGCGACGAACGGGGCTGAAGCGATACTCCAGCCGATGGCATGTTTTACCGGTAAAAAACCTTCCATGATGTGCATAATATTTATTCCTCCCTCGGGTTATTTGGTTGGAGCGGTATTCCGGCTTCAGGCTTCCTACTTGCCCGCCTTCCCAGGATTTACCCAGTGGCTTTATTCGGGCGTTCGTTCCTTTCACGGCTGCGGGGCAGCGGGGGTATTTCACCCCTCTTCCACAACTCCATCCAGTAAAAACAGTAACAAATAAAAAAAAGTCCGCACCTGCCGAAGCAGCATGCGGACTTTTCGTATTCAAAGTCACATTTCGCGTATTTCACTCTCCCTTTACCATGGGGAATAGTTGAGTGCTGAAATCATGGCAGGTCTTCTGGCTCGCGATTCATCCTCCGGGCGCCTTCCCAGTCTTTCGACCAGTGACATATTGCCCTTTGTCCTCGCTTACAGCGGCGGGTCCGCGGGGGAATCATGCCAATCGGCAGTACACCCCTCTTCCCTATCAAGCCCTTGCGGGCACCGTGATTCGATATTCAATTGTCATTCAACATGCAAATAGCACTGTTGAGATACCACGCAGCCTGCATCGTGTCAAGGTGGATTGTTGTTGTGAATCAATAGCCTATCCATCGTTTAATGTGCAAAAGGATTAGTCCCCTTGCCCCGTAATCGAAGCGAAAACCAGATTCTCCTGTGAAGCGTTGCGGATGCCATGATCTTCATGTGCCGGGACAATAACAATTTGTCCGGTAGTGATCGTCTGGGTCTTTCCTCCGGCGGTGAATTCACCGGTACCCTCAACAACAAACCAGATGTGGCTGCCGTGGTGAGTGTGGGTAACGATCTCCTGTCCCGGTTTCATGCCGAACAGGCTGATCTTTGAGTGGTCATCGGACCAGATGGTTTGCTGGTGGCGTTTTGCATCATCGAACTTCTTCAACAGCTGTACATCCAGAATCTGAGTTTTCACGATTGCTCCCTTTGTGTGTGAGTATTTTACCGTTACGCCGAGTCAGGACGTCTGCGCTGCTCGATTTTTCAGGATAAAGCCGATCAGAAAGGCCAGCGCCAGTGTCATGATCCCGCCGACAAGACCGGCCACGCTGGTGCCGGCAACATTCTTTGCTTCTTCAGGTTTCTTTTCCCCCGGTTGCGCGGATTGATGCGCTTGAACCGCTTCCGGTTTTGCCTCTTCTTTCTTTGCTTCAGCCGGTTTCTTGAATGAATAATCCGGCAGGAAGGCTGTTTTTTCCTGAAGCGCATTCAACGTGGCATGCAGCCCCTGTTCCGGCCCCTTCAACTCCTCCTGGCCGGTCACCTTGGTGATCGACCATTCCAGGCCATCGGGATTTTTTGAGGCAAACCATGATACAAAACCTCCCGTCACCAAAGCCATAGCCAGAAAGGCCAGGATGACATTACGAACCGGATGGCTGCCGATGGGACGGGTTTCAAGCGCGCTTTGCATGATTTCGGGGCGGGCTTTGTAGACAAAGGAGACCACCGAAGCTGTAACCAGACCCTCGACAACTCCGATAGCCAGATGGATCGGCTGCATCATGGCGACAAAGGTTGAGAAGGGGAGGGAAGAGATGCCGGAGGAAATGGTTTCCAGCACCACACCAAACGCGCCTAACTGTAAGCCGACGATGGCGGCAAACACTGAGGCGACGGATATTTTCGTGGCGCTTGGCTGATTGCCGACTATCTTTTTGTAGATAAGCGGATAGGCGATGAAGGCCGGGAAAAAACCGAGGTTGAAGATGTTGCATCCCAGAGCAAGCAAACCGCCATCGGCAAAAAACAAAGCCTGTACCACTAGCACCGAGGCGATAGTGAGGAAGGCCGCATATGGTCCGAGCAGAATCGTCAGGATGAGACCGCCGCCAAGATGCCCGCTTGAGCCGGTTACCGGAATGGTGAAGTTGATCATCTGCGCGGCAAAAATGAAAGCTCCCAGTACTCCCATAAGCGGAACCTTGCTGCTATCCATTTCTTTGCGGACTTTGCCGGAGCAATAGGCAATGGTGCCTGCCGAGGCCGCCCACATGGTGCTGCCGACAGCCGGGGATAGAAGTGCGTCTGCCATATGCATGATGCTGTCTCCTTTGCGTTGTTGGTGTTGTAATCAGAATTTGCGGGTGACGCCTAGTAATCCTGTCAGATCCGTTTCAGGTTTTGTTAAGCCAATCTTGAGCGCGGCGCTTAAATCCAGACTCTTGTCAGGTGAATAAATCATGCCACCGAGGCCGAATACCGGAGTATCGCTGGATGTCTTGTCTTCGTTGGTGGCGGCTCCTACATCGGCGACCAGTTTCAGGTTTTTGATGACTTCACAGGTACCTGCCAGAGAATAACTCATAACGCTGCTGCGGCTGGCATCGCGAACATCCGCCAGATTATAGTCGTTGTAGGTGTAGCCGATATTCAGATGGACTGCAAACGGCTCAAACTCTTTTGATATGACCAGCGCCGCGCCATAGGATACTGCGTGGTCATCAGTCGCGCCAACGGCGTAGGAATAGCCAAACTGCGGTTTTACGGCAACACTAAGTCTTTCATGCTCATATACCTGCCATTTCATTGCCAGAGAGAAATCCGCCGAACCGGCATCGTTGAAAGATGCTCCGTCAACATCGCCATTTCCCCATGGCCGGGTAACACCGAGCGCCACATCGATCTTGTCCGTAACGCCGATCCCGAATGAACTGGCTACCTGCCTGCCGGTGCTTTTGGTGGTTGAGCCGCCGGTTGTCTCCTTGTCGGTTCCGATCTCTCCGTTCAATTCGACCTGCATGTTCCCCTTGCCGAGAGTTCCGGCGTCATCGCTGATGAGCGGATGGGCGGCAAAGCTCGTTCCCGCTGAGAGCAGGAACAACATGGTCGTATAGGTAAGGACTCTTTCCTGTAGCGTCATACTGATTTCCCCTTTCAATGATGATGATTTGAATGTACATTTCAAATCATCACCTGCACACGAAATGACAATAATGTTGCGTTGTGTAACACGATAAAAATAAACGTGCAACTGTTTTTTCGGGTGATTTTGACGGACAGTATCCGGGCACTTGTCTGCAGCCAGCCGATAACGATGGCGTTTTGGCTGGAAACCAGTTCTATTAATCAGTTGCCAGCTCGCATTGTTCCGGCTATAGTGCCGCAAAATTTGCCACTCTCCGAGTTGCACCGCCTACCAGGGAATAAATCCTCACGGCCTGTAACCTGCGGGCGTCACCGGAAACGGCGCCGCTCTCCATTTGAAAAGGGGAACTGGTACATGCGGGCCACAAAACATGGTCCGCCTGCACCCCTTTTCTATTGAGAGAAGGGTTTTTTTATTTCTGATCCAAAGGTGAATGAACGATGAAGAACTGTTCTCTGATAAGATTTCCGGGTGTTCCCGTGCCTCTCATTTTTCCTGATGCCGGCACAAGACCGGCTTCACGGAGTCTCCGGTGGAGCTGATTCTCGACGGCATACTGCAGGCGCTCCGCCTGGTCGTGTCACTCGATGCCGAGGTCATGGCGGTAACGCTGCTTTCGCTCAAGGTTTCCTGTAGTGCCACCCTGATAAGCCTGTTCCTCGGCATACCCTCGGGTACCCTGCTGGCATTGGCCCATTTTCCCGGACGCCGCCTGGTGGTCAGCCTGGTCAATACCGGCATGGGGTTGCCTCCGGTGGTGGTGGGCCTGTTCGTAACCATCTTTCTCTGGCGCAACGGGCCGCTCGGTTTCCTTGAAATTCTCTACACCCCCTCTGCAATGGTGCTGGCCCAGTCGGTGATTGCAACGCCGATCGTGGCCGGCATCACGATCGCCTCGATCCAGAACCTTCCCGCCAATCTGAAGCTGCAGGTGCTGGCGCTGGGGGCCACCCGGGTCCAGATGGTCTGGATACTGGTCCGGGAAGCCCGCCTGCCGCTCCTGGCGGCCGTGATGGCCGGTTTTGGCGGCGTAATTTCCGAAGTGGGTGCCTCGATCATGGTCGGGGGAAACATCAAGGGGCAGACCAGGGTGCTGACCACCGCCACGGTGATGGAAACAGGCAAGGGGAACTTCGACGTGGCAATCGCCCTGTCGCTGATCCTGCTGGCGCTTGCTTTCGGAGTCAATTATCTGCTGACGGTTATTCAGCAGAGGGAGCGTCCGCGATGAACACCCTTCTTGGGGTAGAAAATTTTCGTATCAGGAGAGGCGGGGTACAGGTGCTGGATCTGCCAAGCTTTTCGGTAGCCGTCGATGAGAAGGTGGCGGTAGTTGGCCCGAACGGTGCCGGTAAGTCCAGTTTGTTGTTGTCTCTGGCGTGTCTGCTGCAGCGTGATGCCGGAACCATTTCCTTTCGGGGCAAACCGGTTTCCAAGAGCGGGGAAACCGCCTATCGCCGCAGGATTGCCATGGTCTTTCAGGATCCGCTGCTGTTCGATACGACGGTAATCGACAATGTAGCCGAAGGGTTGCGGATTCGTGGAACGGCGCGCAACGAAGCCAGGGAAATCGCCAGGGATAGCCTGGAGCTCTTCAAGGTAGGACACTTGGCCGGGCGTTCGGCACACAAACTCTCCGGCGGAGAGGCCCAACGGGTCAGCCTGGCCCGTGCATTCGCCGTCCGACCGGAGCTGCTCCTGATGGACGAGCCGTTCTCCAGTCTCGATCTGCCGACCAGAATTGTGCTTGCGGAAGATTTGGGGCGTATTCTGCATGAATCTGGAACCGCTGCCATCATAGCGACCCATGACCGCATCGAGGCGTTTCATGTCGTGGATCGGTTGGTGGTTATGGATGGGGGAAAGGTCGTTCAGGAAGGAACGCCGAAAGAGGTCATGGCGGAGCCGGTCAATTCCTTTGTCGCTGCGTTTAGAAGGACGACTGTGCCCACTTGATGACTCTTATTACGAGAGCAAACTGCTGGTTGCCTTTTTTGAATCAAAATCTTTGTTCAGCTTCACGATTACTTCAAGATTACTCAAGATTTTGAAATCTGGAAATAGTAGGTAAGCGTGAGGCATTGTAAGGCGTTGGAGGATTCCGGGAAAGGAGATTTGCCGTGTTTGAGCATGCTGCCGGGCTAGTCAGGGATGCAGAAGTCTTCATCATTACCGCCGGGGCGGGAATGGGGGTGGATTCAGGTCTGCCGGACTTTCGAGGGGATCATGGTTTCTGGCAGGCATATCCCGCGTACTCCCGTTTGGGATTCTCCTTTGTTGAGTGCGCCAACCCGCAGCATTTTGCCGATGATCCCTCCTTTGGCTGGGGCTTCTATGGTCACCGCACCAATCTCTATCGTGATACGGTTCCCCACGACGGCTTCCACATTATAAGCCGATGGATAGAGCGGAACAGCGCCGATTACTTCGTGGTTACCTCCAATGTTGACGGCCAGTTCCAGAAGGCCGGGTATGATGAGGGGCGGATTCAGGAAGTGCATGGCTCGATTCACTGGCTGCAGTGCCAGACACCATGCGGCAGCAGTATCTGGCGCAACAATGAAGTCATCCGGATTGACGAAGCATCCATGCGGGCCCGCCCGCCGCTCCCGCGCTGTCCTGACTGCGGGGAGGTCAGCCGCCCCAATATCCTCATGTTCGGCGACTGGTCCTGGCTGCCGGACCGGACCCGCATTCAGGAACGAGCGTTTGACCGGTTTCTGACCAACAATGCCGACCGCCGCATTGCCGTGATCGAGATGGGCGCAGGAAGCGCCATTCCCACGATCCGGGCGACATCGGAACGTATCGGCTGGAATTTCGAACATGCCTCGGTAATTCGCATCAACCCCCGCGAACCGGAGATCAAAGCTCCCCATATATCACTGCCATGTGGGGCGCTGGAGGGGTTGCAAAGCATTGATGCTCTGCTATAGTCCCTGCATCCCATTCATTCGAGGAAAACGGATGAACTTTTTTGCGCTGGTATTATTGCTGGTAATTCTTGCCGGTTATCCGGTATCCGCTTCAGCAGAATTTTACCGCTATTACGACGAAAGCGGCGGGATTATTGTCACCAACGACTACAAGAGCATTCCGGAGCGGTATCGTGCCACTGTGACGGTCGTCACTGAAAAGGAACTTGAAAACAAGGCCAAAGCCCGCGAAAGGCGGGAACGGGCTGAAAAGGGCAGGTCAGCACAACGTCAGCACCCACAACCGCACCAAGCGTTGCCCGCCCAGAGTGTGACCTCCGGGCAAACGCCCACCCCTTTGACGGATCAGAAGGAAGCTGCATCGACCCCGGTCAACAACAGCACCTGGCTGTCCCGTCAGCTTCCGCTTCTCAAAGTGATGGGGATCATTGCACTCTGTATAACCGGTTTTGTCATCGTGGGAAGATTCGTGTCAGCTCTGGCCCCGCGTCCGCTTGCAATTATAATCAGAATTGCCCTGTTTGCCGCTCTGGCTGTCTATCTGTTCAAGGGGTATGCGGAGAAAGTCGCCGATGCCTTTTCCAGGATAAAAGAGCAGAGCAACAGCGCGCAAAAAGCGGTTGATAAAAGAAGTGAGAAGATTCAGCAGCAGGCGGAGTGAATCAGTTGCCGGTTACAATCGTGGCAGTGCGTTGATATGAGTCGCGGTCTCGCGCTCCAGCAGGCAGCCGGTGCGGAGGTCAGTGTCTTCAGAAGCGTTGATGAGGCGCTTTGCTGCGGAGAGTGCGGAGAGGGGATGGCTGGCGATCCGCTCTGCAAATGCTGAAACCTTCTGCCAGAATTCATTCTCCCGATATACCCGGTCAACCAGCCCCATCTGCAGCGCTTCTGCTGCAGTGTAAATCTCCGAGGTCATGAAGATTTCCCGCGCGTAATTCTTGCCGACGATGCGGGGCAGCTTGTGGGTGCCGCAGAAACCGGTGATAATGCCGAGCTTTGCCCCGGAATGGCCGATCTTCAACCCTTCTGAGGCGATGCGTATGTCGCATGACATGGCCAGGTCGCAGCCGCCACCCATGGTGATGCCGTTCAGGGCGCCGATAACCGGTTTGGGACACGACTCGATCTGGTCGAACAGTGACTGGCCGAGTTCGGCAAAGTGGAAGGCGTCGTCGGGAGAGAAGTGCACCATCTGGCCGATGTCGGCCCCGGCGGCAAATGATTCTCCCGGGTACCCGCTGAGAACGACCGCATTAATAGCCACATCTTCCTCAACCTGTGCGAAGGCTCGCTTTAACTCCCGGATGGTGGTTATGGAGAGTTTGTTGAAGCGTGAACCGGCATCGAGCAGGATATACCCGACCCGGTTCACCACTTCTATGCGGAGTTTCTTGAAAGGCATCAGGCTCGTGGGTGAACGTTGTTTTTTACCCAGGCAACGATATCTTCGGTCGAAGTGCCGGGAGTAAACACTTCGCAGATTCCGGCGGCCTTCAGTGCGGGGATGTCGTCTTCTGGGATCACGCCGCCGCCGAACACTTTGATGTCGCCGGCATTTTTCTCTTTGAAAAGCTGCGTAACCTTGGGGAGCAGGGTGTTGTGGGCGCCGGACAAGATCGACAGTCCGACGCAGTCGACGTCTTCCTGAATTGCTGCCGAGACGATCTGTTCCGGGGTCTGGTGCAGGCCGGTGTAGATGACTTCGAAACCGGCATCGCGAAAGGCGCGGGCAATGATTTTCGCGCCACGGTCGTGGCCGTCCAGCCCGGGTTTTCCGACAAGTACGCGTAATGTTCTCTCAGCCATGGTAAATTCCTCCTGTATGTTAGGTGCTTATCTGATCTTGTTCTTATCAGCGAATTCGCAAAAAGCTCCAGATGGCAGGCGCGTGAAGTGTGAGGAGTGAGGCGTACCCTTGCGGTATGCCGCAGCGACGAAGATGAACGCAACGAACCAGATGGACTTTTTCCGAATTCGCTCTACATCTCTATGCCGGTTCTGGCCGGGACTCCCGCCTTATAGTAATGCTTGATCTCCCGCATCTCCGTCACCAGATCGGCGGCTTCGATCACCTGCTCGTGCGCGTTGCGTCCGGTCAGCACCAGTTCCGTCTTTTCAGGTTTGCGGCTGATCAGTTCAAGTACCTGCTCGACGTCAATCAGGCCGAAGCCGACAGCGCCGTTGATTTCGTCACAGATGAAAAGATCATATTCGCCGGAGATCAACAGCTCTTCTGCCTGGACGAGCGCTTCCTGCGCGGCGTGGCGGTCTTCAGTGATGTCCTTGGTGTTGACCCACCCCGGTCTGCCGGTCTGGATGATCGTCAGCAGCGGTGCCAGCTTTTCGGCGGCCAGATGCTCTCCGTAGCGGCCGCCACCCTTGATGAACTGGAACATGCAAACCTTGAGGCCGCGTCCGGTTGCCCGAAGCGCGAGTCCGAGCGCGGCGGTTGTTTTCCCCTTGCCGTTACCGGTGTACACCTGAACGCATCCTCGTTCCAAAGACATGGCTATTCCCCTTTGAACTGCGGCTGGCGTTTGTCCAGAAATGCCTGCATCCCTTCGCGCCGGTCAAAGCTGGCAAAGCAGAGGGCAAATGCATCCCTCTCCAGCATGCAGGCGGTCTGCAGGTCAATATCATAACCGGCATTGACAATTTCGCCGCCGATACGGATGGCGTTCGGACTGCGGGTACAGATGTGGGCGAGCAGCTCTTCTGCGTGGGCCTCGGCGCGACCGTGAGGGTAGATGTGGTTTACCAGGCCGATCCGGTGGGCTTCAACTGCGTCAATCAGGTTGCCGCTGTAGATCAGCTCTTTCGCTTTTGATTTGCCTACCAATCGTGAGAGGCGCTGGCTGCCGCCACAGAAGGGGACCATTCCATCGGCGATGCCGGGAAAGCCGAAATGGGCTGAGCCTGATGCCACGATAAAGTCGCAGGCCAGGGCCAATTCCAGCCCCGGTCCGGAACATTCTCCCTCAATTACCGCAATGCAGGGTTTGCCGATCTTTTCGAGACTGAACATGACCTGTTGACCGAAACCGGACAACGTCGCCGAATCGCTAAGTGATGCGCCGCGTTCGACACGGCAGTTGCAGAAGCCACTCTCCGGGCCGGTCAAAAGGATGCCCTTGATCTCATCTTTGCCGGCCAGGGTCGTCGTCTGGCGATGGATCGACTCCAGCAGCTCTCTGGCAGAGATGGCCCGATTGCCGGGAATGGTCAGGACGGCTATGCCGTTTGTTCTTATCTGGGTCGTGAAAAGTCTCTCGGGCACCGGCTTGTTCCTGTTTACAGGTGGAATAAAAAATTGCGGCGCGACTATAGCAATTCAACCGTATACGGTCAAGAAAAGCTTTGGTATTTTTATCGACAGTAAAATTGCCAGAAACCTTTGCCGTTTGCCAATATGGCGTTTATACTGAACCGGTCACTACTTCCTTCAGGGAGAACAGATCATGCATTTGCCTGCACTTGTCCGCCGCGCCGCCCATTCGTCCCGCATTGCCGCCGAAGAAAACGCTGCCTGGCTCCAACAGCATATGAGTCCCTATTTTTTCGAGGCCATGGCTGACGAAGAAGATGCTTTGGTGCTGCTGTCCAGGGAAATGGGACGTCTGCAGCATAACCGGCATCTGATACTGACCGATCAGGAGAAACGGTTGGTGATCGCCTGTGTCAATCGTCCCGGATCGCTTTATGAGACGTTGCGCCGGGTGGGGGAGCGCGAGATCTCCTATGCCATGTTTTCCCACTCCAATGCCGATATGCCCGGCATGGATAACGAGATTGAAATTCAGCGCTTCGAGTTCGACCGTCGCCAGAACCATGACATCGATCTGAGCCGGAAGGTTGACATCCCGGCGTCGCTGGTGCGCAAGGTGCGGTCTGAACTGCGCGTTTCTTTTCCGGATTTTGACCTGAGAAAACTTGACCGGCTGCTGAAAATCTTCTGGCTGAACAATGAAAATTACATGCGGATGTCTCCGCCATCGCGAATTGCGTATCTGGCATGGCTGTTCGATAACGGCAACGCTTCGGGAGGCCTTTTTCTGGATATCTCCTGTGTTGAGCGTGACGGGCGCTGCGAGACGCGAGTGCTGTTTGCGGTCGGCAACCCTCCCCAGGACGAGTTTCTGCTCCAGCTGCTGGAAGTCTTCAATCGTCTCGACATCGGTATTCGCAGGGCCTATTGCCAGACCATCTCGAATGGTATTCATCCTTATTTCCTCGGCTCTTTTCTCGTCATCAGCCGTCGTGGCGAGGATATCTCTCCGGACAGCCCGCTGGCCGCGCGGCTGAAGCGGGAGCTCTGTACGACCCAGATACTCTCCACCTCATCCCCTGCCTATCGCGATTATGTGGTCGAGGGACTCCTCTCCGGCGAGGATGCATCGCTGGTCAACGCATACATCGCTTTCTGCCACACCAGCCTGGCCCACGGCCAGCCGGAACGTTTCGGGTTGGAGGATGTCCAGGGTGCGTTTTATGACCACCCGGAAATGGCGCAACTGCTGATCCGCCTGTTCCGGGTGCGCTTTTATCCCGATCTGGCCGAGCGTGAAACGCATTACGCTGCCGCCCTGTCCGAAGCGCAGGCTGCCGTGGACGGGTACAATACCGGGCACCGCTGGCTGGATGATATCCGGCGTGCCGTGTATCGCTGTTGCCTGCTGCTGATTACGCACACCCTTAAAACCAACTTTTTTGTGGTTGAGAAGCAGGCGCTTGCCTTCCGGCTTGACCCGGGGTATCTGCGGCTGCTTGGCAAGGAATTTACCGCCGATCTTCCGGAAGCACTCCCGTTCCGGGTGACTTTTTTCTTCAGCCGTTACGGTGCCGGGTATCATGTCGGTTTTTCCGACATCGCCCGCGGCGGTTGGCGCACCGTTATCGCCCGCAGTGCCGATGATTATATCACCTCGGCCAACACCATCTTCCGCGAGGTATACGTTCTGGCCAATACCCAGCAGCTGAAGAACAAGGATATCTATGAGGGGGGCTCCAAGCTGGCGGTCGTTCTGGATGCCTCCGATCTGGATCAGGCAGGGAGCGAGGCAGAAAACTTCAGGCTCTATAAACTACAATACGGTATCGCCAATGCCTTTCTGGATATATTCATCACCGAAAACGGCATGGCCAGAGACCGCCGGGTGGTCGATTACTACGGTGACGACGAACCGATCGAGATCGGTCCGGACGAGAACATGCACGACGGCATGATCGAGGCGATCGCAGCACTGTCGAAAAAACGCGGCTATCTGCTCGGTGTCGGGATCATGTCGAGCAAGCGCTTCGGCATCAATCACAAGGAGTACGGGGTTACCTCGACCGGCGTAGTGACCTTTGCGGAAATAACCATGGCTGAAGTGACCGGGATCGATATGCGCTGCGACCCGTTCTCGCTCAAGATGACCGGTGGGCCGAACGGCGATGTTGCCGGCAATGCGTTGCGCATCATGCTGGAACGCTGCCCGGGAGTGCAGGTCCGCCTGATTCTGGATGGAACGGCGGCGCTGTATGATCCGAACGGCATCAGTCACGACGAATTACGTCGTATCGTTCTCCTGCACGATCTTGACGCTTTCTCGCCCGATTTTCTGGGTGATGGCGGCTTTATCATCTACCAAACCGGACGCCGCGTGGAGGGTTTGAAGGAATCGCATCGCAAGATAATGCGCGGCGCGGATGGACTTGTTGAGGAGTGGCTCGATATCGATGATTTCAATCGCCTCTACAACAGCCTGGTCTTTACGGTCAAGGCAGATCTTTTTATTCCGGCCGGTGGTCGGCCGGAAACGATTGACGCCGAAAACTGGCGCTCGTTCCTGGGAGAGAACGGTGTGCCGTCATCAGCGGTAATCATCGAAGGAGCCAATTCATACATTACCCCTGAAGCGAGGATTCAGCTGCAAAAGAGCGGGGTGGTGCTGATGCGTGATGCTTCGGCCAACAAATGCGGGGTTATTTCGTCGTCATACGAAATCATCGCCAACCTGCTGCTGTCCGAGCGCGAATTCATGGAACAGAAGGAACGGTATGCCGCTGATGTGCTGGCCATCCTGGAGAAGCGTGCTTCCGACGAGGCTCGCCTTATTCTGCGGCGGCGCAAGGAATCGGGTGGAAGTCTGCTCTACAGTGAAATTTCCGAAACAATCAGCCAGAATATCAACAGACTCTACACCCAGCTGTTCGAGTTCTTCTCGGCCCGTCCGGAACGCTGTCTGCAGCCCCCATTCCGAAAGGCCATTTTGAACCACCTGCCGCGCATGCTGCGTGAGTCGGCCGCGTACCGGCAGCGGATCAGAAAACTGCCGCAAAAATACCTCTGTGCGATTCTGGCCGCCGAGATCGGTTCGTCATTGGTCTACAGTGGTAGCCGTGATGCCGACTTCGAGGATATGATCCGGCGTCATCTGGCGCGGATACTGTAAATTTTGCTTTTATTGAGAGAGGCTGTTGTGCTAGAAATAATGCCTCGTTAGAGTAATTAACCGAACACCGCATAAAGGAGTCTGTCATGTCAAACAACAATGATAATGCCGCTGCCGCTGTGATCGCTTTTGTTTCCGGTGCCGTGATCGGCGCCGCTGCCGCTTTGCTGCTGGCCCCTGCGCCGGGTCGTGAAACACGCGGAAAGCTTACGGGTCTGGGAGAAACTGCTGCCGAACGTGTCAAGCGGCTTGCCCGTGAAGCAAAATTCAGGGTTACTCCCAAAACCAAGGGTGCCGATTATGAGTACGATGGCGGGGACGCCTGGATTTAACCGGCGACTCACCCGATGGAACTGAAATACGGATCAACTGCATTCTCTATCGACCTCCCGCCGGAACGCCTGGCGGGAGTAGTCGCTCCACCCCTGTTTGTCGTTGAAGAATCCCCAACAGATATAATCGAAGCCGCACTGGATGGTTGTCACAGCATGCTCTCTCTCATCAAACCGGGGGAGCGCATCGTCATTGTTACATCCGACATCACCCGTTATACCGGTAGTGAGGTATACCTGCCGCTGCTGATAGAGCGCCTGAACCGCCTGGGTATTGCCGATGGCGACATTGAAATCCTGATTGCGCTCGGTATTCATCGCAAACAGACAGATCACGAACATCAGAAAATACTCGGTGCGCTCTATGGCAGAATCCGGGTTTCAGATCACGAATGCGACGATCATGACGCGTTAACGCTGATCGGTACAACTTCGAACGGCATCAAGGTCAGTATCAACCGCAAGGCGGTGGAGGCGGATCATCTGATTCTGACCGGCACTATCGGTTTTCATTATTTTGCCGGTTTTGGCGGGGGGCGCAAAAGTGTTCTGCCCGGTATCGCCAGCCGCAAGGCCTGCATGGCCAGCCATTTTGCTGTCCTTAACCCGGGCGAAGGGACCGGCAAGAATCCCTTGGCGGTTACCGGAAACCTGGAGGGAAACCCGGTCCATCATGCCATGGTTGAAGGGTGCGCACTGGCGAAGCCCTCCTTTATTCTTAATACGGTGCTGACTGCCGACAAACGCATTATTGCCGCTTTTGCTGGTGACTGGCGCGAGGCTCACGAAGCCGGATGCAGGTTTTATCGCGAGCGCTTTGCCTATCCACTGAAGGAAAAAGGGGATCTGGTGATTGCCTCATGTGGCGGCTTTCCCAAGGACATCAACCTTATTCAGGCCCACAAGTCGATGGAATATGCGGCACAGGCGCTTAAGGACGGAGGGGTAATGATCCTGCTGGCTGAGTGCCGCGACGGTTTCGGCAACGGGACGTTCTTCAGCTGGTTTTGCCATAAGCAGCTGGATGCGTTTGAAACTGCGCTGCGGGCACAGTATGAGATCAACGGTCAAACCGCCTATTCATTGCTGCAAAAAGCACAGCGCTTCCGGATTATTCTGGTTTCGCAGTTTCCGGCGCATCAGGTTGAGGAAATGGGCTTGATTCCGGCGCACTCACTGGATGAAGCGATGGGAATGGCGACCGGGATGCTCCCGAAGGAGTGGCGTTGTTACCTGATGCCCGAGGCGGGAAGTGTGCTGCCGATGTCTGCAGCATGATCGGCTTGTCATGAAAATGATTGCCCGCCGCGCTCATTGTTGCTATTGTGCCTCCGTTTTGCCAACCGATATCCTCAGGAAGTGACGTGAATGAAATTGCATGATCAGCTGAAATCGCTCGGAGCCGGGGCTACCGCCTACCGCTATGACAGGCCTGACGCCGCTCTGCTGGAGTCATTTCCCAACCCGTTTGCCAAGCAGGAACTAAATCCGGTCGGGGCTGTCGGTACCCTCCATATAGAATGCCCCGAATTTACCAGTCTCTGTCCGCTGACCGGCCAACCGGATTTTGCCAAAATCGTTATCGACTACCAGCCGGATCAGCTCTGCGTTGAAAGCAAAAGCTTGAAACTCTACCTGGGGTCGTTCCGCATGCATGGCGAGTTCCATGAATCCTGCGTCAACCGGATATGCAACGATCTGGTGCAGTTACTCCAGCCGGTCTGGCTGACGGTACGGGGTGAGTTTACTCCCCGTGGCGGCATCCCGTTCTGGCCGACGGCAGAATACCGGAAGCCGTAAGGCGGAAGAAAAGAAGAACATCTTAACCCAACCACCCCCTCCTTCTGTAAGGAGGGGAGCTTAACCATACACATTACCAAGGAGAACCAGCAGTCATGTTTTCAACATCCGATTTCAAAAAAGGGCTTGTCATTCAACTGGACGGAGCTCCCTGCCTGATCGTTGATATCAACATCAGCTCACCCACCGCGCGTGGCGCCAACACCATGGTAAAGACCAAATACCGTAACCTGATCACCGGCCAGGTATTGGAGAGAACTTTCCGGTCTGGGGATAAGGTGGATGAGGCCGATTTCGAGCGCCATAAAGGGCAGTTTTTGTATGCCGATGGCGGCAACGGCGTTTTCATGGATCTTGAAAACTATGAACAGTTTGAGATGCCTGCCGATGAATTTGAACCGCTCTCCTTCTATCTGCTTGATGGCACCGAAGTTGTGCTGGGTTTGTTTGAAGGAAGGATGATTACCGTTGATTTGCCGATGACGGTTGAGTTGATCGTGACAGAAACGCTGCCCGTCATGAAAAACGCTACTGCAACTGCTGAAACAAAGGAAGCGATTCTTGAAACCGGTTTGAAAATCCGGGTTCCCCCGTATCTTGAAGCGGGCGAAAAGGTGAAAGTCGATACCAGGGACGGGCGCTTTCTTTCACGGGCATAACTGCTGAAAATGGTTCTAATATAGCTTGACATGAGTGTTTACCTCCTCTATTATGCAACTCCCCTACGGGCCTATAGCTCAGTTGGCTAGAGCCACCGGCTCATAACCGGTTGGTCCCAGGTTCGAGTCCTGGTGGGCCCACCATTTCATACATCGAGGGATAAACGCCGGATGCCGGCCAGATATTTGGGAACGTCCCGTTACCATACCTCACCACGAGAGTGCACACCGCAAGGTTGCACTCTTTTTAATTGTAGCCGATGAAAATTCCAAAAGTTACAGACATAGCTGGAATTATTAATAAAATAGCTCCGACGGCTTTGGCGGAAGCGTGGGATAACCCCGGACTTCAGATCGGAGACCCCGCTGCCGAAGTCTCGCACGTCATGGTTGCCCTTGATCCAACTCCCGATGCGATCGATTCTGCACTCAAAGCTTCCTGTCAACTGCTCATCACTCACCATCCCCTTATATTCAAACCACTCAAGTCCATCTCAACCGCAACTCCGCACGGCGCTCTCATTCAAAAGGCAATCAAGGGTGGGGTGTCCATAATCACGCTCCATACCAACTACGACATTGCCTGCGGCGGACTGAACGACCTGCTGGCAGGTAAAATCGGGCTTGCGAGTTGTGTCCCTCTTAAAGTTACCTCGGTACGCGAGTTGATTAAGCTGGTTGCATTCGTTCCGGTTGATCATCTTGAACAGCTGCGGTCGGCGCTGTTGCCCTTTTCCGTGCAGCTGGGAAATTATCGCGATTGTTCCTTTGCTTCAGATGGAACCGGGACGTTTACCCCGCTTGATGGAGCGAAGCCGTTTATCGGAACGGCAGGGGAGTTGGCTGCGGTGCGGGAAGAGCGGCTTGAGCTACTGATTGAGCGCGCCCATCTGCCGCGAGCCATTAAGGCACTGCTGGCGGCACACCCCTACGAGGAGCCGGCTTTTGATGTGTACCCGCTTCTGAACGAGGGAGAAAAACTGGGTCTCGGGCGGATCGGCCGGTTACCTGAGCCTCTGTCGCTGGCGGAGTATGCCGCCCGGATCAGAAACGTCCTGGCAGCGCCAACGCTACGCTATGTTGGCGATCCCACTGCAAGAATTTCAAAGGTGGCGCTTTGCAGCGGCAGCGGTTCATCTTTGCTGCATGATGCTGCCCGATCTGGGGCGGATGTGCTGGTCACTGGTGACGTAAAATATCACGAGGCGCGCGAAGCCGAAGATCTGGGAGTGGCATTGATCGATGCCGGGCATTTCCCCACGGAAATAATTATGGTGCATGAAATAACGGAACGCCTTGGCCAGATGCTGGTCTCGGCCGGTTACACTGATTGCCAGGTAGAAGCGTGCCGAACGGAATCGAATCCGTTTCGAATATAGCTGGAAACAGTCAAAAATAATTCGTAGCAAGGGGAGAGTTAATTTGAAAAAGAAACTGGACATGCTGGAAGAATTGCAGGAAGTTGATCAACGGATTGATGCCCTTAAAGCTAATCAGGACGGATTGAAGGCCGAACTGAACGGGATCAATCAGGGTGTGGATGCCACTCGCGAAGAGATTGCCATTCTTGAGGTCCGCCTGGCTCAACTTGAATCGGAAAAGGGCGAACTGGAAGGTACCCACGCAGCGGAGCTGGAAAACATCGCCAGATCCGAAACAAACATGAAGGAGATCAAGACCAATAAAGAGTTTCAGGCGGTTGGTCGTGAAATCACCGCAGCTCGGAAGCAGGTAACCGATCTTGAAGAGCAGCTGTTGCAGAAGATCAGCCAGATCGACGAGCTTACCGGTGAGCTGGCGGAAAAAAAGAGCCGGTGCGATGAGCTTGCCGAAAATTCTGCCCAGCGTATCCTGGCAAAGCAGGCTGAAATTGACAAGATTCAGTCGGACATTGATGCGGATACGATTCGTCGGGAAAATGTGACCAAGGGGATACCTGCCAGCCTGGTGAAAAAATTTACATTACTCCGCGAGCAGCGCCGCGGGCAAGCTCTTGCCATTGCCCGGGATGGCTATTGCATGGGATGCAACATGCAACTGCCTCCCCAGTTGTTTAACAACTTGTACAAATATGAGGAGCTACTGGCCTGCCCTCACTGCCAGCGGATCCTTATCCTTAAATTGCAGCAGCAGTAATCGATTACGGTTTGCAGAGGCTCCTCAAGGGAGGATTTGCGAAGCCGACAGCTTGGTTGAAGTAGTCCAGATGGTCGCTGCCGGCTTGTCCGGTGGAGGAAAGTCCGGGCTCCATAGGGCGTGACGCTGGATAACGTCCAGCGGGGGTGACCCCAGGGATAAGTGCCACAGAGAGAAGTCCGCCTGCCTCGGCAGGTAAGGGTGAAAGGGTGAGGTAAGAGCTCACCGGGTCTGACGGTGACGTCGGATGCCAGGTAAACCCCGTCAGGAGCAAGACCAAATAGGGGGGCGTTAAGGGCGGCCCGCCCGTGCCTCCGGGTTGGTTGCTTGAGGGTGTCGGTAACGGCATACCCAGATGAATGACCATCGCCCGGGAAGGGGTAACCCGACCCGGGAACAGAACCCGGCTTACGGACTGCTTCAACCAATTTATCAGTTAGAATGAAAGTGACAGGATTTACGTGGACGATCGGCAGTTGTGGAATCTCGGTACGGAGCGTCTCAAAGGACTGCTTGAGGATCTTCCCGTTGAAGCCGTAGCGGTATTGATAAAATCTTTGACCCGCTACCGGGAGGTCAAAGAGGCTCTTGCCGCACTGATTGTGGAGGTTGATGCTGCTTCCACCG
>Ga0172380_10002140_pt1 | contig 31734 bp, 26 predicted proteins | sample Leawe162metaG_FD_119747 | JGI IMG/M metagenome (GOLD analysis project Ga0172380, IMG submission 119747) | Leachate microbial communities from a municipal landfill in Southern Ontario, Canada - Leachate well 162 metaG | ecosystem: Engineered > Solid waste > Landfill > Unclassified | place... | reverse complement strand
CAAGCCGGAGCGCCTCGCCGCCCTGGGGCTGGCGCCAAACCAGGTTTTTGAAGCGCTGCAGCGCCAGAACGCGGTGGCCGCCGCCGGTTTCATCGAGACCGCAACGGACCGGGTGCGCCTGCGCGTGACTGGCCCCTTCGACACCGTGGACGGCATCCGCGACGCCGATCTGGCCGTTGCCGGGCGGCACTTCCGCCTCGGCGACATCGCCGAGGTGAAGCGCGGTTTCGCCGATCCGGCCAGTCCGGGCATGCGGGTGGACGGCAAGGACGCCATCGGCATCGGCGTGGTGATGGACAAGGGCGGCGACGTCATCCACCTGGGCGAGAACCTCAAGGCGGCCATGAGCCGGCTGACAGCCGACCTGCCAGCGGGCATCGAGGTGCATACGGTGGCCGACCAGCCCGAGATCGTGCAGCTGTCGATCCAGCTTTTCGCCCAGTCCCTGGCCGAGGCCATCGCCATCGTCCTGGCGGTGAGCTTCCTCTCCCTGGGCTGGCGCACCGGCACGGTGGTGGCGCTGTCGATTCCCCTGGTGCTGGCGGTGACCTTCTTCCTGATGAAGATTTTCGGCATCGACCTGCAGCGCATCTCGCTCGGCGCCCTGGTCATCTCCCTGGGCCTTCTGGTGGACGACGCCATCATCGCCGCCGAAATGATGGTGGTAAAAATGGAACAGGGCTGGGACAAGTTCAAGGCCGCCACCTTCGCCTATACCTCCACCGCCTTTCCCATGCTCACCGGCACGCTCATCACGGTGGCCGGCTTCACGCCCGTGGGCTTTGCCCAATCGGCGACGGGGGAATACACCTTCTCCATTTTCGCCGTGGTCACCATCGCCTTGCTGGCGTCCTGGATCGTGGCCGTGGTGTTCACGCCCTACCTGGGCTACAAGCTGCTCAACGCGGAAAAACTGGCCGAAATCGGCCGCAAGCACGGCGGCGACATCTACGGCTCGCCTTTCTACCTGCGCTTCCGCAGCCTGGTGGTGTGGTGCCTGCGCCACCGCAAGAGCGTGATCCTCGCCACGCTAATCATCTTCCTGGCATCCATATTCGTCTTCGGCACGGTGGTGAAAAAGCAGTTTTTCCCCTCCTCCTCCCGCTCCGAACTGCTGATCGAGCTGTGGCTGCCCCAGGGCGCGTCCCTCAAGGCCACCGAGGCCGAGGTGCGGCGGGTCGAGAAAATCCTGGAAAACGATCCAGCCGTCACCGCCCAGTCCGCCTACGTGGGCAATGGCGCGCCGCGCTTCTACCTGCCCCTGGACCAGCAACTGTTCAACGACAACTTCGCCCAGTTCGTGGTGGTGACCAAGGGCGTACAGGAACGCGAAGACCTGAAGCAGCGCCTGGAACAACGCTTTACCGGCGACGATGGCGCCTGGTCCGGCTTGCGGGCGCGCGTCCTGCGCCTGGAAAACGGCCCTCCCGTGGGCTTCCCGGTGCAGTTCCGGGTCATGGGCGAGGATCTGGAGCAGTTGCGGCTTATTGCCGGGCGGGTGGCGGAGGTCATGCGTGCCGACCCCGACCTCCAGGATGTCCACCTCGACTGGAACGAGAAGGTGAAGAGCGTGCGCGTCGCCATCGACCAGGACCGGGCGCGCCTCCTGGGCGTTTCCAGCCAGGACATGGCGCTGACCCTGCAAGCCTGGCTCAAGGGCGCAGCCATCACCCAGTTCCGCGAAGGCGACCAGCTGATCGACGTGGTCTGGCGCGGCAGCGGCGTCAACCGCGACTCTCTCGACGGATTGCCTGACCTCGACATCGCCACGACTGGCGGCCGCCATGTGCCGCTGGCCCAGGTGGCCAGGCTGGAGCCGGTGCTGGAAGAAGGCATCATCTGGCGGCGCGACCGGCTGCCGGCCATCACGGTGCGCGCCGACCTGGCCGGCAATACCACGGGCCCGGCGGTGTCGGCCCGCCTCGACCCGCAGCTTGATCCGATCCGTGCCCAGCTGCCGCCGGGATTCCGCATCGAGATGGGCGGCACGGTGGAGGAATCGGCCAAGGGCGAGAAATCCATCCAGGCCGTGATGCCGCTCATGCTGATCGGCGTGATCACCCTGCTGATGATGCAGCTGCAGAGCATGAGCCGCACCATCATGGTATTGCTGACCGCGCCCCTCGGCCTGATCGGCGTCACCCTGTCGCTGCTGGCATTCCAGGTGCCCTTCGGCTTCGTTGCCCAGCTCGGCGTCATCGCCCTGATGGGCATGATCCTGCGAAACTCGGTGATCCTGGTCGACCAGATCGACCAGGACGAGAAGGCCGGCAAGAGCACCTGGGAAGCCATCGTCGGCTCCACGGTGCGGCGCTTCCGGCCCATTACCCTGACGGCGGCGGCAGCGGTGCTGGCCATGATCCCCCTGACGCGCCAGATCTTCTGGGGGCCCATGGCCGTGGCCATCATGGGCGGCCTGATCATCGCCACCGCGCTGACCTGCCTGTTCCTGCCGGCCCTCTATGCCGCCTGGTACCGGGTCAGGGAGGAGTAAACCGGCGGTATTGCCCGGCATCCATGGAATGGCGTTAAACATCCGTTTTTGCTAGAATCGCATGTCATTCGTCCAATAAGAGATTCAGCAATGAGCCGTTCCAGCATGGTCCCCATTTTCTCTGCTCTTATCGCAGCGCTCCTGCTTTCAGCCACCGCGGCTCGTGCTGATGAAGCACAGGAAATCAGCCGCATCCATAAACAGGGGCAGCAGGAAAAAGCGCTGGAGCGTGCCAACAGCTATCTTGCGACTCACCCCAAGGATGCAAAAATTCGCTTCCTCAAGGGCCTGATCCAGACCGAACAGAACAAAATCGCCGATGCGATCAAGACTTTCACCAGCATTACCGAAGATCATCCCGAGTTGCCGGAACCTTACAATAATCTGGCCGTGCTGTACGCATCCCAGGGGCAATACGAGAAAGCCAAAATCGCGCTGGAAATGGCCATCAACACCCACCCCAGCTACGCCACCGCACATGAAAACCTCGGCGACATCTATGCCAAGATGGCAAGCCAGGCCTACGACAAGGCGCTGCAACTGGACAAGGGCAATGCCAATGCGCAGTCCAAACTGGCGCTGATCAAGGATATTTTCTCCAAACAGGGCATCCAGCCGCCAGCCAAGCCGAATGTTGCGGCAAAAACCGTTCCGCCACCCGCCGCACCTGCTGTTGCCGCTCAGGCAAAAGCTGCCGCCCCGGCTGAAACCGCCACCAAGAGCATTCCCCTGGCAGCCGCACCTGCGCCCGTTGCCAAACCCGTCGCCGAAGCCACAAAAACACCCGCGGAAAAACCGGCCCCCGAAGCCAAGAGCGCCGATGATGCGGTAGTGCTGGCTACTGTCGAAGCCTGGGCCAAAGCCTGGTCTGAAAAAAACGTGGCGGGCTATCTTAAATTCTATGCGCCGGATCTGGTCCTCGCCAAAGGCGAAAGCCGCAAGACCTGGGAACGGACACGGCGCGACCGGATCAACAAACCCAAGTCCATTTCAGTGACTATCGCCTCACCTGAGGTCAAACTGCTTGATGCCAGCAACGCCAAAGTCACTTTCAAACAGCAGTATCGCGCCTCCAGCTTTAACAGCGAGGCATGGAAAACGCTGGTGATGGTCAAGTCAGACGGGGCATGGCTGATTCATGAAGAGCGTATTGGACGTTGATTAAAGGCAAACCGGCTTACTTCACGCGCACCTTCCTGCTACTGATGCTGGGGCTGGCCGCAGCACCCGCCGGCGGGATGGGTGACCTGTTGCCGCCCATGCAGTATGCACGCAGCCACGGCAATGACCCTGAAGCGCTGCTGGTCAACATTCTTCTCAAGATCCGGCACAACCAGCTCGACACCGCGCTGCGCGACGTTGACGCGCTGCTCGACAGCAAACCCAATTTCAAACTCGCCCATCTGATCCGCGGCGATCTGCTCATGGCGCGGGCGAAACCGCTGACGTCCTTTGGCGGCGCGGATGGGGCGGGATCAGAACAGGTAGCCGATTTCCGGGATGAAGCACGCGTTCGCCTGCAACGCCACCTTGAACAACCGCCAGCGGGGAAAATCCCCAAATACCTGCTGCAGATGCAAGCCGGACAACGCCACGCCATCGTGGTGGACACCGCCCGTTCACGCCTCTATCTGTTCGAAAACAATAATGGTGAACCGCGCTATGTCAGCGATTACTATTTCACCCAGGGCAAGGCCGGCGCCGAAAAATTTCGCGAGGGCGACCAGAAAACCCCGCTCGGCGTTTATTTCGTCACCTCCAGCCTGCCAGTAGAAAAACTTACCGATTTCTATGGTGTAGGCGCCTTCCCGCTCAACTACCCCAATGAATGGGACAAACGGCAAGGCAAGAGCGGTCACGGCATCTGGCTGCATGGCGTGCCCAAAGACACCTACAGCCGCGCCCCGCGGGCGAGCAACGGCTGTGTGGTGCTCAGCAACCCCGACATGACCAATGTGGGAAAATCGCTACAGCCCGGCCTCACCCCGGTCATCATCAGCGACAAGGTGGAATGGGTCACCCCGGAAGAGTGGCGCAGCCAGCGCGAACGCTTCAAGGGCGAACTGGAAGCCTGGCGCAGGGACTGGGAAAGCCTCGACAGCAAGCGCTATCTCAGCCATTATTCGGGCAAGTTCTCCGCCAACGGCCAGGATTTCAATGCCTTCAGCGCCCAGAAGCGCCAGGCCCATGCGGGCAAATCAGCACTGCGGGTACAAATGTCCGATGTCAGCCTGTTCCAGTACCCGGGCAAGGAAAATCTGATGGTGGTGACTTTCACCCAGGACTACCAGAGCAGTAACCTCAACAATGTCATGAAAAAACGCCAGCACTGGCAGCTGGAAAACGGCCAGTGGCGCATCATGTACGAAGGCGCGGCTTAGAGCCGCATATTTTTCAAGGAGAGTTCCCATGCCTCATTTCCGCTCCCTGCTGGCCCTTGTGGTCCTGCTGACCAGCTTCAGCGCCCATGCCGCGACCAATCCGCAGGTCAGGATAAAAACCAATGTCGGCGAAATGCTGATCGAACTCTACCCGCAAGAGGCGCCGAAAACAGTCGCGAACTTCCTCAACTATGTTCAGGACGGCTTCTACAACGGTACTGTTTTCCATCGCGTCATCAATGATTTCATGATTCAGGGTGGCGGCTTCACCCCCGCGCTGGAGCAGAAGCAAACCCAGCCGCCAATCGACAACGAAGCCAGTAACGGCCTCAAGAACGAGCCAGGCACGCTGGCCATGGCGCGCGGCTACGAGCCCAATTCCGCCAACGCGCAGTTTTTCATCAATCTCAACAACAACCTGCACCTCAATCACTACAAGCCCGAGCCCGACTATTATGGCTATTGCGTATTCGGCAAGGTCGTCAAGGGCCTGGATGTGGCGAAAAAGATCGGCGCCATGCCGACCACCGCCAGCGGTCCTTTCAAGGAAGAAGTGCCGGTAGAAAAGATTGTGATCGAGGAAATCAGCCCCATTTTCCCGGCAGAAACGAAGCAGGCTGAAACACCGCCGGCCGTGACGAAAAAACCCACCAAGAAACCCCTCTCCAGAAAAAAGGACGTAAAACATGGTTAAGCTGCAAACCAACTTTGGCACCATCACCCTCGATCTCGACGCCGAAAAGGCTCCGGAAACCGTTGCCAACTTTCTCCAGTACGTGAACGACGGCTTCTACAATGGCACCATCTTCCACCGCGTGATTGACGGCTTCATGATCCAGGGCGGCGGCTTCATGCCCGACATGATGCAGAAAGCCACGCGCGACACGATCAAGAATGAAGCCACCAACGGCCTGAAGAATGATATTTACACCATCGCCATGGCACGCACACCCAACCCGCATTCGGCTTCTTCCCAGTTTTTCATCAATGCAGGGGATAACAGCTTCCTCAATTTCACCGCCGAAACACCACAAGGCTGGGGCTACTGCGTGTTCGGCAAGGTCGTGGAAGGCCAGGACGTGATCGACAAGATCAAGAAAGTCCGCACCGGCAACAAGGCCGGGCATCAGGACGTGCCGGTTGAACCAGTGATCATCGAAAGCGCCGAGGCCGTTTAGGTGGTAATGGGTAAGGGGCGATGAGGAATGGGGAAACCAGCGTATCTCCTCACCCCTCACCCCTCACCCCTCACCCCTCACCCAAATGCCTCACAGCCTGTTCATCTCCGATCTGCATCTGAGCGCGGATCACCCGGAAAGCGCTTCCGCCTTTTCCGGATTTCTCGCCAGCACCGCGCCACAAGCCGAAGCCCTGTATATCCTCGGGGACCTGTTTGAATACTGGGCCGGTGATGACGACATTCACGACCCCTTCAACCAGCAGGTAATCCAGGCACTCGCAAGGCTGCATGCAAATGGCGTGAAGATCTACCTGCTGCACGGCAACCGCGACTTTCTCATGGGCGAGGCCCTGGCTGCCGCCTGCGGCGCACGGTTATTACCCGACCCCAGCCTGATCAGAATTCACGGCACCCCGACCCTGCTCATGCATGGCGACACCCTGTGCACAGACGACACTGATTACATGGCATTCCGCGCCCAGGTCCGCACGCCCGGCTGGCAGGCGAATTTTCTGGCCCAGCCGCTGGCCCAGCGCAAGGCCCAGATCGAACAACTGCGCGCGCAAAGCAAACAGGCGCAAAGCCGGAAAACCGCGGAAATTATGGACGTCAACGCCGGATCTGTTACAAATACGCTCAGGAACCACGGTTATCCGCGCCTGATTCACGGCCACACCCACCGTCCGGCGCGGCATGAACACGAAGTTGACCAGCATCGCTGCGAACGCTGGGTGCTGCCCGACTGGTACGATCAGGGCGGCTATCTGCGCTGCGACGAAAGCGGCTGCGAAGCGATTAAGATTCAGCATGGCTAAAGGAGCATCCAAATGATACTGATCCTCGCCCAGGACATCTCCAGCGAAAGCCCGGAATTCCGGCAGCTCATGGACCGCCTCAATGCCCTGCCCAATATCCGCACCCGGGTCCACCGCGAACAGGGCGCCCGGCAGACCCTCACCGAAATCTACCTGATCGGCGACACGGCTGCCCTTTCCCTTGAGGACATGAAAACCCTGCCGGGCGTGGAACGCGCCGTGCGCGTTTCCGAGGAATACCGCGTGCTGGGCCGCCACAAGGACGACGACCGGCCCACGCACTTCGAGTACAACGGCGTGCGTTTCGGGCAGGACACGCTCAACATCTTTGCCGGCCTGTGCGCGGTGGACACGCCGCAGCACGTGGAGGAGATGCTCAGGGCGCTGCGCGACCACGGCCAGGTGTGCACCCGCATGGGCGCCTACAAGCCGCGCACCAGCCCCTACGCCTTCCAGGGGCACGGCAAGGAATGCCTGCCCTGGGTGTTCGAACTGGCGGGCAAGTACGGCATCAAGGTGATCGCCATGGAAATCACCCACGAATCCCATGCTGATGAAATCCGCGAGGCCCTGCACCAGACCGGCAATCCCACCGGGGTGATGCTGCAGATCGGCACGCGCAACACGCAGAATTTCGAGCTCTTGAAAATCGTCGGCCGCCAGCAGGAGTTTCCGGTGCTGTTCAAGCGCTGTTTCGGCATCACCCTGGACGAATCCCTCAATGCCGCCGAATACCTGGCTTCGGAAGGCAACAGGAAAGTCGTGTTCGGGCTGCGCGGCATGAAAACCAATATGGGCGACCCGCACCGCAACTTCGTGGATTTCGCCCACGTGCCGGTGGTCAAACGCCTCACCCGCATGCCGGTATGCATCGACCCGTCCCACTCGGTCGGCGCCCGCTCACGCGCCCCGGACGGCTTGCTGGATGTATTCCATGTCACCGCCCAGGGCGTGATCGCCGGCGCCAACATGATCCTGGTGGATTTTCACCCGGAGCCGGGCACTGCGCTGGTAGACGGCCCGCAGGCCCTGCTGATGAAGGAGCTGCCGCACTTCATCGAAGACATACAACTGGCGCGCGAAACCTATCTCAAGCGCGAAGCGCTGGCGAGCCGTTACCAGCAGAAATAATCATCCTGAGAACTCTTTTCACCGCATACACCAGGGGATGTAGGAGGCCCGCCCCGGGCCGATTCAGTATCCAACCGGCCAATCGCGGCGAGGGCGCCGCTCCTACCCGTTCCTTTGCGGTTAACTGCTTTTCAGGTTCAATTTACCTCCCACCCAAAAAAAACCCCGCCAGGCGGCGGGGAGAGAGAAACAAAAAACTTGCTGAATGTAATTCAGGAAGACATTTCGTAGAGGATGTTCTTGATCCAGCTGCGGGCATACACGCCTTCCAGCTCGGACAGATCAGGAGACACCCCGCCTGAATTGGGCACGGCAATCGTTTTGCCCTCCGCCACCTTGTACACGGCCGAGACCGAAATGGCTTCCTTGTCGGTCACATAGCTGTAGCAGACATTGACGTGTGAAGGCGGAATCGGCTCCTTGCCATTCATCAGCTGAACCACGTTGAGCGCGCACACCTTGGCCTGGGAGTTGGCGGCATAGCCCGATTTCGGCATGGCCCCGGCACTGCAGGCGTCGCCGATCACGTGGACATTGGGCACCAGGGTGGATTCGAAAGTGACCTGATTCACCGGGCACCATTTCTTGTCCTCACCCACCACACCGGCCATGTAGGCAACCGCCCCGGCCTTCTGCGGCGGCACGACGTTGATCACGGCTCCCTTGACCTCTTCCACGCCGGTATCCACCGTCATGGCTTTGTGGTCCACCTTGCTCACCTTGTTGCCGGCATGGAACTCGATGATGCCCTTGTAGTGCTTTTCCCAGGCTTTTTTGAACAGAGGCCCTTTGGACACGATGTCCGGATTGGCATCCAGAACAATGATCTTGGACTTCGGCTTATGGTTCTTGAGGTGCCAGGCAATCTGGCTGATACGCTCGTAAGGACCGGGCGGGCAGCGGAAAGGGGTCACCGGCACCGAGAGCACGACCGTGCCGCCATCCGCCATGTCCACCAGTTGCTTGCGCAGCCGCAGCGTCTGCTCGCCGGCCTTCCAGGCGTGTGGCATGAATTTCGGCGTTTCAACCGGATCGTAGCCTTCCAGTTCATCGAAGCGGAAATCGATGCCGGGGGAGAGCACCAGCCGGTCATAGCTGATGGTTCCGGCGCCGACCCTGACCTGTTTTGCGGCCACATCGATGCCGGTCACTTCATCGTAAACCACCTGGATACCATGCTTCGCCGCAAGGTTATCGTAGGTGATCATGTTGTCATTGAGATCGCGGGTGCCACCGATCACCAGGTTGCTGAACGGGCAGGATACATAAGTCTTGTTGCGCTCGATCATCACCACTTCGATGGAAGGGTCGCTCATGCGGATGTATTTGGACACGATGGTGCCGCCGTAACCGCCCCCCACTACCACCACGCGGCGGCCCTTCTTGGGCAGCACTTCGCCCGCGCGGGCGATGACTGAAAGGGAAGACATGCTGAGACCCGCGGCGATGCCGGCCATTTGAATGAAATTTCTGCGATTCATGATCGGCTCCTTATTGCTGGCTGGCGTAAAAATGGATGACGGCTTCCACCTCTTCGGGTGTCAGCTTTCCTTCACCCTCGACTTTTTCCGCCATCTTTTCGGGCATCTTGCGCTTGCCGAAACGGAACTCGTGCATGCTGATCTGCAGGTATTCTTTCCATTGTCCGGCCAGAATGCCGCTATCCTCGGAATCGCGGCCATTATCCATATGACACTTCTTGCAGCGCTGATCGTGAATCTGCTTGCCGATGGCAACCTTGGCCGCATCCACATCCTGCTTCTTGCGCCCGAAAGGATGTTTGGCGAAGAAATCCGTCATCATCTTGATTTCCTCATCCGAATAGGCTTTTGCCAGACGCCCCATGATGCTGGAAGGACGCTCGCCACTCTTGAATTTCTTCATGGTATCCAGCAAATAGGATTCCGGCATGCCCGCGATAGTGGGCATGCTTGGTCCGGCACTGGTTCCGTTGGTGCCGTGACAGCCGGCACAGGTGTTCGACAGCATGGCCGCCTGGCTCGGGCTTTCGGCCCATACCGGCGCGTGAATCATGAAACACCCGCCAATGATGGCGGTTGCAATCCCCATGGGTTTCATATCCCCTCCTTATAATTTAATTGCCAACAGACGAGCAAAGCACCTGCAAAAGAGAGATTGTAGGCATATGGCAAACTCCACATTGATCCATATCAACATTCCGGCAAAAATCAGGGCCTGCGCTCACAAGGCATGGCCTCTTCAACTTCATGCGTGTAGAAGAACAGGCGGATCAGCCTTTCGGTCTCGAAATAGCGGAAACGGGAAGGCAGCGGCGCTTCGGCATCCTTGACGCCGGGATTCCACTCGATGCCGTGATAGTTGTTTTCCCCCACGGTTAACTTGTACACTCCGGCTGATTCGCCTGCCGGGCTTGAAGCCGTGTAATCCTGCTGGCCGCTGAAGGTGATCGTGATGCCGTTGCGGCACTGCCACTGGCCTTCCAGCTTCGGCGCCTTGGGCTGATTCAAGTCGCAGGCGGCGAGCAGAAGCAGCAGAACCAGGCCAGTCAATTTATTCATCATCATCCTCAATCCCGAACCGTTTAACAGAAATTTACTGAATTCTAGCCCAATGCCTGCTTCGATCAAACAAGGCGATTCGCCTCAACTCACTTTGGCGGATTTTGACTTCACCCTGCCCGACGAGCTGATTGCCCAGTTTCCCGCCGAACAACGGCGCCACAGCCGCCTGCTGCATCTGGACGCGCCCAACGACGCGCTGCACGACGATTTTTTCCGCCACCTCCCGGCTTACCTCAAAGCAGGCGATCTGCTGGTGTTCAACGACACCCGGGTGATCAAGGCGCGCCTGCACGGCAGCAAGGAAAGCGGCGGCAGGATCGAGGTGCTGGTGGAGCGCGTCCTCGACGAGCACCATGTCCTGGCCCACATCCGCGCCAGCCATAGCCCGCAGCCGGGTTCCGCGCTGCTGCTGGAGGGCTGCCTGGCTGTCAGGGTGCTGGAGAAGGAAGGCGCGCTGTACCGGCTTGAATTTTCTGGCGACGAATCCGTGCTGGACCTGCTGGAACGCCACGGCAGCCTGCCCCTGCCGCCCTACATCACCCACGCGCCGGACGCAGTGGACGAAACGCGCTACCAGACAGTCTATGCCCGCGAGCCCGGCGCGGTTGCCGCACCCACCGCCGGGCTGCATTTCGACGCAGAGATGCTGGCCGAGCTTGAAGCCATGGGCGTGCATATCGCCTACGTCACGCTGCACGTCGGCGCAGGCACCTTCCAGCCGGTGCGGGTGGACAACATCGCCGAGCACCGGATGCACAGCGAATGCTACCAGGTGCCGCTAGAGACGGTGGGCGCGATTCTTCGCGCCAGAAGCGAGGGCGGGCGCGTCATGGCGGTCGGCACCACCTCGCTGCGCGCGCTGGAATCCGCAGCCGCGGACGGGGAACTGAAGGCCGGCTACGGCGAAACCAGCATTTTCATCACGCCCGGCTACCAGTTCCGCGTGGTGGAACGCCTGCTCACCAATTTTCACCTGCCCAAGTCCACGCTGCTGATGCTGGTGTCCGCCTTCGCCGGCATGGATAATATCAGCCGCGCCTACCTGCATGCGGTGGAACAGCGCTACCGCTTTTTCAGCTATGGCGACGCCATGCTGATCGAGAGAAGGCAAGATCTACCATAAAACCTGTTCTTATCCCACCGCCAGAAATTCAGCCTTGATCTTCGCATCCTGCCCCGATAGTCTTGCATCGTTGCGGCCTGAGGCCATAAATGAAATCCCATCCTGACAATCCGGGATGTTCCTCAAGCACCTGATCGCCTTGCAGGAGTACCAGCGGATTGAAGCTAAAAATGGTTTTCAGCCTGAATAGCGAAAAAACACATCAAAATAAATTGATTATGCGAACAAAAAGTGCATAATCTTAATTCATTTTTTACTTCTAACTTGCCATGCTGCTCGAATTTCGAATCCGCAACTTCCGCTCAATTCGTGACGAAATAGTCATCAGTTTTGTTGCGTCCAAAGATAAAAAGCTGGCCGAAACTCATCTCGCATCGACCAGTATCAAGAGCCTGGCTCATGTGGTGCGCAGCGCCGTGGTCTATGGTCCAAACGCCAGCGGCAAGTCCACTCTGCTACAAGCGCTGGCTTTTATGCGCGGCGTTGTGGCTGAATCTGCGACCACCATGCAATTGGGGCAAACATTTAATGTGCAGCCTTTCCGTCTGGACGCTGAGTGGGCTACACAACCCACCGAGTTTGAAGTGAGTTTCATATTTAACGGGGTGCGGCACCAATATGGCTTCAGCCTGACACCAGAGCGGATCGTGGATGAATGGTTGCTGGTCTATCGTGCCGCCAAGCCGCAGCAGTGGTTCAGCCGTAGCTTTGACGAAGAAACAAAAACCTCGACTTACGAGTTCAGCACGCACCTAACCGGCCCGCGCAAGCTCTGGCAAGAATCGACTCGCCCCAACGCGCTGTTTCTTTCCACTGCCGCGCAGCTCAACAGCGAACTGTTGGGGCCCGTGTTCCGCTGGTTGGTGGAACAACCCGTATATTTCGGCGCTGGTTTGACACCGTTACCGGATTTCACCACGGAACTTCTCCAGACCGAGATTGGCAAGCGTGCAGTGCGTGATTTTCTAACCTCGGCGGACATCAGTATCAGCGATGTGGTGAGCGTACCGCGCCAAGGATTTCAGCAAAAAATAATGTTTGGCCCCGAGGGCGCGCAAGTCACGCGCGAAGATCGGGAAATGCTCATGCCTCAATTTGTCCACAAGACCGAACGCGGATCTGCCAGTTTTGAGCTGCATGAAGAATCTCAGGGTACGCAGAGGTTGTATGCCCTGGCAGCACCCGTACTCGACGTGCTCAAACATGGCCGCCTGCTGATTGTGGATGAGCTGGACAGCAGCCTGCACCCCTTGCTGTTGCGGCAGTTGGTGCGCATGTTCCACCAGCCGGAACTCAATCCACTGGGTGCGCAACTCCTTTTTACCACCCATGACACCTCGCTGCTCGACCGCACCCTGTTCCGGCGTGACCAAATCTGGTTCACTGAAAAAGACCGTGATCAAGCAACTCACCTGTATCCGCTAACCGATTTCAGCCCGCGCGAAACTGAAGCCTGGGAACGCGGTTACTTGATCGGGCGCTATGGTGCCGTGCCTTTTTTCAATGAATCCACTCCGCCAGCCCAGGCTGCAAGCTGACAGGCAGGCGGGCCGCATGGGAAAAGATAACCAGCCAAAAATACGCCAAGCCGAACAACTGGCACGTAAGGAAGGCCGACGTGCTGGCTATGACCGCATCCTCATCGTCAGTGAAGGAAGCAAAACCGAACCGCTCTACCTGAATGAAATCCGCGCGGAGTATCGTCTAAGCACGACCAACGTACAGGTGCAACCCAGTCAGTTTGGCACCACGCCTTTGCAGGTGGTGGAATACGCCGAACATCTGTTCGTGAATGGCGACGATGCCAGGAACATCCAGCCCCGCGCCTTTGAGAAAGTCTATGCCGTTATCGACCGTGACGATCACGCCACCTATCACAATGCACTAGCCAAAGCCGCCGCGCGGGACCGTAAACTGCGCAGCGAACTGAATCAGGCCGTGCGCTTCGAAGCCATTGCCTCCGTGCCCTGCTTTGAACTGTGGCTGTTGCTGCATTTTGAAGACGTGCTCGCCCCGCTGCACCGCACCGAGGTCTATCAGCGGCTGAGTCAGTTCCTGCCCGGCTACGACAAAGGGCAAGAGGGACACTTTGCCCAAACACGCCAGCACCTGGATGTGGCCACACAGCGCGCCGTGCAATTGGCTGCCCAATCCAACGCATACCACGGCACTGATCCATATACTGATATACACCACCTGGTAACGCTACTTACCACGCTTAAGCATTAATCAGAACAATACCCTACCCATGCAAAAACTTACCGCCCAAGACCCCGAAGCGCAATTTGCCGGCCTGATTGCCGAGAATATCGCCAAGCTAAAAGCGCTGCTCCCTGAACTGCTCACCGAAGATGCGAGCGGAGTGGAAATCAATGCGGCCGTGCTGAGCCAACTCGTTGGCAAAGTCGCCACGGACAGCGACGAAAAGTACGCCCTCAACCGCAGCACCGAACACGGCGACTCGGCGGCATTGATCGAGTTCATGCTGCAAATGATCCTCGACGCAACGCCAAGGGCCCAGTCAAAGGCCCAGAATGGGGCCCAGTCGGAAGCTATCCTGCACGCCCTTATGGCGGCACCACTCCCGGCCAATGAACTTATCGCTCACCTTGGGCTGCGAAGCAAGACGGGCGCTTTCAAGCGCGCCATGAAGACTCTATTGAACGATGGTCTCATCGAATACACTATCCCGGACAAACCCAACAGCCGCCTGCAGAAATACCGCCTGACCGGAAAGGCCCAAAAGGAAATATGAATTTTCAAATCAAACAAAGCGACAGCCTGGCCCGTCGCGGCACCCTGACGCTGGCCCACGGCCAGGTGGAAGCGCCGGCCTTCATGCCGGTCGGCACCTATGGCACGGTCAAGGCCATGTCGCCGGCCGAGTTGAAGGACATCGGCGCCCATATCGTGCTCGGCAACACCTTCCACCTGTGGCTGAGGCCGGGGCTGGAAGTGATCGCGGCGCACGGCGGCCTGCACCGCTTCATGAACTGGGACGGCCCGATTCTGACTGACAGCGGTGGGTTCCAGGTGTTCAGCCTGGGCGAGCTGCGCAAGATCACGGAGGAAGGCGTCAAGTTCCAGTCGCCGGTGAACGGCGACCGCTGCTTCCTCACCCCGGAGGAATCGATGCGCATCCAGAAGGTGCTGAATTCCGACATCGTGATGATTTTCGACGAATGCACGCCCTACCCTGCCGATTTCCACACCGCGGCCGAGTCCATGCGCCTCTCGCTGCGCTGGGCGGAGCGCTCGAAAAAAGCTCACGAGGGCAACCCCAATGCGCTGTTCGGCATCGTCCAGGGCGGCATGCACGAGCCGCTGCGCGATGAATCGCTGCGCGAACTGGTCAACATCGGCTTCGACGGCTACGCCATCGGCGGGCTGTCGGTGGGTGAACCCAAGGAAGACATGCTGCGCATCCTCACCCACACCGCGCCGCGCATGCCCGCCAACAAACCGCGTTATCTGATGGGCGTGGGAACGCCCGAAGATCTCGTGGATGCAGTCTCCCAGGGCATCGACATGTTCGACTGCGTCATGCCCACGCGCAATGCGCGCAACGGCTGGCTGTTCACCCGCTTCGGCACGGTCAAGATCAGGAATGCGCAATACCGCCTCGACACTGGCCCGCTGGACGAGCAATGCAGCTGCTACACCTGCCGCAATTTCACCCGCGCCTACCTGCACCATTTGTACCGCCTGGGCGAGATCCTCGGCGCGCGCCTCAACACCATCCACAACCTGCATTACTACCAGGAACTGATGCAGGGGATACGCAAAGCCATCGAGGAACAGCGCTTTGACGAATTCGTGCAGGAGTTCAGGCAAGCCCGGACAACTGCGTGCTAGAATTGCGCCTAATTTTGTTTTCAATAATGAATGGAGATTGACCGTGTTCATCAGCAACGCCTTCGCCGCCGCACCCGCCCAGGACCCGACCGGTGGCATGATGCAATTCATACCGCTCATCGTGATTTTCGTGCTGTTCTATTTCATGCTGATCCGCCCGCAGATGAAGCGCGCCAAGGAACAGAAAAACATGATCGACGCGCTGCAAAAGGGTGATGAAGTCATCACCGGAGGCGGACAGCTGGGCAAGGTCGTCAAGGTGGGCGAGAACTATGTCAGCGTTGAAATCGCCGAAAATGTAGTGGTAAACATACAGAAAGCAGCCATCACCTCCCTCCTGCCCAAGGGCACGATCAAAAGCATTTAAGCGTGAGGGGTGAGGCATGAGGGGTGAGAAAAACCACCCCCTCTCCCGCCTCACCCCTAACCCCTTACCCCTCACGGAATTCGATCCATGAACCGCTACCCCCTGTGGAAAAACATCCTCGTTGCAGTCACGCTGCTGCTGGGTCTGCTCTACACCTTGCCCAACTTTTTCGGTGAAATGCCGGCTGTCCAGATCTCGTCAGCCCGTTCCACGGTCAAAGTGGATACCTCCACGCTAAAAAAAGTGGAAGAGGCCTTGAGCCAGAACCAGATTGTGTCCCAGGGAACCACGCTGGACGCGGCCAGCATCAAGGTTCGCTTTGCAGACACGGACACCCAGCTGAAAGCCAAGGATTTGCTGCAAAACAGCCTGGGCAACAATTATGTGATCGCGCTCAATCTCATTTCCAGCTCTCCGGGCTGGCTCAGCAGCCTGGGCGCGCTACCCATGTACCTGGGCCTGGATCTGCGCGGCGGCGTGCATTTCCTGCTTGAAGTGGACATGAAAGCAGCCCTGGTCAAGACCATGGAGCGCTATACCGGCGACATCCGCAGCGCCCTGCGCGAGAAAAAGATTGCCTATGCCGGCATCAGCCGTCAGCCCGACCAGACCATCCAGGTCAAGTTCCGCGATGCCGAAACGCGTGGCAAGGCTGCCAACGAACTGCTCAAAAACATGCCCGACCTGATTTTGAAGGAAACAGAAGAAGGCGGCGAATTCAGGATCATCGCCAATTTGAACCCGCAGGCGCAAAAACGCAGCCAGGAATTCGCCCTGCAACAGAACATCACCACCCTGCGCAACCGCGTCAACGAACTCGGCGTGGCAGAACCCATTATCCAGCAGCAAGGCGCGGACCGCATCGTGGTACAGCTGCCCGGCGTGCAGGATACCGCCAAGGCCAAGGAAATCCTCGGCCGTACCGCCACCCTGGAAATCCGCATGGTGGACGAGGAACACGACGTCAACGCCGCGCTCCAGGGCCAGGTCCCCTTTGGCACCGAGCTTTATACCGAACGCAAGGGCTCGCCCATGCTGGTCAGGAAGCAGGTCGTGCTGACCGGCGAATACATCAGCGATGCCTCGCCCGGCTTCGACAACCAGACCAGCGAGCCGGTGGTGCATATTTCCCTCGACGGCCGCGGCGCGCGCATCTTCCGCGACACCACGCGCGAAAACGTGGGCAAGCGCATGGCCATCCTGCTGATCGAAAAAGGCCAGGCGGAAGTCATTACCGCCCCGGTGATCCGCGAGGAAATCGGCGGAGGCCGGGTGCAGATCAGCGGCGCCATGACAGCCCAGGAAGCCAACGATGTCTCCTTGCTGCTGCGTGCCGGCGCGCTGGCGGCCCCGATGGAAATCATCGAGGAACGCACCGTCGGACCCAGCATGGGCGCGGAGAATATTTCCAAGGGCTTCAACTCGAACATCTATGGCTTCATCGCCATCGCCGTGTTCATGATCATTTACTACCGCTTCTTCGGCACGATTTCCACCCTCGCGCTGAGCGCCAACCTGCTGTTCCTGGTGGCCTTGCTGTCGCTGCTGCAAGCCACGCTGACCCTGCCCGGCATGGCGGCAATCGCGCTCACCATCGGCATGGCGATCGACGCCAACGTGCTGATCAACGAACGGATCCGCGAGGAGCTGCGCAACGGCACCTCGCCGCAAGCGGCTATCCATGCCGGTTACGAGCGTGCCTTCGACACCATGCTGGACTCCAACATCACCACCTTCATTGCCGGCGTGGCGCTATTCTGGCTCGGCTCCGGCCCGGTGCGGGGTTTCGCGGTGGTATTGTGCCTCGGCATCCTGACCTCGATTTTCAGCGCGGTGGTGGTATCACGCAGCCTGGTCAACCTGAGCTATGGCCGCAAAGTCAGGCTGGATAAAGTTTCGATTTGATTATTGCTAAATGTAGGGTGGGTTAGCGAAGCGTAACCCACCAGGTGGCAGCATGATGGCGGGTTACGCGGCTACGCCGCTAACCCACCCTGCGATTCTGTGGCTAAGCCGTTTTAAGGAAAAAATATGCTGGAACTTTTCAACATCAAGCGCGACATCCCGTTCATGAGCTATGCCCGGGTCACCACGCTGATCTCCCTGGTGACCTTCATCCTGGCGGTGGCCGCGCTCGGCTTCAAGGGCCTCAATCTGGGCGTGGACTTTACCGGCGGCACGGTGATGGAAATCACCTACCCGCAACCGGCGGAAGTGCCGAAAATCCGCGACACGCTGGAGAAAATGGGTCTGAAAGACGCCGCCGTGCAAACCTTCGGCACCTCGCACGATGTCCTGATCCGCCTGCCGGCCAAACCCGAACTCAGCAGCGCCAAGCTGTCCGAGCAGGTATTTCAGGCACTGGCCGCATCAGACGCCAGCGTCAAGTTGCAACGCGTCGAGTTTGTCGGCCCGCAGGTAGGCCAGGAACTGTATGAAAACGGCGCCCTGGCCCTGCTGGTGGTGTGTTTCGGTATCATGGCCTACCTTGCCGTGCGCTTCGAGTGGCGCTTCGCCGTTGCTGCCATCATCGCCAACATGCACGACATCGTGATCATTCTGGGCTTTTTCGCCTTTTTCCAGTGGGACTTTTCCCTGACCGTGCTGGCCGCGGTACTGGCAATTCTGGGCTACTCGGTGAACGAATCGGTGGTGGTATTCGACCGGACCCGCGAAAACTTCCGCAAGATGCGCAAGGCCAGCGTGCCCGAAGTCATCGACAACGCCATCACCCGCACCATGTCGCGCACCATCATCACCCACTTCAGCACCCAGCTGATGGTACTGGCCATGCTGTTCTTCGGTGGCGAGGCCCTGCACTATTTTGCCCTGGCACTAACCATCGGCATCCTGTTCGGCATTTACTCCTCGGTCCTGGTTGCCAGCCCGATCGTGCTGTGGCTGGGGGTTTCGCGCGAGCAGTTCCTCAAGCCGGAGAAAAAGGAAGGCGAAGAGGCCGAAGTCCTGCCTTAAGAACTTAACCCATGGAACTGCTGCTTTCCTTCATCGACCTTGTCCTGCACCTGGACAAGCATCTGCCCATATTGATCCAGCAATATGGCACCTGGATTTACCTGGCCCTGTTTCTGGTGATTTTCTGCGAAACCGGGCTGGTGGTAACCCCTTTCCTGCCGGGAGATTCGCTGCTCTTCATTTCCGGCGCCATCGCCGCCACCGGCGCCATGGAGCCCGAAGTTCTGGTCGTCCTGCTGGTATCCGCCTCATTTCTCGGCGACAACACCAACTACTGGATCGGCCGCCTGGCCGGGCCGAGGATATTCAAGAGCAACACCTCGCGCCTGCTCAACCGCGACTACCTGGACAAGACCCACCACTTCTACCAGAAGCACGGTGGCAAGGCCATCATCCTGGCGCGATTCTTCCCCATCATCCGCACCTTCGCGCCCTTTGTCGCCGGCATGGGCCACATGGATTACCGCCGCTTCCTGTTCTTCAGCTTCAGCGGCAGCATCGCCTGGGTAGGCTCCTTCGTGCTTGGCGGCTATTTCTTCGGCAACATCCCCTTCATCAAGCAGAACCTCACCCTGGTGATGCTTGGGATCATCTTCGTATCCATTCTGCCCGGCATCATCGGCTACCTGCGCCACCGTTTTCAGTAGCCTATTTGCGCCAGCCACAAAGCATGATAGCTTTGCGGCATGGAATTTCTGGCCTACATCGCGCTCGCGCTTTTTTTCCTGATCGCCCCGCTGCTGGGCATTTCGGCCTATCTGCGGCAGGGGACGCTTGAAAAAACCCAGCGCGAACGCAACAACGCCCTGAGTGCGCGCATCTCCGCGCTGGAAGCAGAGATCGCTCTATTAAGGCAGCCCCAGCCGGCGCCAGGTGAACCCGTGCCACTCGCCGCAAATGCGGCCATTCCGGTAACAGCCGTAGCCACCCCCAGCCAACCCGTTTCCGCGCCTCGGCCCCGGCGCGATGAAAAACCTTCATCCGGCATTGACCTGGAAACGCTGATCGCAGGCCGCTGGCTCAATCGCATCGGCATCATCGCCCTGCTGCTGGCCGGATCGTTCTTCCTCAAATTTGCCTTCGACAACGACTGGATCGGCCCGGCAGGCCGCGTCGCCATCGGCCTGCTGTCGGGCAGCGCGCTGATCGTGTTCAGCCAGACCCTGCTCAGGCGTGGCTACAGATATTTTTCCGACGGCATCGCCGGGCTGGGGGCGGGTGTGCTGTATCTTTCGCTCTATGCTGCCCACCAGTTTTACCATCTCGTGCCCTCCTGGGCGGCGTTCGGCGGCATGGCCATCACCACTGCCGCCCTGATGGGACTGGCGCTGGGCCGGGATTCGCAGCGCATTGCCCTGCTGGCGCTGGCTGGCGGCTTCCTCACCCCGGCCCTGCTGAGCAGCGGAGTGGATGCGCAAATCCAGCTTTTCGGCTATCTGGCCGTGCTGAACATGGGCCTGATGGTTCTCGCCCGCCGCCGCGACTGGGACCTGCTGCCGCCACTGGCGCTGGCGGCCACCATCGCCTATTACTTCGGCTGGCACGAGCAGTTCTACCTTGCAGCCACCCGCCTGCTGCCAACGCTGGCCTTCCTGACCCTGTTCTTTGCCCAGTTCGCCGCCCTGTCCGTGCTCCAGGCGCGGCGCGGCGAACGGCTCACGCCGCTGCAAATCCTGCTGCTGCTCCTGAATGCCGCCTTCTACCTCATTGCACTGGGTGATCTGCTCTACGGCCAGCATCGCACCTATCTCACCCTTGCCCTGCTGCTGCTCTCCGCGGCCTACCTCGGCATGATGCGCCTCGCGCCGCCCACGCCCGCGCGCCTGCCTTTCGCCGCGCTGGCCCTGACCGCCGCCACGCTGGCCATCCCGGTACAACTGGAGGGCGAATGGATCGCCATTGCCTGGGCCATCGAGGGCGCGGCGCTGGCTGCCAGCGGATTCAGAAGCGGCAACGCCGGCCTGCGCGGCGCCGCACTGATCCTGTTTGCCCTCGCTGCCGTGACGCTGATTGCTGACCTGCCGGAAGGCGGGGCATTTCTCCTCAATGCGCGCTTCGCCACTTTCGCCGTGCTGGCCGCCTGCCTCGGCCTGGCTGCGGCCTGGGCGTTCAGGGCGGTTGAGACACTTTCCAGCAACGAGCGCCCTGGTTTTGGCGCGGCAGGCGTGGCGGCGAATATCTTTGCCGTGTGGGGCCTGTCGCTGGAACTGTGGGATGTGTTCAGCAGCGGGCAACGAACCGGCCTGGCACAATTGCTTGCCCTGTCCCTGTTCTGGGCGGCGTATGCCACGGTTTTGATCCTCATTGGCGTGCGGCGCAACATCCCCGCGCTGCGCTGGTAGGCGCTGGCGCTGTTCGGGCTGCTGGTGGGCAAGGTATTCCTGTATGACTTCGCCCTGCTCGAAAAGGCCTATCGCATTGCCTCCTTCTTTGCCTTGGGCACGGCATTGCTGGCCGTATCCTTTTTCTACCAGCGCCGTCAGGGAGCTGAAAAACCCGGCAAGGAATCCTGATGCGACGGCTGTTCCTGCTACTCCTCCCTTTCGGCGTGCAGGCTGCGGAACTGCCCCCGGCCAAGGCAGCCGAGCCTGCCGCCTGGCAGCACTGGCAATATTCCCGCCCATTGCAGATGCCCGCCGCACCATCGGAGTGGGCGCGCTTCACCCTGCCAGCCGGAATTCATGGCCCGGCACAGGGCAGCCTCGCAGACCTGCGCCTGATCGGCCAAAACGGCAAGGAAATTCCCTATCTACTGTACGCGCAACAGGAGCAATGCCAGCGCACCTGGCGCAGCGCGCCGCTCAGCGATACCGGCTTCATTCCCGGCCAGTACAGCCAGGCCGTAGTCGATGCAGGAACTGACGGTGCGCTGCACAATGCGGTTGAAATCAGCACGGGGCAGAAGGATTTTTTCACCTGGACAGAGATCGCCGCCAGTGATGACCACGTTACCTGGCGCAGCGTGCGGGAAAAAGCGCCGCTCTACCGCTTCGACAGCGCCAGGCCGAACAACGGCGAGATCCTGAATTACCCCCTGACCCGATCGCGCTGGCTACGCCTGCGCTTTCTGCAGGGCGAGAAGACCCTGTCGATTACCAGCGCGCGCATCACCCGGGAAGTCCGGACCGAGGCGGAGCGCACCCCGCTTGCCGCAACATTTCAACTCGCTGCCGGGCAGGTTGAAGGGGAGAGCGTGTGGCAAACCGATCTGGGCCGGAGCTTGCCGCCCGTTTCCGCACTGCGCTTTGAGTCCAGTCAGGCCAAATTTCACCGCGGGGTCAAGGTCAGCGCCAGCGAAGACGGCAAGAACTGGCGCGGCATCGCGCACGGACACATCTATCGCCATGCCGCCGCCCTGGATGAGAAGCAGCGCGCAGTACTGGAAATCAGCTTTCCCGAAACCCGCGCCAGATTCTGGCGCATCAGCATACTCAACCGCAACGACCCCGCGCTGCCCGGCCTGCATGTGAACATGCTGTCGATTCCGCGCCACATCGCGTTCAGGCGCGAGGCAGGGCTGGATTACCGCCTGCTTTACGGCAACCCGAGCGCCACGCCGGCACAGTATGAATTGGCACAAGTATCCAGCAGCGCACAATGGCAATCCGCGCCTGTTGCCACATTGGGGATGGAAGCCAGCAACACGTCCTATGTCAGCGCGGCGCCCTGGAGCGAACGCCATCCGTGGCTGCTGTGGACTGCACTCGTCACGGCGGTGGGCATGCTGGCATGGATGGCCATCACGGCGTTGCGCCACGGCCATTCAGGAGTAGGGGACAAGACGGGAAATCGAACCGGGCGGGAATGAACTCCCTGCCCGGGTATCAAGCGGTGGTGTTGATGTTCTGACCCAGATTGGGCGGCAGATTGGCGGCGGTTTTTTCCGCCTTGGGAATGGCGGCTATCAGCTGCTGGGCATTCTGCTCCTCGATCTGCATGGCTTTCTTCAGCACCGAGAGACCAACCGCATCACCGGTGCTCTGGCCGGCAACCGAAGCCAGTGCCGTGCTGGTATTCATGTTTACATTCATAATTAACCTCCGCTACTCGAACAAGCGCTTCGAGTATACCCCGATTTTTTTCTGCCGGGCAATCCTGCCCGGCGGCTTAGGATAAAATTCCGCCATGTCCCTCACTGAACTGCGCTATATCGTTGCCCTCACCCGTACCCGCCATTTTGGCCGCGCGGCGGAAGCCTGTTTTGTCAGCCAGCCCACGCTGAGCATTGCCATTCGCAAGCTGGAGGAAGAACTGGGCGTCACGCTCTTTGAGCGCGGCACCAGCGAAATTACCATGACCCCCATCGGTGAGCAGGTAGTAGCGCAGGCGCAACGCGTGCTGGAAGAAGCCAGCGCGATCAAAAGCATCGCCCAGCAGGGGCAGGATCAACTGGCCGGCCCCTTGCGCCTCGGCGCCATCTACACCATCGCGCCCTATCTGCTGCCACAACTGATTCCGGCGCTGCATCAACTTGCGCCAAACATGCCGCTGCATATTGAAGAAAATTTTACCGCCCGTCTCAACGAGCGGCTGAAACAGGGTGATCTGGACGTCATCATCATTGCCTTGCCATTTGACGAACCCGGCTTTGTCACCCAGGCCCTGTATGACGAGCCCTTCCGCGTGGCTTTGCCGTCCAGCCACCCCTGGAGCAAGAAAGAAACCATCAGCAGCGCCGAACTGGAGCAGGAAAGCCTGCTCCTGCTGGGTTCCGGGCATTGCTTCCGCGATCAGGTATTGCAGGCCTGCCCCGCCGCGCACAACCGTTCCAACGCCGCGCCCGGCAGCATACAGAAGACGCTCGAAGGCAGCTCGCTCGAAACCATCCGCCACATGGTGGCCAGCGGCGCCGGCATCACGGTGCTCCCTTGCAGCGCCATCGGCAAGGGCACGAGCGAAGACAGCCTGCTGGCTTTCCGCCCATTCAGCGCCCCCATCCCCAGCCGCCGGGTGGCTTTGGCGTGGCGCAAGCGCTATCCCCGCCCCGATGCCATCGCCGCCGTGCGTCAGGCAGTGATGGATGCCGGCCTGCCATGTACATCCAGACTGGATCTGCCGCCACAGGAAAATTGATTTTTATCAGGAAACAACTTGTAAATTGGGCTGCCTGCCATAATTTAAAATATTCAGAATTATCCAAATGAATATGAACAAGGGGCAAACAATGAAAAAATTTCAATGCGTAGTCTGTGGCTGGATTTACGACGAGGCTGCTGGCGCACCGGGCGAAGGCATTGCCGCCGGCACGCGCTGGGAAGATGTCCCGGACAGCTGGGCATGCCCGGATTGCGGGGTAGGAAAAGCTGACTTTGAAATGGCTCAGATAGCCTGATAACAGAGGGGGAGATTTCCCCTGCAGGAGAACGCCATGTCACCCCTCATCATTATCGGCAGCGGCCTGGCCGGCTTCACCCTGGCACGGGAATGGCGCAAGCTCGACAGCGCCACGCCGCTGCGCATTTTCACCCGCGACGATGGCGGGTTCTATTCCAAGCCCATGCTCTCCAATGCCATTGCCGGCGGCAAATCGGCCGCACAGCTGGCCATGAAAACGGCAGCGCAGATGGCGCAGGAACTGAATGCCGAGATCAGCGCACACAGCGAGATCAGCGCCATCCATCCGCAGCGTCACAGCATCAGCGTGAACGGAACGGAGCTTGCCTATTCCCGGCTGGTGCTGGCGCAGGGCGCCGATCCGATTCGCCCGCCATTGCGGGGCGATGGCGCCGACGCCGTGCTTTCGGTCAACAATCTCGACGATTACGCCCGTTTCCGTGCCGCGCTGGAAGGTAAAAAACGCGTCGCCATCCTCGGCGGCGGATTGATCGGCTGTGAATTCGCCAATGATCTGCTGGCAGGTGGCTTCAGCGTTGACGTCATCGACCCCGGCACACGCCCCCTGGCCGCCCTGCTGCCGGCCGAAGCCAGCATGAAACTACAGGATGCCTTGTGCGAACAGGGCGTGAACTGGCGCTTCGGCGTCAAGGCGGAAGCCGTGGCGCATGCGGGCAATGCCTTGCACCTCAAGCTGTCTGACGGCTCAAGCCTGGACGCGGATGTTGTTCTATCCGCCATCGGCCTGCGTTCGCGCACCGCGCTGGCCGCGGCGGCAGGCATCACCGTCAAGCGCGGCATCGTGGTCGACAACCAGCTCAAAACCAGCGCCCCGGACATCTACGCCATCGGCGACTGCGCGGAAGCGCAAGGCAAGGTGCTGCTGTACGTCATGCCGCTGATGCAGCAGGCGCGGACACTGGCAAAAGTGCTCGCGGGAACCGGGGCAGAGTTGAGTTATCCGGTGATGCCGGTGGTGATCAAAACACCGGCCTGCCCGATCACGGCCTGTCCACCGCCCATCGGCATGGAAGGCGAATGGCAAGTGGAAACCACGCCACAGGGTGTGCGCGCCCTGTTTCTTGACGGGGCAGACCAGCTGCATGGTTTCGCGCTTACCGGACAGGCCACGGCGGAAAAGAACAGCCTGGCGCAACAACTGGGCGCATCCTGAGCAAGACGTAATTCAAACCCGGCCCGGTCAAACACGATGCAGGAAATCCGGAATGACAACATAACGGGCATTCTGGCTGGACATTTGCTCCATAGCACATGAAAATAGCCCGGGAATTGAGCCAAGACCCGTTCCAGCCCTTTGCCAGGACCTTGCATGACATCTCCGGACCAGCCCGCCTCCAGTAAAAGCCATCTCGGCGAGGGACTGCATGAAGATTTACTCCACCCGGATCCCTTGCTGGACTGCCTGGTAGAACTCACGCGCATCCATGGCCGCCCCAGCACGCGCGCTGCTTTATCGGCGGGCCTGCCCCTGCCAAAAGAAGGTCTCACTCCTTCGCTGTTTGCACGTCCTGCCGCTCGCGCGGGGTTTTCCAGCAAGGTGGTGCGCAGGAAACTTGAAAAAATCGATCCTGCCTTGTTACCCGTTATTCTGTTGCTGGATGGGGATGAGGCCTGCCTGCTGCTGGGCTGGAGTGATGACGGCAATACCGCAAGATTGCTGTTTCCGGACACTTCCCAAGGCTTGGTTACCCTGCCGCGCGACGAGCTGGCCGCCCGCTACACGGACATCGCCATTTTTGCACGCCCCCATTTCCGCTTCGACCAGCGCACCCCTGAAATAGGCAGCGTGCCGCAAAAACACTGGTTCTGGGGCGCAATTCTCGAACAGCTGCCGGTTTACCGCGACATTCTGGCTGCGGCCGTGCTGATCAATCTGTTTGCCCTGGCCATGCCGCTTTTCACCATGAACGTGTACGACCGCGTGGTGCCAAACTTCGCCGTTGAAACCTTGTGGATGCTGGCTGCCGGGATGACGCTGGTGCTTGGGATTGATTATGTGCTGCGGCTGCTGCGTGGCCATTTTATCGACCTCGCCAGCGTGCGTATCGACCTCAGGCTATCCAAGCTGATCATGGAACACGTCCTGGGCATGCGGCTCAGCAACCGCCCGGCTTCCGTCGGCTCTTACGCGGCAACACTGAGATCCTTTGAATCCGTGCGTGATTTCATTGCATCCGCCACGGTCACGGCGCTGATCGACCTGCCCTTTGCCCTGCTCTTTTTCCTGGTCCTGGCCTGGATATCCTGGCCGCTGGTCTTCATCCCGATTCTCGGTGTTATCGCCGTCGTGATCTACAGTTATGTCATTCAGCACAAAATGCATGAACTATCCGAAACCACTTTCCGCTCTGCCGCATTACGCAATGCCACCCTGGTGGAAAGCCTGACCGCACTCGAAGCCATCAAGGCGCATGGCGCCGAGGGCGTGATGCAAGCCAAATGGGAAAAGACCGCTGCCTTCCTGGCGCGCATGAGCGCCCAGATGCGCCTGCTTTCATCCTCCGCCATCAATGGCGTCATGACCTTGCAACAGTTCGTGAACATGAGTGTGATCGTGGGCGGCGTGTATCTGATTCATGCCGGCATGCTCACCATGGGTGGCCTGATCGCCTGCACCATGCTGGCCTCGCGTGCCATGGCGCCGCTGGGGCAGATAGTGGGTCTGCTGTTGCAGTTTCAGCAGGCTGAAACCGCACTCAAATCACTCGAACAGACCATGTCCCAGGCGACAGAGCGCTCGGAGGAAACCAATTTTATTCATCGCCCGGAAATCCGCGGTGAAATCGAATTCCGCGACGTGCAGTTCACCTACCCGGGCCACAGCGAACCCGCACTGCGCGGCGTGTCATTCAAAATCAATCCCGGCGAGCACGTCGTGGTAATCGGGCGTGTGGGCTCCGGCAAGACTACCCTGCAAAAACTCATGCTGGGCCTCTACCCTCCAAGCGAAGGCACGGTCCGGATCGATGGCGTGGACCTGCGCCAGCTCGACCCTGCCGATGTGCGCCGCAACATCGGCTATGTAGAACAGGACACCATCCTGCTCTACGGCTCATTGCGCGAAAACATTGCCATCGGCGCGCCTTATGCCGACGACCGGACCATTATCGCGGCTTCCGATGTCGGCGGACTGACCGACTTCGTGAACCGTCACCCCCAGGGTTTCGACATGATCATCGGTGAGCGTGGCGAATCGCTATCCGGCGGCCAGCGCCAGGGCGTCGCCATCGCCCGCGCTGCCCTGCTCGACCCCCCAATCCTGTTGCTGGACGAACCCACCAGCGCGATGGATTTTTCATCCGAAGCCCAGTTCAAGGAGCGCCTGAAAGGCTTTGCGCAGCACAAGACCCTGATCATCGTCACGCACCGCAACAGCCTGCTTGATCTGGCAAGCCGCATCATCGTCATCGATGACGGATGCGTCGTGGCCGATGGCCCGCGCGACAAGGTGATCGAGGATCTGCAAGCCGGGCGGGTCGGGAGGGCGTCATGAGCGCGCGCCTGATCGGGGCCGCAAAACGCATCCGGGCCATGCTGGAAGCCATCCGCCTCAAAGTCCAGCCGGACGTGGATCGCTGGCTGAACACATGGAAAATCGACCCCGACCTTCCGGAACCGGATTTCGTTGCCGATGCCGATTACTATATCGTCCAGCAGGAACCCTTGCGCGCACGGGTCCTGATCCGCAGCCTGGCGGTGGTGTTCCTGATTTTCACCATGTGGGCCGCGCTGGCGCAGGTCGACGAAATCACTCGCGGCGAAGGCAAAGTCGTGCCTTCCCAGCAATTGCAGGTCCTGCAAAGCCTGGATGGCGGGATTGTGTCCGAGATCAAGGTGCGCGAAGGCCAGATCGTCAATCCGGGCGATCTGCTGCTGCGGATCGACGCCACCCGTTTCGTCTCCTCGGTGCGCGAAAGCCAGTCGCAGTATTTTTCCCTCCTGGCCAAGGCCGCCCGCCAGCGCGCGCTCACCGAGGGAAAACCCTTTATACCGCCACCGGAAACCCTCAAGGAAGATCCTCGGACAGTAGAAGAGGAAAAAAGCCTGTATGAAACCGCCACCTCCAATCTGGAAGCCCAACTCTCGATTGCCCGCCAGCAACTCGCGCAGCGCCAGCAAGAGCTCGCGGAAGCGCGCGCGCGTCGCGAGCAAGCTGGACAAGCTTACGACCTGACGCTCAAGGAACTCAACGTCACCAGGCCGCTGCTCAAGGCTGGCGCGGTTTCCGAGGTTGAACTCCTGCGCCTGGAGCGTGACGTCTCTCGCTTCCGTGGTGAACGCGACATGGCAGCCACGCAAATTATCCGTACCCAGGCGGCCATCTCCGAAGCCTCGCGCAAAATTCAGGAAGTAGAACTTAGTTTCCGCAGGGAACAGGGCACCGAACTTTCCGAAACCATGAGCAAGCTCAATGCCCTCTCCGAAGGCAGCGTGGGGCTGGCGGACAGAGTCAAGCATTCCGACTTGCGCTCCCCGGTTTACGGTACCGTCAAGCGTCTGCTGGTCAACACGGTAGGCGGCGTGGTTCAGCCGGGAAAAGACGTGCTGGAAATCGTGCCGCTGGAGGACAATCTGCTTCTGGAAGCCAAGGTCATGCCCAAGGACATCGCATTTCTTCGCCCCGGGCAAAAAGCGCTGGTCAAATTCACGGCCTATGACTTTTCTGTTTATGGCGGGCTCGAGGCCACGCTGGAACATATCGGCGCGGACTCGCTGACAGACGAGCGCGGCAACACCTTCTACATCGTGCGTGTACGCACTCACAAGTCGAAACTGGCCGATCACCTGCCCATCATTCCCGGCATGGTGGCCGAGGTAGACATTATCACCGGCCAAAAGAGCATTCTCTCCTACCTGCTGAAACCGGTCATCAAAGCCAAGCAGGCTGCATTGACCGAGCGCTGAGGGAAACCAGACAGCCCATGGGAATCGACAACCTTTTCGTTTCAGCCAATGGCGGACTGTTGCCACGCTGGCTGGAGGCGTTTCCGGATGCCAAGGGCTGCAAAACAGGCGACGGGCTACAAAAACAGAAATGCGACATTGCCTGGCTGCACATCACCGCCGGAGACTCCGCCCCGCAGCAGCTGGAAGAGGTTCGTAGACATCTGGGCGGCGTAACCTGCGTCGTGCTGAGCGACCTGCCGGATGACGAGCAGGCCTTGGCAGCCTTCGGCGCCGCCGCACGCGGCTACTGCAACACCCACGCCGCGCCAGCCGTGCTGCAACAAGTGGCAAACGTAGTGCAGCAGGGCGGGCTGTGGATTGGCGAATCGCTGATGCAGCGAGTTATCGCGTCGACTGCGCGGATTATGCAGCCACCGGATCAGGCTATGGTTCGCAGATGGGCAGACATCCTGACCGGGCGCGAAAGGGAAATCGCCCGCCACATCGCACACGGCGCCTCCAACAAGGAAATCGCCCGTGAACTGGGCATCACCGAGCGCACGGTAAAAGCACACGTCGGCGCCATTCTGGAAAAGCTCAAGGTTCGCGACCGCCTGCAAATCGCATTGCGCGTCAACGGCCAATCCCCCTCCTGACAACCCGTTCGCCGGGTTGTACTTCAGTCCAATATCCACCATTGGAAAGTCGCACTAAAGTAGCGACCATCATCCATTTCGCACGGAATACTCGTCATGTCACAGCAAGCCAACATCGCCGGCAAGGTCGCCCACCTCGAAGGTCAGGCCTTTGCGCGCAGTTCGGACGGTTCACAGCGCCAGCTCAAGCTGGGTGACGCCGTGTATGAAGGGGAAGTGATCATTACCAGGGAAGGCAGCAAAATTGAACTGGCCTTCGATCAGGGACACACCTACCTGTTGCGCGAAAAGGAAACCCTGACCCTGGATAGCAGCGTATATGACAGCGAAGGCGCTGATGCAAAAAGTGCAGCGCTGCTCCCGCGTGTGGGCGAATTGACAGAAATTACCCAGGCCATCGCCGCAGGCAGCAGTCTCGATCAATTGCTCGAAGAAACCGCGGCAGGACTAACCGGCGGCAGCGCTGCGGATAACGGCCACAACTTTGTCCAGCTGATTCGTATTGCGGAAGCCATACCCCAGTTCGATGATGCGTATGGCTCAGCAGGCCGCAGAGACATACCGCCGTTGCCAGATGCTCAAGTATTGCTGGTGCCGCAAACAAGCACAAGCACCGTAGCCGAGCCCCCCCCCGGCTCCAACAATGCTGCGGTGATCAGCAGCGGCACGGGCACAATCACCGAGGACTCGGTGCTCTCCACTTCAGGCTCGCTGACCATCAGTGATGCCGATGCAGGCCAGGCCAGCTTCGTGGCTCAGGCCAGCACTGCGGGGGCTTATGGTTCGTTCACGCTCGGTACCAATGGTGCCTGGACTTACTCGCTCGATAACGCTAATCCAGCAGTTCAGGCGCTGGGAGCAGGCCAGACCCTGTCCGAGACCTTTACCGTGTCGAGTCTGGATGGCACAACCTCCAGTGTGACAGTCACCGTCAACGGCACCAACGATGCGGCCGTGATCAGTTCCGGGACCGGCGCGGTCACGGAAGATGCAGTTCTCTCGACTTCAGGCACGCTGACCATCAGCGATACCGATGCAGGCCAGGCCAGCTTCATCGCTCAGCCCGCCACTTCTGGTGCCTATGGCAACTTCACCCTCGGCACCAATGGCGCCTGGACTTACACACTCGATAACACCAACCCGACGGTTCAGGCCCTGGGCGCAGGCCAGACCCTGTCCGAGACCTTTACCGTATCGAGTCTGGATGGCACAACCTCCAGTGTGACAGTTACGGTCAACGGCACCAACGATGTGGCAGTGATCAGTTCCGGTACCGGTACGGTCGCCGAAGACTCGGCGCTCTCGACCAGCGGCACGCTGACCATCTCCGACACCGATGCCGGTCAGGCCAGCTTCGTGGCTCAGGCCAGCACTGCGGGTGCCTATGGCAGCTTCACCCTCGGTACCAATGGGGCATGGACTTACAGCCTCGATAACGCCAATACCACGGTTCAGGCTCTGGGCGCTGGTCAGACCCTGAGCGAAACCTTTACCGTGTCGAGCCTGGATGGCACGGCTTCCAGTGTGACGGTTACGGTCAATGGCACCAACGATGTTGCCGTGATCAGTTCCAGGACCGGTGTGGTGATGGAAGATGCCGTTCTCTCGACTTCAGGCTCGCTCACGATCAGTGATACCGATGCGGGCCAGGCCAGCTTCGTGGCTCAGGCCGCCACCACTGGTGCTTACGGCAGCTTCACCCTCGGCACGAATGGTGCCTGGACCTTCACCCTCGATAACACCAATCCGACTGTTCAGGCGCTGGGCGCGGGTCAGACCCTGACCACTAGCTATCCCGTCACTTCGCTGGATGGCTCCTCCAGCCAGGTCACGATTACCATCAACGGTGCCAATGAAACAGCTTCCGTTGGACTTGGGGCCGTGCAGGAAGACGTAACATCTACTACAGGGGGGGTGCTCACTGCTACGGGTGGTGCCACCTTCGTGCCGGCAACCATCACGGGCTCTTATGGT
>Ga0172380_10002139_pt1 | contig 31761 bp, 40 predicted proteins | sample Leawe162metaG_FD_119747 | JGI IMG/M metagenome (GOLD analysis project Ga0172380, IMG submission 119747) | Leachate microbial communities from a municipal landfill in Southern Ontario, Canada - Leachate well 162 metaG | ecosystem: Engineered > Solid waste > Landfill > Unclassified | place... | reverse complement strand
TGAGTGGACTGGATATTCCAACATCTTAACTGAGGAAATGGTGGCTTGTAATTACCCATTAAATGCAAGATAGTCAAGTCACCCTCAGTAATACCTTTGACTTTAAAGTAGGCCAGAATCTGTTTACGCCAACCCTCACTAATATCGTCGCTGGAATTACTGGAGCCTCGTGTACTCTTAACTTCCATAAATCTACCATCGGTACCAAAATGGTCAAGGTGCCATTGAATACCTTCGTATTCGCCACCTTCACTAATTTGCCGTCCCGACAGTAGAGTTTTCTCTAAACCTAACCCGGTAATAAACAACATAATTTGCTCATCGTTATGTTGCTCGCGTTTAACACCATCCTCATTAGCAGTAGTCATTTCACTACCGTAGTAAGTTTTAGTTAAACAGTAAATCATTCCGCTGACTGATGGTTGTGCCCTGTCACCATCATACATGGAATCATCAATTTCACGGAGTAATTCTTTTTCTAACGACTCATTACGAATTAGTTCCATTTATCTTCCTTACTTCATACGACCACTTAATAGCAGCCTTGATGTAATCAACTACTGGTACAGGAGTATAGTTTTTAAACTCCCTATAATGTGCCACCAGTCTATCTAACTCACTGTAGTGCAAATCGGCGTACAAATGATGCCAATACTTAGGCTTACTTTCCTGTGCGCTTTTCAAGTGTGGTAAATCGTTGTCCACAGTACTCACATTGTCTACGCCGTCTGGTAACTTCTCCATAAGCGCCTATCTTTCTACTATCTATAACTATACTGTTAGTGTGCACACACTCTCCACCAACTTTAAGGTCTACAAATTTAACTTTGTCTACCATTTTGTACGTAGTCTAACTCTATCCTATGTGCGATGTAGTCAACAATACTGCTGGCGCTATCAATTTCATTATCACCTTGCACAATTCCCTGAGGGTCAAATTGCGCGTATCTAAAACTCTTTACAAATTCCTCAATAGGCATACCGAATTGTAATGCCTTAGCACTAATTAGCCCAAAGTTATCTAGCATGCCTCTAGTAAACGTACCAATACGTGCTGCGTGAATAAAAATCTCAGCCAATCGTCCGTCAGGGTAGTTACCGAAAGTAATATACACACTTTGATTATTAATCTTTACCTTGTATGTAACACTTACACGTCTATTAGGTAGTTCTTCCTGTTCACCACGTTGAATAGGAATTAATGGTTCAGGATTATTACCTATAGCCGTAGGTTTATTTGGCGGGATATCACTACCTCCACTATCTGTGGCAGTTTCAGGCATTGGAGTAGAAGTCATTATACAATTCCTTACGTAGTTAACACAATCAATGCCTCAGTTAATGCTTTTCTATTATGTGTCATTAAATGATGCCAATATTGATTAAACGGAACCATTCTACTACACTCCACTACAGGACATTTGTGCTCACCTGATGCCAATTACTTATGCCTATCTTTAAAGTCTTGATTTGCTTTTTGTAACCATTGTGGGCCAAAATTAACATCTTGTGCTAATTCCCAACCATTTTTAAAGGCTAACCAACCAGCGTACCAAGAATCTACTCTATTAGAATAACCGTGTGTTATTCTAAAATGCTTCCACGCTTTATAGGCCGGATGATTACTATATTTAATCACAAAACCATTTCTTCCCAATAAGGATACTGCGGGATGCTGTAAATTACATTTACAACCCCAACATACTTCATCCATTCAATACAACTAGCACAAGGTCTGGCAAGTAGTGGACTTTGTAACAACGCATGTTCCCGATAGACATACATAGTAGTACCACTACAGTTTACATTTAACGTGGCCCTAACTTCTGCGTGTCTTGTCCAAGAACCCACAAATCTAAATGTACCCTCAGCATTGTGACTAGAATTAACTACCTTATTACCCCGTGCCATAACAGCACCAAGTTTAGTAGGTAGCAATGACTTATCTCGTTCTTTTTTAGCAAGGTCAAAAAACTTAATTACTCTATTAGGGCTAGTCATTAATCAAAAGTTCCCACCCGATTCAACGGCCGCTTACTTAAAGGACTGCGCCAACTATACCCACTATAATCAATCCAAGCAAAGATAGAGAGACTAACAATACCTAACAATGCTTCAACAATAAAAATCCTTGTTGTAAAGTCATAATAACTTGCTAAAACAGCATGTGCTACAATAAAACCTAAAGCCACATAATGTGAATCGTACAAAGTTTTCATCTTACTTACAATCTCCACAAATTTCTTTTAAAAATCCAAAAGAATCAACTATTCTTGTCCAGTTAGGGGGAATAAGAGTTAAATCTGCTAACATAATAACAAAATGTTTGTACGTGACACCACATCTGCGACAAATATGGCGAATTTCCATCATCACTCCCGTTGTTTGATGGTACTCCCGGTAGGATTCGAACCTACGACCTACGAAATATAAGTTCGCTGCACTAACCGCCGTGCTACGGGAGCACAAAAATTAAACTAACCTCGGCTGGTGTATTATCTCAGCAACTACCTTAGTCTCCCCGCGTATCTACTTTCGTATTACACACCAAGACTACTGAAACACCACTAACGTATCACAGGATTATCTTACGTCACCGAGAGTTAATTATCTATCTACTTTGCAATCAAGTGCTTGATAACGTGGGGCCATAACCCCGTATCCTTAATTCTCTGATGTAGTGTGTTATTATATACATTAGCCAACGGAGTACCTGCACCCTCGTTAACTAACTTTTCAAGTAACTCATCAGCCTCTTGCTCAGTCATTGTAATGGTAATCACTTTTAATCCCCAATCCTTTTAACCCAAGCCTCACTAATGTCAAAAAGAACTCTGGCTTCTGCAATTAGAAGTTTAGCAACTTCTTTTGCTCTAGATACATCACCTATTTGAATTAAACAATCATACTCAGCAGCAAGTAACTTATACTTCTCTTGTAGTTTATTATCAATTAGATATACATACCAACGATTTCTGCAATTATTGCAAAGATTGACAATATAACCGCCAGTAAGTGTGCAGTTTGAACCGTAGTAACTATTACCACACTTATCACATTTAGTCATTTAAACCTAACCTACTCTTTAACTGTTCCCAAGTCATATCGCTTTGACCATAGAAAAGTTGAGCCACACTAAGTAATTCTTGCTTAACTAAAGTGGTATCCTTTTTAGGACGTTTTATACTCTCAGCTTTAAAAAGATAATGAACTTTATTCTTTTCGCGCCAAACACATAGCGCGTTCATCATCTTACCTTTGCTAACCCCAAAAGGAGCAAGTTTTGCCAAAGTATTATTTGCTGCAACAGAATAATCAGTAACTAATACTAACTCACTTAAAAAAGTGTCAAGAATTGTTCTGTTTAAAGTAGTAACTGACTTATATCGCACACTTTTTGGCAGATACTTGTCAATTTCCTCTTGTGAAATCATTTTATTTAACTACACCTTGTGATAAACTGTACCATCAAATGTTAACTTACCAGCGGACACTAACGTACTTAGCGCACTATTACCAATAACCATTTGCATCATTGACGCGTAGTTAGTCATTGACCGCATTTCATTATTGGCTAAAAACTGTGTCTTGAAGTCAGTTTCATTCTTACCGTCAGCAAGTGCAACAACAGCGTCCATTAACTTATCGGACGTATTATTAACGCCCTCAATTTCTACAACCTGCCAACAGAAACCTTCCTTGTTGACATAACTAGTCTTACCATCAACAACTTCACGCTGGTTTAGAATTGCACCCGCATACTTCCAACGCATACGCTTGCCAATAAGGTCATTTAACGACCCCTCATACCCACACTTGCGTAGAGACTCCTTAAAAGCCTCCCAAGGTGTACCGGGAATGTTAAGTTCTAGAATCTCAACCTTAGTTACTGGGAAAGCGTATGGTTCCCTAGCCTCAATAACATCAAGGTTGTTAATATCAAAAACAATAAACGTGTTATTCTTACTGGCGTTAGTTCTACTCTGACGCACATCGTCGTTAATGTCTGCAACACCACCCCAGAATTCATTTAACGGGTGGCGGTTATCGCTAGCAGCGTCAGTAGTCTTGTCGGTACCAAGGGGCATTTAATTCATTTCCTTCAACATTGCAAAAACTTGTTCAGGGGTCATAGTAAGTAATTCTTCTGGTTCATAACCCAAAAAGACAGTACCTTTATCCACCCAAGTATAATCTTTTAGTTCTTCCATAAATCTACGTAATGATTCTGTTTTACCTCTTTTATACCCACCAATTAGTATTTGGCTCATTAAATTGTCCTCCCTGTAGGAGTAAATTCTAACGTATCTAAATCAACCTTCATCACCCTTCCTTTAATTTCCTCTTGTGCGTGCCTAACAACATCAAATTTAATATCCACCTCTTTGTCCTTTCGGCGGATTACCTTAATAATACTATCAGCCCACGCAGAAAAAATTACGCTCCCTAACATATCATCACTACCGGATTCCTCAAACACGCCTTTGCGAGTATGATGAACCAACATAATAGAAACTTTTTCTTCTTCTATTAGTTTATCAATCATATCAACCAAATTTTGTACGTGCCTAGTATCCAGCATATCGCCCGACATAATTTTATAAATCGGGTCAATAACCAACACTTTCGGATGATATTTTGCGACCATTTCTTTGATACGCTTGTATCCATCGTCAAGGTCGATTTTAATTGTAGGTTCAGTCCATACATGCAGGGGTTCATGGGGGTCACTTACAACAACCATTTTTTTAATGCGTTGTTGGAGCATCGCACCCGGTAACTCTAATTGCAAATACATAACTGAACTTTTAGTGGTCGTAAAACCAATCCACGGTTTACCTTGTGAAACATTCACACAAAACCGAATAGCGAGCATTGATTTTAGGGACTTATACTTCCCGTAAATGATAACTCTAGAGCCACTATACATCAGACCATTACTGATGATGGGGACTAATATAGGAGGTTGCCATTTAAGAAAGTCATCTAATTCAATGGGGTCAGACACCCATTATTAGCCTTTCTTAAATCACTTTTGGTAATCCTCAATCATTGTTCGTAAACAACCACTGAATTCTACCATTTCGTCAGTTAATTCAAAATCTTCACCTTTTGACATATTAGTTAAAATACGCATAAACGCATCGTGGTTTTTCTTAGACCTAATACGAATACTATAAGGCTTACGATATTTAATAAACTTAACCATTATTAACCTCTATAACCTTTGGAAATTTCCTGCGCCAACTACTTATGGTACTTATTGGTAATTCTAGTTTAACTACTAAATTATCTTTACTATCAGACCAGACTAACTTTTCAATGGGCATACGGTGTAAAGCCTCCACATGACGCATTAAATTAGTCTTACAACCTGTTTTATCCACGGGCAGCATAGCCCTATCGGTAAGATTAGTCTTAATAACTCTTAAACCTTTAGCCGATAATATGCTCTCCCGTATAGACTTAGCACTAGGCATTAATAACTCATTCCTATACTGGCTGGTTTATTGCCACGATTGGTGCCGTCAGTAAAACTAACGTATACCACCCTTTAATCGTAAAACCATTTACCATATTCTTAGGACTTACTAGGCACCAGTAGAATTAATCTCTATTCAACCACATAATGGCTTCAATTAATCTACGCTTGGCAATTTCAGCACTTAACGTAGACCTATCCCTACCCTGATTAGCAATTAGGATATCATTTTCCAGCACACTTAATTGCTTTTCTAACTGTTGAACAATACGAGAAAATCTCACAGGCATTAGTTAATCCCTCTTTCTACTACCCGGCTTCTTACCCATGTGTTCAGTATTGCTCTTACTATCAGGCTTATCAAACTGAGTCCTACGTAAGTTTAGTTTCTTATCGGCATTACGTTGCTTCATGGTAGTTAATTACTAATCCTCGTCATCTTCATCATCCTCACCATCCCAATCGTCATCGTCGTCACTATCTTCATCTTCACCACATTCATGTAACACAACCATAACTACCGCATCATCATCTACTTCTTCAACTAAATCACCGGCAACTTTTACAAATCCTGTAACAGTAGACAATTCCTCAACATTACTAACTTCATCACCACACTCATTACAAGTAACAGTAAAAGCCATTCCAAAATCCTCCAATAAAAATTTATCTAACTCAATAGGTTCAGCCATTAGATGCTACTCACATTCTATTGGCTCCAACTTTAACAGTTTCTCGTTCGGGTACACCTACTATTTCTTCCTTTTTACTTGGAGTAAAATTAGGTGCTTTCATTGGCTTGTCTGTTTCAAAGGTTCTAATCTTACGACCTAAATCAGCCATTAAAGTTCTTCTTCCCAAGTTAACTGTGCATATCGTTTTCCCGTAGGTAAATTACCCATTTCATTACTAAATCCTTGGCTCGGCCCACTAAAAATTAAATGGGCATTATCGGGAATTTTATTGTTATTACAATATTCGCCAATATATTCAGAAAATGAACGCCAATTAAATCCTTCAAAATCAATTTGTACGACGTGTCTAATTTTAGGCATTATTAGTTATCCTTCTTCAATTGATTCATATCAGCGACTTGTTTAACCTCAGCATCATAAAGGAAATGACTAAAAGGCAATCCACTGTAAACTTCATCAATACCATAATTCTTGGCTAGTTTCTTTTCACTATCCCAAATCCATAACCGTTGAATTTCACAATGTTCTACCCTGTACCCATGCTCAAATTCACCAATAACACCCCAACAGTAAACAATAGCCATAGCACTATTTTTACTATCAACTTTAGCATCTAATCCATAATGGAACAAACACTCACTAGGGTCTTTATAAACATAAATTCCACAATCGTGATTACCGTTAGTATTGGCATTACCTGTACCTCTACCACGCCAGTCCTCACCAACTGACCTAACGTGTTCCTTAAAATCAGGACAATCTACACTTAATTCTTTAGTTTGCCAAATTGCACCATGAGCACCACGAAGATGATAATTATAACCCCCAGACATGTACTGTTGGGCTAACTGATAACTTCTAAACCCAATAACCAATTCGTGAGTATTTTCTAACGGCTTATCTGCCTCGATACTTTTGGTTAACCTATTAATACTCTCAGTTTCAATATTCCAACCATATTTCAACGCTAACTGTGCGCCTTGTTCAAGTACCTCTTTAGCACTGGGAATAATACTACTACCATTATCTACCAAAGACAAAGCATTATTAGATTCCAGTAACCCAACCTTACTAGATTTTTTAACAATGCCTTGCGTTAAATTATAACTATACCAATCACAATTCCAAGGACTAATATCATCCTCGGTGCCTAATTCAATCCTCACATCTCCATATTTAGTGGCTAACTTGTAACTACCATCAGGTTGTAAAAACTTCTTAAAATGTTCAGTAACAAACGTAGCCGCTGGCTCACCAATACCATAATGAAATTCAATCTTATAACTATCTACTAGTCCTCGATACAATGCATCTCTAACAGTTTCACCAACGAAACTGAAAGTCAACTCACTCCGATTAAGCATTAATTGGCGCTTAACTTCCTCAGCAATTGGAGCAAGCCGCATTACAGCGTCTTTATAGTTAGCCTTACCTGTGTTAGATACTAGCATAGTTATGTGACAATCACAACCACAATTAGGAGCATGAATACAAGCAGAATGAACATCATTGCCCGGAGATAAATTAATATCATACTCTGGATAACTAAGTTTAATACAAATACTAGACCAAGCACCAAATTTTTTGTTATACTTATTCTCTAATTCAGGTAAAGAAAGAAATTGTGGCACACTAGACTGACTAGTAACAACCGTCTGTGGTGCTACATAATGGGCGCATTTATCATTAGTACACCCACATGTTCCAAACCTAATCTTACAATTGGCATGTTCTCCAGTGTAACAGAACCAACTAATGTCTTTTACAAAAGTATTTCTGTTGGTAGCAAAGTTTTTAATGTGGCAATTACAAGGACAAAGCGCACCACTTTGCTTATCGCAAGTTAAATGATTGCCATTAACACAAGAATTAGACCTTCTAGCATTTCTTGTATTACTCATAGGTAAGCCCACATTACAACCACAGGCACATTGACAACCAATGTCTTTACATTGGTCATGCATACGACTTAGACAGTTACGACTAATTTGTATGCCCTTCCAACTAACTAGTGCCATTTATCTAACTGCCCAATTGAACCATCTGGCCACACAATTAAGTATGGCTTGTTAGTTTTATTTGCATACCTTAACGCGGCCCATGTACCACTACGTAATTCCTCAAAGAAATTTTTAGGAAAACCAAGTACTAAATCACAATTCTCAACCATTACTCTATTACGAGCAAGGGCAGGTAAAGGCAAACAAACAAAATCTCTATTGCTTTTAATCCAAAGATTGTGTATGTTGCTTGGTACATCATTAGCAGGGTAAATAATTTTATCCATGCACCAGTTATTACCTAATACATGAATTTCACTATCTACACCATCCGCTGCACCGTGAATTAGAATATCATCTGGCTGTAAAAGCACAATAGCCATTTCCTTTTGTTCAAAGGTTAAGCCACGTCTAGTGCCAGTAATTGTAATTCTCATGACCAGTAATGGCCTTCCTGATACTCACCACAAATCCGACACGCACCCATAGCGTACACAAACTCATGATTAATTACAACACCGATAGAGTCCATGAACTTAATTTGATTAAGTAAATCTTCCAACGTCTTAGGCATTATTACTTGCCCCATGCCCTTCTAATATCAGCCTGAATACGTTTAATAGCCAAATCAGCCCCTTTACCGGGACTAACACTAATAGTTACTGTATTTCTATTAGGAAACACGCAAACATAATGACCCCCACCATTTTGACGTACTACTACGCCTTTTGATTGGAGGTCATTAATGATTGACTTAACTCTATTAGTTACACTAGGCAACTAACAACCAACTCGCACCGTGGTTCTTACCGCCACACGCACAAACACATAACGGCCCAAATGCGTTCATACAACTCAAATCGCACTTAGACTCTTCATTTTCAATGCCAATAACATCAATTGATTCCATGACATTATTACATTCCTTGCACCTGTGGTAAACAGCATCAGCAATAATTACTGCCTTACCATCCATATCCTCAAACTCACTCCTAAGTGCCAGTAATCCATCCCATTCAGTAGTGACAATATAATCAACCCTCTCATGGCGCTTACCATGAGAACTATTCCGACAGGTATAAATCCTGTGGACTTCATTAATAGTTAAGGTAGGCATTGTAAATCATCCACACTACCAGTGCACTAACACCAGTAATATACAACATATTGAAAAATAGGCAAATAATTTTATCTAACATTCCTATTCCTTCTATTATTATCGTCTCTGTGCTTTTGACAATACTTTGCAAATATTTTCTCTTTGCCACAAATAATACACTTATCTTCTTTTATTTTCCTTAACTGATACAATCTTTGTCTACTAATTTTAAACCCGGTGGGGTTGTTGGGATTAAAATACTCATACCTTCCATAACAGTTACACCGACCACCATCAAAATGACTTAGACAATAACTTTCATGAGTCTTTGGCATTTGTAATTTTATCCACAACCATCAACAGTAGATTACATCTCAACGTCATAATCTCCAATCCATACATATCAATAGGCCCGTGATAAAACCTCCTAGGATACTTTTTCTTACTCGCTACTACCTTATCAATAACCTTTGTTAGAACTTCTACATCAGTTTGTGTGTTAGTCATTTTTTATTACTTCATTTGTCCCATCATGATAACACTTTTTAGGCCAATAGATTTCTCTATTACATGTTGGACATTTATAAGTACGCTTTTTCTTAGGCATAATTTACTCCGTTAACTAATGGTGGCCCCGGAGAGAATCGAACTCTCATAGAGTGATTAAGAGTCACCTATTCTGCCGTTGAATTACAGGGCCATTGAGGGAATAAATTATTGGAGGTAGGATTTAAGCACGGGGTCGAGCCCGTTCCACATATTCACTCCGGTTATTTTGTGGATTACCTAGAGTTAGACCTCAATTATATTTACTGGTGCCGCTGGCGAGAGTCGAACTCGCACGATATTTCTATCACCCGATTTTAAGTCGGTCGTGTCTGCCATTCCACCACAGCGGCAGTAATTGGTACAGGGTGGGAAGAATTGCACTTCCCTATCCGCGCGGATTAGCCTAACAACATTAAAAGTTAATTTTACTTTAAGACTGTTGTTATTCTAGGCCCCCATACGTTGGTGCTGGTTACTTACTTGCCTTGATTAACCTTGTTCCCCAACCGTTTGTCGAGTCCATAAATAACCAGCAGAAGGAACACTAATCCGTAGACTAATGTTCCAACGGCCAACGATTTAAATATCTTCTTCAGCAGTACAATCATGCCGACAGATACGACAATAATCGTGACTAAGTTCTTCATCGTGGTCATCCCAAGAATGACCACACCAACAAAAATTATCTCTATTATTTAACATTACGTTAACTCATGGACTAACGGCTTGCTACTTAACTCCACAACTAAGAATGTGAGACTTAAACCATTCAAGCCCACAGTACCAACAAATCTTGTCCATTACAAACTCTCATCCACATTCAATGGCAGGTTGTTGTTAATTGGGTAGTACAACTAGTCCTCAATTCTATTCAGTGCCGCCATATTAACACGCCACGTCTGACCATCGGTACAATTAATGTGCGCCGTTGTCCTCTTGATATCCTTAATAATACCAATCATCTTCATATTCCGACGACCAATGAATGAAACCTTGTCACCAATATTCAATACCCACGCGGCCCTAGCAGCCAACTTATTCCGACGCTGCTTAATGGCCTCGTACAAATACTCAATTTCTTCTGGAGTTTCTAACTGACCAACCAGCGACTCAATAATAATGCGCTTTTCAGTAGAGACAATCATTAGCAGTTTTCCTCACGTCCAGCCATAACAGCATTGTGCATACCAATGATAACCCCCGGCCTCACACACTTTGCACTCAACCCACAGTAATAACCAAAACCAAAGAACGAAAACATGACCGACTTAAACCGAACAACACCACAACAAACGCAAGTGACCATATGGATTATTCCGTTTCGCTATGGAAGCAAAATAGTAAAATGGAAGATTACAAACGCTCCCGGCCACCATCGTAGCACAGGAGGGTCAGTCCTGTACCCCCATAATCAGTCAAGTAATTGTTAAATCTGCCACGCCCTGCCTCACCCGTTATGTCTTGTTCTAAACCTTTCAAATCTAACAAAAGTTTTTTCTAAAATCGAACACTCGTTCCAACATTTCTATCCCTATTTATGAGACAATGCTTTCACGGGAACGGATGCCCATCATCCGATTGAATGAAAGGGTTTGATTGATATGACGACTGAGACTGTTGAGACTACTTCTGATGTTGGTGCGGCTTCGGTGCCATTTAACATTGAAGTCGGTCGCACTGAACTAGCACAACTCCGTGAGTCTTACGTTGCTAAGACTGCGGAACTTGTCGCCGCTGGTGCAACTGCCGATGTTGCTAAGATGCAAACTCTTGGCGCTGAAATGGCTAAGATTGCGGTTGCTGCTGACCGTCTCGAAAAGCGTATCAAGCGCGCTGAGACTGGTGGCGCTAATAGTGACCTTGATACCAAGATTGCGGCTCGTAAGGGTGCATTTGATGCCCTTACCAATTTCTTCCTTACCGATGAGTCGAATCCTGTTCGCGTTCTCCTACAGCACGCTCCTACTGTGAAGATGATTCGCATCAAGGTTGAAAATGGAATGATTCAGGGGTTCGATACCGTTGGCGGATTCCGCGAGGTTAAGGTGCGCGGTACTAAGCGGCCTCGTGCTCGCTGGGTTGGTGGCTCTATTACTAGCGAGGATGGACTCTCCACTAAGGAAGTCGTCATCCAGTACGGTGGCAAGTATGGGGTCACCAAGGCATACGCTGACCTTACTTCCAGCGAGCGTAACGCTGCGGCTGTAGCTATCGCGGCTGGCGAGAGTTTCACCAACAAGAACGCTAAGCCTGTAGAGGCTGAGTAACTGATGACACCACTCGCCGCAATTAAAATCATTCAGGCTATTTTGAATGACAAGACAATCGATAGCGAGTCCACGTTGAAGGGCATTGAAGTAGTTTTGAAGGAAGTCGAGTAACAATCGACTAACAACAACTGGCCGGGAGGTAACTAACCGGCCACCAACAAACCCGCGACTAGACAAGCCCCCCTAACCGGGGGCTTTTTGTTGCCCATCTAACATACGTACGTATTATCAATTGACTTAATCCACATTATACGCGCAAGTCTATCAATTCTCCGGTTAGTCTTGCTGTCAAGTCTTGACATACTCCAAATAACCAGAATTACATAGACTCTAACTAACAATGTTTTGATAGAAAGTTATACAAATCTAATTAAGGCTTCCGGTTATAAATAAACTTATACGGGGGGGTAGGGGGGGTGGTACAAACAGAATTTTATTGTTTTTTAGTTTTGATTAGAACAACCATTCTACCAAAAAGGAAATTTGTGTTTAGATAAATTAATTACGTGGCCTTGGTTATATCTGGCTACAACCTTCCGTAAATGATTATCAATGCCTGTTTGATTTTTGGTAGAGTAACAATAATTATACGTTGTGTTTTTTAGTTAGTGGTTTCATTTAATGTTGTTTCTGTAGGCTGAGGCCAAATAGGGGGGTATCTAGTATCTAAAGTTCTAATAAATTGATTATATAATTCCGGCCCTTGAAGATAGGCGGTTGTACTCCACCAGTCCCTGTCATATTTAAGGAAGTAATTGTCAAATTTTTCATTATCCCAAAATTTGGGAAACTTACTTCCCATAGCGTCTAGTTCTATTAACCTTTTGTAGATATTGTTCATAACAGTAAATACACGTACTGTTGAGTGTTGTTCGTAGGCTTTGATTAAAGATTCTTTATCTCGGACGTTTAGATACATAAGTAATGCCTTACGACGGGCTATTTGTTCAACAGTTAGGTCTTTAGTTACAGGTAATTCACGAGTACCTTTAGGACGTGCTGTACGTTTATCGTAGCCAGTTTGTTTCCATGCTTCGACTAGAGAATTTATTTTCTCAAACGCACATTGGTAGTGTAAAAAGGACGAAAAGTGATGTTTGTTGCTTGAACCTATTCTACGAAAGTAAAGTTCTTCTGGAAGGATATCTCCCTCACAAAAATTACATTTTCTAATATTGCGATTTTTAAATATGTACAATCTGCCTATTGCAATCACTTTAAGTTTCTCCTGCGGCTACCTGTGGCAATTAGGTATATGTTGGGTAAGAACCCCTATTGGGGTATTCTACACTACACCCCCTCCCACTGTCTATAGAACGTGCGTGCTACTCTAGCGCACAAGAGGTTTAGAACACTTGTGCTAGTGTATGTAAGTCTACCGACTAAGGGAGGTACGACCAACATGCATGTAAATACCACAGGTGGGCCATCACCCGACTGTAATAGTCTCAAATCCCTTACAATTACTACATATTGACAGTTAGGTACATACTAACAATAGGGTACTTATACTCTATTTTAAGGAAACTTATTTTGACTAATGAAACAAAAGACCTTGAAGTCTTAAAAATTAATGAGGAAGGATTAACTAGTGAGGAAACTACCCTACTTGCTAGGATTCCTTTACTTGCTGGGAGTAGTAAGAAGGCTGCTTATCTGGCTTTCCGTAGTTGTGGGTTTACAATTAATCAATCTTGCCAGTTGGCTAAGTGTACAAGAGGTAATTTAACCTACTGGCGTAAGAATGATAGTACATTTAAAAAGTTTGAAGAAACTCAATTAGGGCACTTACAGGCTACTGTAGGTAATGATGTTATTAAGTATGAGTTTGTTCGTAATTTGCGCATGTTGCTGAATTTTGACTCTCAGTTAATCGCTAAGGCTATGGTTAATGTCAACATTGGCGATGCTAAAACTGAGGGCTTAAGTCCTAGAGAATATGAGTTGTTTAAAAACTTACGGAAGTTCTATACGCCGCAGGATATGTTAGCGTTAGAGAAGATACTAAACCCTGAGAAGCATAAGGATAGTAGTGGGCCTGTAAAGATTATTCTTTCTTGGGGTGGGAGGATGGAAGTAGCGGCCAGTAATACTGCTGAGGGTGAGTATAGAGAAATTGACGAAGATGAATGAAAGCAAGGTTTTAACTACCTTCACTCCTTGTAGTATTTGTGGATTATTATTTGAACAAGTTAAGATGTTCAAAAGGTGGAATGAGAAGTATACCTGTGAAGGTTGTATAACTAAGTACGTCGATGCCAGTTAGTAGTAATATTGAGATTCAACTTCCTCCTTTACATAAGGGAAGGGATGGGACTGGTGGACAGGTAGCCATTGCTCAATCTAAGGCCCGATTTAAGGTCATTATGTGTGGCCGTAGATGGGGCAAGACAATGTTTGGCGTTTGGATTAGCGTAGAAACTGGATTACGTGGTGGGCGAGTTTGGTGGGTAGCGCCAACATATAAAATTGCCAACGAAGGTTGGATTGAGTTAAAGAAGTTAGCCTTTCAGATGATAGAGGCCGGGCTCAAAGTAGAAATACGTGAGTCTGATAAACAACTAATCTTCCCTAATAATGGTATGGTTGAGGTTAGAACTAGTGATGTTGAAGGTAGTTTACGTGGTGCTGGATTAGATGGAGTAGTTGTAGACGAAGCAGCGAGTCACCGTGAATCAATTTGGGTAGAGGAGTTACGACCGGCTCTAATTGACAAACGTGGTTGGGCGGTATTTATTGGAACCCCTAAAGGCGATAACTGGTTTGCGAAATTATATCGTAGAGCAGAGTCTGGTGGATTCGATAACTGGGCTGCATGGAAAAAGGAAACTTGGGATAATCCTTTTATCAGCGATGAAGAACGTACTGAAATTGAAATTGAATACGCTGGTAGGCCGGATAAGTACAAGCAGGAAATTCTTGCTGATATTGGTGCTAGCCAGTTCTTGGTTTACAACTTCAATCGTGAAGTTCATTTGTGGAAAGAGAAAGAACTTCCAGAGTTTATTGCTTATTATGGTGGCATAGACTTTGGCGGTAATAGCATCGGTAGTCACAAATCGGCTGGTGCTATTGCAGGCTTAACTAAAAATGATGAATTAGTAATAATTGACGAGTTTGAAGAAGCCGGGCCTAATGTTACCGAGAATCAAATTAACTGGATGGGGTCATTAGAGGCGACGTTAAAGGTCAAACACCAAAGAAGGGGTATTAACTCAGTACCTATCTTTTGGGCTGGCGACCGTAGCCAGATGAAGTTTTTGGATATTTTAAAAACCTATGGTTACAGGGTTGTACCAAACAAAGGTGGGGCTGGTAGTGTTCAAAGTGGTATTGACCTAGTTGCGGCCCGTTTAGCCTTACGAAATGGCAAACCGAGATTATATTATACTTCCCACTGTACAAAAACTGCCGAGCATTTTGAAAGTTATCACTACTACGAACCAAAAGAGGGTGATGTACCTCAACGAGATAATCCTGTAAAAGTCAACGACGACCTAGACGATGCGATTAGATACATGGTAGAGCGTCTAGATGGTCAAATGCACGGCGACCCCAAACAAATGTACCCGGCTGGTATATTAGGAGCAATTAGTTAATGACATATATCACCGATTTACCTGATGATGATGCTATTAGGGAGGGATTATCCTACGCCTATGACTTTTGGCAACCTAGGAATAAGTTTATCTCTGATATGCGAGATTCAATGGAGGGCAAGAATAAAATCGAAGCCCCTACGAATACGTCGTATAAGATTAGAACCTTACACACTTATGGTATGGCTAGTGTTGTTAATGAAAAAGCCGCACGATTTAGTCATTTGCCAGTTATTCAAGTAGTACCGGCTGGGGATGAGCGTGATGATAGAGCCGCTAGTAGTGAATTAGAAAAGGCTCTAAATGTTGCTACTCAGGAAATGGAACGTAGGTCTGATGGTGATGTATGGAGCAGATGCGTTCTAGATGCTATCTATCTAGATGAAGGTGTTGAGAGAATTGAACGTGCCCCCGCTGCGTTTTGGCCGGAGGTAGTTACGTTAGTTGATGGTAAACCCACGTTGCCGTTTGAAGATGAACTATCTATGGCTGCTATTAAGCAGTATAAGAAACAATATGGTATACCGTTACGTTCAGTGTATGTACCTTTAGAAAATGTTTTTCCTATTTACGAGGGTGCTACCTGTGTAGAGAATTATGAGATTGAGGTTCGTACTCTACGTAGCGTAGTTAGAAATCCTCTATTTGCTAAGGCTGCGGAATTTCTACAAAGTGCGTCAGTTGGAGCGCGTGAAGGTTTACGACAGAAAGTAACTATAGTTCATTATACAAATGCTATATGGCACGCGTATTATATATTAACCCCATCGGTTATAGGTGGCGATACAGTTACTGACTGGCCGGATTTAACCCAACAGAACTTAACCAACGTTGGGACACCAATTTTCCTTCACGCATATGAACACAACTGCGGTGAGGTTATTTACAACTTTATTGGTGGACGTTTTGGCGGGTGGAAAACATCCAATAATCGTATTGAAGGTGTTGGTAAAGGACTATTAGAATTAAATAGTGCAAGTGATGAAGTTGTAAGTCAGGTATTTACCAACATTAGGGCTAAGTATTGGCCTACGTTATTACAAAAAGTAGACCCTGACCAGCGAGGTTATGTACCGGGTAATAGTACACCCCGGAAATTAACTGTCCAAGAAGGTCAAGACTTAGTAATCTTCAAAGATGAGGATGTTACACCATTATTTACACCTGTAGACGACCCAATGATTCCTTGGTTTTACGATAAAGTCCACGAACAATTAGGTAGATTGGCTGGTAGTCCAGTAATTTTTGGTGATAGACAGCCGGGTGTTGAAACAGGCTATCATCAAAGTCTACAAATTAGCCAAGCGGAACATTTAGACGAAAAAATTGAGCAACATTTAAGCGCAGCGGCTATTAGACGTGTAACTATCATGTTGAAACACATCAAGGCGATGAAAAGTCTTGGTGAAGTTTATGTTCACACTACGGAAACTATCCAAGGGAAGAAATATGGTAAGTATTTCACTATTAGTCCTGAGGATTTAAGCCCACTGCCAGCCCTAGATGCACAAATTCGCCCCCCAAGGCCGGTTGATTACATGGCGAGTATTAGAGCAGCCCGCGAAGCAACTGACGATAGAGGCGGTAGGGGTGCGTTACTTAGTGATGATACAGCAAGGGCTACGATACTTAACGTCCAAGCCCCTGATGCCGAAGAACACAAGATTTTAGTTGAAACAGAACGTGCTAAACTAATCCAATCAGGTGTTCTTGGTCAAAAGATTATGGAAGCATTGAATCTTAAACTGGTTGCACAAAATATCCCTGATGGTGGTAATAGTACCCCTGCTGCTCCTATGGCACAGGAAGCGGCTGGAAGATTACAGGCTAGTAAGCAAGCACAAACTAATGCACCAGTAGATACGCCCATGCAAACTGGTATGCCTACAGGACAAGCACAACCCGAACAAGCATTGGGGACTGAAATTACCGCTGCAATGGGAATGGGGTAGTAGAAATGGATGAAATTTATAGACAGCGTAATGAACTTGCTGCTGCATTAGCCCGTTTATATCCTTCTTGTATTGGTATTGATAAAGATGAACCTGATTGGCCTGTGTTGTATATTCAACTCCCAACAGGACAAATTAGTTATCATATTGGGCCTAATGATTTAGACTTAATTAAACATTTTCCTTTAGATGAAAGCGTTGAATGGGATGGACACTCTAATTCTGATAAGTCTTTTAGACTTGCTTTATTGGAGAAAGAATAATGTCCGCTCCTACCTTTGTTGATGAAGTAGAAAATGTAGTAGATGAAGTTAGTGCTTGGGGATTAGAGGTTATTGACCACGTTATTAAAACCCTAGCCCCTGATGGTAGGGGTTATGGTCAAACAGTAGTTAATATTGAAGAACAATTAGTTGAGTATAGGAAACTACGCAATGACCCTGATGCTTGGGTGGCTTGGGTACAGGCTAAGGCTATTGAAATACAAAATACGCTGGTTAATAGCGGTGTAGGCGTAGATACTATATCAGCGTTGGATTTAACCGATATAGCCACCGCTATGATGTTGGATTACAGTTCCAAAATGGAAGAAGAATTAGCCAAGAGGATGATATAATATGGCTACACCAGAACAAATTGAAGCCGCTAAAGTATTAGCAAGAGAATTAGGCGTATCTACTGGTGTTTTAGGTTTTGTTTCTGATTATGTTAGAATTCTTGCGGATGCTTTAGATGCAGGTTATAGTCGATATACCATTGAACAAATTGTTAAAGAAAATGGTGGTGGTACTGACGGTGTTTATTCTTTAGCAAATAATATTAGAAATTTAAAAGCACAGAATGAGGAATTAGCCAAACAACGACAACAAGAAGAAGGTGCAAGAAGTATAGGTATTGGTAGTCCGGAAGAAATTTTACGTGGTGATAGTAGTAATGGTGCAAATACTGGTATAGTAAGTATTAATCCTCCACCCCCATCTCCTACTCCTAACGCTAAGGGTGTATTAGCAGCCCTTATTGCTAGTGGTCAATTTGATGATAATCAAATTAAACTATTACAAGCCTATACTCCTGAGATGCTTATTAATTTAGCGCAGGATTTAAGACTTCCGGGGTATGTTAATACTCCTGCCGGTTCAGGTGGCCCTAGTGAGGGTGATAAACTTCGCAGTGCATTATCTTCGTTTAATCCTGTTACTGATTTAATTAAACTTGGTACTAGTAATAAGTATTTTAACAAAATTACAGGTGAAACTATTGACCTAACTGACAGTGACCCCACTAAATTCACTATGGTTAATGGCCCGGATGGTCAACCTACTGGCTATATGGTCAATGACAAAGGCCAAAGTATTGATATTGGTGCCGGTAAATTAGCACAATTAGGTTATGAAGAAACTGTAAGACGTAATCAGGCTAGTGAACAATTAACTCGCGATACTTTAAATGAAAGTATACGTTCTAATCAATTCAACGAAGCCGAAACGCGTCGTCGTAATGATATTGAGCAAGGTAATTTAATTGCCAATATGCAGGCTAATCCCGGTAAGTGGGTTCAACGCGAGTTTACTATTGCTAACATGCAACGACCGTCAGGAATTAATGAACCCGGTACTTATACAGGCCCTACTGCTGGTGGATTAATTAGTGGTTCAGTAAATCCCAATTTAGCAAGTGACCAAGCCCGTGCGGCTCAAATGGCTGCGGATATTAATAGTGGTAGAGTTAAACCTCCGGGGCCGGTATCTACGGCAATTGAAAAAACTCTCCCAACTAGTCCTTTAATACCTAAGGTTAATCAACCTATAGGCTCTCCCGGTTGGATTCAGGAATTGGTCAAACAAGGTTATACTCAAACTCCAACAACTCAAACTGGTATTATTTCTCAAAGTTCTACAAGTCCTAGTTATTCTACACCTGAACAGCCTAATTATATAGAAACTCCTAATACTCAATTTGACGATGGTTCTACTGGTACTGGTTACAGCGTTTCGCAAGAAGATTTTGACTCTATGTTAGCAGCTATACCGGGTTATGCTAACGGTACGCCTGCTGGTATGACTACAGAAAGTGTATTTGAAGTAGGCGACCCACAAGCACATCAACAAGGTTTACCGGGTGCTAATCCAGAAATTATAACCAACCCTACTAATGCACCGATTGGTGTTCAACCAGTACAGGATATGGCCGGTCAGGGTGCTATTAGTTCCATGATGCAACCGGGTATGGAAGGTGCTGGACAACAAAATCAAGTTAAAGCACCTACTAGTCCTACTAAGATTATCTCACAAGTTATGGCATTGTTAGATAAACTACCCGGTGATAGTAGTGATATTGCCCACGATGTAGGAATATTACTAGTAAGTAAATTAGATTTAGAAAAAGGCAAAGGTGAGGTTAGTAATGATAAACCTTCTACTGGCCCTATCAGTAAGTATGCTTACGGTACTTATGCTTACGGTGCTACAGACCCCAGCGCAGTAGGTAGTAGCATTAGTGGTAATATATTATCTGGTCTAACTACTACTCCTAAAGAGGATGTTCAGGCTTTACCTAGTTTGAAATACTTACGTGGTGGTGAACAACAACAAGGGCCAGTAAGTAGAACAACAACTGGTGCTTTTGGTGAACAGTTACCTGAGTACACTGGCATTAACTATGGTAGGTATTTAGACTTACGCCAAGACCCAGCGTCATTTGGTCTATTAAGTGGACTCTATTCAGCCGCCAGTAGAAACCTTGAAGGCGAAGCGGCTAGAGCCAAGCGTCTAGCACCAATAGGTAACGCAATGCGAAGGATTAGAACTTAATGGTAAGTAATTATCTAAACTTCGATTACGAGGACACTAAAGATACTATTGGTGGAGTTATTAGTAGTGCATTGAGGACTTTAGATAGACCTCGTGGTGCCGCTATTGCTGCTTTAAAGTTACAAAATCCCTTAGAAGGATTTAAGAATCCTGAACGTTACCAAGGGCGTGATGTTCTAGGTATTCAAAATGTTGAAAATGAAACTCTACGCAATATTCTTGGTACTGGTGTTGATATTGCTTTTGACCCACTTAATCTAGCGGCTGCTGCACCTGTAGGTGCTTTACGTAAAGCAGGTTTAATCAGTGGATTAGTATTACCTGCTAATACCAAAGTTGGTGCTATTAATAGAGTGGCCCAAAACTATGCTATGGGCTTTGGTGCTAGGGCTGGTAGTGAACTAGCAACGGCTGGATTAGAAAAAACCAACCTACCTGATTATGTTAAGACTCCATTAGAACTAGCAGCCGGTCTTGCTGGCGGTGCTGTAGGTGGTAGAGTTAGTGCCGGTAGTATTAAAGCACCGAAGTTGGGGATGGTTGAAGAACAATTTGAAAAACAGTATAGTGTGGTTGGCGAAAAAGGCAGACTTACCACATTTAATTCTAAACAAGAAGCCGAAGATTTTATAACTAAAGTAAAAACAGAATACCCGGATTCTCCAAACGGTCAGCAAAATTTACGTATCGAAGAAGATATCGTAGACCCCTCGTGGGCCGATTACGACAACTACCTTAAAATTATTGGTGCTAACGATGGGTTCCAAATTAAAGATAAACAAGGTGTTGTGAGGTTTGTTGGTAAAACTGCTGACGAGGCTAACGAATGGGCTAGGGTTAATTTACTAGACCCTGCTATTCATACAGGTAAATGGGGAATTTATCCTCCTTGGCATTATCCGGGGGAAATTCCTACATCTGCTAGTCCTTTATTTGACACTAAAGATGAAGTAATTGCGTGGAAAAATTCTCCACAAAATATGTATAAATACGACGTTAATAGCGGCGAAGTTAAACAGGATGCTCCCAAAGCAGGTATTGATTATTCTGTAGTTAAAGTCTCATCACTAACTGACTATATCAAAGCCAACACTTTACCCGAAGTAGACGTACCTATTGGTGGCACCTATGCTGAACCTTTAATTGCTCGTAAGGTTCAAATTGTCCCCGCCAATAATGCACCTATGGATGAAGTATTAGATGATTTACACGAACGCGTAACTGGTGGTTTCAGTAGAAATCAATTTACTCAACCTGAGGCTTATGCTGCTAAGTCTAACTGGATTAGTGATACTGGTAATCCTGACGATACAACTGCTGCCGGCTGGGTTATTCGTCAAGCGTTCAAGGGTGAAAATTATGTTGAAATTGAGGGGGCCAATAAATACCATTTACCTGACGAAAAGGTAATATATAATACTGTAGAAGAAGCACAAAAAGTATTAGACGTGTATAAAATCTTTCACGTCAAAGATAAGATAAAAATTGTTGAAAAAAGTGCCAAAGAAAACTTTGAGAAAATTGCCGTACCTTTATACTCCGAGGGTGAGGTTGCTCGTCAGGAATTACGTAAATTAGAAGGTAAATCGCCTTTTGTTCAAAACGGCATGGTTTATTTATACCGGGGTGAGAAGGCATTTAAAGAAAATAACTTACCCGTCAATGAAAATGAGTTAGCAGCCGAATCTTGGACTTCTAATCCAGAAATCGCCCAAGGATTTACTTTTAGAAATTATGATATTAATCCCTACACAGGACAACAAGAAGTCAAGGCATTTATTTTAGGTAAGTGGATTCCTGTTGATAATGTAGTAGGTGCTTTTGGTCACAATTCTGGTGAGCACGAATATGTAGTATTAAACAAGCAATTTATATCTGATGATAACTGGAAGCGATTAACTGGTGTTAGTAAGGATGCACCATTAGGCACCCTAACTTATAGAGTTTACAATTCTGTAGATGGTGTTACGGCGGGTTATGCCAACAATTTAGAAGAAGCCCACAAGTTAGCAGGAGAACCCAAAGAAGTACCGGTTGAACCTGCTGGCTATTTTGGTATTTACAAAGGTGACGATGGTTCTATTACTTATTCTTGGTTTGACCCTCGCAATGCTACGGCTAATGAATCTTGGGATATGACTCCTGTTTATAAAGATACCAATAATGCAGGAGAATCCTTAAACGACATTTTTTATCGTGATATGGTTTATGTTCCTTTTAAGAAAATAGAACATCTTTCTAATGGTATGCTTCAAGTTAGACTTAATAGTGGAAATGTAATAACTTCTAAAAATATGTATGAGTTAGAAAGAGACCTTAGAAATTATGGTAGAACTCTAGTTTCTCCAGAAGATTTCTTAAGAGGGTTAGATACGCAGGCTACTACCAAACATGTAGAAATGCTTATTGAGCCTGTTCAACGCGGGCACAAACCACAAGTTAATATTATCAACAATTTAGACGATGGTGGATTAAAACCCGCCAGAGTATTTTACAATGAAGGTCAACAACTTTGGCAAGGTGTTTCTGATAAAGTTGTTGGGGGTGTTTCTGTTTGGGGTAAAACAACAGATGAAGTAGAAACAAAACTTAACGAATTAGGTTACACTAATGATATTTATAAGGAAACTAAAACTCCTGGATTTAAAGATAAATTCCTTGGCATGTTTAATTCCAACGCCCCCATTGCTGAAATTGGAGGAAAGGGTGGTGGATTCAATTTCAAATTTGGTAAACTTAACCCTATTGATAAATCCAAACTACCAGACGAATCGTTAGTAGATAACGTAGTAAATGGTACTAAACCGGCCAAGGATTTATCTTATGGTGATATTCCAGCAAATACCCCATCTAATGATAAATTATGGTTTGATGCAGAGAAAGATTTAAAACAACGTTTGGGTGTTGTTGATGATGTAGTAGACATTGCTCAACCTGAAACATTAGATAAAACTGCTCGTGAACAGGCTGAGAAATTCTATTCATCCCGTATGGGTATTAATACCCCCGACGATGAATTAGTTAAACTATTTACTGAAGGATTTGAAAAAGCCGGTAAGGGTGACCCTACTACAGTAGGTAAGATTAACTCTATTCTACGTGGTCTTTGGGCTACCGCTGATGGTTCGTGGATAGGTATTCAGGGCTTAATGTCTCTGCCTAGATTACTGGCTACAGGTAAACTTAACGATGTTTATGACAACATAGTAATTCCACAGTTAGTCCTAGGTGGTAATAAATCAGCCTTTGGTAATTTTATTAAACGTAAAATGGCTACCTTACCAGAAGGTGCGCCTAGTTTACTAGAAGCCCAAAAGGCAGGATTACACTTATCTATCCTCCAAGGCAATCCTGATTTTGATATGAAAATCATGGAACGTATTACTGGTGGTATAATCAACCCTGATATGGCTTTTACTGCCGCTGGTGACATAGCACGTATTAATACTTTCTACAACGAGTGGGCGCGATTTGGTAAAACAAAAGACCTAGAAGGATTAGCAAGGGCAGTTAATCGTGCTACAGGTATAGCCGAACACCCATTTGGTGGACAAATTGGTGCCTTTGCTTTATTCGCGCCTAGATTCTTCCAATCACAGTTAGAAATTATTGGCAAAAGTATTACAGATGGTGGTATTGAGGGCTCTATTGCTAGACGTGAAGTATTATCCTTAATAGGTACAGGTGTAAGTCTTACTCTTGCTGCTAATTATGTCCGTGGTTATACTGACCCTGATGTATTTGACCCTTCAAGTTCTAATTTCATGCGTATTAGAAACGTTATGGGTCAGGATGTTTCTATCTTTGGCCCTTGGGATAGTTTAATTAAACTCACAATGCACATGGCTAGTGGCGATATTGGTTACGCACGAACTAAAGCCAGCCCTATTATTAGTGTGGTTAGTAATATTTTAACTGGTGAAACTTTTACTGGCGAAAGTTACAAAGACCCTAAAGTTGTAGCAAAGAGTCTATTACTTCCATTCGCTTGGCAACGTGTAGGTGAGGAATCTATACCAGCCACCGCAATGTCATTCTTTGGGGTTAAGTCTAGCCCTCAATCTCCCGGTGAGATTATTGAATCTAACATGAAGAACCTAGGCTTAGACCCTGATGACCCATTACAACGTCGTGAGTATCTAGCCGAGAATCCAGTTCAACGTAAGTATTTCGACAAGGCCGATAAGCAGGCTAGTGAGGTAACTCAAGATATTAAGGCCCGTTCGTACATGAATGACCTTAAGACAATGAATGATGAAATCAAACTTATCCAGTTTAGAGATAATAGAACTATACTTCAACGTGAACAACGTAATAAATTAGATGTTATCCTCAAAGATAGTGACTTCAAAGCCGATACTGAAAAGCGTAAGTGGATTCAGTCATACTTTGATTTATACTCTGACGCTCGTGACCCTATTACACAAGATGTAAATGGCCCTAAGTTAGATGAACTACAGGCTAAATGGATAGCCGATAATGGCCCACAAGCATTTGAGTATTTACAGAATTACTTATTGGTGGGTAAAAATCCAGTTGAATTAAAATATCTTCAAGACATGAATAAACTTCGTCAATTGGGTTATTTTGATACTCCAAAATATTTACCCTCAGTGTATTCAATGAGCAACAATCTTACTGATGACCAAATAGAATCCTATCGTAATAAAGTATCAGCAGCACGAGCAACTAATGAATTACTTAGCCGATTACCTTTTAGTACTGCTTTACGAATGGTTTTAGGTAATGAACTATCCAGTGGGCAATTAATGGCCTTAGACTTAGCAGGTAAGGATGCTTTTGTAAACCCCCAAGTTACAACTTTGAAGAAACAATATCCTGGGTTATTTATCTGGTTTAACCCAAACGCTACATGGAGTATGAAAACTAACGTAGAGAAAAATACTCCACCAACCATACCAACTATTGCCCAAGTTAGTAATCTGCAACCTGTAGGAAATGGTACTAGGTAGCCCCTAGTCAACCTTGATACATATTGACAGATTCCTACAACCTGTATACTGAGGACTATTATGACTAACGAACAAATCCCTTCTCTTACTATATCTGACCATCCTTCAATGCCAGAAGGTTTCTTTGATGAATCGAAGTTATTCGAGGATTCAAAAGAAACTGATGGTGAGGGTACTGAAGATAAAAAAGTAGAAGGTACGAACGAGTCAACCGAGGGTAATAAATCTACCGACGATTCTAATGAGGACAAGGACTTTATTAGAATTTCTCGTAAGGATTTAGCAGCAGAACTTGAAAGGCTCCGTGTAGAAGATAAGGATTTCGCTCAGGTTTATAACCGTGATGTAGGCAACAAAGCCGCACAGAAGTATAAGCCTGAAATTGATTTACTTAAAAAGAATAACGAAGCCTTAACTACCTTAGTGCGTCAACGTGAATTAGCCGCGATGCCTCAGGACGAAGTTACTTCCAAGTTTGCTACAGACCCTAAATTTGCCGAAGAATACGCTAGTGTAATTCATGCCAAGCCTGAGATAATTGCTCAACCTAACGAAGAACAATTAGCCCGTCAGTTAGGCAACGAATTAAACAACGTATTTGGTTATGCTAAACGATTACTAACTGAGGAACAGTACGTCCAGTTACAAAAGGATGCTGCTGATGGTAAGTTTGATGTAGACGAAACTGGAGAGGTTATTCAACTATCTAACTGGCAAGATGCTGTAGAAAGACTACAAAATCACGTAGTTGGATTAGTTAAACAACCAGTTGTTACAACTCAACCAGAAGTTAAACAAACTCCAGTTCAACGCCAAGATACTGCTAGTCCTGATGTTAGTGCCTCTGGTGGACGAGGCACACAACGTCAAACTTACACAATGACTCAGGTTAGAAATATGTCTCTAGAAAAGAAATTTGAACTATTCCCAGGCGAAAATGGTATCGAGGATGCTATCGCCAACGGAACTATTATTCTTGAAGGAATTTAAATATGGCTACGTTGGTTGAATTGGCCTATGCTGCTGGAATCATTGATGGTGAAGGATGTATAGGTATTAGTCAACCACGTAATAGAGGATTTTATAGTTTAAACGTAGAAGTGGCAATGACTGACCCCAAACCAATTAAGTTCTTTTCAGACAAATTTGGTGGAAGGTTTGAAATTAAAAAGTCTAAAACTTCTACAGGTAGAACTATTTATCGTTGGAGTTTACAAAGTGAGAAAGCCCAAGAATTTCTTAGGTCAATTTCTCCTTTTATTGTGGCAAAGACAGAACAAGTAGAAACTGCTCTAGAATTTCCTGTCGGTTCTCTTAATGGCATACAACTTTATGGGAATGGCAGAGAAATTCCTGAATCAGTATTACTTCTTAGAGAATTGTGTTTTGACAAAATGAAGGAATTAAAAAGTCCTTTAGGAGTTATTTAATGGCAACAGGTTTAATGACGGTTACTACGGCTGCGAACCACATTGGTGAGGTTTGGCCTCAGGATGTTATCCGCGCTGAGGAATTTAGTCTGGTAATTGCTCCCCGTGTTTATCGTAAATGGAAATTTGCTGGATATGGTGATGTATACCACATTCCGCGAGTTCCAAACATTGAGACTGAAACTAAGTCTGCGTCTACTGATGTTACTATGCGTAACTACACAGACACTGAGCAGACAGTTACAGTTAACATTCACCAAGCAGCCGGTTACGAAATTGAGGATATTACTGCCTTACTTTCTAACACCGACCTTGCTATGGAAATGAAGCGTAAGATTGGTTATGGCCTAGGTCGTGCGCTAGATGTTCAACTAGCAACCTACCCACAAAACTTTAGCCAAATTCAGGGTGCTTACACCCGTGAATTAACTTACGACGACTTTATTGCTGCATGGTTACAACTATCACAGGCTGGTGTTGATACTCACGCTAACTGCACTTGGTTTGTTTCTCCCGGTGCTATGGCTGGCTTAATGAAGCAGGAAATCTTTATTAACCAACTATACCAAGGTGCTAATCCTCGTGCTGTTCAACAGGCACAGATTGGTTCTATCCTTGGTGCACCAGTTGTTATGAGTAATCTTACTCGTGCAGCCTCGGCTGGACAGTCTGACTCATGGCTACAAGACCAGCGTGCTATTGGCCTTATTATGGCTCAGGAACCCAAGGTTGTTACTGAGTATATTGCTAAGAGTCTTGCCAATGTTGTTGTTGGTAGCCAAGTTTATGGTGCTGCTGAGGTTGACCGTTACGCTGAAACTCCCGGTAATATCACCGCAACAGACACGTGGGCGGTGCTCCTAAAGACTGTAGCGTAATTACTATGGTAGTACCTATATATCTAAATGAACAAGGCAGATGTAGACGTTGTTTAATGCCTCTAGATTGTCACAATGATATAGATATATCTACTACCATAACCAAGGCTACTTGTCCTTTAGTATTTCATAACCATTAGGATTTATTATGGCTGGTGGATTACACATATTTGGCTCAGGCAGTTCTATGATGGTTCTCAAAGTAGAACCAGACAAAACCTTTGACCTGATGCAAATTAGTGAACGTTTTGAAGTTCCTTACGAGGAACCAAAGACTCCACAAGAAGTACAACAATACGCGGCTAGAATTCAAACAGCGGCTAAGTTATATGCCAAAGAAGCGATTAATACTTACACACGCTTGCGAAAGTGGAAATTCTACGATAAACGACCAGTAGAACTAGATACAAGTAATGCTCAGTATGACTTAGACGAATTTAGAACTAGCCGCAATGTTCTACTTCCGGCCGTAGACCAAGGTTCGTTGACAACAAAAAAAGGAATGGTTGCTTATGTGATTAAAATCTGGTTTGTGGTTCCCAAAATAATTGTGGAAACTGTTAAACCAGAAATAGACGACCCTGATACAACTGATGGGTTTGTCAATCCTTACAACATTACTGATTTTGTTCCCCTAGAACCAAAGAAAGAGTTATTAAACCGTGACTAGCGAAGTTTCAGGTTCCGATATTCTACAAGGTATGTTAGGTAACTCTAACGTAATTGTTGCGGAGTCTGCCCAACAAAAGGCCAAAGAAGTAATTTACTGGCGTAAGTGTTTGGGGTGCGACTATCACACCCGAGACAACGGTTATATTACTATTGGCCCTGCTATGAGTCCACGAACTGCTATTGAGTTTAGTGAATTTCAGGCAAATAAACATGCGACGCCTTTGCCTCAATTTGGCCGCTATGTTGTTGGTAAAGTTACTGGTCAGAAGTATGACTTAACTAATCCAGCAACTAAATATGCAGCAATTATTGAACTGGGTGGTATTAAAGAATTCCCCCTAGAGCAAATGATTGAATACAACTGGCATCGTTATGAAGTTATGCGACGTGTTAGGCCTGAACTAGAACAAGCATTAGCTAATGAATTAACTTGTATCCACGGTTGCGTTAATCGTAAGTTTAATACTGCCGCCGATTATCAAGCGCATTGTAGTGTAATGCACAAGGATATTATTCAGTCTGAGTCTATTGGCCGACAGTTCAAAGAAGCAATTACTAACATGGGTGGTAATGGTACTGGACAACTAAACGCCGACTTGATTCAGCAAATTGCAATAGCCATGAGCCTAGCAATGAAGAATATCCCGGATAGTTCAATAACTATCGCAAAACAACCTTTAGTTAGTGAGGCATTAAAATCCTCATTAGAAACACAAACGGATACCCCACAAGGTAGTTAAATATGACTGATACCTCAATTACTCTTAAAGAACCTTTCGGACAATCTGTAGAGATTCTACGTTTTGTCAATGTTGCTGCAATTACGGCTACTGCTAATGTGTGGCGATGGACAATTACAAAACACTGTAAAATCACCGATGTTGTAGTTGATTCTATTACGGCCGGTAGTGGTGGTACTAGCGATATTATTGATATTAACAAAAACGGTACCACCATTTATACCACACAGGCCAATAGACCTACATTACTTCAAGGTGATACTGGATTATGGACTGAGGCTGGTGAGCCTGAGGTTACTAATCTCGTCCCCGGTGATGTTATTACTGTTGACGTTGACCAGATTTCTACCACTGGTAGTGCTTTGGTTGAAGTAGACATTATCTTAACGGTGAGATAATGAGTCCAAAGAAATGTGCCAAGTGTGGAAAAATGGCCCACACAGGTAAATGCTAGATAAAATAGAGATAGGGTTAGTAACCCTCTAGTTAAAGGATTGAATTTCAATGGTTGAAATCGCTGCTGCTGTTCAACAGCAAACTCCTACTTATATTTCGGATGGTCAAAGTGGTTCGTTATCTGGCAACCGCCGACGTGCTTTACACGTAGCAGACCAGTACGACCAGTGGTTACGTGCCGGTCAGATATTTGAAGCGCATTTTGCTACAGAAGGTGGTACTGCCACAATCGAGGCAAATGCTACTTTAGATTTAACTGAGCCGTTTTTCCGACTTACTGTACCTTCCAGTAAAATTCTAGTTCCTATTCAGGTTAAGATTGCTCCTACTGTTGTTTGGGTAACTGCGGATGCGGTTGTTATGTATACCGCTGATACTAATACCTACAACACTGGTGGTGCTGCACCTGATGTACGTAACTTAGCACACATTTCTAGCACTGATAGCGCTATTAACTCTGCTACAAGTTCTATGGAAAGCATCTACGATGGCGATAGTGTACTAACTGAAAATGCACTAACTAACCCCCGTATTCTAGATGTAGCAAACTTCCGTACTGGTGGATTATTCCCGCCGTATGAATACAACATTCTAAAGGGCGACCCTATGGTTATGATTCACGGTGCATCAAGTTGGGCAATTGCTGTTCAGGCTAACGGTGCATTAGAATGTTTCTACACTGTTAAGTGGGCTGAACTAGACAAGAGTGAACTAGTTAATGCATAAGGTTTATATCATTCCTTAGAGGGTGGTCTTTATCTGCAATATTGGGGTGGAGACTAACATCCACCCCTTTATTGTGTTTAGTTAAGGAAGTTACAATGGCTGAGACTAAGGCTACTTTATTGCCCGGTGTTCCCAAACAAGGTGCATACACACAAACTTACTCTACTGCGGATAAAACACATGCTAATCCTACGGCTGCAACATTAACTGTTAGTGATGGTGCAGGTACTAACGATGGTACTATTGGCGCAATTACTGGCGATGCTAGTGTTATTGCGGCAGTACAGGAACTTGCTGACCAGATTAACAAACTAGTTGCTGATGTTGCTGATGTTAAACAAGTAGTTAATTCAATAATTGACGACTTACAAACATTTGGATTAGTTGGTTAGTTATTCTAACCTGTTGCCTTGCTGCGATAATGAAGCCTAGAAAGGCACGATGATATTATGGCTGATGGAATTGTTACCGAACCCCTAGTTACGCCGGTAGACCCTTCTACTAAGCGTATGCCTTTTCCTGTTGGTGACTCATGGGGCCAACTAATACAGGCTCTTAAACCACTACCGGTAAAAGGTTCTACTAAGGAAATTAGAGTTACTGTTCCCGGTGTACTGGCTGCTAGTGCTTATGCCGCTAACGACCAAATAGGTGGTGTATTTCCTATTTCCAACATAGTTAGAGAACATGGTGGTGGGGGTAGAGTTTCCCACGTAATGTTATGGGAAACTACTACTCAACAAATTGCTGCCGATATTATTTTCTTCAAAGAAAACTTACCTGCGGCTGCTGATAATGCTGCGGCTACTTGGACAGACGCAGTAGCGCGAGAAAATATCGCTGGTGGAGTTCACATTACTGATTACTTTAGCCTTGGCGCTAACGCATTTGGTAAGTCCACCGATGGTTTTGACTTCCAATGCAAGAATAATGAAAACTCCCTCTACGCTGCGGTAATTACTCGCGGTGCTCCAACTTACGGTGTTGGTGGATTAGAGTTAATTGTTGTAGTTATTCAGGATTAGTATTATGGTTAATATAATCCAAAGACGAAAACTCGATAAGCCTATTAATGAGGCTTGGTTAATTAATGAACTTAGAAATATTGCATCGGGTAAGTTAGCCGCACTATGGTTACCTTCATTACGTGACGATACTGTCGCCAAATTATCCCCTGATGGATTAGTATGGACTTATGCTACTGCCTTCGGTGCCAACATCTCCTACCAAGGACACGGCATCCTCGTCTCGTTCAACGGGACTGACCAGTACGTCACGACTCCTGATACGGACGACCTCTCGTTTGGGGATGGCACGACGGACTCTCCGTTCTCGCTGGTTGCGCTGGCGAACGTCACGAACACCGCAGACAACCGGACGCTCATCGGCCGTTGGGTCAGCGAGTACACCTTCCGCGTCAGTACCGGCGA